>Ga0209473_1002367_pt1 | contig 10389 bp, 7 predicted proteins | sample GraSoiAngelo_133_FD_185890 | JGI IMG/M metagenome (GOLD analysis project Ga0209473, IMG submission 185890) | Grasslands soil microbial communities from the Angelo Coastal Reserve, California, USA - 14_0929_05_20cm (SPAdes) (version 2) | ecosystem: Environmental > Terrestrial > Soil > Grasslands ...
GGCCGAGCATCCGGCGCGCATGACGCACGCCTCGATGCCGGCGTCCGAGCGCAAGCGGGCCGGCGTCGGCGACGGGCTGATCCGCCTGTCCATCGGTGTCGAGGACGCCGCCGACCTCGTCACCGACCTCGAGGACGCCCTGAGCGCCGCACATGCCTGAAGACCCCACGAACTCAGAGGCTGCGCCGTGAGTTCGCGGGGACCCCGTGGTGAGCGCATCAGCCGCACGCTCTACGAAGGGACCGATCGCGCGCCGGCGCGCGCGTTCCTGCACGCCATCGGGCTGACGCGCGAGGATCTCGACAAGCCTTTCATCGGTGTGTCCAACTGCTGGACCGAAACCATGCCGTGCAACTTCGGCCTCCGCGAGCTGGCCGCGCCGGTCAAGGCGGGCATCCGCGCCGCGGGCGCGAACCCGATGGAGTTCAACACCATCGCCATCTCCGATGGCATCACGATGGGCACCGAGGGCATGAAGGCGCCCCTGGTCAGCCGCGAGGTCATCGCCGACTCCATCGAGCTCATCGGCCGGGCCCACATGTTCGACGCGCTCTGCGGCCTGTGCGCCTGCGACAAGACCATTCCCGGCACCGCGATCGCGCTCGCCCGCCTGGACCGCCCCGCCGTCCTTCTATATGGCGGGTCGATCATGGCCGGCTATTTCCGCGGCCGCCAGGTCGCGGTCGGCGACCTGTACGAGGCGGTGGGCGCCGTCGCCGCCGGCAAGATGAGCGAGGCAGACCTCGCCGAGCTCGAGCAGGTGGCGTGCCCGGGCGCGGGCGCGTGCGGCGGCCAGTACACCGCCAACACCATGTCGATGGTGATGGAGGTGATCGGGCTGTCCCCGGTCGGCTTCAACTCCATCCCCGCCACAGACCCGGCGAAAATGACGGCCGGCGAGCGCGCGGGCCGGCTGGCCATGGAGGTCTTCGAGAAGGACATCCGTCCCTCGCAGATCCTCACCCGGCGCGCCTTCGACAACGCCACCGCCGCCGTCGCTGCGAGCGGCGGCTCGACCAACGCCGTCCTGCACCTGCTGGCGCTGGCGCGGACGGTTGGCGTTCAGTTCGACATCGACGACATCGACCGGATCAGCCGGCGCACGCCGCTGCTGTGTGACCTCAAGCCGGGCGGCCGCTTCGCGGCGGTCGAGCTGCACAAGGCGGGCGGCATCGCGGTGCTGACGAAGCGCCTGATCGAAGGCGGGTTCATCGACGGCGACGCGCTCACGGTTACCGGACGAACTCTCGGCGAGGAATCCGAGTCGGCGGCGGAGACCGCCGGGCAGGAGGTCGTCGCTCCGCTGACGCGGCCGCTGCGCGACGAAGGCGGGCTCGTGGTCCTTCGCGGCAACCTGGCGCCGGACGGCGCCGTGGTCAAGATCACGCAGCACACGCCGACGTCGCATCGCGGGCCGGCGCGGGTGTTCAACCGCGAGGAGGACGCATTCGCCGCCGTGACCGGCAAGGCGATCAAGCCGGGCGACGTGGTGGTCATCCGCTACGAAGGCCCCAAGGGCGGCCCCGGGATGCGCGAGATGCTTGGCGTGACGGCGGCGATCGTCGGCGAAGGCCTTGGGCAGTCGGTGGCGATGGTCACCGACGGGCGCTTCTCGGGCGCCACCAGCGGGCTGATGATCGGGCACGCGGCGCCGGAGGCGGCGGTTCGCGGCCCTCTGGCGGCTGTGCAGGACGGCGACGTGATCACCATCGACGTCGACAGCCGCACCCTGTCGGTCGAGAACGTGGACATCGAAGCTCGGCTCAAGGATTGGTCCGCCCCCGAACCCATGTACCGCACGGGCGTGATGGCGCGCTACGCGCTGCTGGTCGGCTCAGCCTCCGAAGGAGCGGTCCTCAAGCCATAGGCCGTCCCCGCCAGATCTTATGAAGACGCGCCTGGGCCTGGGACTGTAGGCTTTTTGGCCGTGCGGGAGGTGGAGCCCTGACCATCGAAACAGTCCTTACGCCGACTCCGGTGGTCGAAGTGGTCGCGGCGCCGCCGCTGGCTGTACGCCGGGCCTTTACGGTGCCGCGCCTGGACGTACCCGCGGCAGCGGCAGGACTCCTGGCCTTCGCGGCGGCCGCCGGTTATTCGGCCGTGTCGATCTTCAGGCACGGCCACTTCGGCAGCACGGTCGACCTGGCGGCGCAGAGCCAGACGGTGTGGGGATACAGCCAGCTCGAGATCATCCCCAACACCATCGTCGGCATCCCGAACCTGCTCGGCGACCACTTCCACCCGGTGCTCTTCCTGCTGGCGCCCTTCTACTGGATCTGGAGCTCGCCCGAGGTCCTGTTGATCGCGCAGGCGGTGCTCCTCGCGCTGGCGGGGTTACCGATCTTCCTCTGGGGCCGGGAGCGGCTTGGCGCGGTCGCCGGGCTTGCGTTCATGGCCGCCTTCCTTCTCTACTGGGGCATCCTCGCCGGGATGGAGTTCGATTTCCATCACATCGTCTTCGCCGTGGCGGCCCTTTCGTGGGCCCTTTACGCGGCGCTGACCAGGCGCAACCGGCTGCTCTGGGCGATGGTCGCCGTCGCGATGTTGAGCAGGGAGGACGTCCCGCTCACGCTGGCCGCGCTCGGCTTTTACATCGCGGTCGTGCAGCGGCGCTACGTGCTCGGCGTTGCGATGGCGGGCGCCAACGTCGTGTGGTTCGGGCTCCTCATCGGCGTGATCATGCCCGCGCTGGCGGGCGGACCCTATCGTCACTGGACCTATCAGTCGTTGGGAACGGGTCCGCTCAGTGCCATCGTCCACATCGTCACCAGGCCTCTCGACAGTCTCGAGCTCCTGTTCGTCCCCCTGGCGAAAACGCGGATCTGGATTGGATCGTTCGGGAGCTGGCTTTTCCTGCCGCTGGTCTCACCCCTGACGCTGATCGCGATCCCCTACTTCCTGGAGCGGTTCTGGAACGACTGGCCGAGCTTCTGGACGTTCCACATGCAGTACAACATGCTGCCCGCCCCGATTTTGGCGATGGCGGCGATCGACAGCCTGGCGCGGATCAAGGCGAGGTGGCCGCAAAACATCGCGCTCCCGTCGCGAGCCATGCCCGCGATGGCGCTGCTGGTCCTGGCGATCAGCGCGGTGGGAAGCTTCGTGATCATCCGCCCGCTGGACGACCTGGCGAAAACGGTTTCGGCGTCGACCTCGGCCGACATTCAGGCTTGCCTCGACGTCATCCCACCAACCGCCAGCGTCGCGGCGTCACAAGAGCTGGTGCCACACCTCGCGAGCCGGCGCCAGATCTATGGCATCCCGGCCGAGGTCGCGAACCAGGTCTACGTCGACCCCAACACGCTGAACCCACAGTTCATTGCGATCGACCTTGCCTCGGGAGGCTCACCCGACGTCGCCATGAGGGCCGCAGTGAGCACGGCGCTGCAGGGGGACTACGGGATCGTGTGCACCCGCGAGCTCACGCTGGTCCTGCAGAAGGGCGCCACCGAAAAGACGCTCAGCCCCGACTTCCAGCGCTGGCTGGCCGGCGGCTGCAGCGCCCGCGCCTGCCTCACCAAGCCCTGAGCATGGCCCCGGCGCTACCTGGCCGACGGTAACCAGGACATACGGCTCGACTCGAATCTGGAGATGGCCGCGCCGTGCCTCTCGACCAGGCCGATCTCGTCCAGGCCTTTGACCAGGCACTCCTTGATGAACGGGTCGAGCTCGAAGGCGTAGGCAAACCCGTCGCCGCGCACCTGCTGCGCCCGCACGTCGATCTCGACGGTCGCCGTCGCATCCTCGGAGGCCAGGTCGATGAGGTGGCGGACCTGACTCTCGGGCAGCGTGATGGCCAGGATCCCGGTCTTGAAGGAGTTGGCCCGGAAGATGTCGCCGAAGCTCGGGGCGATCACCGCCTTGAAGCCGGCGTCCCGGATCGCCCACGGCGCGTGCTCGCGCGACGAGCCACAGCCGAAGTTCGCCCCGGCCACCAGCACGGCAGCCCCGTCGAACCCGGGCTGGTTCAGGAAGAAGCTCGGCTCCTGGCGCCAGTCGAAGAAGAGGAAAGGGCCGTAGCCCGTGCGCTCGATCCGCTTGAGGAACTGCTTGGGGATGATCTGGTCGGTGTCGACGTCGGCGCGATCGAGGGGCGCCATCCGCCCGCCGACCTTCACCACCGGCTCCATCTACACGAGCTCCCGCACGTCGACCAGGTGGCCGGTGACCGCGGCAGCGGCGGCCATCGGCGGGCTCATCAGGTGCGTTCGTCCGCCGGATCCCTGCCGGCCCTCGAAGTTGCGGTTGCTGGTCGAGGCGCAGCGCTCGCCCGGCGCCAGGATGTCCGGGTTCATGCCCAGGCACATCGAGCACCCGGCGCTCCTCCACTCGAATCCCGCCGACTTGAAGACCAGGTCCAGGCCTTCGTCCTCCGCGGCGCGCTTGACCGTCGTCGAGCCCGGGACGACCAGGGCGCGCACCTTGGGGTGGACGCGGCGGCCACGGATGATGCGAGCGGCCGCGCGCAGGTCCTCGATTCGCGCGTTGGTGCACGAGCCGATGAACACACGGTCGATGGTGATGTCCTCGATCGCCGTGCCGGCCTTCAGGTCCATGTAGCGCAGCGCGCGCTCGTCGGTGTCCGAGCGAGGCGCCGGCACGCGTCCGGTGACGGCCACGACCTGGCCGGGGTTGGTGCCCCAGGTCACGTACGGGGCGAGCTGGGTGGCGTCGACCCTGATCTCGTGGTCGAAGCTCGCGTCCAGCGCCTGCTCCCAGGCCGGCCCTCGCGGCGCGCTCGGGCGCCGTTCCAGGTATTTGAAAGTGGTCTCGTCGGGCGCGACCATGCCGGCCTTCGCGCCCCACTCGATGCTCATGTTGCACAGCGTCATGCGGCCCTCCATCGACAGGCCCGCGATCGTCGAGCCGCGGTACTCCACCAGATGGCCCTGGCCTCCTGAGGTCCCGGCCACGCCGATCAGGCCGAGCGCCACGTCCTTGGCCGTGACCCCGATGGGCAGGTCGCCCTCCACGGTCACGGCGAGGTCTTGGAGCCGGCGCTGGGGCAGGCACTGGGTCGCGAGCACGAGCTCCACCTCGGACGTGCCGATGCCAAAGGCAAGAGCGCCGAAGGCGCCATGCGTCGACGTGTGCGAGTCGCCGCAGACGATCAGCATGCCCGGCTGCGTGAGGCCGAGCTCGGGCCCGATGACGTGGACGATCCCCTGGCGCCGGCTGCCGATCTGGTGGAGGGGAATGCCCTCTCGCCGGCAGTTCTCGGCCAGCACCTCCATCTGCTTACGGGACAGGTCGTCCGCCGCCCGCACGCCGCCCCGCGTGGGCACGTTGTGGTCCATGGTGGCCACGGTGAGGTCGGGCCGCCGGACCTTGCGGCCGGCCAGCCGGAGCCCCTCGAACGCCTGCGGAGAGGTCACCTCGTGCACCAGGTGGAGGTCGACATAGAGCAGGTCCGGCGCCGAGTCGTCCGCCCGCCCGCCGGGCACGACATGGGCGTCCCACAGCTTCTGGGCGAGCGTTCGGCGGGAGGTCATCGGGGCGCCACCGGACATCGGAGGCATCACTCTACCGTCCTCATCCGGCCCGGGTGATAAGCTGCTCCAGCAATGTCGTCGTACGCGCGCTCGCTCGTAATTGCGGAAGCCCTCGGGCTCCTTTCCATTGCCCGGGCGGGGGTGCGCGCGACCTAGAAGCCAAGCTTAGAGATCGCAAAGCCCCCGCCCCAAAGGCGGGGGCTTTCTTATTTCACAGGGAGCTGACCATGGAACAGAACCGAGTTTTCATATTCGACACGACGCTGAGAGACGGCGAGCAGTCGCCGGGCTTTCACTTGAACACGACCTCCAAGCTGCGCATCGCCCGCCAGCTCGAGAAGCTCGGAGTCGACGTGGTCGAGGCCGGATTCCCGAGCCTTTCCGCCGCCGAGTTCGACGCCTGCCGGCGCATCGCCCGGGAGGTGCGCGGCGTGACCGTGACCGCCCTGGCTCGGGCGGACAAGGATGAGATCGACACCGTCTGGTCGGCGATCAAGGACGCCCAGTCGCCGCAGATCCACGTGGTGCTGCCAGTCTCGGACCTGCATATCGAGCGCAAGCTGGGCCTGACCCGCGCCGAGGTCCTGGCGAGAGGGAAGGAGATGATCGCGTACGCGAGATCTCTGTGTGACGCCGTCCAGTACTCCGGCGAGGACGCGGGCAGGGCCGACCTCGACTACCTCGTCGAGAGCGTCGAGGCGATGATCGCCGCAGGTGCGAGCGTGATCAACCTGCCAGACACCGCGGGCTACTGCCTGCCGACCGAGTTCGGCGAGATCGTCGCCCACGTGATCAAGCACGCGCGCGGCGCCGACCGTGTCCTGGTCTCGGTGCACTGCCACAACGACCTGGGCCTCGCCACCGCCAACTCGAAAGCCGGGCTGATGGCCGGCGCTCGCCGGGTTGAGTGCACGGTCAACGGGATCGGTGAGCGGGCAGGCAACACCTCGCTCGAGGAGATGGTGATGCTGCTGAAGGTCCGCAAGGAGCGCCTCGGCTTCGAGTGCGGCGTCGACACGACCGAGATCACGCGCACGTCACGCCTGGTCGCCGAGCTGACCGGAACGCCGGTGCAGCCGAACAAGGCGGTGGTCGGAGCGAACGCGTTCGCCCACGGCGGCGCCATGCAGCAGGACGGCGTGCTCAAGGCCCGGGCGAGCTACGAGATCATGCGCCCCGAGGATGTGGGCCTGGCCGAATCCCGGATCGCCCTGACCGCCAGGTCGGGGCGGACCGCGTTCCGCCACCGGCTGGCCCGGCTCGGCTTGAAGCCGGCCCCCGCGGTCGAGGACGCCGCCTGGGACCGCTTCCAGCGGCTCGCCGAAACCAGGCGGGAGATCACTGACGCCGACCTCAGCTCGATCATGGCCGCGGTCGACGGCAACGGCCATGGCCAGCCGGCCGACGGCGCCGATGACGCGCATGTCGCCGACACCCTGCGCCACATGATCTTCGGCTAGTCTTCTTCCCTCCAACCTTGCCTTTTGGGGCCGGAGCTCGTGCCCAAGCGGGCCTTCCTAGCTTTATGTGGCTGTAAAGCTTAGGGTTAACGCCGTGCAAGCGTCGACAGCGCGGCCAGGGAGGTGAACCCTCAACATGCGCAAGCTCATGTTCGGCCTGGCCTTCTCGCTGATCCTGACTTTTGTGATCTCGGTCGCGCCCGTGCTGGCCAATGCCCCGGCCGGCAACGTCCCCTGCTGCCCCTAAGCCGCTTGTAACGTTTTTTACATCTAGGGCTCGATTTGGCCGGGCGTCGTTAAGCAAATTGAGCTAAGCTGGCCCGATGATCGAAACCGGCGACGGCCGGAAGCGGGGTGCGTCGAGTCCGCCTGATGCACCCCGTGCAACGGGCCGCCGCCGGTTACCCGGGATCAACCTGCGCCAGGGCGCGGCCAAGCAAGCCCGGCTCGAATCAGGCCTCAGCCTCGCGCAGCTCGGCAAGGGCCATGTGACCGCCCCGGCCATCTACCTCATCGAGACCGGCCGCACCCGCCCTTCGCTGCCGACCCTCGAGCACATCGCCAGGCGCACCGGCAAGCCCATCGAGTTCTTCCTCGCCGACCCGGGTGGTGTGACCGACGAGACCCAGGCCGGGCTGGCCGAGCTCGAAAGCCTGGTGGCGGCGGCGCGTTTCGACGAGGCGGCTCAGCTCGGCCGGACGCTGCTTGGCCTGGCCACCTCCGCGCACCGCCTAGGCCGGATCCGCTTCTTCCTGGCGCAGGCGGAGCTGAACCTCGGGCACCCCGAGGAGGCGGCCGTCCTGCTCAAGGCGGCACATTCTCACTTCGAGGCCGTCGACGACCAGCTGATGCTGGCGGAATGCCTCGGCTCGGAAGCCTCGCTCGCTTACCTGACCCAGAGGCCGGAGGCCCAAAAGCTCATCGACCAGGCGCTCGCGATCTGCCGAAGCCTCGAACCGGTCCCGCACCCGACCGAGGCTCGCCTGCTGGCGATCTTGGCGGGCGTCCATCTCACCAACAAGGAATGGGACGACGCGATCAAGGCCTATTTCGCGGCCATCGAAGCCGCCGGGTCCGTCTACGACCTCCGCCGCCTGGCGATGATGTACGGCGGCATGGCCAACGCCTACCGCGAGACCGGCCAGGTGGAGGCCGCGGTCCGGTTCGCCAACCGCTCGATGGCTCTCTTCGAGGTCCTGCGCGACCAGCTCAACCTGGCGCGGGTCGAGAACAACCTTGGCCTGGTCATGCTGGCGATGGGCGACCGCGCTCAGGCTCGAGAGCACCTCGACCGGTCGCTGAACCTGTTCGAGGAGACCGAGCTTGAGATCGGCCGCAGCCAGGTGCTGCTGAGCCTGTGCGAGCTGAGCCTGGCTGAAGGGCACGCCGCGCATGCCAAGGAGCTGGCCGAGCAGGCGCTCGAGCTCGCCGAGCGCCTCGACGAGCGTCCTAACATCGCCGACGCCCACATGTGGCTGGCCCAGGCGGCCGACAAAGCAGGCGATGATGCCCGCGCGGACCGAGAGTTCCAGCTCGCCATCGGCGAGTTGAGCAGTCTCGGCTTGGAAGAGAGGCTGCTTCGGTGCCACGGCGTCTATGCCGAGATCCTGGAGAGGCGTGGCGACATGGAGCAGGCCTACGTCCACATGAAGAAGGCCTTCTCCGCCAGCCGGCCCGGCCTGCTCCACCGCGAGCAAGAGGACGAGGAGACGGCCAGCCTGGCCTGATCGGGTGGGGACTGCAGGTCCGCGCCTCCTCCCATTGGCGGCGCCGTTCCCGGCTGGTAGTCTTGGTTTGCCGGGGCAGTCCCGAGCTTGAAATTTGACCGCGGAGGGAGATCGCCTGGCGAAGACGCTGCCGAACTCTAAGCTCCGGCTTTCGGCCGACACCGTCATCGCCGACTACCGACTCGCCTACAGCAGCCGCCGCGCGAGCGTCATCGGGCGCGCGGAGGTGCTTCGTGGCAACGCCACCTTCGGCATCTTCGGTGACGGCAAGGAGGTGGCCAACCTCGCGATGGCCAAGGCCTTCCAGCCGGGCGATTGGCGGGCCGGCTACTACCGGGACCAGACCTTCATGTGGGCCACCCGGATGTCGGGTGTTCGGGAGTTTTTCGCGCAGCTGTACGGGAACACCAACCTCGACGCCGAGCCGGCATCCGGCGGCCGCCAGATGGGCAACCACTTCGCGACCCGCTTCCTCGACGAGAACGGAGCTTTCCGGCGCACGGTCGACATGGCCAACTCCAGCGCCGACGTCTCGAACGTCGCCGGCTGGATGCCCCGTCTGATCGGTCTCGCCTACGCGTCGAAGCTCTATCGCGACAACCCTCAGCTGAAGGACGTCCAGGACGGGTTCTCGTCATCAGGAAACGAGGTCGCCTTCGGGACGATCGGCGACGCCTCCACCAGCGAGGGCGCCTTCTGGGAATCGATCAACGCGGCCGGCGTGCTGCAGGTGCCGCTCGCGCTCTCGGTGTGGGACGACGGCTACGGCATCTCGGTGCCGATCACCGCGGAGACGACGAAGGCGTCGATCTCCGATGTGCTGCGTGGCTTCATCCCCGACGATCGCCCCGGCATCGACATCCACGTGCTCCGCGGGTGGGACTACCCGGCGCTCGTCGAGGGCTACCTGCGGGGCGTGGAGCGCGTGCGCAAGGGGCACAAGCCGGCCCTCTTCCACATCGTCGAGCTGACACAGCCGCAGGGCCATTCGACCAGCGGCAGCCACGAGCGCTACAAGTCCAAGGAGCGCCTCAAGTTCGAGAAGGAGTTCGACTGCATCCTTCGGATGCGCGAGTGGATCATCGAGGAGGGGATCGCGAGCGAGTCGCAGGTCGAGGGCTGGGAGGCGGCGGACAAAGAGGCCGTCGAGGCCGCTCGCGACCTGGCCTGGGAGGCGTGCCAGGCACCGATCCGCGCCGAGCGGGACCGTCTGGTCGACATCCTCGCCCGAGCCCAGGTTCCAGAGCTCGAGTCGATCGCGGGCAACCTGGCCGACAGCGTGAAGGTGACGCGCGCGACCGTGATGGCGGCGGCGAAGCGGGCGCTGGCGGCGGTGCGCGGCGGCGATTCGGCGGCGCGCGGCGAGCTCGCCCAGTTCGTGGAGACGTACGGGCGGGAAAACTCGGAACGCTACAACTCCCACCTGTACAGCTCGTCTTCGGAATCGCCGCTCAAGGTGCCGGTGGTGCCCGCCGAATACTCGAAGAGCTCGCCGACGGTGGATGGGCGGGTCGTGCTCCTGCGCAACTTCGACTCCAACCTCGCGCGCGACCCCCGCATCTTCGTCGTCGGCGAGGACGTCGGCCGGCTGGGCGACGTCAACCTCGTCTTCGAAGGCCTGCAGGCCAAGTACGGCGAGCTGCGCGTGACCGACACGGGCATCCGCGAAGCCACCATCCTCGGCCAGGCCACGGGCTCGGCGATGCGCGG
>Ga0209473_1002368_pt1 | contig 10388 bp, 9 predicted proteins | sample GraSoiAngelo_133_FD_185890 | JGI IMG/M metagenome (GOLD analysis project Ga0209473, IMG submission 185890) | Grasslands soil microbial communities from the Angelo Coastal Reserve, California, USA - 14_0929_05_20cm (SPAdes) (version 2) | ecosystem: Environmental > Terrestrial > Soil > Grasslands ...
CTGCCCGAGCCCGAGCCGGCAAACCCGATTCGCCCGGGCTGCGACTTGGCGAGAGCGATGAGCTCCTTGACCGATTTGACCGGCAGCGACGGATGCACGACGAGCACGTTGGGTCCGAGGGCCATCAGGCTGATCGGCTCGAAATCCTTCACCGGGTCGTAGGGGACGCTCCTGTAGAGGCTCGGGTTGGTGACGAAGCCCGCGCCCGTAAACAAGAGCGTGCTGCCGTCGTTCGCCGATTTCGCGGCGGCTTCCGTCCCGATGTTTCCGTTGGCGCCTCCGCGGTTTTCGATCACGAAGGGCTTGCCGAAGCCCTCGGCCAGCTTCTGGGCGAGGATGCGCCCTGCGGCGTCGACACCCCCACCGGCCGGAAACGGCAGGATGACGCGCACCGGGCCCTTGGGATAGGGATGCTCGCCGCCCGTGGAGCGTTGCGCGAGAGCGCAACACACGGTGAAAAGCAGGGCGATCGCCGCGAGCGCGCGTGCCGGATTCATTTCCTGGCTCGCTGGATTGCCCGCCAGACGTTCTGGGGCGTCGCGGGCATGGCGATGTCGCGCACGCCCAAGCCGGCGAGCGCGTCGACGATGGCGTTGACGACCGCGGCGGGCGCGGGCGTGGTCGCGCCTTCGCCTGCGGCCTTGATTCCGAGCGGGTTGGTCGGCGAAAGAACTTCCACGATCTCGGCGCTGAAGGAGGGCAGGGTATCCGATCTGGGAATGGCGTAGTCCATCAGAGACCCGGTGTGCGGCTGCCCCGTTTCCGGGTCGACGTGATAGATCTCGGAGATCGCCTGGCCGATCCCTTGGGCTGCGCCGCCGTGCGTCTGGCCGTGAACGATCAGGGGATTGATGCAGCGACCCACGTCGTCGACCGCGGTGAATCGGGTGACGTCGACCGCGCCTGTTTCGGGATCCACCTCGCACTCGCAGATCGCGCAGCCGTTCGGGAATACCGGATCGTGCATCTCGTTGTCGGCGACGACGGCGAGTCCGCCCGACAATTCCCTGGGCAGGAGGGCTTCCGCGGAGTCTCGCGCCAATTCCAGAAAGCCGTACGCCCTGAGCGCGTGCGGAGCCGAGAAGCGGCCGTCTGCGAACTGTACCTCCGCCGCGCCGGCCTCCAGCATGTGGGCCGCGATTTTCTTCCCCTTCTCGATGAGCTCCTTTGCGGCCAGGGTGAACACGGTCGCCGCGTGGCGCATCGAGCGGCCGGAATGCGAGCCGCCGCCTATGCTCACCACGTCGGTGTCGCCGAGGAGGATGTCGATCGCTTCCACGGGTACCGACAACAGCCAAGACACCACCTGCGCGAAGCTCGTCTCGTGACCCTGCCCCGACGGCTGCGTGCCGATCACGACCTTCACGCGCCCCGCGGGAGTGATGCTGATCTCGGTGCGCTCTTTGGGTGAGCCGATCGAAGATTCTACGTAGTTCGAGAGGCCGCGCCCGAGGAGCCTGCCGCGCGCGGCGGCGCTCTTGCGACGGGCCTCGAAACCGTTCCAGTCGGCGATGCGCATCGCAAGATCCATGTTGGCCTCGTAGGTGCCGCTGTCGTAGGTCATTCCCACCGCGTTCCGGTAGGGCATCGCGTCCGGGCGGACGAGGTTCTTTCTACGCAGATCGATCCGGTCCATGCCGAGCTCCGCGGCGGCAGTGTCGATCAGGCGCTCGATCGCAAAATTGACCTCGGGCCGTCCGGAGCTGCGATAGGGATTGGTCGGCACCGTTGTGGTGAAGACCGCGCGGCTTCTCAAGGTGGCAGCGGGAATGTCGTAGCAGCCGGTGATAAGGCCTGATCCTTTCGAAAGCGGCGAGAGCGAAACGCAGCGCGCGCCGACGTTGGAGAGGTTTGAGGCGCGCATCGCGAGAAATCTTCCATCGGTGCGAAGCGCAAGCTCGACCTCGGTGACGAGGTCCCGCCCCTGGTAATCGGAGAGGAAGGCTTCGGAGCGCGAGGCGGTGAACTTGACCGGGCGCCCGAGCTTGCGCGAAGCCCAGAGTGCGAGTCCGTATTCCACGTATACGCGATTCTTCGATCCGAAGTTGCCGCCGACGTCGCGGCAGACGACGCGCAGGTTTCGCGGCTCGATTCCGAGGAGCGAAGCGAGGTCTTTCTTGTAACGAACAGCGCCGCCGCCGCCCGCGTAGAGCGTGTAGCGGCCGGTGCCCGCGTCGTAGGATGCGAGCGCCGCGCGCGGTTCGATCGCAACCGCAGTGCATCGCGCGATGTGAAACTTCATCTTGACGACGTGGCCGGCTTCGGCGAATGCGCGATCGGTCGCCTCGCGGTCACCGAAATGGGTGTCGACGATGACGTTGCCGGGCGCCTCGTTCCACGCCCGCGGGGCTCCTTTTTCGAGGGCGCGCTCGGAGTGGATGACCCAAGGAAGCTCCTCGTACTCGACGTCGAGCGCCTCTGCCGCGTCGAGCGCTTCGTCCCTCGTTTCGGCGACGACCATCGCAACGGCTTCGCCCACGTGGCGCGCCTTGTCCGTCGGCAGCAGCCAATGCGGGCCTTCGAAGATCCTGCCGCCGCCGGGGCCCGTGAGCTTCATGTCTTCCCGGGTGGACGGGAGCGGATTGTGCGGAATCGGGCCGATGCCGTCGGCCGCGCAGTCAGCGCCGCTGTACACGCCGACAACGCCCGCCATCGCCCGCGAGCGGGTGGAGTCTACGCGGAGAATGCGCGCGTGCGGATGAGGCGAGCGCACCATAGCGGCGTACGCCTGACCTTTCAGGTTGAAGTCGTCGCTGAATTGCCCGGCGCCAATGAGGAGGCGCAGGTCTTCCTTGCGCGGCAACGGTCGGCCGATTGCGCCGGCTTCGACGCCTCGCCCGCTCGACTCGTTCACCCGTCCCTCTTCTTTCAGGCGCGCAGATGCTTCCGGAAAAAATCGATCGATAGCGCGAGCGCGCGGTCAGCCTCGGGCCTGCTGTAGGTCTTGCCGCCGTGCCGCGCAAAAGCGTGATCGGCTCCCGGATACTTGTGGATGGTGACAAGAGGATTCGGCGAAAGCCTGCGCTCGAGCAGCTCGTTCACCTCCGCCTGCACCCAGCGGTCCTTCATCGCCATGTGCAGCATGAACGGCCGGTGCAGGTTTTTCGCTTCGCGGATGCTGTGTTCGATGTACGTGCCGTAGTAGGCCACCGTGCAGTCGATGTCGGTGCGGCAGCACATGAGATAGCAGAGCTTGCCGCCGAGGCAATAGCCCACCGCGCCGACCTTGCCGTCGCATTCGGGCATGTTCTTCAGGCACGCGGCCGTATCCTCCATGTCGCGCACGGCGAGGTCGTACTCGAAATCGTAGTAGAGATCGAACGCCTTTTTCACGTCTTCGGGATTCGTGTCGTACAGTTCGACTCCCGGCTCCTGGCGCCAGAACAGGTCCGGCACGAGGCATACGAATCCGGCCTGGGCAAACTCCTGCGCGTGACGCCGCATGGTGTCGTTCACGCCCCAGATTTCCATGATGGCGATGATGGCGCCCGCGGGGGTGTGCTCGGGGAAGGCGACGTGCGCCCCCATCTCACCGTCCCTCAGGCGGACGCGGAGCTCCCGGGTTCGCATCAGTTCAGCTTCAGCAGCGCACGCGCGTTGCCTGCGAAGATACACTCCTTCTCCGCCTCGGGGATCTCGAGGCCGTTCACCGCGTTGATGGTCTCGCGGATCAGCATGCGGCCCTTTTCGGCGTCGAAGGGCGCGTCTGTGGCGAAAACGCAGTGTCCCGTGGTGAAAAACGCGTGCCCGCAGCGCGTAGCGGCGAACGATCCGTTGAGCGCGGTGTCGCCGTAGAGCATTCGATAGTACTCTCCCGGAGGCTTCTTCAGACCGGCCCTGCGCGCCACGGGGTTCTCGGTCGTCCTTCCATGGAAGATCTGGTCGAACCCGAGATCGATCTTCCCCGCGTAGAACGGCACCATCCCCCCCATGTGGTGGGTGATGATCTTAAGATTCGGCAGCTCGTCGTAGATTCCCGAAAAGATGAGCCGCGTCACGCAGGCGGTCGTCTCGTACGGCCAGCCGAAGGTGAACCAGATTTCGTTCTCGGAGGCCTTTTCGGAGGCGTAGTCGGCGAACTGCGGACCGCGGATCGGATGGATCCAGACCGGCAGGTCGTGACGCGCCATGTTGCGGAAGATCGGCCGGAACTCCGGGGAGCTCAAGGGTTTTCCGAGCACGTTGGTGAAAATCTGGATTCCCTTCGCTCCGAGATCTGCGATTGCGCGGTCGGCCTCGCGCAGAGAGGCCTCCACGTTGTTCATCGGCATCGAGGCGATGAACGCCGGAAAACGGTCGGGATGCCCGCGGCACAGCTCGGCGAGCCCGTCGTTCGCGATGCGCGCGAGCTCGGGCGTCTTGTCGGGCTGTCCCAGCATCTCGATCGGCGGGTTGGCGAGCGAGAGCACCTGCTGCAGGCCGTCGAACTCGTCCATCATCTTGAGGCGTGCCTCGACGTCCCACAGCGTCGGCAGCTCGGGAAACGCCGTGAGCGTCACGTGGCCGGGGACGAGCGAGCTCAGCCGCTCGAAGATGCTCTTCGGCATGAAATGATTGAAGACGTCGATCATCGCGCTGGGTCCCTTCAGTCGATGGTGATCTTGAATTCCCGGATCACCTGCGTCCACTTCGCGATGTCCGCTTTCAGAAACGCGGAGAACTGCTCCGGCGTGCTGGCCGCGAGCTCGATGCCCTGGCTGCGCGTGCGCTCCCTCAACTCGGGCAGGTTCAGGATTCGCAGCGTCTCCGCGTTGAGCTTGGCGACGACTTCCTTCGGCGTTCCGGCGGGGGCGACGAGACCGTACCAGGTGTCGATGTCGATGGGATAGCCGAGCTCGGCGAGAGTTGGAATGTCCGGCGCGAGCGGCGAGCGTTTTGCGCTCGCCACGGCGAGCCCTGTGAGCTTGCCCGCGTGCACGTGCGGGAGCGGCAGCAGAATGATGTTGAACGCGATCGACACCTCGCCCGCCAGAAGCGCGGCGGCCGTGGGCGCCGCGCCCTTGTAAGGCACGTGCACCAGATCGATTCCCGCCATGCGCTTGAGCTGCTCGGCGGCCAGATGCTGCGGGCTGCCGTTGCCGTTGGATGCGTAGCTGAGTCTCCCCGGGTTGGCCTTGGCGTACTGGACCAGATCCGCGACCGTCTTCACCGGAACCTTGGGGTGCGCCGCAAGCAAGTTGGGCTGCGTGGCGACGCGCGAGATCGTCTCGAAGTCCTTCACCGGATCGTAAGGCAGCTTCGCATACAAGCCCACGTTGAGCGCGAGCGGGCTGTTGCCACCCATGAGCAGCGTGTAGCCATCCGGCGCGCTCTTCGCCGCGGCATCGGTGCCGATGTTGCCGTTGGCGCCGGCCTTGTTCTCGACCACGACCGGCTGGCCGAAGGTCTTCGACATTTCGGCGCCGACTAGGCGCGACAGGAAATCGTAGCCGCCGCCCGCGGGGAAGGGCGCAATGATGTGGATCGGCCGGTTGGGGTAGGCTTGCGCCTGGGCGCCCGTGCCGGCGCCCACAAGCACCGCGGTCGAGAGGAAGGCAAGAACGATACGCGCGCTGGAATTGCTTGGGTGCACAGTGCCCTCCGGGAAGCATCATATCGCAGGGGCCTTCCATGCAGACTATGACAAAATTTCGCGCCGCTGTCAGCGTCCGACTCGGCGCCGCGTTGGGCGTGGTCCTGTTCGGGTTGTGCGCGCATGCGCAGGACTATCCCTCCCGGCCCGTGCGGATCGTCGTGCCGTTCGCCCCCGGCGGGCCGAACGACATCATCGTGCGTCTGGTCGCCCAGAAGCTCACGGAGACCTGGGGGCAGCCGTTCGTCGTCGAGAACCGTCCGGGCGCGGGCGGCAACATCGGCACCGACTTCGTCGCCAAGGCCGCGCCCGATGGCTATACGCTGCTTTCGGTCGGGCCGGGAAGCCTCATCATCAATCCCCTGATCGGCAAGGTCCCGTACGACACGGCGCGGGACTTTGCTCCGGTGACGCTGATGGCGAGGGCCCCAAACGCGCTCGTCGCGCATCCGTCGCTTCCGGCAGGTTCGGTGAAGGAGCTGATCGAGCTTGCGCGCTCGCAGCCCGGGAGGATCAACTACGGTTCCGGCGGCAACGGTAGCACCCCCCATCTGGCGGGGCGCTTTTCGCGGCCATGGCGGGCATAGCACTCACGCACGTTCCCTACAAGGGCACCGCGCCCGCGACGGCCGACCTTATCGGGGGGCAGGTGCAGATCGCTTTCCTCGGCATCCCGACCGTGCTGCCGCATGTCAAGTCCGGCAAGCTGCACGTTCTCGCCGTGACGGGCAAGCATCGCTCCCCCGAGCTCCCCGGAGTGCCCACCGTGGACGAAGCCGGCGTTCCCGGATACGAGCTGAGTCCGTGGTACGGCCTGCTCGCTCCGGCAGGCACGCCGCGCGAGGTCGTCGTACGGCTCGGCGAGGAGGTGAGCAGGGTCGTGCGCGCCCCCGAGATGAAGGAAAAACTCGCCGTGCAAGGCGCCGAGGTCGCCGGCGGCTCGCCCGAAGAGTTCGCGGCGTTGATCCGGGCCGACACCTCGACCTGGTCGCGCGTCGTCAAGGACGCGGGGATACGCATCGAGTGACCGCAGCAGCGGCGGTTCGTCGACGCTGCGCGTCAATTACTGCCAAAATGCGGCTTCCGCGTTGCCGTATCCGGAATGCGCTTGCGGTGAAATTCGAGCTGTTTCATAATTGATATCAGAGGTTTATTCTGCGGAGGTTTATCTGGCATGCTGCTTGCGGCAATCCGGTCATTCTGCGCTGCCTTGCTCCTCGGAATCCAACGGGAAACAGTGAGCCAAATGCGAAGAACCAATAGCCGGCAGGCCGGGTTCACCATCGTGGAACTCATGATCGTGATCATGATCATCGGGGTGCTCGCCGCCCTGGTCTTGCCGGGCGTCAGGGCGAACTCTATCCGCGCGAGGATGTCGGAAGCGATTCTTGCATTGAGCCCCTGCAAGAACGCAGTCACGGAGCTATACAATTCCGGTGGGGATCCGCCTGGGCCCGGAAACTGGGGTTGCGAAGCCAGCGACGTGTCCATGTACGTGGATACGGTCACCACCGATGATGTCGGTGTGATCAAGGCGTCGTTGCGGGGGTTTGGCGACCTGAGGATCGACTTTCACGATCTCACTTTGGCGCCGCTGGACAACACCGGAGGTCTCCCGGCTCCAGGCTCGATCATCAGAAGTTGGCGATGCGGCTCTCCCTCCGACTGGACGGGCACGAACGTGCCGTCCCAGTTTCTCCCGGGCAGTTGCAGAGGTTGACGGCCGGAGTGCTGCGGGCCCATCATCTCGCCTGCATGAAGTAGTCCGGGCCCGCAAGCGGGGGCTGACCGGCGCGCCGGGAGTGGGCGTGCCAAGGGAAGCGTTCCGTGCCGCAGGCCCGCGTCCCTTTCCTCCCAACTACCTGGAGAACAAACATGTCCGTATGGCGTTACGCGAGCCGATGCCTGTCAATCCTGATGCTTTCCGCGAGCGCGGTCTGCGCCTTTGCCCAGGCACCGAGCGCCGAGTACACGCCGGAAGTCGGCCAGTCGGGCAAGGATGTCGTATGGGTACCCTCGCCGCAGGAACTGGTCGACAAGATGCTCGACATGGCGAAAGTCACTCCCAAGGATTACGTGATCGATCTCGGCTCGGGTGACGGCCGTACCGTGATCACAGCCGCGAAGCGGGGTGCGCGCGCGCTCGGCATCGAGTTCAATCCGGACATGGTCGCATTGTCCCGACGCAACGCCGCCAAAGCCGGGCTGAGCGACAAAGCGACCTTCGTTGAGGCCGACATATTCCGCAGCGATCTGTCTCCCGCGACGGTGATCACCCTATTCCTGTTGACCGACCTGAACCTCAAGCTCCGCCCGACGATCCTGGCCCTCAAACCCGGAACCCGCATAGTCTCGAACACCTTCCGGATGGGAGACTGGGAGCCGGACGAGACGGCCGAGCTCGGTTGCGATACGTATTGCACCGCCTATTTGTGGATCGTGCCGGCGCGCGTCGAGGGCCGCTGGAAAATTGCTCAGGGCGAGCTCGTACTCAAGCAGGCTTTCCAGAAGGTCTCCGGAACGCTCAATTCCAGAAATGTTGCGGCGCCGATTTCCAGAGGCAATTTGAGCGGCGATCAAATCAGGTTCGTCGCTGCAGGCGCAGAGTATCGCGGCCGCGTAAACGGAAACATGATCGCGGGGACGGTAAAGTCGGCGGGAAAATCGGCCGACTGGAAAGCGACGCGCTGATCCGAGCCCGTCCCGGTTTTCGGGCAGCGCGGCGCATTACGCTCGCGCGAATTCGTAGGACAAGCTCGAGACGGGGCTAGTCGATCTTGGCCCCGACGGCCTTCACGACCTCGCCGTACTTGGCGTACTCCGTGCGGATGAGCGCGGTGAATTCCTCGGGCGTGGAAATGAAGGGCTCGAGCCCGCCGACGCTGTGCACCTTTTCGCGCATGTCGGTGCCGGAGAGCAGCCGGTTGATTTCGCCGTGCAGCCGAGAGAGCACGGGCGCCGGTACTCCCGTGGCCGTGAAGATTCCGATCCACGCGGTGACCTCGAGACCCGGAAAGAACTCGCTCAAGCTGGGAAGCTCAGGGAACGTCGATGAGCGCTTCTTGCCGGCGACGGCGAGCCCGCGCAGTTTTCCTGCCCTGATGTGTCCCGTCACGGAATTCCCGCCGAACATGACCGGTACTTCTCCCGCGAGCAGGGCGACGGTTGCGGGGCCGCCGCCCTTGTACGGCACGTGAACGAGCTCGATGCCGGCGCGCGCTTTGAGCATTTCCATGGTGAGGTGATGCTGGCTGCCGTTGCCGATCGAGGCGTAGGCGAGGGGCGGCTTCGCGCGGCGGGCGTACTCCAGGAATTCCTGCAGGTTCTTGACCGGCAACGCGGGATTGCATGAGAGCACCATCTGGGTCGTGACGAGCGTGGCGACGGGCGCGAGATCTTTCAGCGTATCGACCGGCATGTTCGCGTACAGGTGCGGGCTGATGACGATCTGGCTGTCCTGCCCGAGGAGCAGCGTGTATCCGTCGGGCGCGGCTCTTGCGACGAGTTCGCTCGAGAGATTGCCGTTGGAGCCCGGGCGATTCTCGACGACCACCGGCTGCCCGAGCGCCTCCCCGAGCCGGGGGGAAACCACGCGGGCAATCGTATCGGTCGCACCGCCCGGGGGATTGGGCACGAGCAGGCGAATCGGCCGGCTCGGGTATTGCGCCGAAGCGACTGCGGCCAGCAGCGCGAGCGTCATCGCTGCCGCGACTCCTGAGAGATTCAAGACGGGATTCGGTTTCATCGTTTTAAGGCCTTTTCGTACGGTGTCTCTGTTCGGTTACATCAAAATCCCTGCACGTCCGGTCGCCATGCGGATTGAGCCTGACAGTAATGCCCCGCGATATTTTTGTAATCTCACAATTCGATACATTTCTGGTCAATTTTATGTTCGATCCGGGAAAAATGTGTCTTATGTCTCGTCTTGCGATAGTAATAGCAATAGGATATTCGCTACGAATTGATAATGGGTGCAACTTCGATCACAAGTGCGCTGTGGGGAGGCTACCGAGGATGTTCCCAATCTCTAATGACCAACATCCGGACTCAATACAAAGAGGTCTACGCGCCTCGTACTATCTCCAAGGGGCTTCTCAAAGCTCTTGTGGAGGCACTCGTCGACTTCAAGCCCGGGCTGCCTACTGCATCTAGGAAGATCAAGGCCAGGGCGATCAGCCCCGGAAAGACCACCGAACTGGAAGGGCCGGAGTCCTGGAAGGTAACCGATCCCCATTCCTTGGCCGAGCTCGAACACCTGCGCGTGGAACTCTTCCTCGCGTCGGCGGAACACCGCAGATGCGAGCTTCACGTTGAATTTCGGGGCGGACACATCTCATTAAGCGTATCGGATGAGACCGGCTGGGGCAAAAGTGTTTTTGAGGATGCCCTCAATCTGCTCGGCTCTTTGGGAATCTCCTCGAAAGGGCTCAACGAAAGACTGAGAAGAGCATACGGTCTACTCGACATCTTCCAGAACGTTCTCCTGGTGCTCTCGGTGGCGGTTTTTGCAGTTTGGGTCACCGGTAAAGGGATAAGTTATCTTTACGCGTGCCTGGCGCTGTTCATTGCCGGCGTCATGCCGGCGATGATCCGTTCGTTCCATTTCTTTTCTCCACCCAAGAAAGCTCCGATCATTCAGGAAACGGTCGCCAAGAGCAGGAACTTTCCATGGACGGAAGCCACCGCGGTCGTCTCTTTCCTTGCGGGCGTGCTTCAATTGGTAAAAGCGCTGGTTGCCATCGTCTGGTGAGGGAACCCCATCCGCTTCATTGCTTGCTCGGAGCCGCGCACGGACCCGGAAAATTACAAAAATGTA
>Ga0209473_1002371_pt1 | contig 10385 bp, 8 predicted proteins | sample GraSoiAngelo_133_FD_185890 | JGI IMG/M metagenome (GOLD analysis project Ga0209473, IMG submission 185890) | Grasslands soil microbial communities from the Angelo Coastal Reserve, California, USA - 14_0929_05_20cm (SPAdes) (version 2) | ecosystem: Environmental > Terrestrial > Soil > Grasslands ...
CAAACGCGGACAGTGAAGTCATTCGGTTCGTGTCCTCCCATCATCAGAATGCCTTTCCCACCATCATCTGCAGGTGCTCGAGAATGGGACCAAGACTCAACGCGGGAAAGAAAGTCAGAGCGCCCACAATGAGTATCACTCCAATCAGGAGCAGCGTGAAAAGAGGCGTGGTCACGGGAAAGGTTCCAAGCGAGGGTGGCACGTATTTCTTTTGCGCCAGATTGCCCGCGATTGCGAGCGTTGGGATGATCATGAAGAAGCGGCCGAAAAGCATGGTCATCGCACCCGCGGTGTTGTACCAGGGCGTGTTGGTCGTCAATCCAGCAAAGGCGGAGCCGTTGTTGCCCGCCTGCGAGGAGAATGAATAAAGGATTTCGCTGAGCCCGTGCGGGCCTGGATTCAAGATGCTGGAACTGCCAAAGTTGAAGACCGCTGAGATGGCGGAGAACCCCAGTATCAGCAGGGGAAAAATCAGCACCGTCAGCATGGCCATCTTCACGTCATAAGCTTCGATCTTTTTCCCCAAATACTCCGGAGTCCGTCCAACCATCAGTCCGGCAATGAACACTGCCAACACGATGTAGATCAACATCCCGTACATTCCGGAGCCGACTCCGCCAAAGACAACTTCGCTCAGCATGATGTTGGCGAGGGGGACCAGGCCGCCGAGAGGAGTGAATGAGTCATGCCAGCTGTTAATCGCGCCGCAACTCGTGTCGGTAGTGACAGTTGCCCAAAGGGCACTGTTGGCGATACCGAAGCGGACTTCTTTCCCCTCCATGTTTCCGCCCGGCTGCATCAACGAAGCCTTCTGATCAGTCCCTTCCAGCAAGGTGTTGCCGCGAGCCTCCGCCCAGTACGCGACGGTCACACCGGCCAAGAACAGGATTGTCATCACTGCGAATACCGCCCAGCCATGGCGCTGCGAACCCGTCATGCGGCCAAGTGTGTACGTGAGTCCGCTACCCAGGCTGAAGATCGCGACCAACTCAATGAGATTGGACAGCGGCGTTGGATTTTCAAATGGGTGAGTGCTGTTGGCATTGAAAAATCCGCCGCCATTAGTCCCCAGCTCTTTAATAATTTCTTGCGATGCGACCGGGCCCTGAGCGATGGTCTGGTCGGTTACCGTGTCCATCACCGGCTTGCCTTGGCCATCCACCATCGGCTTGCCGTCCGGGCCGGTCTTCTGGATCTGCATCGGTTCTACAAGTTTTACCGTGTCGTAAGATTTGAAGTTTTGGACCACCCCTTGCGAGACCAAAATGAGAGCCCCAACTATGCAGACCGGCAAGAGAACCCATAGATTGCAGCGAACCAGGTCGGCCCAGAAATTGCCGAGGGTCTGCATTTGCCGGCGAGCAATCCCGCGAATGAACGCAATCGCCAGCACAATGCCTACCGCCGCCGACATGAAATTGTGATACGCGAGACCGGCCATCTGGGTGAGATAGCTCATCGTGGTCTCGCCGCCATAGTTTTGCCAGTTGGTGTTCGTTGTAAACGACGCAGCGGTGTTGAATGCCAGTGCCGAAGAATTCACAGCTCCGAACTTCTGCGGGTTCAGTGGCAGAAAGCCTTGCAAGCGTTCCAATCCGTAGAGGACCAGCATCGAAACCATGCTGAACAGGAGCATTGAGACGGCATACTCGGTCCATCGCATCTCATGGTTCTCATCAACCCATGTGACGCGATAGATCAATCGTTCGATCGGCCGCAGAATGGGATCCAGAAAGGTCCGCTCGCGGTTGAAAACCCGCGTCATGAAGATTCCGAGCGGCTTTGTAACCAGCAGCACGAGCCCGAAGAACAGTAAGATCTGAAACCAGCCATTCGCCGTCATTAAAACTTCTCCGGCCGCAACAGCGCGTAGACGAGATACACAGAAGTCGCCGTGCTGATCGCGAGCATGATGATCGATTCAATGCTCATTGGTCCTCACTTCAGGCGATCGCAGAATTCGACATAACCGATGGACAAGGCGAAAAATGAAACTGTAACTACTACCCAAAGCAGGTCCTGCATACATTCTCCTTACGTCAGAAAGCGCGAGTTCCGCCCCGCGCGCTTTTCTCTAGCGAACTCTTCTGCGCTGTAGAGACGCAGGAGCTTACCCCTGCGCGCACTTAGAATTGGCAACGTAGTGATATGCACTCGCCCTCGATGTTTGCTGCTTCCTGCATCACGCCAGAGCGCGTAAAGGAAATAGATCAGGAATATGGATCCAGTTGCCGCAATTGCGATAAAGATCGCGAGCGATGTGCTCATACTCGCCTTTCTTTTGCGAACGGAGTCGTTGCGAATACACCTCTATTTCAGCAACCAGGGCATAAGGGTGGGCTAAAAGGTTCGTAAGGACTTCGTAAAGAGGAATCGAAACACGGGCGGAACGAAGAATCTACGGAGCTGTTATGCCTTCCGGCTCAAAGCGATAGCCAACCCACGGTTCGGTGACAATGTAGGAGGCTGTTCCTGGGTGCGTCTCAATTTTCTTTCGCAGCTGGCCAATGAACACGCGCAAGTATTCCGGCTGCTCGGCACTGTTGGCGCCCCACACGGCGGACAGAAGCTTGCGATGCGTCACAACCTTGTGCGAATTGCGCGCGAGATACACTAGCAGATCAAATTCTTTCGGAGTCAACTTGACTTCGCTATTGCGCACGGAAACGACGTGAGCATCGAGATCAATCCGAAAATGGCCTTCTTCAATCACACCCGGACTGCTCTCTTCCTGCGGAGCACGCCTTAAGTTCGCGCGCACACGCGCCAGAAGTTCGTTGATGCCGAACGGTTTGGTGACGTAGTCATCGGCTCCCGCATCGAGGGCCTGCACCTTCGTCCTTTCCTCGCCTTTCACGGAGAGCACAATAATGGGAGCATTTGAGTTCCGGCGGAACCGACGACAAAGTTCCAATCCGTCCATGACCGGCATGGAAAGATCAGTGATCATCAGATCGGGTGTCCAGTCGCGAGCGATCTGCAACGCAGTGTCTCCATCGTTAGCAACCCGCAAGTCATAACCGTGAGCATCGAGGGATGTGCGCAGCACACGCGTAATCTGCGGCTCGTCATCAACAATCAAAATGCGGCGATGGTCGGCGACGCGATGATCCGCCGGACTCACTTTGCCTCCTGCGTCACAATGTGCACGTCAATGGGCGGCGCATTGCGCAAGAACTTCTGGATTACAGTCAGATAAAGATACTTTCGCCAGCCCTCCTGCGCAGAGCGGCCAAATACAACATGTGTGATGTGCTTCTCCCGAACGAACTCCGCCATTCTTTCGGCAACGCTGCCTCGCGGCAGGCGGACCACGGTTGCTCCCAGGTTCTCAGCGAATTGGATGTTCTCCTGCAACGTACGCCGGTTATCGCCGTCCTGATCGCCCGGAGAGTCAACGTACACGACATAAAATTCAGCGTCGATCCCATGCGCCATTCGGCCGCCACGCGCGATCAAGTATTGTGCCACTGGATTTGAGCTGATCGCGACCGCAATCTTCTCGCGAACCGTGACGGCGGGTTCCACGCCTTCGCGCGTCCAGTGCGCTTCGAGGTTTTTGTCGACGACTTGTGCTACCTGGCGAAGCGCGAGTTCGCGGAGTGCAATCAGGTTTCCGCGACGAAAGAAATTTCCTAGCGCACGCTCCGCCCGATCGAGCGGATAAATGTCCCCACGCTTCATCCGTGTTTGTAGCGCTTCGGGCGTGAGATCCGACATGACGATTTCCTCGGCTCTCTGCACCACCCAGTCTGGAACCTTCTCGCGAACATGAACACCCGTGATCCGCTCCACCAAGGGATTGAGGCTCTCAATGTGCTGCACGTTCACTGTGGACACCACATCGATCTTCGCGTCGAGTAGATCAAGGACATCTTGATAACGTTTGGGATGTTTGCTTCCTTCGATGTTTGTGTGCGCCAGTTCGTCCACCAGCACCACGGCGGGTTTTCGCGCGAGAATGGCATCGACATCCATCTCGGTAAAAATGGTGCCCTTGTACTCGATCTGCTTGCGCAGAATGGTAGCCAGCTTCGCGACTAAGTCGGCAACGCCTTTGCGCCCGTGCGTCTCCACTACCCCGACAACCACGTCCTCGCCGCGGCTGTAACGGCGAATGCCCTCACTGAGCATGCTGTAGGTTTTTCCAACGCCGGGAGCATAACCGAGAAATAGCTTGAAAATTCCTTGCTTCTTCTCCGGCGCAACCTCTTCCAGCCACTGTTCTGGACGCTTCTGCACGAACTCATTGTGATCTGAGTTTTCATCTTTGTCGAGATTGGGCGTTCGCAGTTCACCGTGGCCAGTTGGTCATAGGATTACAATCTGGCCGTGAGATCCATACAGAAGTCCGCATTCAGAACCTTTGTTTGTTCGTTGATCGTGACTGCTGTCGTGCTCCTGTACAAGCACGGACCGCATGCCAATGCCACGACTGTAGCGTTGACGTTCTTGCTATCGGTTTTGGTAGTGTCCGCCAATTGGGGGTTCTGGTATGCGGCTTTTCTGGCCGTGCTTTCGACGCTTGCCTTTAACTACTTTTTTCTTCCTCCTTTTGGCACATTTACGATTGCCGATCCCCAGAATTGGGCCGCGTTATTCGCGTTCCTGGCCACTGCCGTCATTGCAGGACAGCTTTCAGAGCGCGCGCGGCGCGAAACCATTCATGCAAATCAACGCCGTCGTGAAATTGAACACCTTTATGCGTTTAGTCAGCGGTTGCTGACGCTCGAAAGCGTTCCGGAACTGCTGAACCTTGTCCCGCGCCACATAGCGGAGACCTTCAACGCCAGTGGAGCCGCACTTTTTGTGGCCGATCGGACCGACATCTATCGCTCTGACCCGGATGTTCGCGAGATTGAAACCGCTCGGCTGCAGTCAGTCGCGGCACGAGGCGAACCTTTTATCGATACTGACAAGACCTTGGCCTACGTCCCGCTTCGGCTCGGGGTGAGAAGCGTTGGTTCGATTGGAATTTCCGGCACGACGCTGTCTCACGAGACTCTCGATGCGCTTTCAACGCTGGTAGCAATTGCGATCGAGCGGACTCGCGCGATCGAGAATGTCGGCAAGGCCGAGGCCGCACGCGAAAACGAGAAGCTACGCTCTGCCATCCTCGACTCCGTCGCTCACGAATTCCGTACTCCCCTGACGGCCATCAAAGCATCAGCGACAAGCTTGCTGGCTGGGGGTCTAGACGGCTCGCAGCAAAATGAACTGTTCGCGGTCATCGATGAGGAATCCGACCGCATGAACCACCTGGTTGAAGAAGCCACACAAATGGCGCGTCTGGAGTCGAAGCAGGTCGAACTGGAACGCCTTCCGTACGACATTCGGGAAGCCATTGACCGGGCTTTGGAAACTGGTGGTAAAACGGTTGATGGCCACGCCGTTAGGGTGAACGTAGTGGACGATCTCCCGGTCGCTGAGTTCGATATGGAACTCATCGTTAACGTGCTCCGTCAATTATTAGGGAACGCGGCGAAGTACTCACCTCCGGAGTCCCCCATCCGCATCTCTGTGGACAAGACCCCAAGTGAGGTCGTCGTCAGTGTTGCGGACCGTGGCCCCGGAATCGATGAACTTGAGCAATCGATGATCTTTGAGAAGTTCTATCGCGGAAAGGACAACCGCTACTCAGTGCAAGGTACGGGGATGGGTCTCGCTATCGCGAAAGGCGTGGTGGAAGCCCACGGTGGAACCATCCGCGTGATCAGCCAGCTCGGACAGGGCTCAGTGTTCTCTTTTACGCTTCCGTTGAAATCGGCGAACGTTCCAGCCTGAGGAGTCCGTCTGCAAAGGCTATCTCCCACAATCTACTCATACTTGCTTCTCTCCTTTACGGTTTCTTTATGCGTTTCATGATCGAATCACAGAAGTATGCGACTCGCCGATCTTTCGAGACGAGCAGCGGCCTCCAGCCCAGCAGCGCGCGTGCTGGTCGCCTCGAGCGCCATGCTCGCATTTATTTCGTTCTGGCGGGTAGCGGCCATCGTTCTGAATGACATGGGTTCGTCGGCGTTCTACGCTGGCGCGATATCTGAGCACTTTGTCGGTAAGACGGCCCCGTGGTTTGTGCTCGCCATCATGCTCCTCGCCGGCACTGTCGCCGCGCTCTATATCGAGAGTTGCGGAATGTTCGTCCGCGGCGGCGTCTATCGCGTCGTAAAAGAGGCGATGGGCAGCACGCTGGCAAAGTTTTCTGTCTCCGCGCTGATGTTTGATTACATCCTGACGGGGCCCATCAGCGGTGTCTCTGCCGGCTTGTACCTGATGGGTTTACTGAATGAACTTCTGCAGCACTCGCATATGAGAACCCTGCCCATGAATGCCGGGGCAGCGGTTTTCGCGATTCTGGTGACCCTGTACTTCTGGTGGGAGAACATTAAAGGCATCCCCGAGTCGAGCGAGAAGGCACTCCGAATCATGTACCTGACCACCGTCATGGTGGTCCTGATGGTGGGCTGGTGCTGCTATACGCTCTGGGTAAAGGGTGGACACCTTCCACCATGGCCTCATCTTCGCAACATAACGTATCTAACGGGACAGCACGGTGGCGCTTTGGGGTGGCTTCGCTATTCATCGCTGCCTTATACCGTCGGGATCATCGGAATCATGATCGGTCTAGGCCATTCCGTCCTCGCGATGAGCGGCGAGGAAACCATGGCGCAAGTTTATCGAGAGATTGAGCACCCGAAGCTTCCTAATCTCAAGAAGGCAGCGCTGGTCATTTTCATGTACAGCCTGGTCTTCACGGCGGGTGTCTCGTTTTTCTCGGTCATGATTATTCCAGACTCAGTGCGCGCGAGTTTCCAGGACAACTCCATCGGTGGCCTAACCATGTACCTGGTCGGACCACTGTCATTAAAGCTCGTGTTCCGGGCTTTCGTCGTCGTTGTGGGTGTGCTCATGCTCGCCGGTGCAGTGAACACTGCCATCGTTGGCTCAAATGGCGTTTTGAACCGGGTTTCTGAAGATGGAATTCTGCCCGAGTGGTTTCGAAAGCCGCACCGCAAGTTTGGAACGTCCCATCGCATCTTGAACCTGGTAGTTGCGTTGCAGCTGATAACAATTGTCTTAAGCCGCGGCGACATTTTCATCTTGGGTGAGGCATACGCATTTGGTGTGATGTGGAGCTTTTCGATGAAGGGCCTGGCGGTGCTCGTTCTCCGCTACAAGGAACCCGGAAAGCGGGAATATCGCGTGCCCCTGAACTTTCACATCGGCAAAACTGAAATTCCGCTCGGCCTTGCGCTCATCACTCTTACCTTAATCGCGCTGTGTGGTATCAATCTTTTCACTAAACAAGTTGCGACCGTCTCTGGAGTTGCATTCACGATCATATTTTTCGCTGTTTTTGAGATCTCGGAAGCCGTGACTCGCAAGCGGGCAAGCGCCCATGCGGAACTCGACCAATTTAACCTGGAAGCGGGCGACGATCTTACGCCGAAGGCCTTGGGAGTACGGCCGGGTAGTGTTCTGGTAATGGTTAGAAACTACAACACACTGTACAGCTTGGCCGCGACTCTGGATCGTGTGGACGCCCACAAGCAGGACGTAGTGGCATTACATCTGCGGTTTCTAGGTCGTGGCAGCGGCGGCGAATACGAACTCGCGCCAGAGCAACTCTTCAGCACGGAAGAACAGATTCTGTTTACACGTGCTCTCGGCTTGGCTGAAAAGAAGGGGAAAACCATTCACTTGGCGGTAGCTGGCGCAACGGACAAGTGGGAGGCCGTTTTGAAAGCCGCCCAGAGTTTGGAGTCGTCGGTGGTCGTCTTAGGTGCGTCGCCAAACCGTCCGGTTACAGAAGAGGCCCGCATTGCAGGCCTGGCATGGGAGCACCTCCCCGATCCCAAGCCGCAACTGACGCTTATCGTTTACTTCCCGGGTGGACAAGAGCACGTGTTCTACCTTGGCCCACATGCTCCGCACCTCACGCCAAAAGAAATAGACCTTCTGCACACGATCTGGCTCGAACTCAGCAACGATGTTGCGCCGGAAGAAATCCATCATCACGACGTGATTCACTTCGCGTTAGAGGAGCTTCGTAAGCAGCTTAGCGACTCGCAGCGGGAGGATGTCTTACGCAAGCTTCGGCAACACCTGCAAGAGATTAGAGACAGGCGCGTGCCACAGGCATGAGCAATTTCGCTGTCTCGATCAGTAGAGTCCAACTGTAGGGATCGCTGGAACGACGGAACCTGCAAAGTGTTGGAGCCCTGCTCGATACTTGCCACGACTTTCAATTCCTTTACATCATCGGTTCATGACAAAATGCCAGTCATCCTTAATCCAGACAGCTACGATCTCTGGCTCGATCCGGGGCATGAAGGAAGTGACCGCGCTGTCTCCGAATTGTTGCGGCCCTGGCCACCATCATTCCAAAGAACTTGGGGCAGTCGCCTCGCTCCGTCTCAGTCCGCTCTCAGTCCGCACTTACGAAATGTGCTGAACGTCGTCTCCGCAACCCAATGAATGCAGAATAACTTACGCGGGTGTGATCCTTCCACGGTCCGCTTTCAGTCCGCTTTGGTCCACCGCGTGGCTGAGAATTGCTGTAAGCATTTTCCCCGTGGCGGTCATGCGATCCCGGCTGACCGCATGAGTGTAGACCTGTAGCGTTAGCTTGACGTCGCTGTGCCGCAGCAAAGTCTGTACGGTTTTTGGATCGGTTCTGATGCGGATGAGAAACGATGCGAGACTGTGGCGCAGATTGTGAACACCGAATCGCCGTGGGTCGTCATCGATGAGCTGTCCTCGGAGGTCCCGGTGCGATGAAAGAACGCCGGCCTTCACTGCAGCTGGCCGCAAATGATCTTCGACAAGCATGTTGGCAACACGCGGTTGTTTGCCTTCTAGCCGGAATGAAGGAAACACCCAATCACCGGGTTGCGAATATGGTGTCTTCTGCTTCCAGAGAAGCATGAAATCGGCAAGCAAGGGATGAAGCGGCACAGGACCTTTCGAAGCTTTGCTCTTCGGCAATCCGACTTGGCCGCACGTCCACGTCCGACGTACATGGATCATTGCGTCAGCGAAACTTACGTCTTGCCATTGCAGGCCCAAGCATTCTGAGATGCGAAGACCCGTGCCTGAGGCGAGAAGTGTAAGCGTACGCTCCGGCTCTTGCAGGTTAAGCAGTACTGCATATGCCTGCTCAGGAGTGAGAATCATGGCTTCGTACCCGCTGGTGGTCTTGCAACGAACGAAATGCATCGGGTTCGATTCCTGGTTTCGAGGAATCAGTCCGTATCGTTGCCCATGCTTATAGACCAGTGACATGACTCGACGGGTCTTATCGAGAGTTGGATTTGCGAACCTTTTTTCGCGCTTTAGATCTTTCAACCATTGCTCCACCTCTAGCGGTTCGATACCAAGCGCAATCCTGTGACCCCATTTCGGCAGCAGTCGATTGCGGAGGATTCGTTCGTAGGATCGCACCGTTGTGTGTGCCTTGGCATGGATGGATTCCTTCTGGTCGACCAGTTCATGTTCAGCGTAATGTTGCGCTATATCGCCGAATGTAACGCCCCGTCGCGAGTTCACCTGGTTGATGGGGAGGTGCAGTCTTTCAACTTCGGCCCATGCGTGACTCTTCTCGGGAAAGTCTCTACCTGAGCCAATCGCAATCTTGTTCTCCACCCGCTTGCCATCGGACTTTCGTATGGTGCGATAGAACAATACCCAGGTCTCACCGTTGCTGCGCGTCTCTTTCTTTAACCAACCTCGTTGATGTCTTTGCGCCATCGCCGTGCCTCCTTAATCCGCCCTGAGACTCAGATTCTGAATCAATCCGAGGATCGTGTTAACTGGCGCCCAATCCAAAATTCCACAGTCGCTGTGACGAAGCAACGTCTGCACGGTTTTTGGATCGGTTCTGATGCGGATGAGAAACGGCAAACAGCCGCGTGTCGCCAACATGCTTGTCGAAGATTATCTGCGGCCAGCCGCTGTCAAGGCAGGCGTCCTCTCATCGCACTCGGATAATCACGGCCGACTTGTGGATAACGACCCGCGACGATTCGGTTTTCATGATCTGCGCCACAGCCTCGCGTCGCGACACCCCTCACAGCATTGCTGTTGACGCACAGGACAACGTTTATATCGCGGACCTTGGAAATCATTGAATTCAGGTATTTTACCGAGACGGTAAATTCCTGCACCAAATCATTACGATGTCCTGTCCCGCCAGATGCGCGGCCGGCGATCGGCAATAGGACGGACCATCCGTCCGGTTCAAGAACGCAGATTCTCCTTGGGCCATTTGCATTACCCCGCCGCCACATCAAGTGCTGTTTAGCTCGGATGCGTTTCCGGGACGGATTTACAAGCTTAGCCTGGATGGAAAGGTTCTTGGCATGTTCGGCAAGACGGGAAAGCAG
>Ga0209473_1002377_pt1 | contig 10367 bp, 12 predicted proteins | sample GraSoiAngelo_133_FD_185890 | JGI IMG/M metagenome (GOLD analysis project Ga0209473, IMG submission 185890) | Grasslands soil microbial communities from the Angelo Coastal Reserve, California, USA - 14_0929_05_20cm (SPAdes) (version 2) | ecosystem: Environmental > Terrestrial > Soil > Grasslands ...
CTTCGGGCTATAAAAATCAATTGTATAGCGATCGACCGGATCTTGCCGTCGAAATTTCCAGCTCTGAAATTGCCGATTGCGAAGGTGACGCCATAAGATTCGCTTATGCCGCGTGGCATTTTTTCGTAACTGGCGTGCGCGCGTCATCTGCACACGTTATCGGATTGCTCGGGCCGGGAAAATATGTAATGCAGTCGCTGCCCTCGCGAAACGCGAGGACTGGTGGAGAGAGGTTGCGCGAGCCGTTTTTTCAGCGGATTTAGCCTCAAACCATGGACAAGTTTGATGTCGTAATTATCGGCTCCGGCCCTGGCGGGTACGTCGCGGCCATTCGCGCCGGCCAGCTCGGGCTCAAGACCGCGCTCATCGAGAAAGATAAGGAACTCGGCGGGACCTGCCTGAACGTCGGCTGTATTCCGAGCAAAGCGTTGCTTACTTCCAGCGATCATTTTTCCTTTGCGAAAAAGGAGGCAGCCAAACACGGAATTGTGATCGAGAATCCGCGCGTCGATCTGCCGACAATGCAAAAGCGCAAAGACAAAGTGGTGAAAACGCTCACCGGCGGCGTCCGGCAGTTAATGAAGACGAACAAGGTGATGGTGCTGGAAGGAATGGGCACGATCACGGCGCCGGGAAAAGTTTCAGTGAAATCTTCCGCCGGCGAAACCCAGGAGATCGAGACGAAGAACATCCTTATTGCAACCGGGAGTGTACCGATCGAACTGCCGTTCGCGAAATTCGACGGCCAAACAATCGTTAGCAGCACTGAAGCGCTCTGTTTTACCGAGGCGCCAAAGAAATTTCTCGTTATCGGCGCGGGCGCGATCGGGCTCGAGCTCGGTTCGGTTTGGAACCGTCTCGGTAGCGAAGTGACAATGCTCGAATTTCTGCCGCGCATTGCCGTGGGTTTCGACCTCGAGCTGTCGAATTTGCTCCAGCGCTCTCTCACTGCGCAGGGCATCAAGTTTCATCTCGAAACGAAGGTGACGCCGACAAGGTGCTGGTGTCGGTCGGTCGCAAGCCGTTCAGCGAGGGTCTCGGCGCGGAAAAAGTTGGGGTCGAATTTGATGACGGAAAACGGATCAAGGTCGACAAGCATTTTCGGACGAATGTCGAAGGAATCTACGCCATTGGCGACGTCATTGCCGGCCCGATGCTCGCGCATAAGGCCGAGGATGAAGGGATCGCGTGTGTTGAGATCATTGCCGGAAAATCTGGCCACGTGAATTACGACGCCATTCCGGGCATCATTTACACGAATCCGGAGCTAGCCGGGGTCGGCATCACCGAAGATCAAGCGAAAGAAAAAGCGATGAATGTGCGCATCGGGAAGTTTCCGTTTCGTGCTAATGGGCGTGCTTTGGCCAACGAAGATTTCGAAGGGGTGGTCAAGTTTATTGCCGACGCTAAAACGGACAAAATTCTGGGGGCGCACATTCTGCAACACGCTGCTTCTGAATTGATCGCGGAACCAACTTCCGTAATCGAGTTTGGCGGCAGCAGCGAAGACCTGGGCCGCACCTGTCACTCGCATCCAACCTTAAGCGAAGCCGTTAAAGAAGCCGCGATGGCGGTGGAGAAACGCGCGTTGCATATTGTGAATCGTTAGTGGTAACAAACGCTCTGCGACGCAATCATACGCGTCTGGGCGGTACTATGCCGCAGTTTTCCTAAGTCGCCGCTGCCGCTTCGCGACGCGCAATTACGACTCGGGTAATGATTGCCGCGATCAGACAAATGATTGCGCCAAAGCCGAGCGCGAACGGTGTTCCCCAAAAATGTGCGACCGCTCCTGCTTCCAGACTGCCCACGGGAATCATCGCGCCGAAGACGAGCGACCAAACACCCATCACGCGACCGCGCATTTCGTCCGGTACGATGGTTTGCAACGTTGTGTTGGAAGTGGCGAAAAATAGAAGCATTCCGAATCCGGCAAGGAACAGGAAAGCCATAGCCAGATAAAAATTTCCCGCGAAGGCAAATGCAGTCATCGCGGCGGAGAATAAATAAACACCGCTGAAGGCAAGTTTGCGCGGGGTGACCAGATGCCCGTAAGCGGCCACAATCAGCGCGCCAATTAATGCGCCGGCGCCGCTCGCTGAAATCAGAATCCCGTAGCCGTTGGCCCCGCGGCCGAGTACGTCGCGCGCGAATGCGGGCATCAGCACTGTGTAAGACCAGCCGAAAACGCCAACCGCAAAAAAGAGCAGGAGAATCGTACGCACGCGCGGATGTCTTACTGAATAAACAATCCCTTTCCATGCATGTTCCAGCGGAAACACGTGAGTGGCTGGCCGCGGCTGCGGCGGCAGTTTCATCATCATTAATCCGGCAATGACGGCAATGAAACTCAGGCCGTTTAGAAAAAAACAAATGGCGATGCCAACTGTCCCGATCATTAGCCCGGCAATGGACGGCCCGATCACGCGCGCGGCATGAAAGATTGAACTGTTAAGAGAAATGGCATTGAGCAGATCTTCGCGGCTCGTCATTTCCACGGTGAACGCTTGCCTAGCCGGGATATCGAATCCCATCGCGATTCCGTTAAAGGCCGCGATTACGATAATGAAATTCGCGTTGGCAAAGCCTAAATGTCCGCCGGCGGCGAGGACAAAGGCGCAGAACATTTGCGCCGCTTGCGTCCCGATCAGGATGGATCGCTTGGGATAACGGTCCGCCAGTGAGCCGCCCCAAAGCGAGAAAATCATCATTGGCGCGGAACCGATCGCGGAAACGGCGCCGAGGAGGAATTTCGAGCCGGTGATTTCATAAACGAACCAGCTCATGGCCGTTTGTTGCAGCCAGGTGCCGATTAGTGAGACGAGTTGGCCATAAAAAAATAGGCGGTAATTGCGATGTCGCAGCGCTCGAAAAGTGGTGCGCCAATTGACTACGCCGACCGGCACACGCCGCGCTCGGCCAGTGATATCCTCGGGAATGCGCCCAGTTTCGGTCGTGGCCACGGGAGCGACATTTTAGCCGAATGCGGTTTACGCGCTCGGCGAATTCCGTTGCTGGGGCGCGCAGACTGCCAGCCTGCAACCGTCGGCAGCTTACCGATGGGACTATCATTTCGGCTGCCAGCCGAAAAGGGCAGGCAAGTTGCCTGCGCTCCCCAGAGTTAAGAGCGGAAAGCTTAACGACAATTGGGGAGCGCAGCTCTGCGATGGTACTTAGTCCTAATAAAGGCTGGGTTGGCCGGATGGTCGGGTTTTCCAGCGGCGATGGATCCAGATCCATTGCCCGGGATAGTCGCGGATGAATTTTTCGATTTCGGCCGTGTAGAGTGCGGTGGTATCGATGATGTTTTTCTTGGCGTAGCTGGCGCTGCGAACGGCTTCCACGGGTTCGCCAACCAGAATGCGATAGCGGTTTGTATTCCACACGCAACACACCGGAACGATGAGCGCGTCGGTGCGCAAGGCCAGCATGGCGACGGAACGGGTGGTGCAGGCAAGGTGACCGAAGAAAGGAACAAAGACCCCATCGCGCTGCAATGTATTTACGTCGGCGAGAAGGCCGAGGTTACCGCCGCCGTCAAGGATGGCAAGACCTTGCAAAACCGAATCGCGCTTGTTAATGGGACGGTTACCGAACCGGCTGCGGACGCGCGAGGTATAGCGATCGAGGAGAGGGTTATCGAGGGGGCGAGCGAGGTAGGCGATGGGCTCAAAGATGGCCGACATAGCTAGGGCGAGCATTTCCCAATTGCCAAGGTATGGCGTGACAAAGATGACGCCGCGTCCAGCCACCTTGGCAGCCCGGTAGCGTGTTTCCCATGCTTGAGGGAACGAGCTTTCAACGCGCGCGGCAAGATCGGTCGGAGTCGAGCGTGGGAAATGAGCGAAGTCGGCAATAATACGGCCGAAGTTTTCGAAGGATTGTTCTAGCAATTGGCGGCGCTCGGTTGGGGAGAGGTCGGAGAAAGCGAGTTCGAGGTTCCGCAAACCAATGCGGCGCAAACGCGGCAGGCAGGCAAAAAGCACGCGGCTCCCGGCCACCGCAACTCGCCTCGCGAACGAAAGCGGCAACAGCGCAAGTATCGCCAGAAGGGCGCGAGCGACGAGATACTCGAGCAGGTAACGCGCGAATTTCATCGCGCACGGCTACTCTGTGACACGGCGGAAAGCGAGAACGGCGTTCAGGCCGCCGAAAGCGAAAGAATTCGAGAGGGCAGCTTCGATTTTCGCGGCACGCGCTTCGTTCGGGACGACATCCAGGTCGCAGGCCGGGTCGCGTTCGAGAAAATTCGCGGTCGGCGGAATGAAATTGCCGTGCAGGGAAAGGACAGTCGCGGCCGCTTCCAGGGCTCCGGCCGCGCCGAGCGCGTGACCGTGCATGGATTTCGTGGAGCTGACGGCAAGGTTGTCCGTGTGCGACCCGAAGACTTGGCGGAGCGCGCGCGTTTCCGCGGAATCGTTCGCCGGTGTGCCCGTGCCGTGGGCGTTGACGTAATTGATTTGCTCGCGGGAAAGCCCGGCATCATCGAGCGCGTCGTTCATGGCGCGGGCGGCGCCCTCGGGGAGGGGATTGGTCAGATGATGGGCGTCGGCCGACATGCCAAAGCCGGCAAGTTCAGCGTAAATTTTCGCCCCGCGCGCCAGTGCATGTTCTAATGTTTCGAGCACCAGCATGGCGGCGCCTTCGCCAAGGATTAGGCCGAGGCGATTTTTCGAGAAGGGACGGCAGGTGTCCGGCGCGACCACCCGCATCCCCTCCCAAGCCTTTAAGTGACCGAAAACAATTGGCGCTTCGCTGCCGCCGACGAGCGCGCAATCCAGTGTACCCTGTCGGATCAGCCAAAATGCCTGTCCGATTGCGTGGTTCGCGGAGGAGCAGGCGGTGGAGGTGGTAAAGGTTGCGCCAGTGAATTTCTGTTCCATCGCAACGTGGCTGGCGACAGCGTTGCTCATGATGCGCGGGACAGCGGTGGGCGAAAGACGCGACTTATTTTCATGATAAAGATCAAAGTAAAACGCGTCTTCGGTCCCCATCCCGCCCAGGCACGATCCAGTAATAACGCCAGTGCGCGCGCGCAGTGCATCATTCCACGTCAGCGCCGAATCGGCGATGGCATCGCGCGTGGCAACAATGCCAAGCTGGGCGAAACGATCGAGCCAGGTAACCTCGGAAAAATGATCAGTGGGTTCGAATCCTCGGATCTCGGCCGCATTATGAAAACGCAGCCTCGAGGTATCCACTTGAGTGATTGGGCCGATACCCGAACGGCAGGCGCGCAAAGATTCTTCGAATTGTGCGACGGTATTGCCGATGCTCGAGAGCACCCCAACGCCGGTGACGACGACGCGGCGCATCGCTAGTTGGAGAGCGAACTTTTCGCTTTCAGCAACTCCTCCACGCCGTGAATCGCTTCTTCGACGGATTTCATTTTCACGGCTTCCTCATTGGGAATGTTGATGTCGAATTCTTCCTCGAGCGCGAAGATCATGTTCAAGGCATCAAGCGAATCCATCTTTAGGTCTTCGAAACGGGTGACGGGAGATAACTCTTCCGGCGCCATTTTCTTGTTCTTGGCGATGACGCGAATGACCCTTTGCGCGATAGCTTCTTCACTCATGCGCGCGCACCATAAACGCCGCCGGCGCGTATTTCGACTTTGAATTTTGGGATGCCCGCTTGTTAGAATATCGAGGCAATCCTGCAGTTACAAATTATAAGCCTTCCACCAGAATCATCCGGGTCTTGGCGGTGCGGTGGCGCATTTTGCGCGGCTCGGCATATTCGGGACAATTGAGCCAGGCCTTGGCGCGTTCCATATTTTCAAATTGTAGAACTACGATGCGTTTTGGTTTCCAATCGCCTTCCAATGTTTCGCACGCGCCACCGCGGACAATATATTGGCCACCGTGTTGCGCGACTGTTGCGCCCGCGCGCTTTTTGTATTCTTCGTAACCGACGGGATCGGTGATTTCGATTTCAACAATGATGTACGCTGGCATGTCTTAAGGTGTTGCCAAAGGCGCGCGGCCCGCAATGACAATTAAGTGGGAGCGGCGAGAATGCTCTTTTCTTTCGTCCGGATAGCGCAGGCTGCCAGCCTACCGGTTTCGGCTGCTAGCCGAAACCTTTCTGAGAAATTTTCGTCGGCAAGCTGCCGACGATTGCAGGCAAGCTGCCTGCGTCCCCAGACCGAAGAGTGAGTCGCGAAATCGAACGACAATTGGAGGGGCGAGCTGCTGCGAGCCCTTTCCTCGCGGCATGGCAGAGCTCCGCCCTCCAACTTTTACCCTTCCTTCATGATCGCATCGATCCGGGCCAGGCGGTCTGAAGTCAGTTGCCAATTTGCCGCTTTCGTGTTCGCGCGAACCTGTTCGGGCTTGCTCGCGCCCGCGATAACCGATGCGACTGGTTTGTACGAAAGCAGCCACGCGAATGCCAGCTCGAGAATGGTGTGATTGCGCGTTTCCGCGAATTCGATCAACGACTCGACGATTGCTAGATTTTTCTCCGTAAATACTTTCGGTCCCCAGGCGTCTTCGGCGCGACTTCCTTCCGGCGGTTTTTGTCCTTTCCGATATTTCCCGGTGAGCAATCCGCTGGCTAACGGGAAATAAGGAAGAAATGCGATGCCACGTGCTTCGCATTCGGCTAACACGCCATCCTTTTCCGGCTCGCGATGAAACAAACTAAACTCGTTTTGCACACTAACAAAATGCGCGCGGCCTTTGGCTGCATCTGCTGCTTCCCGGATTTGCGCGACGGAAAAATTCGAGCAACCGATCTCGCGCACTTTTCCGGCATGCACCAGTTGATCGAGCGCACCGAGCGTGTCGGCAATTGGCGTCTTGGGATCAGGCTGATGCAACTGATAAAGATCGATCCGATCTGTCTTTAACCGGCGCAAGCTCGCTTCGATCGCTTCCCGAATATACTGCAGTGACGCGCCTTGCTTTCCTTTCTCCATTTCCATTCCGAACTTCGTCGCCAGAATGATTTGATTTCGCCGGGCTCCGAGCGCGCGTCCGAGGAAATCTTCGCTCTGGCCTTTGCCGTAACGATCGGCCGTATCGAAAAACGTAATGCCCGAATCAATCGCCGCGTCAATGACCTTCGCGCTCGCGTCTGCATCGATGCGCCAGCCGAAATTATTGCAGCCTAGTCCGACCACGGAGACATCGAGCGACCCAATCTTGCGCGTTCGCATTATTCAAAATGTGGAAGCGACGCTGAATCGCAAGCGACAACCGATTTGCGAACCGTGTTGCTTCAATTTCCCGGTAGCGCCCGCGTTTCGTGTATTGGTTTCGGCGGCTCGCCGAAAAGATTGTTTCCGGCAAGTTGCCGGAAACTGCGGGCCGGCAGCTTGCGCTGCCCAGAGAAACGCCACGTAAAATTGTAGGTGCAGCGATTCCTCGCTGCCGATCCGTAAATAGCGACCAGAATGGTTGCCCTACAAAAGGTGCGGCGTGCGTTTAGTATCACGCGTGAACGTGGCCACGCGCGGAATCCTTTTGCGCAAACGAAAGCTGAGCGATACCAGCCTCATCGTTTCGTGGTGCACCGACTCGCTTGGCATTATCCAAACCGTTGCCCGCGGTGCCCGACGACCGAAAAGTCCGTTCCGCGGACAGCTCGACTTGTTCTTTGAAGCCGAGTTATCAATCGCGAAAAGCCGCAAATCGAATTTGCATACCCTGCGTGAGGTTGCGCTGCTCAGTACATTCGCCGGAATTCGAACTGATCATCGGCGCACCCAGGCCGCATCGTATTTTGTCGAGTTGATCGAAGTCTGTACCGAGATCGAACATCACGAACCCGAGATTTTTCATTTGCTCGAGCGCGCCTTCGGCTATCTCGATCAGCATGATCCCGACGAGCGCGCGATTACTCATTTTGAAACAGAACTCGCCCGTATCACCGGGGTGCACGGAGCGAAACCAAGTCCAGCAATGGCGCTCGGACACCTCTTTGGCCGGTTGCCGTCGTCGCGTCCAACGTTGCTCAAATTACTGGCGCGCGATAAGGATAAGTCATGAAGGTTCTCCGTTTTCTTCTCGCCCTGCTGTTATTGGCACCGTTCTCCGCGCCAGCTGAAACTTACAAGATCGACAGCGGGCATTCGCAAATCGCTTTTAGCCTGCATCAATTTGTCAGCAGCGTACGCGGCGAGTTTCATCGCTTCAGTGGAACGATCGAAGTGGATCGCGACCATCCCGAGCATTCATCCGTTACCGCCAGAATTTCTGTCGGGAGCATCGATACCAAAATTGAAAAACGCGATCATCATTTGCTCAGTCCGGAATTTTTTGATACTGCAAAATTTCCCGAGATCACATTTAAGAGTCGAAATGTAAAACGTATCGGCGAAAACAGCGGCGACATCATTGGCGATTTCACCATGCACGGTGTGACCAAGCCGATGACTTTGCATGTGAAATTGGCCACACCTCCGAGCGGTGAGTCCCTTCCAGAGCGCACTCGATGGATCGTCACCACGAATCCGATTAATCGCAAAGACTTCGGGCTAATGTTCAGCGGTGCTACCGAATCGATCTCCGGGATCAGCGGCAACGTCATGCCGACGATCGAGATCGAGGCGGTGCGCGCAAAGTGATGCACGCTTTGATTTCGCCAAAGTGCAAGGCCCGGTGAAGAATGGCGTTGGCCAAGGAAAATACCGAACACAGACTTGGACGTCTGTGTGGCGCACAGGCGAGCACGCCTGAGTTTCCTGCCGCTCAGCCTTTCATCCCGGTTAACGCGACGCCTTGGAGGAAGTAGCGTTGGGCGAAGAAGAAGATTGCGATTACCGGCAGCATCATGAGAAGTGAACCGGCCATTAACATGCCGATGCCGGCGCTGGTGCCGGGCTGGAGCGATTGAATTTGGAAGGCGTAAAGGCCGAAGGAGAGGGGATAGAGCCGTTGATCGGCTAGATAAATGAGAGGTCCCATGAAATCGTTCCAAGTGGCAAGAAAAGTGAAGATAGCGATGACAAGGAGGGTGGGACGTACGAGGGGCAGCATAATATGCCAGTAGATGCGGAGAAAACCGCAGCCATCGAGACGCGCGGCATCTTCCAGGTCGCGGGGAATGCCTTTGAGAAATTGGCGTAGGAGAAAAATGCTGAAAGCGGAGCCAAAGAAACTCATCACCCAAAGCGGCTTGAGCGTATTGTACCAGCCAAGTTTTTGCATGATCAGGAACTGCGGAATCATTGTAACCTGCGCCGGAATCATCATTGTCCCGAGAAGGGCGGCAAAGCAGATACCGCGGCCAGGCCAGGGCAGACGGGCGAAAGCATAAGCGGCGAGCGAACAGCTGAAAAGCGTGCCAATGAGGTTTAATATAACGAGAAATAGACCGGTCCCGACATAACGCCAGAAGGGAATGTAATCGAGGGTCAGACGATAGTTGCGCCAAATTTTTGCCACCCACGCGCCGAGCACGCTGGTGCGATGTAGTTCCAGCGTAATCCTAACTTCGTTCGGGCCGCGAACCGCCGATCCACCGGCATCCTTTAGGAGTGTCCAGGTTTTGATTTTGGTAAGCGAGTCGTCCGCGCTCCGTTCCTGCCAGGTAGCAGCTTGCCAGTTGTAATCGGCGAGATAAACCGCGCGCTCGCTGACAAAGCGATGGCCGAGTTTCTCCACCGTCATACGCAATGTGTGCCAAGTGTCATCGGGCTGGAAATAGAATTGCAGGCGGCGTAAACGGTCGATCGAAAAGCTGGTGGTGAAAGTTTGTGACAAGATAACCTTGTTGGCAGAAGAAAAATCGTAGGAGAATTCGGCGCGATCGGCTTTCTGGGAAAGCACTCCTGGCCCGGCAATACTCCATTTGGTTGCTGCGTCCGACGCCGAAACGAGTTGATCTTCCTGCAACTCCGTGGAACGAGCGCGCAGTTGTCCGATGGCAAAGACACGTCGCAATTCCCCAACTACGCTATCGATTAAATCCGGAGTGATCGCGTCGTTCATCGTGGCGCGCAATTGCTCGCTCGAGTCGCTCCACTTTTCGTGTGGAATCGACATCAACAAACGCTGATAAATTCCGCGAGCCGTTTGCTTGCGTGCGAATTCCGGATCGATATTCGACGGCCAAATATGCCCGCGCAGTTGCTCTTCCAGGATCGCAATGGCTTTCTCCCGATGAGGTCCACCTGCTTGAGAAAACATGCGATCGTCGAGGTAAGGCGATCTGCTTCGCGGAATGGGCCGCTCTGGTAAGACAGCTGAGCGATTGGAGAGAACTTCGCGCTCGAGCTTAATCGATGTCCCGATCATCCAAATGAAGGGCCAGGCGAAGATGAGCGCGCCCAGCGCGAGTGTGAAATAAATGAGGACGTGGCGCATCATATTGCTGGAATAATGGAACAGTGGAGTAAAAGAGTGGTAGAAGAGGTC
>Ga0209473_1002383_pt1 | contig 10350 bp, 9 predicted proteins | sample GraSoiAngelo_133_FD_185890 | JGI IMG/M metagenome (GOLD analysis project Ga0209473, IMG submission 185890) | Grasslands soil microbial communities from the Angelo Coastal Reserve, California, USA - 14_0929_05_20cm (SPAdes) (version 2) | ecosystem: Environmental > Terrestrial > Soil > Grasslands ...
GAAGCATTTGCCCACTGCGCCAGTCCGGAAGCCACAGGCCCGCGGTCGCCACGGCGGCCTCGGACGCCGGCGTGACGATCAACCAGAGCGCCAGGACGATGGCGGCCGGCACTGCCCACACGGCGAGGGCGACCTGCCAGCCAAAGGGCACCAGCAGCAGGGGCAGCGTGATGCTGGCGGCGATCACCTCGCCAACCAGCAAGCCATTGGAGTAGATCGCGATCGCCCGTCCGATGCGCTTGGGAAACCAGGCCTGCGCCAGGCTCGGCATCGCCGGTTGCGCCACCGCGATGCCGAGCGCGAACACGACGGTGAACGCGAAGACCACGGCCGCGTTGGGATAGGCGCCCCGCAGGCCGGCACCGAGCGCAACGAGGGCGAGGCCAACGGCAACCGCCCGCCGCGCGCCGACGCGGCTGACCAGGTAGGCACCCGGGATCGCGCCGGCCGCCATCAACAGCACCGGCAACGAGGTCAGGAGTCCGGCGGCACTGTAGGAGAGCGAGAGCGAGCGGTGCAGGGCGGGCAGGGTGGGCGGAACGCCGAGGATGACCGTGCGCAGGTTGACACCAGCCAGCCACAGGAGCAGCAGCGTGAGGACCGGGTTTCGCGGGCGGCGACTAGAGACCGCCGACAGGTAGCTCCTCGATCAGGACCGTCGGGCTGCCGCAGAAGCCGCCGGCGAACATGAAACGGAGGTCGTCGGCCACGGCCACCACCTTCTTCAGCAGGGCGATGACGTTGCCCGCGACGGTCAGCTCCTTGACGGGCCTGGTCAGACGGCCGTTCTCGATCCAGTGGCCCGTGAGGCCCAGCGAAAACTCACCCGAAACCGGGTTGACGGTGTTGAGGCCGGAAAGTTGTGAAACGTGCAATCCGTTGCTGACGCGCGCCAGCAGCGCCTCCCTCGACAGGCTGCCTGGCTTCAGTACCAGGTTGGAGACGCCGACCTCAGGCACGCTCTTGTAGGAACGGACCGCGCTCCCGGTCGACCGGCTGTTGGTTCGCCTCGCCGTGTAGGTGTTGTGGAGATAGCCCTTGAGAACGCCCGCGCCGATGAGCTCGTTGCGTTCGGCCGGCACACCCTCGCCGTCGAAGGGCCGGCTGGCCAGGCCTTCGGGGAGACGCGGATCGTCGGTGATGGTGACAATTTCCGCCGCCACCGACTCGCCGACCTTACCGGCGAGCAGCGATCGCCGCTTGATCACGGCGTCGGCGCTGAAGGAGCTCCCCAGCACGCCGAGGATCATCGCCGCCGCGTGGGGATGGAGCACCACCGGAACCCTCGCCGTTGGCACCGGTCGCGCCCCCAGGAGTCCGGCCGCATTTTCCACCGCTTCCTTCACCACGCCGGCGAGGTCCAGCTCGTCCATGTCGCGGCCATGGGTGAACGCAAACCCCGACTGCATCTCGGAATCCTGTTCGGCGATCGTTTCGAGCACACCGTAGGCGACGGTCCGATCGAAGGAGGCCTCGAGCCCACGGCTGTTGTAGATCGCGACCTGGCCGCTGCCGTCGCTGTACATCGCATCGCTCACGCGGCGGACGCGCGCGTCGAGCGAGGTGGCACGCCGCTCCATCTCGAGCGCGAAGTCGATCTTCCGCTGCGGGTCGACCCCGGCGACCGCGGGCGACGCCAGCCCCGTCAACACCTCGAATGGGCGCGGCTCGGGCAGCACGTTGGCGTCGTCGGCATGGTTGTAGCGGCCATTGAGCAACGCCTCATCGACCAGGCTGTCGAGCGCCGCCGGCTCGAAGTCGGAGGTATAGGAAAAACCAACGCGATGCTCCCGAAAGGTGCGAAGACCGATCCCGCGACTTTCCGCCGACACCAGCGACTCGATCTCGCCCTTGTAAACCCGGACCGTGAACTCGGTGCCTCGAGAGATGTACAGCTCGGCGTCCTCCGCCCCTTGTGCCTTGCAGCGCGCCAGCAGGCTCTCCCCGATCGGGTTCACTGGCGCATGGCGCCGGCCGGGACCACCCCGGTGCCGCCAACGGTGAGCTCCGAGATGCGGATGGTTGGCTGGCCGACCGAGACCGGGACGCCTTGCCCTTCTTTGCCGCAGGTGCCGGGGGCGAGCTTCAGGTCATTGGCGACCATGTCGATCTTGTGCAGGGCGCGCGGTCCGTTGCCGACGATGGTGGCACCACGTACCGGCCGGCCGATACGTCCACCCTCGATCAGGTAGCCCTCGGTCACGGCGAAGACGAAGTCGCCGGTGGTGACGTCGACCTGTCCGGCACCGAGCTTCTTGGCGTAGAGCCCGCGCGGGGTCGCGGCGATGATGTCCTCCACCGTGTGCGCGCCGGCGGCGATGAAGGTGTTCGTCATTCGCGGGATGGGCAGGTGCTGGTAGGACTGGCGGCGACCATTCCCCGTGACCGGGTGGTTTTGCTGACCGGCGCGCAGCCGGTCGTACATGTAACTGACGAGGACGCCGTCCTGGATCAGGACGTTGCGGCGGGTCGGCACACCCTCGTCGTCGACGGCCAGCGTTCCCCAGCGGCTGGGCAAAGTGCCGTCGTCGATGGCGGTGACGATGGGGCTCGCGACCGCCTGGCCGATCTTGCCGGTGAAGACGGTCGATCCCTTGCCGACAAAGTCCGCCTCGAGCCCGTGCCCGCAGGCTTCGTGGAAGAGCACACCGCCAAACTCGTTGCCGATGATGACCGCCATCTGGCCGGCGGGCGAGGGCGCTGCATCGAGAAGGGCCACAGCGCGTTCGGCCGCGGCTCGGGCATACTCGGCGGCCGAGGTGTCGTCGAAGAATTCGAAGCCACGCTGCATGCCCGGTGCCTCCATCGCCGTCTGAATCTCGCCGTTGCGCTCGGCGACGGCGTGAACCATCAGCCGGACGCGGGTGCGGGAGTCGGCGTGATGAATCCCTTCGGAGGTGGCGACGAGCACCTCCTGGGCGCTCTGCCCATAACCGACCGCGACCTGCTTGACCGCGCCGCTCACGGCGCGAGCCGCCTGGTCCGCTTCCAGCAGCAGCTCGATCTTTGCCTCCGCTCCGACGGTGTCTGGCGGCACATCGATCCGCTGCGGCGGCCGCGGTGCCCCGCTGAGCTCAGCGAATGCAAATCGTCCGCCACCGCGGCGGCCGATCTGCGCGGCCAGGTCCGCGGTCTTCAGCAAGCCGTCTTCCGAAAGATCCTCGGTATAGACATAGCTAACCGTCCCCTGGTGGATGATGCGCAAGCCGGCGCCAAGGTCATTGCCGGAATTGACCCGCTGCACCTTGCTCTCCTCGACGCTGATCGACTGGTTGCGCTTGCGCTCGACGAAGAGCTCGACGAAATCCGCGCCCGATCGCAGCGCCCGCTTGATCACGCTGTCCACGAGGGATTGCTCGAGTAGTGGCATCAGCTTGAGTGTACCGGCCTTTTCCGCCGGGTCGGCCTTTCCAATGGCAGGAGTCGGATCAATTCTTCGGCAACGGCGTTTAGAGGCTTGACGTTGCCCTCGGCCCGACAGATGATCAGCGCGCCTTCCATGGCGGCCAGCGCGGCGAGCGCGATGGGGGTCGCGCGACGCGAGGGGACGCCGGCAGCCTCGAGCTGTTCCGCGAGGACCGCAACCCATGACCGAAACGTCGCGCGCACGACCTCCATCAGGTCCTTCTCACCGGGGACCGTGTCGATCGCGACGCCGGCCACCACGCAGCCGGCGGAGCCAGCGGAGGCCACCACCACCTGGCGCCACATGGCAATGAAGCGTTCGAGGACAGCCGATGGGCTGGTTGGGGCGCCGGCGCGAAGATGCGTGAGGAGGCGCTCGGATGTCCACTGGATGGCGTCTTCCGCGAGCTGCGCCTTTCCATCGGGAAAGTGGTGATAGATCGAACCACGCGGGGCCCCACTGTCGGCGAGGACATCCGAGAACGACGTCGCGCTCACGCCTCGGGAACGGATGAGCGAGGCGGCGCTGCGCACCATGCTCGCCCGGCTATCGGTCGACACACGCGCCCTCTTGACTATGACGGTCATCATAGTGCATGATGTAGGCCGCTATGACGGCCATCATAACCGGTTAAGGAGACAACCCCATGCCAATGATTGACGTTTATGCCGCTGAGGGAACCTTTGGCGACAAGCATGCGCTCGCGAAGGACCTCGCCGCTGCCGTGATGAAGTGGGAGCAGGTACCCAACCTCGCACTCTTCCGCAACAATACCGCCGCCTTCATCCACGAGCTTCCGGCCGATTCCCTGTCCAACGTCGTGGGCGACACCAACTACGTTCGCGTTCAGGTCCTGACGCCGGTCGGCGTCCTCGATCGCAACAAGCAGCTCGGCGTCGTCAAGGAACTGACCGACATCGTCGCCGCCGCGGGTAGTGACCCCACGCTCAGTGCTCGCACCTGGGTGTTGCTCACCGAGTCACCCGAGGGCGGCTGGGGGGTCAACGGACACGCCAACACCGGCGCCGACCTCACCGCGGCCGCGCGCGCGGAGCTCAGCGCAATCGCCGCTCAGAAACCCGCTAAGTAGGGCTGCTGACTGGTTCACGGACGAGCCCGATCACCCAAAACCCGAGCAGGGTCAGCACCCCGGCGGTGGCGATGAACACGGCGGGAAAGCCGAGGCTGGCCGCCAGCGTGGACCCGAGCAGCGGCCCCACCGCGTTACCGACCGCGGTCGCGCTGCTCGTCAAACCGTAGGCGGAACCGCGCAGTTCGGGCGGAGTCGAGAGACCGACGATGGCGTTGGTGGCCGGAATCAGCACGCCGAAGAAAATTCCGAGCCCGGCGCGCAGCAGCAGGAACTGCCCGATGTTCCGAACAAAGGCCTGCGGGAGGAAGAACAGCGCCGCGCCGAAACAGGCGAAGATGAGGATCCGCCGGTACCCGGAGCGATCGACGAGGCGGCTGTAGAAGAGGGCAGCCAGCGCGCTGAACACGGCGGTCGCTCCGAACGCCAGGCCGGCGTAGAGCTTGATCGGGTCGGTCGCGGACGAGAGGCGCTCCACGAACAGCGGCAGGATCGGAAAGACGATGGCCGAGCTCAACTGCACCAGCAAGAGCGTCACCATCAAAGGCATCAGGATCGGTGAGCGTAGACCGATGCCGACCGTTTCGATGAAGCCGGGTCGCTTTACGATCGACGGCGGCGAGAAATGCTCGTGGACGAATTGCCAGACGAAGACCCCGGCGATGGCGAGCATCGCGCCGGCGACGAAGAACGTTCCGCGGATCCCGACCGCCTGGGCGATCAGACCACCCAGCACCGGGCCGGCTGAGATCCCCACGTAGACGCTGGTCTGCAGCAGTCCCATGCTCCAGGCGAGGCGCTCGCGCGGGACGATGCCCGCCACCAACGCGGTGGCTGCGGCGATCGTCCCGGTGAACATGCCCTGGAGAATGCGCAGCACGAGGAACTCCTCGACGTTTTGCACCAGCCCCATGAGCGCGATGATCAGTCCGCCGATCAGCATCGCGCGTAGCACCATGAGCTTGCGGCCATGCCGGTCGGCGAGCGCGCCCCAGATTGGGCTGAAGATCGCGAGCGAGACCCCGGTGCTGGTGACCAGCGCGCCGGACCAGAAGACGACCGCGCTCTCGGGGCTCACCCCGATTTCCTTCAGGTAGAGCGGGAGAAACGGGAGGACGAAACCGAAAGCGAGCATCGCGGTCGCCTGCGCGACACAGATGACATACAGGCTGGTTTGCCAGCTCGGGCTGAGCAGTCCGGAGACGTGACTCGGTGGAGGAGGCCGAAATCTCATGTCAGCCCGGTCAGGTCCGGGTTAGCGAGACCGCGGGTTAACCGGCGCCTTTCGCGTAACTGTGAAGTCCGACGATCCAGAGGTTGACGGCGTAGAGCGTCACCATGATGGAGAGGAAGCCCGCCGTCGCGATCAGGGCGGTGCGCCGCCCCCGCCAGGCGCGAAGACTGTGCGAGTGGAGGTAGATCGCATAGACGATCCACGTGATAGCGGCCCAGGTCTCTTTCGGATCCCATCCCCACCACCGGCCCCACGCGTGCTCTCCCCAGATGGCGCCCGCCATGGTGCCGAAGGTCCAGATGGGGAAGCCGAGCAGGATGGCGCGGAAGGTCAGCCGGTCGAGCGTCTCGAGTGACGGCAGGCGAGCGGCGATCGCCGAGCCGTTCAACCACGACTTCGCGCTCGCGCTGCGGTCTTTGACGAGGTAGAGCGCCGCGAAGACGAAGCTCGACACCAGGATGCCGGAGGACGCCATCATGCTGGTGACGTGAATCTTCAGCCAGTAGCTCTGTAGCGCGGGCACAAGCGGTTCGGGTGACTGGTAAAGGCCGTAGCCGATGCCCATCAAGGCGACGATGACGAAGAGTGCGACGCCGCCGCCCAGCGACGCCACCGGCCAGCGAATCGTCATCAGCAGGAAGACGGTGACGGCGACCAGGGCCAGCATCGAGCTGTACTCATACATGTTGGCCAGCGGGTAGTGCCCGTCGGCAAAGCCGCGGAAGATGATGGCGGCCAGGTGGATCGCGGCGCCCGGGGCGACCAATGCGATCGCGACCCATCGGAGCGCTTCCGTCCGGTAGGCGAAGAAGGCGAAGTAAAAGAACATGCCGCCGACGTAGAGGCCCATCGCGGCGAAATACAGGTGCAGCGAAAGATCGGCGACGCCGCCGGGCAAGCGAGCCAGATCACCGCGGACCAGCGTAAAGGCCAGCAGATAGAACGCCAGCGGGACCAGCCGCCAGAGCGCGGGTCCGCGCCGCCCCGTAACCGCCGCCGTCCCGACGTTTTCTGTGACCGTGGCTCGCGCCACCTCAGACCCCAGCCTTCGCCCCAACCTTGCCGTTCGATGCGACCGGGGTCAGGGGGATCATCTGCATCGCGTCATCGCGGAAGCGAACCCGCTGGAAGGTGATGCAGTTGACGGGACAATGGTCTTCGCAGATCCGGCAGTTCGTGCAGCGGTCGTAGTTGACGAGGATCTTGCCGGACTTGCCGCCGAATTCTTCCCCGAGCACGGTGTTGCAGATCTCGACGAAGCCGCCACTCGATGTATCGCGGTTTTCGCCGGCGACGACGACATCCAGCGCCTTCTCGGGGCAGACGTCGTCACACGCGCCACAGAGGATGCAGGTCGATTCATCGACGTGGTGCACTGTGTCGCACTGGAAGCAGCGCAGCGCCGCCGTGATCGCCTGCTCGTCGTTCCACGGCAGTTCCACCGGCGTCATGTCCATCCGCTTCTCAGCCGGAAGGATGGGAGGCTCCTCGCGCAGGTAGTAGTCCGCCTCGCGGTGGTCGTCGGTCGACTCGATGACCGTGAGGGGCTTGGCGTCGCGCGGGACCGAAGCCCCCAGGAACTCGTTGATCGAGCGCGCCGCCCGGTGGCCCCAGGCGATGGCATCGACGATGAACGACGGTCCCTGGACACAGTCGCCGCCGGCGAACAGCTTTGCCGTTTTGGTGTGCGCGCCGGTATCGGCCTCCATCAGCTTGCGCGGCGTCAGCGGCACGCCCTGGTCCTGCGGGAAGTCCATGATCTGCCCGGAGGCGAAGATCGCGTACCGGCAGGGAAGCACGTGCTCGGTGCCGGGCAATTTCTGCACCGTATTGATCAGCAGCTTGCCGCTCTCCGGATCGAATTCCAGCTTGTTCTCGTCGACGCGGATGAACTCCACGCCATTGACGTGGCCGCTGGAGTCCGCCTTAATCGCGTTCACGATGACACCGGTGTGCAGCGTCAACCCGATCTCGCGCGCTTCCACCAGCTCGTTGCCGAAGGCGGGCAAACGGTCGGCGGGCTCGATCGACACCATCCACACCTTGCGGGCGCCGCTCTTGATCGACGTCTGGGCGGCATCCGTGGCGACGGCGCCGCCACCAATGACAACGACGTCGCCGCCACGCGGGAAATTGTCCGGGACGATGTCGTAGGACCGGACTCGCAAGAATTCCATCGCGGAGATGACCTCCGGTAGATCGGAGCCAGGGACGGGCAGGATGCGTCCGGTCATCATGCCAACCGAGAGGAAGACGGCGTCGTAATCATTGAGAAGCTGCTCGAGCTTGATGTCCTTCCCCACGTTCTGATTAACCCGGACGCCGACGCCCATGTCGACGATCATCTGAATTTCCCAGAGCAGCTGGTCGTGGTCGAAACGGAAATGCGGGATGCTGGCCGAAAGCAGGCCGCCGAGCTTGGCTTCCCGCTCGTAAAGGTCGACCCCATAACCCATGAGACGGAGATCCTGCACCGCGGTCATGCCCGCCGGCCCGGAGCCCACCACGGCGACCCGCCTGCCATTCTCCGGCGCCCGCTGCCAATCGATGCGCACCCGACGGGCCCACGCGTAATCAGTGGCGAAGCGCTTCAGCGATTTGATCGAGACCGCGTTCTCGGGTCCCTGGACCCAGCCGCGCTTGCAGTCGGTCTCACACGGATGGTTGCACAGCCGTCCCAGCATGGAGGGAAACGGGTTGGTTTCATGGATGACGAGCCAGGAGTCGAGGTAGCGACCCTGCGAGACGTAGTCGACATAGGCCGCGATGTCCTGGTGGATCGGGCAGGCGCGCTGACAGGGCGAGACGGGAATATTGAGGCCGAGGTCGCGGCGGCCGACGAAGACCTTGTTGGAAGCCGTGTCGGTGGTCGTCTTGCCGATCTCCTCGAGGACCTCGTAGGCGCTCACCATGCCGACGGTCTTCGACGTTTTCCTGAAGAGCGGCCCCTCGTCTTCGGTCATGAGGACGATCGGCGTGTCCTCCCGATACATGATGTCCGCGCCCGACTCCAGCGAGTCGGCGACGTTGCGCCCCGGCAGCGGCCTGCGCATGTACTGCTCAACCGGCCCGCTGCCATCGGCGAACGCGGCGAGGGCTTCCCGGTGCCCGAAGAGACCGACAAAGGTACCGCTCTTGACCACCAGGAGCGCGTCGGCGCCCGAGGCTGTCAATCGCTTGAGGGCATCGGCCGCACTCACGTCCGCGGGACAGGTCGGACCGATGGGCTGCAGAACTCGGCTGAGGGTCGGCATCAGGCGGCCGCCATCGCTAACGCGACGTCGCGCGCCGTCAGAGCCCCGAGTGGCATACCGGAAGAGGTCGTGACGAGGATCACCTGGCGCCCGCTGTCGCGCAGCACGCGCACCGCGTCGGCCAGCGGCAGTTCCGGGCGCACCTCCGGCAGCGGCGTGCGCACGATATCGGCCGCCCGCCCACCCAGCTCCGCCCGCACGTAGCGCTGCAGGACGTCCAGATAGGAGACATAGCCCAGAGAGCGCTGGTCGACGATGACGGGCAGTTCGTAGACCCGGTTCTGCGCCATCATCCTGGCCGCCTGGGCAAGGCTGGTGCTGGGGAAGCAGAACGCGAACTGGCCGGACATCGCCTGCTCGACCGTGCGCGCGTCCCGGAGCGCCGTGGGCATCGCTCGAGATTATAGGTGGGCACCACCCGTCATCCTCCCGGCAGCCGACTGTAACGGCGGCGTGACGGGTATGGAGGCAGTGCCCCGTTATATCAGTCGGAGTTGGCCAAGAACCTCGCCGAATCGTCGACGTCTGACCTGGACCTGCCCCGCGACCTGCGGGGCTTTCGTGCCCGTATCTATCTCCCCTACCGCAGCGGCATCTACCGCTTCATCCGCATGCTCGGCCTGGTCACCTTGCTCGCTTCGTCGCTGGGGCTTTTGGCGGCGGTCGCCGGCTTTCCCATCAACTGGGTGAGCATGCTGCTCGCCCTGGTCGCCAGCCTGGTCCTGATCGGCTTCAGCGTCCGTCCCAGTCTGCGAAAGCCAAAGTTCTAATCGGGCTGTAGCAGGCGCAGCACGGCTGCGGTCATGACCTGGAGGCCGATGGGCAGGCAGCGCTCATCGATCCGGAACTCGGGCGTGTGGTGGACCACGGGCGCTCCCTCTGGCGCCCCGCCCAGCAGGAAGAAGCAGCCTGGACGCGCCTCGAGGAAGTAAGCGAAGTCCTCCCCCACCATCAGCGGCTCCATCGGCACCACGGCGTCCTTGCCCACGACGCCAATGGCGGCCTCACTCACCAGGCTCGCGATCGCCGGATCATTGATGGTCGGCGGCGTTCCCGAGTCGTGCCGGAAATCGCTGCTGCCTCGCATGGTGCCGGCAATCCCTTCCGCCACCTCAGCGATCCGCTCCAGCAGGTGCCGCCGCAACGCCGCATCGAACGTCCGCAGCGTGCCCTGGAGGACGACCTCGCCGGCGACGATGTTGGCGGCGGAGCCGCCGTGCACGCTGCCCAGCGTGATCACCACCGGCGCGACCGGCGAGGTCTCGCGGCTGACCAGCGTCTGCAACGCGGTTACCACCTCGGCTGCGATGACGACCGCGTCGACGGTCAGGTGGGGCTGGGCGCCGTGACCGCCTTTTCCGCGAAT
>Ga0209473_1002384_pt1 | contig 10349 bp, 7 predicted proteins | sample GraSoiAngelo_133_FD_185890 | JGI IMG/M metagenome (GOLD analysis project Ga0209473, IMG submission 185890) | Grasslands soil microbial communities from the Angelo Coastal Reserve, California, USA - 14_0929_05_20cm (SPAdes) (version 2) | ecosystem: Environmental > Terrestrial > Soil > Grasslands ...
AGACCGTCGACGGGCTGCTGATCCATCCGCTCGTCGGCGACACGAAGTCGGACGACGTGCCCGCGAAGACTCGCGTCGAGTGCTACCGCGTCCTGCTCGAGAACTACTACCCGCAGGGCCGCGTCGTCCTTTCGTCATTCCCGGCCGCGATGCGCTACGCCGGGCCGCGCGAGGCGATCTGGCACGCGATCTGCCGCAAGAACTACGGCTGCTCGCACTTCATCGTCGGCCGCGACCACGCCGGCGTCGGCGACTACTACGGCACCTACGACGCGCAGCTGATCTTCGACGAGTTCGAGCCGCACGAGCTCGACATCGAGCCGATGTTCTTCGAGCACGCCTTCTGGTGCAAGGTCTGCGCCCAGATGGCGACCCCGAAGACGTGCCCACGTCTTCCTTTCGGGGACGAAAGTGCGGGAGCTGCTCGCGAACGGCGAGCTGCCGCCGGTCGAGTTTTCGCGGCCGGAGGTCGCCGAGGTCCTGATCGAGGCCTACCGGAACTAGCCACCGATGACCTGGCAGTTCACGCTCACGGGACTGCTGATCGGCGGCCTCGTCGGCCTGACCGGGATGGGCGGAGGCTCGCTGCTGACGCCGATCCTGGTGATCCTGTTCGGGTTCAAGCCGACCTACGCGGTCGGCACCGACATCCTCCACGGCGCGATCTTCAAGTCCTTCGGCGCCGCCAGGCACCGCCGGCTCGGCACCGTCCACGCGCGGCTGACGTTCTGGATGTTCCTCGGCTCGGGGCCGATGTCGTTGATCGGCGTCTCGCTCGCGACCTGGCTGAAGCACCACTACGGGAACGGCGTCCAGTCGGTCGAGGCCTACGCGATCGGCGCCGCGCTGATCCTCGGCGGGATGGGTCTCGTCGCGAAGACGCTGGTCAAGGTCGGCGTCCAGCCGGACGACGCGCCCTTCCTGCTGACGCGCCGTGACCGCTGGATCGCGTTCGCGATCGGCGCCGTCTTCGGCTTCGTCGTCGGCCTGACCTCGGTCGGCAGCGGCACCTTCTTTGGGCTCGTGATGGTGCTCATCTATCCGCTGACGGTGGCGAAGATCGTCGGCACCGACATCTTTCATGCGGCGGCGCTGCTCTGGGTCGCCGGCGTCGGCCACCTCGTCGCCGGGAACGTCGACCTGCACGCAATGTTCTGGCTCCTGCTCGGCTCGGTTCCCGGTGTGCTGCTGACGAGCCAGCTGACGCTACGGCTCCCGGGTCAGGCGCTGCGGCTCGGGCTGGCCACGGTGCTGATGCTGAGCGGGGTGAAGCTCGTGAACCCGCCGGGCGCCGACTGGCTCGTGCTCGCTGGCTTCGTCGCCGGCGGAATCGTGTTCGCAGCCTGGGGCATCCACGAGCTGCGTGACCGCAGGCGCGACCAGCGCGGGCTGGTCACCGACCTGCCACTCTCCTAGAACTCCGGGCGGACGACAAGGTCGGCGAACGACGCCGACGACTTGCCGAACTCCCACCAGCCGCTGACGTAGGGCTTCACGAACGCCAGGCTGCGGCCGTAGACGAGCGGGATCAGCGCGACCTGGTCGGCGACCGCCATCCGGTCGGCCTCGTGGAAGAGCTCGAGCCGCTCCCGGTCGCTCCGCTCCTGCCGCGCCCGTTCGATCAGCTCGTCGAACGGCGCGTATGAGAAACCGCCCTCGTTCGTCTTCGAGTCGGACTGGAGCAGGAGGCGCAGGTAGTACTCGGGATCCGGATACCCGGGTAACCATCCACCCGTGTCGACCGGGCCGAGCTCCCAGGGGCCGAGCCGCCCGGCGTCCTGGATCGTCCACGTCCGGACGGTCACGTCCAGACCGAGGGTCTCGCGCCAGGAGCGCGCGATCGCAGAAATCATCGGCTCGAACTCGTCGAGCGCCTGAACCGACAGCTCGCCGTCCCTGAGACGGGACCGGGCGAGGTGGTCGCGGGCCCGTTCCGGGTCGAAGCGCAGCGCGATGTCGGGCGTGTGGCCCTGCAGCGCAGGCGGAACGAGCCCGCCCGTCGCGACGACGAGGTTGGCCGGGCAGACTGCCGTCAGCGCCTCGCGGTCGATCGCGTGGGCGAGGGCGCGGCGGAGGTCGACATTCGACGTGACCGGATGACGGTGGTCGAAGGTCAGGTAGAACGACCAGCCCGCCGCCCCGAGCTGCGTGTCCTCGTCCAGCGCCTCCACGACATCCGCGAGGCGCGGCGTATACCGGACAGGGATCGCGTCGAATTCATCGCGTTCGTATGACTCGAGCGCGTCGCGGAGGGAGCTCTGGGTGAACTCGACGCGGCGTACGTTGCCAGGCCGCGTTCCCGAGTAACCGTCCTGCCGCTCGAGCACCACGCGATCGGCTGCCGCCTCGACCCGCCGGAACGGGCCGCTCACGACCTGCAGCTCGGGGTCGGTCCAGCGCTCGCCGTGAGCCTCGATCGCGTGCCGCGGCTGAGGCGCTCCGTCAGGCCTGTTTATGACGCTCATGAAGTACGGCGCGGGAGCGACGAGCCGGAACTCGACGGTGCGGTCGTCGAGGGCTCGCACGCCGATGCGGTCGGAGTCCTGGTTCAGGCCGAGGTAGTAGTCCTGGCCGTTCTCAAGCACGAAGTAGATCGCGACCGAGGAACCGGGGCTCGTCGGGTTGAGCACTCGCTTGATCCCGAATTCCACGTCGTGAGCCGTCAGCGGCGTGCCGTCGGACCAGCGCAGGCCGTCGCGAAGATGGAAGACATAGCGGAGCCCATCCGGCGAGATCTCCCAACGGTTCGCCAGCAACGGGACGATCGTTCGCTCGGGCCAAGCCTCGACGAGACGGTCGAAGAGTTGCATGCAGAGCTGGATGTTTGGCCAGGCGATCGCGCTCTTGGGGTCGGGGTCGTTTGGAAGGAAGCTTGTCGCGATCCGCAGCGTCTCGGTCGCCTGCGTTGCGGGCGGCGGCGTCCAGAACTCGAACGCCCGCTGGTACGCCTCGTTGGCCTCCCCGAAGCGCAGCGAGGTGTGCAGCGCGAGCGCGAGCTTGAAGAGGACGAGTGCGATCTCCTGCCGCTCGCCGCGCCGCTCGAGTAGCGGCAGCAGGCTGCGGTAGTGCTCGATCGCCTCGTCCAGCGCGTACTCCTGGCGCGCCTTGTCGCCGGCTCGGGCGAGGTAGTCGACCGCCTTGTCCTCGTTCTCGGCCGCGAGCCAGTGGTAGGCGAGGAGACCGAGCGCCTCTTCCTCGTCGCCCTCGGCCCGGCGGCGCTCTAGCCACTCCGCCGCGCGGCGATGCAGGCTCCGCCGTGAATCCGAGAGCATCGTCCGGTAGGCCGCTTCCTGGATCAGCGCGTGCTTGAAGCGGTACTCCGGCTGAGGCCAGCGGCGGCCCTCGCGGATCAGGTCGAGTCGCTGGAGCTCGTTGAGGGTCGTCCGGACGTTGCCGCCGCCGCCGAGCACGCCTTCGAGGAGCGGCAGGCCGAACCGGCGGCCGAGCGCCGAGGCCGCGGTGAGCACCTCGTGGGCCTCTGCAGGCAGGCGGTCGATCCGCGCGAGCAGGACCTTCTCGACCGTCGGCGGAATCTCGATCTCGACCGCGTGGTCGAATCGCCAGCCCCCGTTCTCGTGGGCGAGCGCGCCCGTGTCGGCGAGCGATCGGACCAGCTCCTCGAGGTAGAAGGGATTCCCTTCCGCCTGCTCGAGCAGGCGGCTCTCCAGCTCCTGAGGCAACGTCTCCTCGCCGACGAGTGCCAGCAGGAGCTCCCGCTGTGCATTGCCCGACAGCGGTTCGAGCGCGAGCTCGCTCGTCAGATGCGGGTATTCGCGCGCCGCGAGCTCGCGCAGGCGCCACGACGGATGGTCGCGCTCACTTCGCTGAGCGACCACGAGCAGGACCGCGGCCTCCTCGCCGATCGAGAGCAGACGCTCGGCGAGCTGAATCGAGGTCGGATCGGCCCAGTGGAGGTCCTCGAGGACGACCGCGACGGGCCGGTCCTGGGCGAGCCGGCGGAAGACCTCCTCGACAACCTCGAAAGTCCGGTACTGCAGCGCCTCCGGCGACAGCTCGGCGAGCCGCCCGGCAGCGTCCGCTTCGAGTGTCAGACCGAGCAGCGAGCCCAGATATGGATAGAGCTCTGCCGCCCGGTCCGAGAAGAGCGTTTCGACGCGGCGCCGAAGGGTGATTCGGACCCGCAACTCCGGCTCGTCGTGGCCGACGCCGAGCCACTCGCGCAGCAGGTCGCGAAACGGCCAGTACGGGAGCGATTCGCCGTAGGAGATGCAGCGGCCCTCGAGCCACAGGGGCGGCGCCGCGGCGGCCGTCTCAGAAACCTCGAAGACGCGGTGCAGCTCGTTCAGCAGCCGGCTCTTGCCGATGCCCGCCTCGCCCGTGACGAAGAGAAGGCCGCCCGAGCCGCCCAGCGTACGTTCGAGCGCAAGCTTGGCCAGGTCGAGCTCCCGCTCTCGGCCGACGAGGCGCGCCTGGACCCCTTCGAGCCCGCGGACCTTCTGCCCCTCCGCGAGCACACGCTCGACGGGCGTCGCCCGCACCGGCTCTGCCTTCCCTTTCAGCTCCAGCTCGACTGGCTCCGCCCACGCGAACAACGGCTCGGTCTGCCGCCGCGTCGAGTCGTCGACGAGCGCCGTCCCGGGCTTCGCCTTCGCCTGGAGTCGTGCGGCGGTGTTGACCGTGTCGCCGAAGGCGGCGTACTCGGCCCGGCTGCCGCCGCCGATCTCGCCGAGGACGACGGCGCCGGTCGTGACGCCGACCCGGACACCGAACCCGGAGATCCCCCAGCCCCGCTCGACCTCCGCGCCGTAGGCAGCGATCTCCTCGACGATCCGCAGCGCCGCCCTGAGCGCGCGTTCCGCATCGTCCTCGTAGGAAACAGGCGCGCCGAAGAAGGCTAGGACACCGTCTCCGGCGAGGTCCTTGACGTGGCCGCCGACCCGCTCCACCTCGGCGACGATTCGGGACACCGCCTCCCCGACGACGAGCTTGACCTCTTCTGGGTCGAGCTGCTCGCCGAGTGCGGTCGAGCCGGCGAGGTCGGCGAAGAGAACGGTGACGACCTTGCGCTCCTCGCGGAGATCGTGCGTCGGCGCCGCTGAGGTCGTGTCGCTCATCTGTCGCATTGTCGCCGCTTGGGCGGCGGGGCGGCATCTAAACTCGCCCCACTTTGTCGCGTCTCCTGCCGGCCGTGCTCGTCGTCGGGCTGCTCGGCGGCTCGGCCGCGGCCTTCGCCGTCACGGAGCGCCTCAAGCTGGAGCGCAGCCCCATCTTCGGCACGCTGGTGGACAAGTTTGTGTCGCCCGCTTCGGGCCGGCGCGCCAAGATCGTCTTCCGGCTGCGCAAGTCGGACCGTCTGTCGCTGGCGATCGTCGATTCGCAGGATCGCGTCGTCCGGGCGCTGATCGATTCGAGGGACGTTCCTGCGGGCCGCAAGACATACACCTGGGACGGTCGTAACGACGCGGGGGAGATCGTCCCGAACGGCCCTTACAAACCGCGCGTCCACCTCGCCGGCCAGCACCGGACGATCGTGCTCCCGAACCCGATTGCCGTCGACACGAAGCCGCCGCTGATCTCGCTGACGCGAACCAGCCTGGCGGAGGTCTCGCCGGACGGCGACACGCGGCACGACTACCTGACCGTGTTCTTCCACACGAGCGAGCCGGCCCGCGCGGTTCTCTACGCGAACGGGCGCCAGGTCGTGAAGCAGAAGTCGTTCAAGGCGGACTCCTTGAAATGGGGGCGAGGGAACGGCATGCCGACCAAGCCGGGTCTGTACCGTCTGCGGCTGGGGGCCATCGACCAAGCCGGAAATCTCGGCCCGCAGACCCGCGCCTTCACGGTCAGGGTCCGGTACGTCGAGCTCGGGCGGCGTGTGATTCGGGCGCGCGCAGGCGGCCTGATCTCCGTTCGCGTCACGACCGACTCGCACTTCTACTACTGGCGAATCGGCGCGCGCCATGGCCGCGTGCGCAGCCGACGGCTCGTGCTCGCCGCCGGCGCACCGGGGCGGTACAGGCTCGTCGTCTCCGAGCGCGGCCACCGGGCCGCAGCGCTGGTCGTGGTCTCGCCATGACCGCCGAGCTCGCCCGCGCTGCGGGTCCCGTCGCCGCCGGCGGGATCGCGCTTCTGCTCCTGACCTCGCGCCGGGAGCTCCGCCTCGCGGGACTGGCGGCGTGGGGAGCCGGCTGCGTGATGCTCGCCTACTACCTGGCGCCGCACGGCCACCGGCCGGTTCTCGCGGGGGTCGCGTTGGCCGGCCTCATCCTGGCGGCAGGCGGCGCCGCATTGCTCCAGCGCTGGCCCTGGCTGCTCGCCCTCGCCACGCTCGCGTGCGTGCCGGCGCGGATTCCGGTCAAGGTCGGCTCGACCGATGCCAACCTGTTGGTGCCGATATACGGCGTCGTGGCCGCCGCGGCGCTCGCGCTTGCGTGGCAGCTCTTGCGTGATCCTGGATCCGTCAGGAACCGAGAGCTCGGTCCGCTCTCGCTCCCGCTGGCGGCCTTCGTCCTCTGGAGCGGGCTCAGCCTCACCTGGAGCCAAGATCTGCGCCAGGGCGCGATCGAGCTGCTGGCCTTCTACCTGCCGTTCGCGCTGCTCGCAGTGGTCCTCGCTCGGCTTCCCTGGCGCCGCGAGTGGCTGGGGGCGCTCTGGGTGCAGCTGAGCGCGATGGCGGTCGCCTTCGCGATCTTCGGCCTCTACCAGTACGAGACCCGCGACATCTTCTGGAACCCGAAGGTGCGGGTCGGCAACGCGTACGCGCCGTTCTACCGGGTCAACTCCGCCTTCTGGGACCCGTCGATCTACGGCCGCTTCCTCGTCGTCGCGATCCTGGCAAGCCTCGTGCTCGTCCTTCACGGCGCGGCGCGTCGCGTCGCCTTCGCCGCGACGGCCGTCGTGGTAGTCGCCTGGATCGGTCTCGTCCTGTCGTTCTCACAGTCGAGCTTCGTCGCGCTCGTCGTCGGCGTCGGCATCGTCGCCTGGTTCGCGTGGGGGCGCAGGACGCTCGCGCTGCTCGGGGTGATCGCCGCCGTCGTCCTCGTCGCCGGGCTCGCGATGCCGAGCGTGCGCCACCATTCCCTGAATTCAGCCTCGGGAGGCCGCTTCAAGCTCGTGAAGAACGGCGTCGCGATCGCGGCGCATCACCCCGTGCAGGGGATCGGCATCGGCGGCTTCAAGCAGGCGTACGCGAAGCGAACGGGCCTGAAGGGCAAGGAGCCGAAGGCCGCGGCGTCCCACGACACGCCGGTGACGATCGCAGCCGAGAACGGCATCGTCGGGTTGGCGCTGTTCGGCTGGCTGCTGCTGACCGCCTTCATGCTCGCCTTCCGGCGAGTTGCGCCGGCCACCTTCGCCGGCCGTGTGTCGCTGATCCTCGGGGTCGTCCTCGCCGCGATCGGCGTCCACAGCCTCTTCTACAACGCGTTCTTCGAGGACCCGATGGCGTGGAGCGTCTTCGGGCTCGCCCCGCTGGCCGCGGCCGCCCTTGCCCGGGAGCGCGTCAGCGAGCCGGTGCCAAAAGCCTCCGTCCAGCAGCCAGCAGTCGTCGCCGCTCCGCAGGCAGGTAGAAGCCGAGCGGAAGCAAGATGAGCGGGTAGGCCGCGGCCAGAAGCACGGCGATCGAGAGCGGGACGTGCAACGCCTTACCGAAGGCGGTCAGTCCGATTGCCGTTCCGACCACGAGCGCGACCCGCCGCCACTGGTAGGGAACCGGGTAGACGCGCTGCGCGTGCACCGACATCAGCACGAACATCGAGCTGTAGGCCGCCGCCCCGGCGATCGCCGCGCCGATCATCCCGAAGCTCGGTACGAGCACGAGGTTGAGCGCGATGTCGAGCAGGGCCGCGATGCCGGTGACGACCCAGTTGAACTGGGTCTTCCGGGCGCGGCCGATGCCGATCGAGACGACGATGTAGCCGCCCAGTGCCGTCAACGCGAACGCCGTCAGCGGAACGACGCGCGCGCCCTCGTGGAACTCGGCTCGACCGGTCAGCAGCCGCACCAGCCAGGGCGCGAGCAGCCCAAGGATCAGGGCGAGCCATGAGAAGACGAACAGGAGGTAGGTCAGCACGAAGCCGTACGTCCGCTTCGCCTCGTCTTCGTCCTCGATCGAGTAGGCGAACGCCGGCCAGGCGAGCCGGAAGGCGGCGAGCAGAAGCAGCGCCGCGGAGGCGACCCGGACGCCGACCGAGTAGTGGCCGACCTCGGTCTGGCCCTTGAACTTGGCGATGAAGAAGCGGTCGCTGAAAGCCAGTGCCCAGAGCGCAAGCTGCGACGGGACGAGTGGCAGCCCGAACCGGTTCATCTCGCGGAAGAGGCGCCGGTCGAACTGCAGCCCGAGCTGGTAGCGGCGGTAGCCGAGCAGAACGAGGTAGACGGAGAGGGTGCCGATCCAGTTGCCGACGACCACCCCGAGTGCGCGCTCGTGGAAGTGGACGACAAGGACGACGGTCGCGCCGACCGTGACGAGCAGGTTGGCGAGCGTCGCGAAAGTGAAGAGAATCGGCCGCTCCTCGACGCGGAAAAGAGACGTCAGCTGCTCGTAGTTCATCTGCGCCCAGAGCCCGACGAAGGCGGCGCGAACCAGCCAGGCCTGGCCGTGCCCGAGCGAGAGCGCATCGGCGATGGGCTGCGCCGCGATCCAGCCTGCAGCGAGCCCGAGCGTCGCGCTGCCCATCGTGAACCAGAACGACGTCCGCACGACGCGGACGCGGTGCTCCAGCTCTGGAGAGTCGAAGTAGTAGCGGAAGAAGGCGCTCGAGATCCCGAGCCGCAGAACGACGACGAGCACCGCGCTGAGCGCCGTGAGCGTCTCGACGCGCCCGTAGTCGCGGCCGTGCAGGTAGCTGGTGTACAGCGGCAGCAGCAGCACGGAGAGGACGCGGGAGATCAGGCCGCCGAGCCCGTAGATCAGGGACTGGGAAAGCAGGCGCTTGATCTGCTGCGCTAGCACCTAAAGCTGAGAGTAGATGTGGATCAGGCGGTCGGCCATCGTGTCGGCGTCGTGGACCCGCTCGACGTAGTCGCGGCCGGCGGCTCCTCGCGCGAGGCGCTCGTCGTCCGAGGCTGTAAGCGCCCTCAGGTCTTCGGTGAGGCTCTCCTTCGTTGTCCGCACGATTGGAAGGTCGACGCCGAAGGCTTCGGCCGTCCGTGCGGCTGCTTCCTCGTGGATGTAGCCGGCGACCGGCTTGCCATAGGCCATTGCCTCGATCGCGAACAGCCCATACCAACCCGAATTGAGCTGGTCGACGACGATGTCGGCCTCCGCCAGCCGAGGGCCGACCTCGTCGTGGCGGACGTTCTCGATCACGTCGAGCTCGAGGCCGAGCTCTGCGCACGCGGCGACGACCAGCTCGGTTCCCTTCCGCCGACGGGAGAGGGCGGCATGGGCGACGCGGAGCGGCCCGACCGTGCGCGGTGGCACGGGGTCGATCGTGCTGAGGTCGATGCCAGGTGGCACGACGTCGGCTTCCGGGATCCAGCGGACAGCGTCGTAGGAACCGATGATCTGGGCATCGGCCAGACGACCGTAGGCGAGCTCCTCCGGGGACTTCCCGCGGATGTCCGAACCGACGAAATGGAAGACAGATTTCCTGCGCGCCGCCTTCAGGATCGGGAACTGCGCGCGCTTTGGCACCAGCGTCAGCCCGAAGTAGAAGTGGAAGACGTCGGTGGTTGGAAGGAGCCTCGCGAGTGCGCGAAACTGCGCGGCCTGGCGCCGCCAGGCCGGCCCGCTCGGCAGCCGCAGGTTCTCGTCTGCCTCAGGGTGCTCGGGGCGGGTGTTGAAGACCACCAGCCGCGCATCGACGCCTTTGCGTCGCAGCGCCTGGACGTTCGTCCAGCCGATGCCCGCGAAGTTGACCGGGCAGTGAACTACGCGGAGTCCCACTCGACCTGGTCGAAATACCGGAGCGCCTTGCGCGTCGGGCGGACGCGGGCGGCGTAGGCCGCCAGCTCGTCGTCGCCGAGCTCTCCGAGTGCGTGCTTGAGCCCGAGGTAGGGCAGGTTCAGGTCGTCCTGGTAGACGACGGTCGAGATCCGCGGGTTGATCTCGATCACGGCGTCGCCGACGAGCTGGATGTTGAAGAAGTGGCCGAGCTCGAGCTCGCCGGCGATCTTGGCGGCGACGTCCATCAACCCGGAGTCGTCGAGGGTCTGGAAGTACATGGCCAGCCCGGCACGCATCTCCTCACGCGTCTTCGGGTGCCCGAGCAGGATCCGGCCGCCGCCGGCGATGCCGTCGATCGTTCGCTCAGGCCCGCGAACGAGCTCCATCACGAGCGCTTCGGTCTCGTCATTACTGAGCAACTCGACGAGCTCCTCCAGCCGCAGAGCCTCCGCGACGCCTGGGCGGTTTTCGAACAGCTGCCGCCGGCGGTCGGCGGAGG
>Ga0209473_1002385_pt1 | contig 10341 bp, 7 predicted proteins | sample GraSoiAngelo_133_FD_185890 | JGI IMG/M metagenome (GOLD analysis project Ga0209473, IMG submission 185890) | Grasslands soil microbial communities from the Angelo Coastal Reserve, California, USA - 14_0929_05_20cm (SPAdes) (version 2) | ecosystem: Environmental > Terrestrial > Soil > Grasslands ...
GTGGCCGGCGAAGCGTGCGTTCGTTTGCTTGTTACGGAGACGCTTCGCAGAGCGACGGCTACAGAACTCGGAATGCGATTTAATGAGTTGGAACCTCCCTCGAAAGAAAACACGCAACCGTCATCTTCAGGGCGTATAGTTGTAGACCGATGCGTTCGGTTGAAAGCCCACCGCCGGAGTGAAGATTTATTTCAATGGATCCGATCAAGAGCATAAAATTACGCTGGCTTCAGGGTGCATTGCACGACATCAGCTACGAATTGTCGCGCTCGCATTTTTCCAGGTTTGCGCCTCAGGCGTGGCAACCGGCGATCAACGCGTACCGGTGCGAAACATGCATCCAAATCTGTGTTGATCTCGCGGGAGTCGATCGTTCCTTGATAGATCTGACCGTCGAACCGCGGCGCTTAGTGATTCGCGGGACGCGCGAGCTGCCCGAGCCGACCGGCGAGGGATGCGCACAGCAATTACTGGCGATGGAGATCGATTACGGGCTGTTTGAACGCGAGATTACTTTTCCCGTCGACGTGGAAATCGACAAGGCGCACGCCGAGCAGCGTAACGGATTACTGTGGATTTCGCTGCCGGTAAGAAAGGATTCATGAGCACAGAAAAGCTGGACGCGTTGCAATCGGGCATGGATTCCAAACCAACAGCTCAGGGTACCATCGCGCTCGGCGTAGATGAAAGCCGCACGCCGCGAATTCCTGAAGAACTGTCGATTCTACCGGTGCGCAGTTTCGTCGTTTTTCCGGGGACGGTGATCCCCCTGAACGTCCAGCGGTCAGCGTCGCTCAAACTGCTCGATGACACGTTGCCACGCACGAAGGTGATCGGTCTACTGACGCAACGCGATGAGACGAAAGAAGATCCATTACCACACGATCTGTACTCGATCGGCACGGCCGCGCTCGTGCTCAAACTTGTTCGACAGTCAGAAGACAATGTGCTCGTAATCGTGCAGGGATTGCGGCGTTTTTCGCTGCGCAAAATAATTGCGACCGATCCGTTTCTGCGCGCCGAAATCGATTTACCGCAATCAATCCTGCCGCCGCCGAGCAAGGAATGGGAGGCAACATTCCGGAATTTGCGCGACTCGGCTTCGCGATTGTTCGAGCTGACACCGGATGCGCCCGAACAGGCCCGCACGATGATCATGAACATCGAGAATCCGGAGCAACTCGCCGATTTTCTGGCGCCGAACCTCAATATAGATGTCGCCCAAAAGCAGGCGTTGCTCGGAGAACTCGACGTCGAAAAACGGGTGCATGCCGTGCAACAACACATTTCGGCGCAGCTTGAGATCGCCCAGATCCAACAGCGACTTCAAAAAGATGTCGCGTCGCAATTTTCCGATGCGCAACGGCGCGCGTATCTCCGGTCGCAGCTCAAAGCGATCCAGCATGAGCTGGGTGAGACGGACGGCGGCAATGAGGAACAAGCGCAACAGCTGCGCGCGCGCCTGCAGGAAGCGAAGCCGCCGGAAGAAGTGATGAAACAGGCCGAGCGGGAATTGAAGCGACTGGATTTCATTCCGCCGGCAAGTCCCGAGTTTTCAGTGATCGTGAGTTACATCGAGATTATTGCCGATCTGCCCTGGAACAAGTTCAGCAAGGACGATCTCGACCTCGATCAGGCCCAGCAAATCCTTGACCGCGATCACTACGATCTGGAAAAGGTTAAGAAGCGGTTGATCGAATATTTGGCCGTGCGAAAACTCAATCCGCAAGGGCACGGCGCAATCCTCTGTTTTCTCGGGCCGCCTGGCGTAGGCAAAACCAGTCTGGGTCAATCGATCGCCGACGCGCTGGGCCGCAAGTTCGTTCGGATCAGCCTCGGCGGAATGCGCGACGAAGCGGAGATTCGCGGTCATCGCCGCACGTATATCGGCTCGATGCCGGGACGCATCATTCAAGAGCTGCGCCGCTGCGGCACGCGCAATCCCGTCTTTATGCTCGATGAGATCGACAAAATCGGTGCGGATTTTCGCGGCGACCCTGCGAGCGCGTTGCTCGAAGTGCTCGACCCGGCACAAAATCATGCCTTCGTCGACCGTTATCTCGACGTGCCGTTCGACCTTTCGCAGATCATTTTTATCGGCACGGCAAATTACATCGAGGGGATCCCGGAACCATTGCGCGACCGGATCGAAGTGATCTCCATTCCTGGTTACACCGAGCGCGAGAAAGCCGAGATCGCGAAGCGCTACCTTGTTCCGCGTCAGCTACAGGAGAACGGACTCAAGCCCGAGCAATGCGACTTTCAGGAGGACGCGATTCGGCGCGTCATCAATGATTACACGCACGAAGCCGGCGTACGCGAGCTAGAACGGCAGATAGGTGCGATTTGTCGCGGTGTCGCAGCCCAGGTTGCGCGCGGAAAAACGGAGCACGTTACGGTCACGCCCGAGATTGTGCGAGAAATGCTCGGGCCTGCGAAATACGTTCGCGAAACGAAACTCAAGACCAGCAAACCCGGTGTGGTTACAGGGCTCGCTTATACGCCTCAAGGTGGCGAGGTGCTGCACATCGAAGCAACTCGATATCCCGGCAAAGGAAATATCACGCTTACCGGACAGATCGGAAACGTGATGAAAGAATCGGTGCAGGCGGCGTTCAGTCTTGTGCGCAGCCGAGACGGCGAGATCGGTATTAGGGCCGAGGATTTTCGAAAGATGGACGTCCATGTGCACGTCCCCGCCGGCGCCGTGCCAAAAGACGGGCCATCAGCCGGGATAGCGATGTTTACTGCGCTCGCGTCGCTTTTCACCAACAGGCCGGTTCGTTCCGACGTCGCGATGACGGGCGAGATTACATTGCGCGGACTCGTTCTGCCGATCGGCGGATTGAAAGAAAAAAGTTTGGCTGCGATGCGCGCCGGAATTTCCACTGTCATCATTCCCAAGCTCAACGAAAAAGATCTTCCTGATGTTCCCGAGGAAGCGAAACAAAAGCTCAATTTCGTCCCCGTGGAAAACGTAGATGAAGTTTTGGCTGTAGCGCTGGAGAAAAACGACGCAACCGCGTCGGCTTCAGCAAACAAATCGGCCTGAGTGCCGAGCCGAACCACGAATCGAGTTGCCTCCTCAGTCATCTACATGCTCGAGCAGTAGATCTGAGCTGTCGTCGCTGGCTGGGGGTGATACAGACGGCTACAACAATCGTGCTGCAGGCACTACTTCCATTCCCAATATTCGGAGTGCGTGTTGCCCTCTGCATCTACTGCGTATTCGAATAGCACTGCCACGTTGTTGAGGCGAGACCACTGTGAAGGCATGGTTTGAAAATAGAGGGCGCCGCGATAACTCGCGGTGCCGTCTTTTTTCATTGTACCAACACCATGGCCGGTCCACGTGGCCGTTTTGCCGTCCTTCGTTATCATGATGCCTTGACCTTCGCCGTATTGCGTTCCATCCGGACGGAAAATGGTCGTGTACGTGCCTGTGTCCTTTATGTTCGTGTCCAGCACTGATCCGGTTGCCTGAAAAGATGTTTCCATCTTCGGGTCTCCGCCCAGATTCGGCAATACGCGCCGCATAGTAACCTTGCCTGATATCTCACCAATCTTCTCGCCTAACATAAATTCTTCCTCCTTGTTGAATTCTTCTGAGTTACTGGATTCGATGCGGAAATCTTAGCAAAAAAGAAATTGGAGCGTCAGAATTCGGAGCGGGAAAAAGTTCGCCATTGCCGGGCGCGACTGCCCGTTGGCGAGGGCGCGTGCGCTCCGCAGAAATTCGTGTCAGGGCGTGACGACCAAGCTCCATCCAGCTGGTAAAGTCGGTCCTAACGCAGCATTGACCAAAATATTGTTGACGAGGTATCCGATCGCCGTTTGACCACTGACGGGGTTGTAGAGCACGTAATCCGGTTTTCCGTCTGCATCAACATCGGCTGTGGCTACTAACGGCCACGTGAGGGGAATGGTCGGTCCGAACGCAGCTCCAATCACTGTAGATCCTGACAAGTAGCCAATTACCGTTTGGCCAGTGCCGGAATTAAACAACGCATAATCCGGATGGCCGTCGCTATCGAAATCCGCGACGTCTATCAAGTTCCAGCCTGGTGGAAGAGTCGGGCCATAGCCAGCACCGACGACCACAATGTTATTCAGATAGGCTATCACGGTTTCACCCGTGCCGACCTTGTAAAGCACATAGTCCGGGTAAGCGTCGCCGTTAAAGTCTTTTGCCGTCACCAGCTCCCAGCCAAGAGGCACGGGCGGACCGTATGCGGCGCCAATCACCGTCAGGCCTGACAAATACGCGATCATTGTTTGTCCGGTCGCCGGATTGAACAACGCATAATCAGTATGGCCGTCGCCATCAAAATCGGCCGCACCTGCCAAACGCCAGCCGGCCGGCAGGGTCGGACCGAACGCAGCGCCAATGACAACGTTGTTGTTAAGGTATCCTACTACGGTTTGATGCGTGGTGGCGTTTTGAATCACAAGGTCCGGGTGAGCGTCATCGTTAAAATCGGCCACCACAGCCCTCGCGGCTGGCGTGGTAAAACTCCTGTCGGTGCCGTAGGTCGTTCCACCAGAATTGCTGGCTACGATTCGGAAATGATACGTCGCGGCCGCAGTCAAGCCGCTGACATTCGCAGTGACGTTCTGCGTCGTGCTGCCTTGGTAATTCTGAGTTGCCGTGCTGGAGCCGTAGTTCGTCGTAGTTCCATACTCGAAATGAACAGCGGTAATCGCTCCGTTTGGATTGACCGTGCCATTGAGCGTAGCTGAAAAATTAGCCACGTTCGTGGCCGGATTAGTCGCGACAATCGGAGGGACAGTTGGCGTCGGTGTGGGCGACGGCGTAGGCGGCGGGACAGTTGGCGTAGGCGTGGGCAACGGCGTAGGCGGCGGGATGCGGACGTAATAGATATCCTCTTCGCCGTTGAATGTGGCGGCGTAGGCGACGTTCGCGCTGGCGTTGTCCGAAACGACCGTGATATAATCACCAATCTTGTCTTGATTCGGATAACCCACAAACGGACTAAATGAATTACTGACCGCGATATTCGCCGACCAGGTATTTCCGCCGTCGATGCTGTAGGAATAAAAAAGCTGCGAAGTCGTGTTATCTGCAGCGTGACGCGTATCGTACCAGACGACATCAATTCGACCGTTTGGGGCGACCGAAAGTGTGCCGAACCAATGCCATTTAGCATGGTTAACTGGATCGTCATTGATCCGGCGCGGCGCGCTGAACGTACTCCCGCCATCGGTGCTGCGCACGAACATCACCTCGCTGCCATTCGTGAAACCGGATGGCTGAACACTAGCGAGCATATAGACATTGTTGTTCGTGCTCGTGCCTGAACGATCGACGGCGAGAAAAACCTGGCCCACTAATCCTTCCGGATTGATCGGTTCGGCGAAAATGATGTTTCCGCCAAGGTTCACCGCCCTGCTTTGGTCGAACGTCGGAACAACAGCGCCGTTCTTTGCATTCGTTGACCGAACACACCAAATGCGACCAGTGCTCAGGTTCACGCCGCCAATAAAAACATTGCCGTTGAAATCAACATCCAAGGTGCCCCACGCAGGGGAATTCGGAATGTTGATCGGATTCATCCAGGTCAGCCCATCATTCGTTGAGCGGGTGAACTGTCTGCCGCCGTAATTGTTTCCATCGGTGCTCCAGCATTGATATTGGAAGGCGTGCCCGGAGCTGTTGGTGTTATCGATCGTGAACCACTGTTTATCGCCGCCATCCGCCGGTGCGACAGCCGTCCATGATTGACCGCCGTTGAGTGATCTCCACAAGTCATCGAAGAAGTTCTGCAGAAGACTGAGATAAAAAAAACGGCCGGTAGTGTCGGAGTTCAGAACGGGATCGCTGCGGAAGACGTTGTTTTGCAGTACGCCGGGAGCTATCCACCTCGTGCCGCCGTTTGTAGTGTATGCAAAACCTGCTTCCCGGAAATTCGACGTAACGCTGTTGAACTGGCGCCAGCCAATGCTCATCCTGTTTGGATTATTACGATCGACACAAATGGACGGCTCATTTGCAGCGTCGCCAACTCTGTTGTTGCCATTCGCGTCCACGTTAACTTGATAACTCGTATACGAATCGAACTGTGAGATTAGCGCAGGCGAAATTGCCTTTATCGGTGCCGCGATCGCTGGCGCGTTGTCATATTTTTCGAGTGGCTCAGTGGGCAGGGGCTTTCCCGCAACTGTTTGGCTGAAAGCTGCTGGAGCGAGCAGCAGAAAAAGGGTGGTGAGTAACCCCAATCGCAACATCCCCGGCAATATACGCCGGAACTATCTCTCGCGCACGTTGCAAAAAAGGCGACCGGCGGTCCGCTCCCTATCGCCCTGCGGAAACCGCCGGCCAATCAATCGAAAGATAGTAGAACTCTTGGCCAGTCGTGTAGTTGACTGGAAGGACCTCCGTTAACTTGCGTTATCGTGGTCTTGCTCGTACGCCCGGATCGCGCGCCGCGTCTGCGGTCCCAAGACTCCGTCGATGGATCCGTGGTAATAACCAGCCCGTGACAGCCGCCGTTGCAATTCAGAGACTCTAGATTGACTCCTGCCGCCGTAGCGAGACTGGTACTCGGCGCCGTATCCGTTGCCATACCCATTATTATACCCGTAGCCATTACCATACTGATAACCGCCGTAACCGTAGCCGTAGGCGCCACCATAGCCGTAAGGATAATAGCCGTAGTACGGATAGCCGTAGCCCCAGCCCCAGCCAGGTCCCCAGCCCCATCCCCACCCCCACGGAAAGCCGAAGCTGCCGATGAAGATCACATCATTGTCGTTGTGATGATGACCATTATGCCAGTTGTTGCCGTGCCAGTTATTGCCGTGCCAGTTGTTGCCGTGCCAGTTGTTGCCGTGCCAGTTGTTGCCGCCGTGCCAGTTGTTGCCACCGCTCCAACGTGCGCCGCCCGGGCCCATTCCGCCACCAGAGAAACCGCCGCGGGACATTCCTCCAAACCCGCCACCGCCGCGACCACCACCACCACGTCCAGCCTCGGTGGTCAGTGGCGCAGCAAGCGTTAAAACAACAAGGCAAATTCCAGAAAAGAAGAGCTTTGAATTAGTCATAGCAAAGTAAGGTTCTATCCGATTAGACACCCTGGAGCGTCCGAAGTCGCGTTATTTTTTGTGCGGCTTGAGAAAAAAGACCGGCGGCTCGCACGATTGTGCTGCGATGCCGCCGATCGAATACGGTTGTTTGTTACGGCTAAGCTAACCCTAATGTGTTGAGCGCGGTCGGCTAATCGTCACGTCCACCGCCCAACCATTTCTGCTTTCAAAACCGGCGATGGCGCCGCGGGTCTGCGGTCCATCGACTGCGCCGCTACTGCCGTTTTCGGAGCCATTCGTTTTGACTTCGACGCCGAAGATTTCTTCGCCGGCTTAGCCATTGCTGGTGACGCCATTAACGCGCCTGCAGCCAAGGCAACTTTCAAGAATTAAAGCTTTGGTGTTCATGCTTTTCCTCATGTTGTGATTTCCTTCTGTGATTCGTGACTGCACGATATCGCGGGTGCGGCGCGAGACGCCGGCAAAGCTGCTAATTACAAGCAATGAGAACAGGCATGGAAGGGACAGAATTGCTGCTGGTCAGGGCGCAGCTACTGCGACTATCATGCAGCGATAGATGAAGCGCGTCGGGTTTGTTCTGTTCGCTATCGCCAACTGGCAACTGATCTATGGTGCGCAGTCTGAACACAGCACGAGCCCGTCGCGCCAATTCGTGGTTTACGGCCCGGACGCAAAGGTACGAGGCGCGATATCTGGTCTGGCCGAACAGACGAAAACAAATCTTCTTGGCTTGTTGCGGCAGCACGACGACTGGAAGACGTCTGTCGTGGTCAACTTGCAACCGCAGCAAGCAAATGTTCCTGAAATTCCAGCGGCTGATTTGCGATTCAGTCAAACCGGTTTCGGCATCAAGCTGCAACTCGACCTCACCATCTCCAAAAATGTCGACGTTTCAGTAGTCGAACGGGAACTGCTCCACGCGATTTTGCTCGAACTGATTTATCGCAAACAACCGCACATTATTGCGGGTGCAGTGCTGGTTGAGCCGCCTGATTGGTTGATTGACGGCGCGCTTGCTCTTTCACCCGGGCGTGACCGTGGTCCGTTGATCGAGGCTGTGGGCAATACGGAGAAGCCCCTGCCATTGGAGAAATTTCTTCGCCAACGTCCGGACCTTGTTGATTCCGCGGGCCGCACGCTTTATCGCGCATATGCCTTCGCGCTTATGCAGATGCTGCTGGACGGAAAAAACGGCGGAACCCAGTTGGCGAAATACATTGATCATCTATCCGAGTCTTCAAACGATCCGCTGGCGGAGCTGAAGGCACAATTTCCAGTACTCGCGGATGATGCCGAGAGAACGTGGCAGCTGGCGTTGAATCGGTTGAAAAGCCTACAGACATTTCGCTTACTCACATTCGCAGAAAGCGAACAGCGTCTTGATGAATTGTTGCGCGTAAAAATTTCGGAACCCAAGAAGCCGGTAAAGCTGATGCGCTTGGATGAACTGACTCAACACAAACTTTCCGCCAGTGAGAAGATGGCGCTGGATCAGTTGAAACGCGATTTAATGTTCCTTGTTCCCCAGACGAATCCGGTGCTGCGCCCGATTGGGCGTGAATACCAGGAGGCCGCCACGCTGCTTGCCCGCGGGAAGCGCAGGGGAGTACAGAAGCGCCTGTCCCGTCTCGAACTTACTCGCCAGCAGCTCGCTGTGCGCATGACCGAGATCGACGATTATCTGAACTGGTTCGAAGCGACACAAATGAACAGCGGCAGCGGGAACTTCACCGGTTACCTCAAAGCCGTGGATCAATCACAAGTCCCGGCCCCACGGCGGCACGATCCGCTCTCAGTTTACGTCGACGCGTTGGAGGATCAGTTCGAAAATTGAATAAGTCGTGCTTTAGCAACGGCAATGACGGCAATGATCGAAGCACAGCTGGGAGATGTTGCGTGCAAGTCCGACCGCAGTTGCCCGGCCAGGTTTGCCGATTATCTTACGCAGCGCCTTTAAAACGCGCGTTTTTAATTGATGCAAAAAATTGGATTCGCTGAGGCTCTCGAGTCGATTGTAGCCAACAGCCCGCGCTATCACCGGGACGGGTACATCTTTTTGCGCGATGCGCTCGACTTCACGACGACGCAACAAAAGAAAATCAAGGGAGTCAGCGTGCGTCATGTAACGGGGCCAGAATTGCTCGATGGCGTCCGGCAGTACGCGCTCAAGGAATTCGGCCCGATGGTCATCACGGTGTTCGATAGCTGGGGTATCCAATCCTGCGAAGACATCGGGCACATGGTCTTTAATCTGATCGGCGTCGGCGTTTTCGGAAAAACCGAGGAGGATTCGATCAAGGATTTCAAAAACGTTTACGATTTCAAAGAAGCGTTCGTGAGACCATTTGCACCGACAAAAGCGGAAACTGCAAAACCGCCGACAGAATTGCCGGCGCCAAAGGCAGCAGCATCGAGCAAGTGAATTCCGGCAGGGTGAATTGAACGAAAATTTCACCTTGGCTGTCGGTCATCAGTTACCTGATCACCGGCGAGTTGTCAGCCAACAACGCTTACCAATCGAATGTTCCAATAATGTATCGCATCCCAGTAGCGAGTTTTCTCACAGCGGCTCTATTATTTCCCATGGTCAATTTGAAGGCTGCGTCACCTGAACCTTCGGCTCTGATCGCGTTTCCGCTGAGCACGGCGCAAAAATGGATTTTGCCAAACGGGCTGACCGTCATAGTGCAGGAAGATCACAGCGCGCCGGTGGCGAGCGTGCAGGCGTGGTGCGCGACTGGAAGCATCGATGAAGACCAGCACCTTGGCGCGGGATTGTCCCACATTCTCGAGCACATGCTCTTTAAGGGAACCAACACGCGATCTGCAAATCAGATTGCGCAGAGCATTCAGGACGTCGGGGGTTACATCAATGCCTATACTTCTTTCGATCGGACAGTTTTTTGGATTGATGTGCCGAAAGACGGTGTTGGCACGGCCCTTGAGGTGCTGAGCGATGCGATGATGAATTCCAGCCTTCCGCCGGACGAATACAACAAAGAGCAGGAAGTCATCCGGCGCGAGTTCGCGATGGGCATGGATGATCCCGATCGCATGGCTAGCCTGCTGCTTTTTGGGACGGCATATCAGCGGCATCCCTACCGGTTTCCAGTCATCGGCGAGCTGGAGATTTATAACCAGCTTACGCAGGAGCAGGTGATGCAGTATTATAAGACCCGTTACGTACCGAACAATCTCATCTTCGTCGTTGTCGGCGATGTGGACGCGGAAAAAGTGCGGCAACAACTCGGTGATTTGTTCAAGCCGTATCCAGAG
>Ga0209473_1002388_pt1 | contig 10336 bp, 9 predicted proteins | sample GraSoiAngelo_133_FD_185890 | JGI IMG/M metagenome (GOLD analysis project Ga0209473, IMG submission 185890) | Grasslands soil microbial communities from the Angelo Coastal Reserve, California, USA - 14_0929_05_20cm (SPAdes) (version 2) | ecosystem: Environmental > Terrestrial > Soil > Grasslands ...
CAGTTGCCATCGCGCATCTCGCGATCCATCTGTGCCAGCACGCGCGCCGACGCCCACATCAAGGCGATGGCGGATTCGGCCACGGCTGTATCGCCATAGCCCTTGATCAGGTGCACGATGATGCCGACTTCAGCCAGCTCTTCCGGATTCATGTAGCTGCGCGCGCCGGTGCCGAGAAACACCACGTGCTTAAGCCCGGTGCATTTCTTCGCAACATCAGTCGGCAGTGCGGTGTGATCGACGATTGCGATTTCGGCGCCTTCGAGCACTTTTGGCAATTGATCTGATTTGATGTCGGGATCGCGGTGGATGCTCACCTTGGGATCATCGGGCTTCTCCAGCCGCTCGAAGATCAAAGCGAGCGATTCATTGGCATCGACAAATACTCCGCGCAAGGCGAGCCTCCTAAGGTAGCGTTTTCGGGCGAAGTGGATATCGGTTCGCGTGAAGAAAACGCGTCAAAAATAAGACTTCTTTCATTCAGACGCGACGCCGGCGAGCGCCAACACCGTGTGCATCAACACGTTGGCGCCCGCGGTGCAGTCGGCTTGCGTCGCGTCTTCCAGTTCGTTGTGGCTGACGCCGTCCTTGCAGGGCACGAACACCATCGCCGCGGGAATACGCGTGTTGAGGTTGCAGGCGTCGTGACCGGCACCGGAGGTAATCCGCCGATTGGAATAACCGAGCGCCTTGGCGGCATTCTCCACCGCATCGACCAGTTTTGCATCGAAATGCGTCGGTGGCTTGCGCCAGACCAGATCGAGCGTGACGTCAACCTTGCGGCGGGACGCAATCTCGGCGATGGCCGCGCGCAAATCCTTATCGAGCGCATCCATGATCGCTGCGTCGGCGCTGCGACAGTCCACGGTGAACGCGATCTCGCCAGGGATGACGTTGCGCGAGGGTTTTGCGATCACGGCCTCGCCGATTGTGCCAACGGCCTTCGGGCCATGCTTGTTGGCAATGCTTTCCATTGCCAGCACGATTTCCGACAGCGTCGCCAGCGCGTCGCGGCGAAGCGGCATCGGCGTCGAGCCGGCATGGCTCTCAAAGCCTACAATCTTGCCGTCGTACCACAGCACGCCCTGGCCGGAATCGACCACGCCGATGGTTTTGCCTTCTGCTTCCAGGATCGGGCCCTGCTCGATATGAAGTTCAATGAAGCTCGATAATTTCTGGGTGCCGACCGGGCTTGGGCCGCGATAGCCGATGCCCTCCAGCGCTTGCGCCACGGTGACGCCGTCGGCATCCCTGCGCGACAAAATGTCGTCGGTGGTGAAGTCGCCGACATAGGCGGCGGAGGCCATCATCGCCGGCGCAAAGCGCGAGCCTTCCTCGTTGGTCCAGTTGCAGATGCAGATCGGCGTCTCGGTTTCGATGCCGGCATCGTTGAGCGTGCGGACGACTTCGAGCGCGGCCAGCGTACCCAAGACGCCGTCGAACTTGCCGCCGGTCGGCTGGGTGTCGAGATGCGAGCCTAGTCCCACTGGAGCTTTCGACATGTCGCGGCCCTTGCGTAAGGCAAACATCGACCCGAGCGCGTCGACATGGACTTCGAGGCCTGCTGCTTCGCAGGCTTTTTTGAACCAGTCGCGCACCTGCTTGTCCTCAGGCCCAAGCGTCAGCCGCCGTACGCCACCTTTCGGCGTGGCGCCGAATTTGGCGGTCTCGTGAATGGTGTCCCAAAGACGGGCGGAATCGATCTGCAGGTTGGACGTGATTTTGGTCATGATTTTGATCTTGGAGCCATTTTCCGAAAAGATCGGGCTTCAGCTTCAATGACGCGGCGACAGCGGCGCGTCAACAACGGCGCCGCCCCGCGCCAGTGAGGCTGCGAGTTCAGCCACGCGCTCGATGGCGACGGTGTCGGGAGAGGTCAGCCAGCTCGCGGAGAACGTCAACAATGGTATCTGCAAATCGGTCGAGAGCAGTTGCAGCCGTCCATCGGCCATTTCGTTTTCGACGATCGCGGTTGGGATCACGGCGATGCCGAGGCCTTCGATCGCCATATGGATGACGGTGCCCAACGAGGCGCTGGCATGCAGCCGCATCGGCGGCAAGTCAGGCCGGTTGAACAGCGAACGCACGACCTCGTAGGGCGGGGTCTTGCGCGGAAAGGTGATGATCGGAAACTTCGCGAGATCGTGCACGGTCAATCTTGCGTTGCTTAACCCCAGCGAGGGGCTGGCCAGAAATCCCACGGGGTAGTCGCACAGCACCCGGTTGCTGACGGCCGGTCCCGTCAATGGTCCGAGCAGGAACGCGAGCTCGATTTCCTGCGCCAACAGCCGCGTCCTCAAATTCGAGGTGATATCGACCTCGATTTCGAGCGACAGATTGGGATAGGCGCGATTGACGCTTTTGATCAGCTGCGTCAGCCAGGTGTGAACGAGGGTCTCGGCGACGCCAAGCCGCAACACCCCGCGCATCGCCGATTGGTCGCCGACCACCGCCAGCATTTCCGAGCGCAGGCCGATCAGCTTTTCGGCGTACACCAACATCTGCCGTCCGTCCGGGGTCGGCAGCACCATGCGCCGGTCGCGCTGCAAGAGCCTGACTCCCACTTCGCTTTCGAGCTGCGCGATACGCTGCGAGATGGCTGGCTGGGTGGTGTTGAGCTTTTGGGCCGCCCCGCGGAAGCTGCCAAGCGTCACCACCCACATGAAGGTCTCTATTGCCTTGAAATCGACCATGCACTGCAATCCCGCAGATCGATAAATTTTGCTAATCGATCTTGATTAAAAACGACGATTAGACATTATGGTAGTCATATGCGCCATTGTCTGTCGAGCTAATTGGCGCGGGATCAAGGATGACCAGCCCGGCAACAACAGGACGGCTTATCGATCGTGCGGCGGCGGATCTCTCGCCCAGCGTGGCGGCCCGGCGTGCCTGCCGCACTGGGATGGCCACGACGACGGCGGGAGTGGCCGACGGTTTTGTCCAGGGCAATCTGGCAATCCTGCCGGAGAAGCTGGCGACATCGTTCCACCGCTTCTGTCAGCTCAACCCAAAACCGTGTCCGATCATTGGCATATCCGACGTCGGTGATCCCCGTATCCCCGCGCTCGGGCTCGACCTCGATATCCGTACCGATCTGCCGCGCTACCGGGTCTGGCGTGACGGCGAGGTGATCGAGGAGCCGACTGACATCATGGCGTATTGGCGCGATGACCTCGTCGCTTTCGTGCTTGGCTGCTCGTTTTCGTTCGAGGAAGCGTTAATGGCGGATGAGCTGCCGATCCGCCACATCGAGCGCAAGGTGCGCGTGCCGATGTATCGCACCAATATCGCCTGCCATCCGTCCGGGCCATTTGCCGGTCCGATGGTGGTGTCGATGCGGCCCTTCAAGCCGGCTGATGCGATCCGCGCGGTACAAATCACCTCGCGCTTTCCGGCCGTGCATGGCGCGCCGGTTCATCTCGGCCAGCCGCACTCGATCGGAATCCAGGACCTCGGCAAGCCCGACTACGGCGATCCGGTGCCGGTCGAAGCCGACGAGATTCCGGTGTTCTGGGCCTGCGGGGTTACGCCGCAAGCCGTGATTGCGGCGGCAAAACTGCCGTTCGCGATCACCCACGCACCCGGATTGATGCTGGTCACCGATCTGAAGAACAAGCAATTGGCCGTGCTTTAATGGGCAGCGTCTGCCGTACTTTGAGGCTTTACCGCCGCGCGCTGCCGTTTCATCGATGATCAGAGATCAATAGGGGGAATTTCTCAATGACGATCAGTCGCCGTAACGTATTGCTTGGAGCCACCGCCGCCGCTGCGCTCGCGCCGATCGCGGCCCGCGCGGAAACCTCCGAAGTGGTGATAGGCCTCACCTATCCACTCTCCGGCGCCAACGCACAAGTCGGAGTCGATGCCCAGAAGGCGTACGAGACCGCGCTCGATATTATCAACAAGAAGTACGATTTCGATCTGCCGCTGGCGAAGGGCGAGGGTCTGCCCGGCCTCGGCGGCGCCAAGGTTCGCCTCGTGTTCGCCGACCACCAGTCCGATCCGCAGAAGGGCCGCGCCGAGGCCGAGCGCCTGATCACCCAGGAAAAGGTCTGCGCCGTCATCGGCACCTACCAGAGCGCGGTCGCAGTCACCGTCAGCCAGATCTGCGAGCGCTATCAGATACCCTTCATCTCGGCCGACAATTCATCGCCGAGCCTGCATCGCCGCGGTCTGAAATTCTATTTCCGCGCAGCACCGCATGACGAGATATACTCGGCTGCGATGTTCGACTTCTTCGATGCCCTGAAGAAGAAGGGCACCAAGATCGAAACACTGGCGCTGTTCCACGAAGACACCATCTTCGGCACCGATTCCGGCAATGCGCAGCTCAAGCTCGCGGGCGAGCGCGGCTACAAGGTGGTTGCGGATATCAAGTACCGCTCCAATTCGCCATCACTGTCGGCCGAAGTGCAGCAGCTCAAGGCGGCAAACGCCGACGTCTTGATGCCCTCGAGCTACACCACCGACGGCATCCTCCTGGTCAAGACCATGGCCGAACTCGGCTACAAGCCAAACGCCATTGTCGCGCAGGACGCCGGTTTCTCCGAAAAAGCGCTGTACGATGCGGTCGGCGACAAGCTCGAAGGCGTGATCTCGCGCGGCACCTTTTCGCTCGATCTCGCCAGCAAGCGGCCGATGGTCGGCAAGATCAACGCCATGTTCAAGGAAAAGTCCGGCAAGGACTTCAACGACCTCACCTCACGGCAGTTCATGGGCCTGATCGTGATGGCGGATGCGGTCAATCGCGCCAAGTCCACCGATGGCGACAAGATCCGCGAGGCCTTGGTCGCCACCGACATCGCGGGCGAAGTGACCATCATGCCCTGGAAGCGCATCAAATTCGACGAGATGGGCCAGAACAATGACGCCGACCCGGTGCTGCTGCAATATGTCGGCGGCAAGTTCGTCACCATCTCCCCGCCGCAAGCCGCCGTTGCCGAGGCCGTCTGGCCGATGAAGTAACGGCGCGAGGGTGGGGCAAATGCGCATTCCTCAGCGCGTGCCAGGGAATACCGACCTCATCCTGAGGAGCTTGCGAGGCAAGCGTCTCGAAGGATGCAGGCAAGGGCGGACTCGCGGCCATCCTTCGAGACGCGCGCAAGTGCGCGCTCCTCAGGATGAGGGTGTTTGCTTGGGACAACATCTTTGACCGCCGAGACCATCATCCAATCTCTCGCCAGCGGCCTGTTGATGGGGCTGCTCTACGGCCTGATCGCGGTCGGGCTCGCGCTGATCTTTGGCCTGATGGACGTCGTGAACTTCGCCCATGGCGAGTTCCTGATGATCGCGATGTACGCGACCTTCTTCCTGTTCGCGTTCTTTGCCGTCGACCCGTTGCTGTCGGCGCCTTTGGTGGCGGCAGCGCTGTTCGTGTTCGGCGCGGTGGTCTATCTCCTGATCGTGCGTTTTGCCGTGCGGGCGAAGGCCAATGCCGGCATGGTGCAGATCTTTTCGACCTTCGGGCTCGCGATCGTCATGCGTGGCCTGGCGCAGTTCTTCTTTACTCCGGACTATCGCAGCGTCACCCATTCATGGCTTGGCGGCAGGACCATCTCGGTTGCGGGCATCTTCTTGCCTGTGCCGCAATTGGCTGGCGCGATGGTGGCGATCGCGGCGTTCGTAGGGCTGTATTTCTTCATCAATCGCACCGACTTCGGCCGCGCGCTTGAAGCGACGCGTGAGGATGCCGGCGCAGTCGCGCTGGTCGGCATCGACAAAAATCGCGTGTTTGCGCTGGGCTGGGGCCTGGGCGCTGCGCTGGTGGGCTTGGCCGGCGCCATCATGGCGACGTTCTTTTATATTTATCCCGACGTCGGCGCGTCGTTTGCGCTGATCGCTTATGTCACGGTGGCGCTCGGCGGTTTCGGCAGCGTGTTCGGCGCTTTTGCCGGCGGCGTCATCGTCGGCCTGGTCGAGGCGACCACCGCCTTGATCCTGCCGCCCTCGCTCAAATCGGTCGGCATCTACGCCGTCTATCTCCTGGTCGTCTTCATCCGGCCGCGCGGCCTGTTCGGGTCGATCTGATGGACAAGAACTTTGCCCAGCGCCGCCGCCGCGATCTTGTCATCGCCGCGGCCTTCGCCGTAGTCGCCGCTCTGGTGCCGCTGTTCGTCAAAGACGTCTACGTCCAGAACATCATGGTGCTGACCTTGATGTACGCAGCGTTGTCGCAGAGCTGGAACATTCTCTCCGGCTATTGCGGGCAGATCTCGCTCGGCCACGCGCTCTATTTCGGGATCGGCGCATATACGACGGCGCTATTGTTCACCAAATTCGGCGTGCTGCCGTGGTTCGGCATGCTTGGTGGCGGCCTGATATCGGCAGCGATTGCGATGGCGCTCGGCTATCCCTGCTTCCGGTTGCGCGGCCATTATTTCGTCATCGCCACCATCGTCATCGCCGAAATCGCGTTGTTACTATTCCAGAACTGGAATTGGGCCGGCGCCGCGCTCGGCATCGATATTCCCGTGCGCCACGATAGCTGGCTCACCTTTCAGTTCACGCGCAGCAAGCTACCATACTTCTATTTCGCGCTGGTCCTGGCGGCCATCGCCTGGCTGGTGACCTGGTGGCTGGAAGATTCCAAATGGGGCTACTGGTGGCGCGCCGTAAAGGACAATCCGGACGCCGCCGAAAGCCTCGGCGTCGTCGTGTTCAATTCCAAGATGGGCGCGGCCGCTGTCTCGGCATTTTTGACCGCGGTCGGCGGCAGCTTTTACGCGCAGTTCGTTTCCTATATCGATCCCGAAAGCGTGATGGGGTTTCAGTTCTCGCTACTGATGGCGCTGCCTGCGGTGTTGGGGGGCATCGGCACGCTTTGGGGACCGGTGCTCGGCGCCGTGATCCTGATCCCGCTCACTGAACTGACGCGCTCCTTTATCGGCGGCTCCGGCCGCGGCGTCGACCTGATCGTCTACGGCACGCTGATTGTGCTGATCTCGCTGGCGCGGCCCGAAGGCTTGGTCGGGCTATTCTCGCGGCGCCGCAAGGAGGCGGTGCGATGACGCCGCTGTTGGAAACCCGCGGCGTCTGGCAGCGTTTCGGTGGCCTGATCGCCAACAGCGACGTCTCGATTTCGGTCGGCCGCGGTGAGATCGTCGGCCTAATCGGCCCCAACGGCGCCGGCAAATCGACGCTGTTCAACCTGATCGCAGGCGTGCTGCCGCCGACGCAAGGCTCCATTCTGTTCGACGGCGAAGATGTCACCGCGCTGCCGGCGGCGGAACGCTGCCAACGCGGCATCGCGCGCACCTTTCAGGTCGTGAAGAGCTTCGAGACCATGACGGTGATCGACAACGTCATCGTCGGCGCGCTGATGCGCACCACCGTGATGCGCGCGGCGCGCCGCAAGGCCCGTGAGGTCCTGGAATTCGCCGGGCTTGCCGGGCGCGCCGATGTGCTCGCCAGCAATTTGATCCCTTCCGAAAAGCGCCGGCTCGAAGTCGCCCGCGCGCTTGCGACCGAACCAAAACTGCTGCTGCTCGACGAAGTGCTGACAGGGCTGACGCCGATCGAGGCGCAGAGGGGCGTCGAACTGGTGCGGCGCGTTCGCGAGACCGGCGTCACCGTGCTGATGGTCGAGCACGTCATGGAGATCGTGATGCCGCTGGTCGACCGCGCCATCGTGCTCGATCTCGGCAAGGTCCTGGTCGAGGGCAAGCCGGCCGAAATCGTCCGCGATCCGAAAGTCATCAGCGCCTATCTCGGGGATCGTCATGCTCTCAGTGCATGAAGTCACCACCGCCTATCAGGGATTGGTGGCGATCTCGGCCGTCTCGATCGAGGTCGAGAAGGGCGAGATCGTCTGCGTCGCGGGTGCCAACGGCGCGGGCAAATCGACATTGCTGAAATCCATCGCCGGCGCCGAGCGTCCGCGCTCCGGCTCCGTGACCCTTGACGGCGCGCGGATCGACGGGATGGCGCAGCACGTGATCACTGCGCGCGGTATCGCCTATGTGCCCGAAAACCGCCGGCTGTTTCCGCGATTATCCGTGCGCGACAATTTGCGGCTCGGCAGTTACATGTTTCGCGGCGAGGCCGATCGCGATCAGCCGTTGGCGTTGGTGTTCAAGTTGTTTCCACGGCTGTCCGAGCGGCTGGAGCAGCGCGCCGAAACGTTATCCGGCGGCGAGCAGCAGATGCTGGCGATCGGCCGCGCCCTGATGACGCGGCCGCGGCTACTCATGCTGGACGAGCCGTCGCAGGGCATCATGCCAAAGCTGGTCGACGAGATCTTTGCCGCGGTCAAGCGCATCCGCGACGCCGACATGACGGTCTTGATCGTCGAGCAGCGGATGGCCGAATGCCTCGACATCGCCGACCGCGCCTATATCCTGCAGACCGGCCGGCTCTTGATGCAAGGCGCCGCCGCGGAGATCAAGGTCAATCCCGACGTGCGCAAGGCATATCTGGGATTGTAGTTCTTTCCGTCGTCATTGCGAGAAGCGAAAGCGACGAAGCAATCCATCCAGCGCCTTGTTCCGGGCCGATATGGATTGCTTCGCTTTGCTCGCAATGACGCGGAGGGGTCAATCGTGCCCATGCTCCGGCAGCACCAACCCGAACGTCTTCGCCAAATCCGCGACCTGCGCCGGCGTCAGATAGCGCGGGTTGAGCCCGCGCAGCAGCAGATAGAGTTTTGCCGTCTCTTCCAGTTCCTCGATCGCAAACACCGCGGCCTCCAGCGTATCGCCCGAGACCACCGGGCCGTGATTGGCGAGCAGCACGGAAGCGTATTTCCCGGCGAGCCCCTTGATCGCGTCGGCCACGGCGGGATCGCCGGGCCGATAATAGGGCACCAGTGCGGTGGCACCGCATTTCATCAGGTAATAGGCCGTCATCGGGGGTAACGCGGCGCGCGGATCGATCTCCGGGAGCATCGAGAGCGCGACCGAATGCGTCGAGTGCAGATGCACCACCGCGCGGGCCACACCGCGGGTCTGGTAGAGCGCGGTATGCAGCGGCACTTCCTTGGTGGGCGTATCGCCTGAGACCAGCCGGCCGTCCGCCGAAAGCCGCGACAACCGTGCCGGGTCGAGCGAGCCGAGCGAGGCGTTGGTCGGGGTCACAAGCCAGCCGCCGTCATCGAGTTTCGCGCTGATATTGCCCGACGAGCCCGGCGTCAGCCCGCGCTCGAACAGAGAGCGGCCGAGGCGGCAGATTTCCTCGCGGATTTTTGCTTCGCTCATGGCATTCTACCCTTTTTAAGCCTTGTCTCACGCTTTGGCAGCGCGGCCAAGCCGTGATACCCAAAGGCAAGGCCGCAAGAGCATGATCCGGAAAAGTGGGAACCGGTTTTCCGATAAGATCATGGCAACAGAGATGGCGGCCGCAACAAGGTACGGGGAACCGCTGCATGTCCCAATCCACAAAACCGCGCATCGCCGTCATCGGCCTCGGCTCGATGGGCTTTGGCATGGCGACTTCGCTCAAGCGCGCCGGCTTTGAGGTCACCGGCTACGACGTCGCGGGCGAAGCGGTCGCCCGCTTTGTCGCCGATGGCGGCAAGGGCGCCAAGAGCCCGGCGCAGGCGGCTCACCAAGCCGACATCGTCATCTGCGTCGTCCTCAACGCCGCCCAGACCGAAACCGTTCTGTTCGGCAAAGACGGCGTCGCGGAGACGCTGGCCAAGGATGCTGTGTTCGTATCGTCGGCAACCATGGACCCGGAGGTGGCGCGGCGGCTCGCAAAGCAACTGGAAGCCACCGGGGCCCATTATCTGGACGCGCCGATCTCGGGCGGCGCGCAGCGCGCGGCGCAGGGCGAACTGACCATTCTCGCCTCGGGCAGTGCTTTAGCCTTCGCGAAAGCGCGGCCGGCGCTCGATGCCATGGCGGCAAAACTCTATGAGCTTGGCGATGCCGCAGGCCAGGGCGCCGCGTTCAAGATGATCAACCAGTTGCTCGCCGGCGTGCATATCGCCGCCGCCTCGGAAGCGATCACGTTTGCCGCCAAACAAGGGCTCGACCTCCAGAAGGTCTACGAGGTGATCACGGCCTCCGCCGGCAATTCCTGGATGTTCGAGAACCGCATGCCGCATGTGATATCAGGCGATTACAAGCCGCGCAGCGCGGTGGAGATCTTTGTCAAAGACCTTGGCATCGTCCAGGACATGGCGCGCTCGGCCAGATTCCCCGCGCCACTGGCTTCCGCCGCGCTGCAGATGTTTCTGATGGCGTCGGCCTCCGGCATGGGCCGCGACGACGATGCCTCGGTGGCGCGGCTGTACGGGCGCATCTCCGGCACCCATCTGCCGGGTGATACCAAATAGAACCAACAAGAGGACAGTCGATGCCCCGTTTCGCCGCCAATCTCACGATGATGTTCAACG
>Ga0209473_1002389_pt1 | contig 10334 bp, 10 predicted proteins | sample GraSoiAngelo_133_FD_185890 | JGI IMG/M metagenome (GOLD analysis project Ga0209473, IMG submission 185890) | Grasslands soil microbial communities from the Angelo Coastal Reserve, California, USA - 14_0929_05_20cm (SPAdes) (version 2) | ecosystem: Environmental > Terrestrial > Soil > Grasslands ...
AGATCTGGCGGTGGCCGGTGCGCTGGGAGTGGTACACCACCGCCTGACCGTCGGCCGTGAACGACGCGTCGCCGTCCGCCCCCGGGGAGTTGGTGAGCCGCGCGGCGCTCGTGCCGTCCGCGTCCATGATGTAAATCTCGGGCTGCCCGTCGCGTGTCGAGGTGAACGCAATCCGGGATCCGTCGGGCGAGAAGGCGGGCTCGGTGGCGACCGCCGTATCGTCCATGACCTTGCGGAGCTGCGCCAGGTTGGCGCGCTCCGCCGAATAGAGCTGGAAGCGGCCGGTGCGCGAGCTCGCGACCACGATCTCGCCCTGCACGAATACTTCCGCCACGGCGCGCCTCCCGCCCGGCGCCGTCGCCGTGACGTGCGCGTGGCCGTACCCCGCCGTCGAGACGGTGCCGTCCTCGGCGACGGCCGCCACCGGCGAGTTGTCGGACGCCCAGGTGACCCCGGTGGCCGGACCGATCACGACACCCGCCTCGTCCGCGAAGTTGGCCTTCAGCGCGTACCGCCGGTTGAGCGGCAGGCCGAGCCGCGCGGCGGAGATCTTCAGGCCCGCCGCGATGACCCGGATCTGCCACGTGACGACGAGGCCCGGGCCCGGGCCCTTGACTACCAGCGTCGTCTTTCCGGCGCGTTTTCCCGTCAGCACGCCGGATGTGGGGTCGAAGCTCGCCAGCGATGTGTCCCCGACGGTCCAGCGGAACGGCGCTTCGGGCACAGGGCTCTTGTCGGCGGTGAGTGCCTGCACCTGGAACTTCGCCGTGCCCTGAATGGGGAGGGGGAGCTCGGTCTTCGGCGTCGGGAAGACGGTGAGCGCCTCGACCGTCTTGTGCACCAGGATGTCCACGGCCTTCGTTTGGAGGAGCCCGGCGACCGTGAGCGTCGTCCGGCCGGGAGCCACGGCGGTCACGACCCCGGTGAGGCTCACGCGCGCGACGCCAGGATCCACGGCCGACCACTGCAGGGCGAGCGGGCTGACCAACCGGCCGCCCTGCGCCGGCACGACCACGTGTAGCGTGTCGACGTCCCCCGGCGACATGACGAGCGGCACCGGCTCCTGAATCGCGATGTCGCTCGGCTGGACGACAACCGGCGCCGTCGCTGTGAGGCCGCCCGAGCTCGTGACCTGCACGGTTCCCTGGCCGGGGGCGAGCGCGACGATCACGCCGTTCTGGTCCACGCTGGCGATGTCGGGGCGCAGCGACTTCCAGGTCACGGTGACGGGCGCGGCAGGAGCGCCGTCGTCTCTGAGCGCCCGCGGCGATACCCGGGTATTCTCGGACGGCAGGAGATACACCGTCGGCGGCTCGATCCGGAGCACCGCAGCCGGTCCGGTGCCGACGACCTGACCGGCGAAGGCGTCGACGCCGGAGGGAGCGGGTGCCGGCGGCCCTCCCGTCGGCTGCGTGGCTCCTCCGGCGGGGGTCGCGGGGGGGGCGCCCACTACCTGCACCGCGGCCTGGCCCTTCCGCGCGCCCGCCCGCGCCTCGATGATCGCCACGCCGCCAGCCACGCCCGTCACCGTCCCGTTGTTGTCCACCCTCGCCACCGCGACATTGTTGGACGACCAGATGACGCGCACGGTGGGGATGACGTTACCGGCGCGGTCGAACGCGGTGGCGAGCAGCCCGCTCCGCTCCCCGACCTTGATCGTGATCGACGGGGGAGCCACTTGGACTTCCGCGATATTCTGTGCAGACGCCGCGCCCGGAACGCCGAGGAGGGTGAGGAGCAGGACACGCCGAGCCGTCATAGCGGCGCGAAGGTAAGCGCGCCTAAGTATCGTTGTCAAGCCAACTTGTCACGAAGCACGGGACACCGTCCGAGCGGTGACGGTCTCGGCCGCATCCACTTGCGTGGGAGCATTCCCGGGGTAAGCTATAGGCCACGCCCACCGACAACCAGCGAGGAGAGATCATCCGATGCTCGCGTCAACGGATTTTTCGGAGAGCAGCTGGAGTGGCTCCGGGATGATGGAGCCGATGTATCCGCCGGCACCCATGACGCCGCCCACTCCTGCGCCGATGAGGGACCAGCCGATGACGGCGCCGCGGCCGAAGCCGGCGAAGAAGCGGAGAAAGCCGGCGAGACCCAAGGCGAAGAAGAAGGCCGGCAAGAAGCGGCCCAAAGCCCGGGCGAAGCGGGGCCGCAAGACGAAGCGGCGGAAGGCGGCGAGGAAGCGCCGCCGCTAAAACACTTCGACGTGACCGCGCGGGAGCGCCTCTTTGGATGGCTCGAGCCATCTCCTCGGGGCGCTCCCGCGGCACGTTTGCATCCCCTTTGAACGGAGCTTCCAGACGATGCCGGTGACGAGGTGGCGAGGTCCTTGGGCGTGGACCGCGCTGACCATGCTCGCCTGCTCGGCCCCAAGGGTCGCCCCCGGAGATCCGCAGGCCGAGATCGCGGGCATGCTCGAGCGGAGCGCCGGCGATTGGAACCGCGGCGACCTCGCCGGCTTCATGAGCGACTACGCGCGGGATTCCCTCACGAGCTACGTGTCCGGCGGGCACGTGCAGTACGGTTGGCAGCCGCTGTACGACCACTATCAGACCACGTACTTCGCGCCCGGTAAGCGCCGCGACTCGCTCGCGTTCACCGAGGTGCGGGTGCGCCCCCTCACCCTCGATCTCGCGCTCTGCACGGCACGCTTCCGGCTTTCGCGCGGCGACTCGGTGACGGCGAGCGGACCGTTCACGCTCCTCCTCCAGAAGCGCGGAGACCGGTGGCAGATTCTGCACGACCACACGTCGTCGGATCCCAAGTGACGCATCACGCATCCCGTATTACGCATCCCGGCCTCCTGCTCCTCATCGTCTCGCTCGCCTCCTGTAACTCCTCGGGCGACGGCACGATCGCTCTCGAGGGGGCAACGCTCATCGACGGATCGGGGGGGGATCCGATCAAGGACGCGCTCGTGCTCGTCCAGCACGGGCACATTCAGGCCGTGGCCCGGGTGAACGAGATCCCGGTGCCGCGCGGCGCGCAGGTCGTGAACCTCATCGGCAAGACGATCATCCCGGGGCTGATCGACGCCCACGCGCACGTCGAACGGTGGGCGGCCCAGCGCTACCTCGCCTGGGGGGTCACGACGGTTCGCGACCTTGGCGCGTTGAGCACCGACTCCGCCATCGCGCTCAAGAACGACTTCGACTTGGGCTCGGTGCTGGGTCCGCGGATGCTCACCTCCGGCGCCATGATCGACGGCGCCCCTCCGACCTACGCGACGGCGACCGCCGTCAGAACGCCGACCGACGTGCGCAAGGCCGTCGATCTGCGCGCCGTAGCGGGCGCGGACCACGTCAAGATCTACACCAAGTTCACGGCCGACCTGCTGCGACCGCTGCTGGACGAGGCGACGACGCTGCGCCTTCCCGTGGCCGCACACCTCGGCAAGATCGACGCCCTCACCGCCGCGCGGGCGGGCGTGGCGTCGCTCGAGCACATGGCCGGCGTCGTCGCGGCGGCGAGTCGCGACCCCGCCCGCTATTTCCGCGCGCACGACCAGTTCCTGCGCGGCTGGACGATCGAGGAGATGGGCTGGGCCGCACTCGATTCCGCGGCACTCGCGCGCACGGCACGCGCGCTTGCGGCGACCCGGGTCGCGATCGTGCCCACGCTCGTGGTGCACGAGATGCTCTCGCGGCTCGACAACCCGACGCTGCTGTCGCGCCCCGGGATGGAGGACGTTCCGGCCGCCGCCGCGAGCGTGCGCGATGTCGCGGGACTGCTGCGCCGCACGGGGTGGCGCACGGCCGACCTCCAGGCGTTTCGGCGATCGCGCGCTCGTCAAAACCAGTTCGTTCGCGAATTCAAGCGCGCGGGCGGGCTCATCGCGGCCGGCTCCGACGCCGCGAACCAGCTGCTCGTGCCCGGTCTCTCGCTGCACGAGGAGCTGAGCTTGCTCGTCGCCGCCGGCTTGACGCCGGTCGAGGCCCTCACGGCCGCGACGCGGAAAGGTGCGGAGCTGCTGCGCGCCGACTCGCTCGGCCGCGTGGCCACGGGCAAGGTGGCCGACCTGGTCGTGCTCGACGCCAACCCCGCGGCGAACATCGCGGCCACGCGTCGCATCGCCTGGGTCATGCTCCGGGGACGGATCTTCTACCCAGATTCGCTGAGGAGAACATGGGCAAAATAGGGGTGGCGCTCGTCGCGGCGGTGTTCATCAGTGCCTGCGGGAAAGGGGAAACGGGAGAGGGGAACGGGGCCTTCGACCTCGTTCTCAAGAACGGGTGGATCGTCGACGGCAGTGGCAATCCCCGCTACCGAGGCGACGTCGCCATCCGGGGCGACCGCATCGCGGCCGTCGGATTCCTGAACGGGGCGTCGGCGCGAGAGACGCTGGACGTGCGGGGGCTGGTCGTGGCTCCCGGCTTCATCGACATGATGGGCCAGTCCGAGATCAACGCCCTGATCGACAACCGCGTCTTCTCGAAGATCACGCAGGGCGTCACGACCGAGGTCACGGGCGAAGGGGGGTCCGTGGCGCCGCTGACCGAACAGCTCGTCCGGGACGACTCCGATGCGATGAAGAAGTGGCACTACCGCGAAGACTGGCGCGACCTGGACGGTTATTTCACGCAGCTCGCGAAGCAGCGGTCGGCGCTGAACATCGCGACGTTCGTCGGCGCGACCCAGGTCCGCCTCGCCGTGGTGGGCAAAGAGAACCGCCAGCCGACGGGGGCCGAGCTCGCGCACATGGCGGCCATCGTGGATACGCTGATGGAGCAGGGAGCCCTCGGCCTGTGGACCGCGCTCGAATACGCCCCGGCGAGCTATTCCAAGACCGAGGAGATCATCGCGCTCGCCAAGGCGGCCCGGCGGCACGGCGGCATCTACGCGTCGCACATGCGGAACGAGGGGATTCGGATCGACGACGCGCTGGACGAGGTGTTCCGCATCGCGCGCGAAGCCGACATTCCGGCGGAGATCTCACACCTCAAGGTGTCGGGCCGTCAGAGCTGGGGTCGCATGCCCCGGGTGCTCGCGAGGATCGATTCGGCCCGGGCCGCGGGACTCGACATCACGGCCGACCAATACCCGTACACGCGCGCGGCGACCGCGCTCGACGCCTCGATTCCGACCTGGGCGGAGAGCGGAGGGTGGGACTCCCTGCTCGCGCGCCTCCGCGATCCGGCGACCCGTGCCCGGCTGCGCGACGAGATGCTCCATCCCCGGGGCCCGGAGAGCTTCTATTACGAAGCGGGCGGCGGAGACGGCGTGCTGATCACGGGCACGTTCCAGGACTCGCTCCGCTCCCTGCAGGGAAAGACCGTCGGCGCCATCGCCGCGGACCGTCACCGCGATGCCGTAGAGACGCTGTTCGACATCGTGCTCGCGGAGGGCGGCCACCGCACCGACGCGGTGTATGCCGTCATGGACGAGCCCGACGTCCAGGCGGCGCTCAAGACGTGGTGGGTGGCGGTGAACACGGACTTCGGCGGCGTCGCGCCGGACGGGCCGTTCGGCACGCAGTCGGCCCACCCGCGCGCCTACGGCACGTTCGCCCGCATCCTCGGCCACTACTCGCGCGACCTCAAGCTCTTCCCGCTCGAGTTCGCGGTCCACAAGATGACGGCGTTGGCCGCTCAGCGCGTCGGGCTGTCCGACCGCGGGTTGCTCAAGGCCGGGATGGCGGCCGACATCACGGTCTTCGATCCCGCGACGGTGACGGACAAGGCGACGTTCGAGCAGCCGCACCAGCCGTCGGTCGGATTCGCATACGTGTTCGTGAACGGGCAGAAGGTGCTCGACCACGGCAAGCTCACGGCGGCGCGCCCCGGTCGCGGTCTGCGCGGGCCGGGGTACGTGCCGCCGGAGCGGCGCGGCAAGCGGTGACGCTGACGCGGCTGTTTCTCGCGTGGCTCCCGGTCGCGGTGTGGTTCGTCGTGGCTCCGCCGATCGGATATCGCGTAGATCTGCTCGTGGGACGGCAGTATTTCGTGTGGGGGTACAACCGGTGGGCCGTTATGGGGCGTCTGCTCGAGGCCGTGGTTGCGACCTTACTCGGGTCGCTGTGGTTCGACTCGCTCGGCAGCGGTGGGTGGTGGCTGCTTTTCCTTCTGATCGGGCTCCTCGTTGCCTATCCCGTACGGTGGCAACTCCTCATGACGGCGGCCAGCGAGCGACGGCGGGAACTGCTCGTTGGCCTGATGGACACCGCGCGCTACATCGGCGCCGGCGCCATTCTCGCCTGGAGACTCGGATAGAGTATCTTCGGTGGACCCATGTCTACCGACCCCATGACTGCCGTCCGGCTGACGCGCTATTCGCACGGCGCGGGCTGAGCCTGCAAACTCGGGTCATCCGAGTTGGCGCAGGTCTTGCGCCACGTGCCGGTCGCGACGGATCCCCGGATCCTCGTCGACGCCTCGAGCCGCGACGACGCCGCCGTCTTCCAGATGACGCCGGATCGCGCGATCGTGGCGACGGTGGATTTCTTCACGCCCATCGTGGACGATCCCTACGACTTCGGGCGCATCGCCGCCACCAACGCGTTCTCGGACCTGTACGCGATGGGGGCGACGCCGCTGTTCGCACTCAATCTCGTGGGATGGCCGCGCGACACGCTGCCGTTCGAGCTGCTGGGGGAGGTGCTGCGCGGCGGGGGAGATGTGGCGCGCGCGGCGGGCGCGTTCGTGCTGGGCGGGCACTCCGTCGACGACCCCGAGCCGAAATACGGGATGGCGGCGATCGGCGAGGTTCACCCCGATCGCATCGTGACGAACGCCGGCGCGCGGCCCGGCGATGTGCTGGTGTTGACCAAGCCGCTCGGCACCGGCGTGCTGACCACGGCGCTCAAGCGCGACCTGGTGACTGAGGCCGATGTGGCGCCCGCCGTCGCCGCGATGACCACGCTGAACGCCGGTGCGGCACGCGCCATGCTCGGCGTCGGCGTGCACGCCGCGACCGACGTGACCGGGTTCGGCCTGCTCGGACACCTGCGGACGCTGCTCGAGGCGAGCGGGGCGGCGGCAGAGGTGCGGGCGGCGGCCGTGCCGCTCCTGCCGGGCGCGCGCGCGGCGGCCGAGCGGGGAGCCGTCCCCGGCGGCACCGAGCGCAACGCGGCCAGCGTCGCCGATGCGGTCAGCTTCGCCGCCGGCGTGGACCGGACGGCGCGCCTGCTGCTCGCGGACGCGCAGACCTCGGGCGGGCTGCTGATCGCCGTGGCGGCGGAGCGGGCGGACGCGCTCGTCGCGGCGCTCCGGCGCGAAGCGACCCCGGCGGCGGACGTGATCGGTCGGGTCGTAACCGGAGCACCCGGGACCATCGCCGTGGTGTGATGCAACCGTGAAGAGCACGATCCGCGAGTTCCGGAGTCTCACGCCCGACGCGCTCGATGCGCTCGAGGGGGCGGTGCGGGAGCGGCGGCGGGTGGCCTTGCGACGCCGCGGGACGGAGTATGTGGTCGTCGCCGAGCGGCTGAATACGCTGACGCGCGACGAGGCGCTGGAGGGGAGGCTGCCGATGACGGGTGAGCTGCTGGCGTTCCCGCTGCACGAGCTCGAGTCGTTCGCGGTGCTGCCGTAGCCGTGTTCACGCGTCTGCTGGTGGGTCTCGACGGCAGCCCGCGGGCCGATGCGGCGTTCGAGCAGGCGGTGCTGCTCGGAAAGCGGTTCGGCAGCACGATCATCGTGGCCTACGTGCGAGAGCCCCACGGACACGACACCGACGGCCCCGCGATGCTCGACCGCGCACGTGAGCGCGTGCTGGCGGCGGGCCTGGATGTCGAGGCGACCGAGCTGACCGGCGAGGCGGATGTCGAGCTCGCCGAGCTCGCCAAGACCGCGGATGCGGTGCTCGTGGGGCGCCGCGGCGTGACCACCAAGGGTGGCGCACTCGGTCCGACCGTGATCTCGCTCATCCGCATCGCCGAGCGGTGCGTGATCGTGTGCGGCGGCCTGCCCTCGGGGATGCAGTCGATCGCGGTCGCCTTCGACGGACGCGACACGTCCCGCCGGGCCCTCGAGCTGGCGATGCAGTTCGCGAGCGTCGCCGGGAGCACGGTTCACCTCATCCATGCGAGCGACGATCGCGAGGCCGGGCTCAAGGTCGTGGGCGTGGCCGAGGCGACGCTGTCGATGCAGCGGGTGGAGTTCGTCACGCACGTCGAATCGGGAACGCCGGGGGAGGTCGTGGCCCGGGTCATCCAGCGGATCCGCTGCGACGCGCTGTTCGCCGGGGCGCACATGAGCCATGTCGAGGGCCGGCCCAGCGCCGTGGTCGTCTCCCACGCGGAGGAAATCCTGCGACACACCGACATTCCGGTGGTCATCCAGCCCTGACATGGCCGGCGCGGCCGGGGGCGGGCCCCGAGTCCTGGTCCACGCCGATGAGAGCTGCCTGGGCAACGACAGGTCGAAACCGAGCCCCGGCGGGAATGCCGCGCTGATCGAGGCGCCCGCGGGAGACAGCGTCGCGCGGTGGGATTTCTATGAGTCCTCCCCACAGACGACCAACAACCAGATGGCCCTGGCGGGAGCGATCGCTACCTTGGAATGGATCCGCCGCCAGTGGAAGCACGCACGCGTCGTGTACGTTTCCGACTCCCAATATCTCGTCAAGGGGATGGGCGAGTGGGTGGCCGGGTGGGAAGCACGGGGCTGGAAGCGCAAGGGCGGCGTGCTCGAGAATCTGGAGCTCTGGCAGAAACTGGTTCAGGCCGCGGCGGCGCACCGGGTCGAATGGCGATGGATCGAGGGCCACGCGGGGCACGCGAAGAACGAATACGCCGACAGCCTCGCAACCCGCGCGGCGGAGCGTCAGGAGCGCTCGAACGGGCTGGTGCCGTCGGGGTTCGACACCTGGCTCGCCCAGGAGCGCGCCCGCGGGCGCTACGGTGACTACGATCCCGATCAGGAGCTGCATGAGCGTCTTTAAGGACGGCGTGACGGCCAATACGCATTTCCTCAACGTGTTGCCCGACGGCGCCGCTGCGCCGCGGGTCGAGCGCATCCCGTTGTACGAGGTGTACATGCGCATGGCCGAGGAGCTGGCCAAGCGCTCGACCTGCGCGCGGCTGCAGGTGGGGACGGTCGTGACGGACCAGCTGCTCGAGAACGTGCTCGCGATCGGCTACAACGGCAACGCGCGCGGCTTGCCCAACAAGTGCGATTCCGCGGTGCCGGGAAACTGCGGGTGCATTCATTCGGAGATGAACGCGCTCGTGAAGGCCCCGGGCAGCGCGCGCGACAAGGTCGTGTTCGTGAGCGCCTCCCCCTGCGTGATGTGCGCGAAGCTGATCATCAACTCGGGCGTGACGCACGCCTTCTACCGGAAGGCGTACCGCGATCCCTCCGGCATCGAAGTGCTCCAGCAGGGAGGCGTCGTGCCGGTGTTGTACGACAAGTGGGTTCGGGACTGGCGCTAGACATTTTCGGAATGCGGATTGCGGAATGCGGAATTGCCGTGAAAGGTCGTTCCCACACTAGGAGATCCCCATGAAGCATGTCTCGTTGGCTGTTCTCGTTGTTGCCGTCGCATCGGCCACCGCGCCGCTCGGCGCCCAGTCGCTGCTCGACCGCTCGCCCAACATGGGTGGCACATGGGTGCCGGACGCTGGCGTGGTGCAGTTCAACTTCCTCCACCGGTTTTACGTGACACCGCGTCCCAACAGTGCCGTGATCAACTACCCGACATTTACGCTCGCAGTAGGCGTGCCGGCTCACGTCGGCCTCGGGATGCGGTACGCGACGAAGGGCACCGATGCGAACGAGACTGAGATTTACGCACGGTTGCGTCGCCAGATCGGACCATGGGCCATCTCGGCCACGCCGGCGTACAACATCACGCTTCGGAGCGCCGACGGTGAGGTAGGCGTGGATTGGACGAGGGGCGCGCTCACGCTCTTGGGAGCTGTTCGGGGCATGTCCCAGGCGTTTGGCCAGGACCGCGCCAGGGCGGCCGCCGCGGGCGGGGCCGTTGTTCGCCTCAACAACTATGTGGCGATCACCGGAGACTTCGCCTCGATGCTTAGCACCGATCCGGGGGAGGACCCCGCTTGGAGTGCCGGTCTCCTCTTCGTGATCCCGGGCTCCCCACACACATTCTCGCTCCACGCAAGCAACGTGGGCGGAAACACCATTCAGGGCAGCTCGCGCGCCGATCCGGGGGTCAAGTTGAACACGAGCAAGCCACTCTACGGCTTCGAGTTCACCATTCCGCTGCACCTGAAGCGCTTCAGTCCGTGGTTCCACCGCTCGCCCAAACCAGTTGCGCTCGGTGCGGCGACGGGGGCAACGGTCGCCGCGGACGTCGACATGGCCGCGGTCAAGTACGCCCGAGACACGGTCACCATCTCTGCGGGGCAGGCAGTGCGCTGGATCAACCGC
>Ga0209473_1002391_pt1 | contig 10333 bp, 10 predicted proteins | sample GraSoiAngelo_133_FD_185890 | JGI IMG/M metagenome (GOLD analysis project Ga0209473, IMG submission 185890) | Grasslands soil microbial communities from the Angelo Coastal Reserve, California, USA - 14_0929_05_20cm (SPAdes) (version 2) | ecosystem: Environmental > Terrestrial > Soil > Grasslands ...
TTTCATCATAACGTTTACGTGATTCTGTTGCGCGATGCTGTCGCAAAGCATCCTTCCATTTTACGACTGAATCCCAAACGTGATCCCCTGAAGCCTTACGTTTACGTAGGGATGACAGGACTGCCAGTCGATCACCGATTCGAAAATCACAAATACGGCTATAAATCGGCTTGGGTCGTCAGGAAATATTGGGTTCGACTAATGCCAGAGCTTTACGAACATTTAAACCCGATGCCGTTTGAAGCAGCGGTCCAGATGGAAGTGGAACTGGCTGAAGATTTGAGAGCTGCCGGATATACAGTTACAGGCGGCCACTGACTACGACCGATTTCGGTTGTTTTCTCTTGCTTGGAGAAACACGAAAGTTAGAAAAGTAATCATAAGTCAACTCTCTTATTCATGAGAGAATCTGTGCGATTCGCTGAAGCGATCAGCCATCGTCTGCTCATGGCGCTATAGGTTTTGTCCGTCGCGTTTTTTTCCCCAGCTGCCTAGGATATCCAAAAGAGGATCAATGTTCCTCGCACATTTCCCTACAAAAAATGGAATAGCTGAGATAAAGAGTGTCGAAGTCTTTAGGATCATTGGACCGAAAATCTTCCCGCGAGGTTGACCTCGGGAATCGTGATTCCCGCAATCGCTCCCAATTTTGAAAGGAAATTCCTATAGTCTTGCTCGTTACGAGCAATTTTTGCGGGATCAAGAGACTTCGAATGGAATACATGAACAATAAAGACAGCTTGTTCAGTGCGAGTTCTATTCGTTCCACGAAAATCTTGGGTGTCTCCGAAACTAACGTCTTCCCTCATAATAAGTATGTGAGCAAACTTGGGATTTGGTGGAATCGCCAATCGTTGTAGAGCCGCCGTTTCTAGCCAGGCGACACGTCGATGCTGCTTTTCGTTTTGACGCTGTTATCAGACAGGTTGCAAAACCATATCAGCTTGGGCATGAAGCTGATGGGTTAGACGCCAATTTTTAGGCTTGTATCCTCTTTCCATTGAGAGCAAACCGGTCGTATGAAACCAAGGATTTTGATTTTGATGGCCGCCGTTACGACGATCGTGGTGATGTGGATCGTCGTGGCGTGTCGAACCACACAAAACTACAATGTTAAACGAGCAGTAATCGAGAACGATGCGATCGTTCTCAATGCTGTTACGCTGTCACAGAGTGATGAGGCGGCGATGAATCAGATACTCAAGCAGTATGACAAATCGCTGTATCGAGTCGAAACCTACGAGAAAGCGCATAGGATGATGACTCGGGGCAGTTTAGACAAAATGTGGATAGAGAATGAAGTTGCTTCTAAGGCTGTGGAACGTGCGAAACAGGAGGGGTTCAGTCAATACGCTGTGCAGATTACTGGTGTTGGGCACCACCCAACGCCGGCCCCTGGAGCAATGAGTGGCGTAGGTCACGGGCCTACGCCGGCCCCTGGAGCAATGAGTGGCGTAGGTCACGGGCCGCCTAGCCCAAGCCCGAGTGCGACGGTGAACGGCGTGCCTCATCGGGCCGATCAGCAGTCCCGTGCGAAAAACTCGGACGAATTTTTGCAGCGATTAAAACCGATCTTGGAAAAATACGCGAGGTAATACCATACCATACATAGGAGGCTGGTCTTGCGGCATTTCCACAGGCGGATTTATCTGGTCTGGTTCATCGCTCAATTTTTCCTTATCTTTGTCGTATGCTGTCGTGATACTCTGGCGCTGCTTGCAAAGGGCTATACGATCAGTCCCGCCCCCCTAAACAGATGGTGGGCCAAGGCAGAAACCCTGATGGCCACATTGTCAGGAGGACATTTGCGGATCGGGAATCCTGTGCGGCAAGCAGTGTCAGCCTACACACAAGCGGCGGGCATTAAATTCGGATACGGTTTCTTTGCTCCAAACGTTCCTGATAGTTACAAGCTCGTGTTTGAACTGCATTACGCGAATGGGCGAGTAGAATACGAACTCCCGCGGGTTTCGACATCCGCCGCTGGGTTACCAGTGGCAACTCTGATAGACAGTATTGGCCATATCGAATACGGCCCTTTGCGTGAGCTAACGGTCAAGATGTTAGCGTATGCCGTATGGAGAGAGCACCCCGATGCCGAGATGATTCGGGCCGTGCTTGGTTTCGTTACTTTGCCCAGTCCCGAAGACTTCAAACGAGGAGTATCTGAATCTTACCAGTTCTTGTATGCGTATGACTTTAGGTTTGATTCGGCTGACCAATCAAATCCGCGTTAGACCCCGCGATCTTAAGCCAATATCTTCTTACGAACTCAGCAATCACACTGACACTGCCACGAGGGAGGTGGTTTTCCTGAAGGTGCCGCGGTTCGTTCGTTTCCTTTTCCCTAGGGCTAGTGATCGTTGGCTCACTTTCCTCCGGATAGGTCTTGGTGTCCAAATAATAGCGTATTGTTCTACTTTGCTGCCCAACTGGAGGCTTCTACTCGTAAGCAACGGCAATGGTCTACTTAGCCGGGATGTGAACGAAGCAATCTCTACTATCGAGTCCCCATTCCTGCCAACGCTCAGTTCGTTTGTTCAGCTCGGAAATCACTTTGGTTTAGATGAAGCCAGCGTTCTCGTTGCGGTGTTATTTTGTTTGTTGATCAGCGCGGCTTGTTTGATTGCAGGATTTCTTTGTCGCCCGGCTGCAATCACGGCATGGCTTCTTCATCTGGCGTGTGTCACAAGCACGGAGCTTATGTCGTATGGAGTAGACATCTTTACGACAATCGGACTTTTCTACCTAATGTTGAGCCCGTTACCCGATCGAGCGTCCTTAGATGTAAAGATTCGCAAGGCGCACGCTTCAGATCCACGGCGACTCGGGTTCTTCCAACGTGTTTTACAACTGCATTTGTGCTTTATTTACTTCTTCAGCGGCGTCGATAAAGCTCTGGGGACAGGATGGTGGAATGGCGCAAGTATTTGGCGCGCCCTTACGCGCCCACCGTTTGACATTTTCCCTGCTGTCTCTGTTGCTCACTGGAGCGGTTTTTTCACTGTGGCAGGGATTTCGGTTTTTTTGCTCGAGATGGCTTATCCGATTTTCATTTGGCCAATAAAAACGCGCCGAGTTTGGTTCTTGAGTGTAATCAGCATGCATTTGGGCATCGCGCTACTAATGGGGATGTATCTTTTTGGCCTCATTATGATTGTGCTGAATACCGCCGCGTTTGGCCTTTCTAGCAATAGGAGTGCCTCGCGGGTGTTTGCATAGCAAGAAGACAAAAACTGGAAGTTTTGTTCGGGATTGGAATTTATGCTCGACGAAAAAGGCGACCGGCTGCTACGATCGGCGCTCACCGACAAACTTAGCTCCAACAACGATGTCCGCTGAGACGAAAATCGATCTTCAGCTCGAAATTGCCCACCTCTTACTGATCGACGTCGTTGGTTATTCAAAACTGTTAGTCGACGAACAGGTAGAACTGCTGCAGAGGCTCAATGAGATCGTGCGGAACACTGAGTCCTTTCGCGTCGCTGAAAAGAGTGGAAAATTAATTCGATTGTCGACCGGTGATGGGATGGCGTTGCTTTTTTACAACAGCCCTGAGGAACCGGCGCGATGCGCTCTGGAAATTAGCAAGAGCTTGGAGAACTCTGCCCATATTCGCCTGAGGATGGGAGTTCACAGCGGGCCAGTCAACCGAGTCACCGACGTCAATGATCAATCAAATGTCGCCGGTTCTGGAATCAATGTTGCGCAAAGGGTGATGGATTGCGGAGACGCCGGACACATCCTGTTATCCAAGCACTTAGCAGATGATCTCGCGCAATATCGCCACTGGCGACCGTTTTTGCACGATTTAGGTGAATGCGAAGTTAAGCATGGACTGCGCCTCCATCTCGTTAACTTGTTCAAGGAGAATCTCGGCAACCCGCAAGTTCCCCAAAAGTTAAGAAGAGGTCGGCGTTGGCAGCAGCAGCGTTTGGTTTGGCCGATAACTATGCCTCGTTGGAATCAGACTGCGGTGTTCGTGGCACTGCTACTCTCTGGGGTAGCTCTTGTCGTCACATTCGTCATTCCGTTTCGCCGAAACGCCAACGACAAGAGAGCCGTCGAGTCTACGATATCCCCGATTCTTTCCAGAAAAAGCATTGCAGTGCTTCCATTTGCAAATCTCAGCAACGATAAAGACAACGCGTTTCTCGCCGACGGTGTGCAGGATGCAATACTGAACGATCTGGCGAACGTAGCCGACCTGAAAGTCATTAGTCGAACGTCGGTCATGGAATATAGAGCCGATGTTAAACGCAATGTGCGAGAGATCGGCAAACAGCTGGAAGTCGCGCATATCGTTGAAGGAACCGTGCAACGCGTTGGCGATAGAGTGCGTATCAGCGCCCAGCTGATTGATGCGACCAATGACGTGCATCTGTGGGCCGAACATTACGATCGTGACGTATCTGACATTTTTGCAATCGAAACCGAACTCGCTGAACAAATAGTTTCGCAGTTGAAAGCGAAACTCTCGCCTGATGAAAAGACAGCGATTGAATCCCCGTCTACCGCGGACTTAGCTGCACACGAACTTTACGTCCGCGCGAAAGGTCTCATGGCGAGAAGTGTATTCACACGACAGAAGGAGAACCTCTACGAAGCTGTGCGCTTACTCACGGAGGCGGTGCGCCGCGATCCCATTTTCTTCCTTGCATATTGCAATCTCGCAAGCGCCCATGACCAGATATACCTAGCCGGAATGGATCGCAGCGACAGCAGATTGGCGCTTGCCCAAGCAGCGATTGACAAGGCCCAGAAGATTGATCCGAACTCCGGTCAAACTCATCTGGCGTTGGCGGATCACTTGTATTGCGTTTACCTCGATTTCTATGGCGCACAGCGGGAACTGGAGTTGGCTCGACGCACCTTGCCGAATGAACCTCACTTGTTCGAATTAGCCGGCTACATTGATCGAAGACAGGGGCGATGGAATGACTGTGTGAAGAATCTAAGGAGGGCTTTGGAATTCGATCCGCGCAACTTCGCGATCTTGCAGAACTTAGCCTTAACGTTTGACTACATGAGACTCTTTTCCGAGGAAGTAGCTGTTCAAGACAAAGCCCTGCAGCTGCTGCCAAAGGATGTTGGGGCTAGAGTTCAGCGCGCAGCAATCGAACTGAAATGGCACGGCAACACCAAACCATTGCATTCGCAAATTCAGGACATTCTTTCGGAAGATCCCAGTGCAACGGCGGAGGTTGCCGACGCGTGGGTATTTCTAGCACTGAGCGAGCGTGATTATCGAATGGCCGAGCTTGCGCTCGCGGCATTGCCGCCAGACGGCACTCACAATTCGGCATTTTCTTTTCCTCGATGGTGGTCGGAGGCATGTGTCGCTCGCGCACTAGGCGATCACCAACGTGCACAGTCGGCGTTCGAGGGCGCACGAGAGGAAGTCGAGAAAGCGGTGCTCGCACAGCCCAACTATGGGGAGCCCCTATCCGTGCTCGGCATGATTGATGCCGGACTAGGGCGAAAGGAACAGGCGATTAGAGAAGCACGGCGCGCGGTTGAGCTCTTACCGTTGGAAAAGGACGCGATCAACGGCTCAATAGCTATTGGCTATCTAGCACGTGTCTATGCCTGGTTGCGAGCAAACGACGAAGCATGTCAGCAACTTGCTATAGCCACTCGGCTACCAGGAGATATCAGCTACGGGGAGCTGCAGCTGCATCCCGATTGGGACGGGCTACGAGGTGATCACTCCTTTGAGCAAATTCTAGCCTCGCTCAAAGGGCGTCCGTAGCCAGGAAAGCTCCTCGCACGCTGTCCGCCTCATATTTGTCGTGACCGCTTCGCTTGCAGTTTTATCCGTCGTTTTATCCGTCGCCCGAGGAATGTGGGGGCAATTGAGGCCGCATGAGCATCTGTCGAATTGTGACGCGTCCCTCGGATGGACAGATCAGAGAGCTTCAGATGACTTAAGAACAACAGCTGGTCGCTCGGTGTAAACCAGCCGCTCTACCACTGAGCTAACCGCCCAAGATAACTGAAACAGTTCGGCTTAAAGCATTTTCGCGTACCACCTTTTTCTCGGCTGGCACGACCTTATGATACTCCCATGCTATTTAACACCTGAAAAATGATATCTGGAAGCGGCCTGGAGCAGGCCCGCCCAAGTAGTTCCGCATCGTTCAGTTCGATTTCGTCGAAGAGGATATTTGCTTCGAAGCTATATCTTGTGTTCTCCGCAATCTGCGGGCGATTTCGGATTTGTTTTCCATCCAGCGATAATCCGGATCCATGTCGACGTGCGTCCAGACGAGTGCTCCCGAGTAACGCCAGAGGTCGAGCAGAATGCCCTCTCCGAATGGCTGACCTTTGGCCGTAACTACGATGACGTTATGCTCGGCACCGGTGTTGGGACCCGACTCGGCCCAGTGAAGGTCGAGCGTTTGCAGCTTCAGTGCGTCCAATCGGATAAGAAGTTCCGTTGCCCACTGAAAACAGAGTCCCCCTTTTCTCCTTCCCGTATTGACAAGGAAGTTCTGAATGCCGGGTAGCCATGCCACGCGCCACTCACGGTGCAGTTCTCGTCCGGTCATGTATGCAGTGTCCGCGACTCGCCGAGCCTCATCCGGACTAACGGTCGGAGAGAGTGCCGCGATTCGCGTTCTCAAGGAAGGGTCCTCAGCAGACCACGCAACGAACAGTTCCCCTCGGCGTCCGCTCCCCCAGGGCGGGGAAAGCGCGAGTACGAGCACCGGCACCACCGCAAATGTCCTAACCCCTAAAAAGGGAGACTGATGGAAAAACATTTTGCGATCCCATACTTAACGCCGTGCCTGGCGCAATCGATTTATTAGACATCCTCGGCGCGGAAAATGGAAATGGGATCCAGGCTCGCCGGGCGGCTGCATGTTCATTGTCACTCCCACATGATACTGCCTATTTGGTTTAGTGATAACATGAGATCCATTGGAATAGCGCAGTTAGAAGGGTGATTCCCCCTGTTATTTCCCCACGCTTGCGATGGAAAACGCGGATCGGAGAAAAAGTTCCTGAAAGTCGGTGTAAGCGCAGCCGCTCTATCACTATAACCGCCCGAACTCGTTTTTGATAAAGTATTGTCAACACACCTGGCAATCCTTCTCAACCGCTAGGAAGGCCGGTCAAGTTCCTTTTTACTTCTCAGGATTCTGCGGCGCGAGATCGGTTACAATTTTCTCGAAACGTGGGTCGCCGCGCAGCGGATTCCAGATTGGGTGCAGTTTCAAGTTACCGTAGCTTAAGGTACTCGGGATTTTCAGCGTCGCTTCGATTTGTTCGATGGCGAGATCCTTTTCACCACACCAGGCGTAAATTACGCCCATGTACTTCACGAGCTCCGCACCGTCGATTGAGTCTTTGGTAATCGGCAGGAGTTCAATCGCGTGTCGGCCTTCGCGGATTGCTTCATCCTTGCGGCCAAGGGCTGCGTCGATGAGGCCGAGCACGCACAACGCCGGCGCATAACCGGGTTGCTCGCTCACCGTGCGTTCAAGTTCCGCGTGCGCGGCGAGGAAAGCAGCCTGAGCCGTGGCAACATCGCCCTTGCTGCGGGCAGCCAAGCCTTCGCACCAGGAGCGCGGAAAGTTCAGATCAACAGCCGTCCCGCTGTCCGGAATCGCAGCCAAAGCCTGGGTGACCACTGCCGGATCGCGTTCGCATAGCGCGAGGTAGAACCATTGGGCGGCCAGGTCCGGAGCGGTCGCCGGATTTTCGGCCAGAATTGTTCGAATGCTTTCGCGAAGGGGACGGGGGTCCGCTCGCCATTCAAGATCGACCGAGGCTCGAGTAACCCGTGTGTCTAAGTCGCCCGGAATTAGAACGAGCGCACGGTCCAAAGCAGCCGCCATCGCCCGAAACTGTCGGAACTCCTGATAGCTGAGCGCGATCTGTTGGAGAATGAAAAAGTTGCGCGGATCCAACGCGAGAGCCCTTTGCAAGCTCCGCGCCGATTCATTCCAAAGTCCCTGACGCCGGTCGATATAGCCGGTCAGCTCGAAGATATCCGAATTATTCGGCAACGCGCGTTGGGCAACGGCGAGTTCGGCCCGCGCCTTCTCGTAATCGAGATAGCAACGGTAAAGGAAATCAGCCCGGGCAAGATGCGTCTCTCCCGCATCAGGACGCAGACGAATGACAGTTTTGAGCGCGCCATCCGCCAGAGCCAAACGGGCCGGTGTGTGATCGAGGCCAAAAAAATACAAGTAGTTATGCGCGGCGGCTAGCTGGCAGTAAGCCAGGAAAAAGTCGGGATCCCGCTCGATCGCTTGATCAAGTAAGTGAACGGCCTCGTGCAATTTTTCGCTGATTTGGGCATTGAGAGAAATCGTCGCGATGAGCGCCTTCGCGCGGACGTAAAGGCCATAGGCAATGAGATCTTTTGTAGGGCGCTCGTCGATGGCGGCTTTTTCTTTCGGCGAAATGGTGGCTTGAAGCTGAGAGATAATTCGCTGCACGATGTCGCTCTGAATCGCAAAGATATCAGCCAGATTGCGTTCGTAGCTTTCTTCCCATGCAAGAACGCCACTTCGGGCATCGGTCAGCTGCGCGGTAATGCTCACTTTCTGACCGCTTTGGCGGACACTTCCTTCCAAGACGAAGGCGACGCCTAAGGTCTGGGCTATCTCTGGCAAGTTTCGCCGCGTTCCCGCCACGTAGGTGTTAACTGAAGTGCGGTTGATGACCTTAAGGTCCTCCACCTTGGCAAGAGCAGTACGAATGTCATCTTGGACGCCATCAGCCAAAAACGCGTTCTGTTTATCTTCGCTAAGATTCCTCAAAGGAAGAACCGCGATACTTTTCTCCGGCAGGACGGCGAGGGCGGCTGCCTCCGGTGATGCTGACAGGCCGGTTAGCTCCGGCGCTAACTGACGCGATAAGCTCCAAATCCCGAACCCCGTCGCTAGCGCCACAATGCTCAGAAAAGCGGTTGCCAACACGGGCTTGCCTTGGCGATTCGTATCGGAAGAATTCGCCAGGCCTGCAGTCTGGTCCCGGCCTTTCGAGCTGAGGTTTCCCGGCTCCTGCGGATCCGCAATTTCTTCAGGGTAAACATTCATTGGGTTGTTCGAGGGCAAGAGACGTCGATTGCGGTTGGGTGATCTGTCCTACCCTTCCGAGCAAAATGTGTTCCCAGAGCCTTTACCTGATGCCGTAACTTGAAGATTAGGACCTAAAGCGCCAGCCAAGGTAGGCGCCGATGATTCACAGCGTGATGGGTTACTTGCTCAACGACGAGCCGCAGGAGGCGATTCGCGGCAGCCTCGAGGGGAGTTTTAACCCTGCCAGGCAGGCGCGGCTCGAAATTAGCTATCACCTATTCAATGCAGCTCAAGTTTTGAACTGACCAACCCATGCGAAACCTGCGCGATTGCCCTGTCGGGCAAAAAATCACGTTCGTGATCATGTTGATCTCGGGCGTGGTGCTGCTTCTTGCGTTTGCGGCTCTGTTCTGCTTCCAGGCTTATACCTTGAGGCAGCATTCCGCCCACGAACTGGCGGTGGTCGGTGAGATCACGGCTCACAATTGCGCTGCAGCGGTAATGTTTAAGGACGAGGGAGCCGCAGCGCAAATCCTTACTGGACTGAAAACGATGCCCCAAATCGTCAGTGCGCGCCTCGAAGTCGCAGACCAGCAGCGCCTCGCTTACTTCGGTGGATTACGAGATGAAATGGAAATCAAAGCCGCGCGATTGAAATCCGGCTTCCGCATCGCCGGCAATCGAATTCTCCTCGCACAGCCCGTCATGCTCGATGGGAAACGGGAAGGAACGCTCTACCTAGTCGCGGATTTGCACGCAATGTCGTCGCAACTTCTCAAACTCTACGGTGGCATTTTCGCGCTGGTTCTTGCCGCTTCGCTTCTTCTCGCGTTCCTGCTTTCGAGTCAATTCCTGCGCTTTGTCACCAATCCGATTTTGAGCCTTGCGGGCATAGCGCGGACGATCGCCCACCACCACGACTATTCCGTGCGGGCTACGAAGGTCTGCGGCGACGAGGTAGGGGGGTTGACCGACGCGTTCAACCAGATGCTGACGCAAATCCAATCTCAGGATAGCGCGTTGCAAACAGCACAACACGAATTGCAGGAGCAAGTGGTCGTGCTCCAACGCGAGATCGGCGAGCGTGAACGAGCGGAAGCGGCACAGGCCCGGCTCACGGCTATTCTCGAAGCTACGCCCGACATCGTGATGAGTGCCAATCCGAGTGGCATCCCCTTCTATCTCAATCGAGCGGGGCATGAAATATTGGGTGTAGCTGAAGACCGGGATATTTCCGGAACAAAGACACTGTATTTGCATCCCGAGTGGGCTCGCGAAATTTTCGCCAAGGAAGGATT
>Ga0209473_1002392_pt1 | contig 10328 bp, 5 predicted proteins | sample GraSoiAngelo_133_FD_185890 | JGI IMG/M metagenome (GOLD analysis project Ga0209473, IMG submission 185890) | Grasslands soil microbial communities from the Angelo Coastal Reserve, California, USA - 14_0929_05_20cm (SPAdes) (version 2) | ecosystem: Environmental > Terrestrial > Soil > Grasslands ...
CACCATCAATGTGGACGGAGCGTATGCGCAATCAGGCTTTGTGAATCCGAAATATGTCATCATCGGCGTTATGTATGCGCCACCGGGAGCGCAGAGCAGCGTGACTTACGGGAACAACACAGTGACCGGCAACAGCATTTCGGCGGCCAGCTATTTCGCGGATCAGGTCAACTATAGCGTCGCGCTCACGGGCGGAACCAATATCTCAGGCTTCTCCACGGGCCAAACCGGCACGGTCTCGAACTCCTTTACTCAAGAGGTGGACAGCGCCTCTTCCGTAGCCATTACGCAAACGAGTTCGAACACGACCAGTCTCAGCGGCGTCGCAGATCCCAATGGAATCAACCACGATTACGATTACATCTTTGTGTGGCTCAACCCAGTTCTGCAATTTTCTGTCGGGCCTGGTCCGAATCAAGTTCAGTGGAACGGCTATGGCTCCGACGTGAGCGACCCGACCAGCCCGGACATGGACGTCATTGGAATCCCTGTTGGGTGCCTTAACGGGAATTTTTCCAGTTCCGCCGCGTGGTCCGCGACCTGTCAGGACATTTCCTCCGGGCCGCTTGCCCGTTCGTGGGCCCAGAATAATGTGGACGGTTCAGGCCCTGGCCTCACAACCGCTGACTTGGCCAACATCCTGGCGGCCGATCCATTTTCCAGCCCCGGCTATACTCTGACCTTGGCCGTAGGTTCCAACACAACGGCCGATGGGCGCTTCACGGCGTGCAGCAATCCGCAATGTTCCACCACCATAGACTTCGAACCCGATATCACAACCTCCTACTCCCAGGGATACTCGGTGACCGCAAGCACCAGCCAGACCGTCAATTATGCGTATTCGCAGACTTTTGCATTGCAATCACAGTTTCAGGGAACGGACTTCGGCAACAACTTCGCCAGCGATTTGAAAACTGCGGGAACATTGACGTCGGGATACCAATTCAATCAGTTCACAAACAACTCTCAGGGCCAGACGGCGTCATTCACCATCGTGGGTCCATCGCCGGGTTACGCTGGACCGCTCCAATTCGTGGTTTACCAGGACAACCTGTACGGCACCTTTATGTTTTCTCCGCAGTAGGGAAGTTGGGGCGGATGACGATGCCTGTTCTGAAGCGTGGGCGCAGCGCAGCTTGCCCGGCCTACGGCGCGGTTGACGGCATGCGCGATCCCGATTAAATTAGATAAGTAGAATCGCGGCTGTCCCGATCCTCGGGAGTCCTGCTGCGATTTCTTTTTATTCCTTCCCGGTGCTGCCCCGGAGAGTCGGGGCGAACTCCACGGATGGGAGGTCGTCCAATTGGTAGGACTCCAGACTCTGGATCTGGCTATCCTGGTTCGAGTCCAGGCCTCCCAGCCAAAATTCTAAACCCTCGTAAACCAGTGGCTTAGAGCGACCGCATAGCGTGGTAACTACGCCCGGTAACTGTGAAATGCCTCTGTTTGCTCTCCGACAGTATTAAAACAACAGGAGAACAAACATGAATCGCGTCGTCAGCATCTATGTCCGCTACAAGGGCCAGCGAGGGAAACGCTGCTTCGTCCCCGCTACCTATTCCGGGAAAGCAAGCCTCAAGCCACAGCGAGGGGCCACTCAATACATTCGTTGGTACGAGGGCAGCAAACCCATAGCCAAGAAGGTCGGGGCCCGACGCGATGGATGCGCTAAAGGCTCAGATGAGGCAAGAGGCCCTCCTCGCAGGGGAGAGCGTGCCCGTAGAGCAATCCTCTCGGCGCATAAGAAACGTCACAACGAGCCAATCGAGAGAGTATGGGTCTCCAAACTTGACTCAGGGAAAGGCGTTATAGGGACTGTGTACTGAATTTAGACCGGCGTCATACTTTTAGCCGCGATGTCGTAGGCGCTTTTCGGACTTGCAGTGGGGGGTGCAGGGGAGTATGTTTCTGGTCGGAAAACCGACCAGGATCGTTTCAGGGGAGCCGTCGCCCAGCTAGGCAAAAGCGATCTTGGTCTGCGCTCGACAGCTTACATTCCGATCCAACAGGTACCGAACTGCTGCGTCGCTAGCGCACGGCTATTCTCAGGGACGGCCTGAGGCTGTGAGGCTCGAAAGACGTGACAAGTCAAAGTATGCCTCTGGCCACCCGGGCCAACCTCCGCACTCTGGTTAGCGAAGCCGACCTTTCCCGGATGACAGACGAAGAACTGATATTTTGCCTCAAAGCGGGAAGAAGCGAAGCGATGACGCACCTGTTTGACCGCTACTTCGTCATCGTACGCAGCATTGCGCGAAAACTGCTGCGAAATCCGGAAGATGTGGCGGATGCGGTACAGGAAGCGTTTCTCGATGTGCATCAAAACGCAAAAAGTTTCGATCCGGCTAAAGGATCTCTGAAGGGGTGGCTTTCCTGCCTAACGTATCACCGCTCCTTGAGAAGGCTGCGGGCTTTGAAAAGGAAGGAATGGCAAGCCGGGGATGGTGATGCGGTCTCATCGATTTTAGATGCGAGCGTGAAACCCGAGCAATGGATCCGGTCGCTGGATTTCCGAAAGTGTCTGAACAAAGCCTTAACGAGCGTTAATGAAAAGCAGCGCCGGACCATGGTGCTGTATTTCTATGAAGGCAGAGACCTTTCTGCGATTGCGAAGGACATCGGGGAGAGCTTTGGGAACGTTCGCCATCATTTATATAGGGGCTTAGCGAAAGTCCGCAGCGAATTGGTGCAAAACGGCCTGCTGGCGGGATATATAGAGTTTGGAAGCATAGAGGAAAACAAGAAGGGGGTGCGCTGACCGTGGAATCCTCTCACGAATACTTCGATCTGCTCTGCGCCATGGTGGGCGCTAACCAGGCTTCCGAGGAAGAGGAACGGCTGCTCGCGGAGCATGTCGAATCTTGCCGAGAGTGCCAGCAAGCAGTCGAACAATACCGGCAAATTGTTTGGCAGATTCATGAGGAAGAGCTAGCCAGCGAGAGCCAACGGGAATCGGCGCATTTCGCCGAGGAGGAAGCGGCAGAGCGAGCGAAAGCTAAGGAAAGACTGTTAAGGGAGTTTGGCGCAGCAGTATCACTGTCTCTGACAGGAGAGCGGTTCGGCGCGGCGCAGCAGCCTAAGAAAATGGTGGCTCGCGGAGTGCCATCGTGGGCGAGTTGGGCAGTTGCGGCATCGCTACTGATTGTTGTAGGGGTGAACTCGGTTCAATACTGGGTATCGAGGCGCGCTTCCAGCGATGTGGAAGAGCGGGCGACCCTCTTGCAAAAAGAAGTGGAGGGGCTTCGAGAGGAATTAGCGAAGCAACAAGCGGAACGGCTTCAGATCGCGCAGGCCTCCCCCTCCGCACAAAGCACACAAACCACTAGCGTTACCAAGAGCAACGAGACACGAAAACTGCGAGCGGAAAACGAGGCTTTGCGTGAAAACTTGGCGAGCAGCGAAGCGGCGCGTCAGCAGGAGGTCCGCGATTTCATAGCTCTGCGAGACCGGGAACGCCTGCTGCAGAGTTCCTTAGACGCATTCCAGGGTTCCAAGAGCAACTTGGAAACGGAGAACACCGAGCTTTCGGCAAGGATTTCAAGGCTCACGGATGACTTGAAGAAGTCGCAAGAGGAATTGACCGGGATGAGCGCGCGAAACGAAGCGCTGTCGCAGGAGACGCTGTCCAAGGTGAAGTACGTGGAACGGCAGCAGAAACTGCTTGCTACGGACCATGACATTCGAGACATCCTGGGGTCGCGCAGCTTGCATATTATCGATGTTTACGACGTGAGCGGCCAGGGCGAATTGGAACGGCCGTTTGGCAGGATTTTTTATACAGAGGGGAGGTCCCTCATTTTCTATGCCTTCGACCTGGATTTGCAAAAGGGTCTGAAACGCAGCGCTGTTTTTCAGGCGTGGGGCCAAAAGGGCGAAGCTAAGGAAAGCCCGCGCAGTTTGGGGACCTTTTATATGGACGATTCAGCGCAGAATCGCTGGGTCCTTAAGGTGGATGACAACAAAGCTCTATCGCGGATTGATTATGTGTACGTGACGGATAGTTCGCGCAAAGAAACGGCGAAGCCGAAAGGTAAGCCTCTGCTCTCGGCGTTTCTCAACGGGCCAGCGAATCACCCATAGGTTTTGAAGATCGCAGCGCACGCGAGAAAGCGCTTCGGATCTTCCGCAAATTCCAGCTCTAACTTCTCTAGCTCCTCGAACTGACCGCTCGCCTGCATAAAAGAAAGCTAGGTGTTTCCTGAAGAGTTGGAGCAAGCATTGCGGAACTGCGCGGGACGGCGAAGGGAATTCGCCGTCCCACCGGTTACTCGATGCCTTTGTCATTGGGCGTTCAGAAACGCCTCGGTATAGTGCTGAAGACTGCCACTTGTTCCGGTGACCTTGATGGCGTGAAGTCCCAGCCTTCGACACGCAACTACTTCGAGTTGGGACGTACCAGAGCCGGAAATGCTTCTTGGGTTGAGCGCAGGAAGACAGTCATTGTATGTGACTTGGACGGACAGTGAGACAGTACCGGTGAAACCGTTCAGGGCGGTTACGGTCACCGTGTAGTACACGGGTGAGTTGACGCCGCCCGTTTGACTGGACGGTGATATGGACATGGAAAAATCGGGGCTTGCGGAGGTGGCGGGAGCGCCAGTGAAAGCGAGGGCCACGGCGAGCAGACCAGCAAACATCAGGAAACGCGGCAACAAAGCACGGACACTTCTCTTGCTGATTTTCATGCTGAATCACCTCGTGGTTTAGGTTGCGTGCAGTGGGCCCGGGGAAGGCTGCGAAGGGGCTAAGGCAACGCACGATGGACCGGCGAGATATCGGTGTCAAGATAATTGTAGATAAGAATTAATTTCCACAGGGGAAAGGGGAATATTGCGGGGGTGTCCGCAAGTTTACAGGCGTCCATGGGTGAAAAAGAAACAGGTTCGTTGCGTTGGTACAGGGACGGATGGCGAGGGGCTATACAGGGACAGCAGCAGGGGTGGTCCCATTTTGAAAAAAGAGGCAGGGGGATAAATGAGATATAGATTGGCGTGTGTCTTTGTGTGTGCAATGGTGTGCCTGCTCGGCGCGAGCGCGGCTCTTTTTGCACAAGGTGACCTGGCAGCGGTGACCGGCCGGGTATTGGATCCGAATGGGGCGGTGATTGTCGAAGCGACGGTGTCCGCGAAGAACGCGGATACCGGCGTGGAGACGACGGTGCAGACGAATGAGGAAGGTATCTACCGGTTCGCGAATCTGGGCCCGGGGAATTACAAATTTACGGTATCGAAGCACGGATTCAAGGCCATCGTGAAGCCCGGGGTAACGCTGCACGTGGCGGACACGATTTCCATGAACTTCAACATGGTGGTGGGAGCCCTGACGGAGAGCGTGACCGTGGAAGCGGGCGCGTCGATGATCAACACAACGGACGCGTCGTTGAGCACGGTGGTGGATCAAACTTATATAAAGAACATGCCTCTGAACGGGCGCAGCTTCCAGGATTTGATTCTGCTGACCCCGGGTGTGGTGACGCAGTCGGTGCAGAACAACGCGAGTCTGGCAAACACAGCCGCTGGCAACGGGCAGACAGGAGAATTCAGCGTTAACGGCCAGCGCACCGAGGCCAATAACTACGTCGTAGACGGCGTGAGCGCGAATGTGGGCGCGGCGGCCGGCTCCGGCATGTTTCTCGGAGCGGGGGCCAGCGGGTCGGTGGGGGCTTCGACGGCTTTGGGGACTACGCAGGCGTTGGCGCCCGTGGATGACCTGCAGGAGTTCCGGGTGGAAAGCTCGACCTATTCGGCCCAGTATGGGCGGAATCCGGGCGGGCAGTTTATTTTTGAGACGAAATCGGGAGCGAACCAATGGCACGGCACGGCTTTCGACTACTTGCGAAACGGCTATTTTGACGCCACAGATTGGTTCACCGGGTTTGATAGCCTGAAGCAAGCGGCGCTCCGGCAGAATGATTTTGGGGGGACACTGGGCGGTCCGGTGATTCCCACGGGAAAAGACAAGACATTCTTTTTTGCGTCTTACGAGGGGCTGCGCCTGGTGACACCCCAGCCAGCGGCCACCATCCTAGTGCCTGACGCCGCGCTTCGAGCGGCTGCGCCTGCGCCATTGAATCAGGTGCTGAATGCGTGGCCGCTGCAGAGTCCCAATGCCATGGATAACACGGCAAACGGAATGTCCTTTTTCTTTGGGAGCTGGTCGAATCCGAGCGCGATTGACTCGGGCAGTATCCGTCTCGACCACGTTGTGAACGATAAACTGAAGCTCTTTTTCCGGTTCAGCGACACAGGATCCAATTCCCTTACTCGCGGTTTAAGTTTTCTCCAGAGTTCGCCGCCGACGCAGAACGTCAATTCCGACTATACGCTGCGCACGTACACGGCCGGAGCAACAAGCGTGATCAATAGCCGCTTGAGCAACGACTTCCGGATGAATTACACGTCGAACGAAACAGCAAGCAATTCGTACATCAGCGCGTTTGCGGGGAGCACGCCGGTGGACCTCTTGCAACTGGCCGGACTGGGACCTGGTTCGGCGGTCAGGTTGTCTTTGTCAACTGGTGGCTTCACCGATCTGGTTCAAGGGCCTCAATCCGGTAAGCAAAGGCAGTGGAACTTTGTTGATACGTTCGGCGTCTCCCGAGGAAGGCACCAGTTCAAGTTTGGTGCGGACTACCGCCGGTTGGTGCCTGTGGCGGTTCAAAATAGTCCGTTTGGAGATTACTTCTTTAGTACGGCTTATGCTCCGCCGAACAGCCCGTCCACTAGTCCTTCTATAGACCACAACATTGCGGACGTCGCGGCTTTGCAGACTTTAGCCACGGCCTATCCACTGTATACAAACTTCTCCGCTTTTGGGGAGGACGAATGGAGGGTTTCGCGCCGGTTGACACTCTCGATGGGGCTTCGGTGGGAAGTGAATCCGCCTCCGGGCGTAACCCAAGGACTGGGACCTTTTACTCTGGTGCCAGTCGATCCCGGCGACTGGAACTTGGCGCCACAGGGCACGCCACAGTGGAAGACCACGTGGTACAACTTCGCGCCGCGGTTGGGAGCCGCCTATGTCCTCCGGAACAATCCGGGATGGGAGACGGTGCTTCGTAGCGGTGGTGGCGTTTTCTTTGACACCGGACAACAACTTGGATCTGCAGGGTTCAGCGGACCGGGATTTCAGGCAACAAATGTTACGTCCGCTCCGTTTCCCAGCACGTCTGGACTTGGCGCGATTCCAATCCCCTCGATACCCAGCACCCCATCCTTGGCGGACTGCAGTTGTGGATTTGGGATCTCGCCCCATCTGCAACTGCCCTATACGATTCAGTGGAACGTGAGCATCCAGCAGGCGCTGGGGAAATCGCAGGCCTTCACTCTCTCGTATGCCGGCTCGCGCGCTTCGAGGTTGCTGCAGACCAATCTGTTTTTCGACAATAGCGGCAACTTTCTTGGCATTGGACAGAATGGACTCACAGGCGACTACGACTCGCTGCAAACCCAGTTCCAGCGGAGGCTCAGCCGCGGATTGACTGCGCTGGGCTCTTACACGTGGTCTCATTGTATTGACTATGGTTCTTCCAACTTCCTTGTGGCTTTCCAGCGAGGAAATTGCGACATGGATATTCGTCACAATTTCACAGCAGCGTTTTCCTATGACCTGCCAAAGGTGGGACGCGGGGGCGTGGTAGGTGCGCTGCTGAACAATTGGGGAATCGACGACCGGTTTGTAGCCCGAACAGGCTTTCCGGTGACCCTGGGCGGAACAGAGAGCCTTCTTCCGAATTCGTCTCAGATCTTTTTTACTGGATTGGATCGCGTTCCAGGGCAACCACTCTACGTAACACAGTGCGGAAGCCCGTTTGCAACGGGTCCTGCAATGATCCCTTGCCCTGGCGGACGGGGGCTTAATCCCGCCGCATTTATGGACGTCGGCTTCGATCCGAATACAGGTTTTCCGCTTCAGGGAACCGCTCCCCGGAATTTTGTGAGAGGATTCGGGGCCTGGCAGATGAATTTCGGCGTAAGGCGGGAGTTTCCCCTCTACGAAAGCCTAAAACTGCAGTTCAGAGCTGAGGCCTTCAACCTCTTCAATCACCCGAACTTCGGCAGTATAGAGACGAATCGGGACCTGCCCACTTTCGGTGAAGCCACATCCACGTTGGCGAGTTCACTGGCCACGGTAGGGGCGTTGAGCTCCCAGTACCAGATGGGCGGACCGCGCTCGATGCAGTTTGCGTTGCGGCTGGTCTTCTAGGCCGGGTTGCGCCAAGCTAGAGGAGGAAGATCGGGCGCGGTCCGAGAGTACCGCGCCCGGCTTTCTGGCATTAGGGCCATGCGCCCTTTCCTGACAGAGATTCAGTCATTGGGTTTGGGAGAGTTAGGTTGCGATGAGAATGAAGCGAGTGTGGCTTTGTGCCGCGGGCCTCGGGTTTCTGGGTGCAATTTTTTCTCACGGGAGCCGCGCAGGACAAGTTAAGAAGCCTTTTACGGTTGCCGACGATATTGGGCTGACGATGATGGAAGAGTCGGAAGACCTGTATTTTTCACCGGACGGAAGCTATTTTGCAATCGTAGCCAGGCGGGGACGCCTGGACACCAATCATGTGGAAGAGTCGCTGCGGTTTTACAGCAGCCGGGAGGTGCAGAAATTCCTGGAAGGGCCGGACGGTGCTCAGCCGCCGGCACCCATGTGGCAAATTACGAAAACGGATTCGATCGGCTTTGACGGACTTCGGTGGCTGGCGGATTCCAGCGCGGTGACCCTTCGGGAGAACCTGGCGGAGGGCAAGGAGCGGCTGGTTCTTGCTGATCCACGAAAGAAGACGATCGAGCCATTGACGCTGGCGCTGGCAGGAATCAGGATATTCGACGTGCGCGACGCGCACAATTTTGTGTATAGCGTGAAGGATCCCGCGCCAGCCGAGAAAATGCATGAGGAAAGCCGGGCGGTCGCTTTTGATGCCACGGGGCGTTCACTCAATAGCCTGCTGTTTCCCGACAATCCGGCGATAGAGGCGCTCTCTTCCAATCGCAGCCACCTTTGGGCGGTTGTGGGAGGGAAGCAGTTCGAGGTGAAGCATGACGGCGCGGCGATCATGCACACGGAAGAATTGGCGCTGTCCCCGGATGCAACCTCTGTGGTTACGACGCTGCCGGTGGCAGAGATTCCACCTTCGTGGGAAGCGCTTTATCAGCCGCCCTACCCGTCGGTCACTGGCGTCCATTCCGGAAAGCAGAATATGGAGCTGGGCCTCTTCTCGGTGCGGCGGTATGTGCGGATCACTTTGCAAACCGGCGCCATCGAAGTCTTGATGGACTCGCCGTTACCTTGGCAGGCGAGTTGGGGAGACAGCGGGTACTATCCCAGTTGGTCAAGAAACGGCAAGGAGATCTTGTTGCCGGCGGTGTTTCCCGTATCCAAAGGCAATGGTCCGATCCGGCCCTGCGTTGCAGTGGTGAGTTTGTCCTCGGATAGCTCCAATTGCGTGCTGACTTGGGCGCAGATCCGAAAGGACGCCGAAGGGGTTTGGGTGAGGGATGCGCGGTTTGCAGAGGGGGATGGGAGCGGCATCGTTATAACGTTCATCGTGGTGAAGGATGGGAAGCACTTAGTGGAGAAGACGGAATACCGGCGCGGAAATGACGGCGGCTGGCAACCCCGGGGACCCGCGCAAGAGCGCAATCTTGAGGAAGGTTTGAAAGTTACGGTGAAACAGGGAATCAACGATCCGCCGGCCTTGGTGGGTTCCAACGATAAAGTGTCGCGAGTGATCTGGGACCCGAATCCGCGGCTCAAAGAGCTGGATATGGGCCAGGCCAGTATTTACACATGGAAGGATGGGGAGGGAAAAGAAAGACGAGCGCTGCTCTTCAAGCCAAGCGACTACAAGCCGGGGAGGCGTTATCCGCTGGTGATTCAGACACACGGCTTTTCGGAGACGGAGTTCCATCCGTCGGGCGGGCTTACCACGGGATTTGCGGCCAAGGAATTGGCGGCGGCGGGGATGATGGTGCTGCAAGTTCAAGAGGTGGGGAACTGCGGGGATGGGGGGCCGGACGAGGGGCCATGCAACGCCGCTGGCTTTGAAACCGTTGCGAATCAACTTGTGTCGGATGGGCTGGTGGATGCGGAGAATATCGGGCTGAGCGGGTTCAGCGCGACGGTTTATCACGTGATCCTGGCTTTGACGACGCCTTCTTCGGTTCACTACAGAGCGTCGTTGATTACGGATGGCGTAATGGCCAGCTACCTTCAATACATGTATGCGGCGGACCAAGGGGGGGGGCCACCGCAGGAAGACTCCCAGATTGGCGCGCGGCCTTTTGGTGAGGGTTTGCAAGTGTGGCTGAAGCGCTCGCCCACTTTTAATCTGGACA
>Ga0209473_1002397_pt1 | contig 10321 bp, 4 predicted proteins | sample GraSoiAngelo_133_FD_185890 | JGI IMG/M metagenome (GOLD analysis project Ga0209473, IMG submission 185890) | Grasslands soil microbial communities from the Angelo Coastal Reserve, California, USA - 14_0929_05_20cm (SPAdes) (version 2) | ecosystem: Environmental > Terrestrial > Soil > Grasslands ...
CCCGCTTGCGACACCGAAGTGGCCGACGAAGCCAAAGCCTGGATAAACGAATCCGACCCCTCGCGGCTGCCAACTAGGATACTTGAAGGAGTATCTCTTGAATTCTCTCCACCGGTCGACGCCGTTTTTTGAGCGCCACCATATCACTTCAACATCTTTGTCGTTATGTTCAGCCGGCTTAGATTGAATCTCGAAACGAAGAATATCGTCGATATTGTCGTCCGGATCCATGTTGGCGATGAAAAGGGGCTGGACCGGGTTGTTCAGGGAGCGATTGAGAGTCTGCCATGGTTTGCGAGCGCTTTCGGAAATCGCCCAAGTCCCACTGTTGACGGCGAGCACATCGGTAACCCCATCGCCCGTGAAGTCGCCAAAACGAAGATCTCTCATCGGTTTGTGCGAACCTCCGACATACTCCCAATCGGATGCTGGATCCGACAACTTTTTCACCCACCATTCGCCATTCTCTTTGCGATAGAATGCGTGGGTCGTTCGTCGGCTGTGACTCAGATCATTAGGATCGAACCGACCAAATTGGACGTCTTTGAGTGGCTTCCAAGCTCCTTCCAATGGCTGCGGTAGCCAAACCTGCTCCAAAGGTTTCCATCCCGCAGTTCCGCCGCTCGAGATTAGCCAGTGACCAGTGCCGCTTTCAGTAATGATGTCACAACGGTTGTCATCATCGAAATAACCGAACCTGAGATCTTTTTTTCGTTTGGACGAAGTATTGAGAAACGTCCACTGAAATTTGCCAGAGCTCGAATACCACCACGTCGCACCTGTGGCGAGAAACAGATCATCGATGCCGTCGCCATCAAAGTCACATTGGCTGAAATATTCGCCGAACGTGTCGGTTTTTGTGATGTTGCCTGGGTCAATTTTGATGTGTGCGCCTGTGTTAAGCTTGATCGCGATATCCAAGCCCAAGCCCGCTAAAGGTCCGCAGCAAGCATTCAAGTGCTCGTGGGGAAACACGTTTTCAGTGAAAGAAGCTTGATTGCGGGGCAAACCCCGAATGTGAACTGCAGTGTCGCTATGGTACTGAATCGAATTGCGATTGTAGTGAAATTCCTCACCCGCACCGCCGCATAGATCGCCGCTCCACCAGCAGCCGGATCCATGGACATCCAATACATGAGTGTACCGGCTATACCAGCGATTATGCCATCCGCCACCCTTTAGGATCAGGTTCTCCTCGGCAAAATAGCCGCCTGTGTCGAAGGCGGCTGCGATTGCATGTCGGTTAAAATCAAAAACGTTTCGGTAAATGTGCGCACGTGCGCCCCCGTGCCCGGTTTCAACTCCATAGCCGTCCGCATGGCCTCCAATACTGGGATGCTGATTATGATGAATAAAATTGTCATGGATCCTAACTTGGCTGAAGTCGGTGATCCGGGGTGACCGATCGTCCTCTAAGTTTTCAACATCAATTCCCTTTCCGCCAAAGCCGTGGATTTCCATGTTGGAGATCTCTACATCGACACACCTGTGAACACGGATTCCTACAGCTTCCCCTGATTGTTGGTCGTCCGTCGTCCCGAATATGCGAAAGCCCGAAATCCGGACGTGATCACTCGGCAGCACACCCTCGCTGTCGATGCATACGACCGAGAGAAAGGTCTTTGATTCCTCAGGATCTCCATAATGAAGTAGCGGGCCGAGGCTCCGCGGCGTCCGCCCTGCCGAGCTCGGATGATTAAAATCGTTAACGCTCGTAAGCGTGACGCATCGGCCGAACCGAAGGGGGCGCAAATCTTTGAACTTACCGGCATAGTCCAAGTAGACATCTGGCCCGAGCCGGATGGTTGTATTGCATCTTAGCAGCGCGTCTTTCAGAATCTGCTCTGGTGTGCGCCCGGCTACGGGAAGTCCACTAATATCGACGATACAGTGGGGGCCACATTGGTTCGGATCGCCTTCAGAGACAGAGGCGGGGCACTGACTAACATCGGTCACCGGGGTGACAGGCGGGCGTAGAGCGGTCGCCTCAGGAGTGTCGGGTGTCAGATGGCAGGTATTAGGATTCCAATCTCCGCCAGTACGGTCCTGAAAAACACGCGTATTTGCCCCGGACGGTGTGGTCACGTCCTCCGTCAATGCAGCGGCAGGCACATAAGAATTCTCGAAGAACGCGCTGGCGCAAATCACGAGCGCGGCGCCAGTCAACAGTATCGCCAGAAAAAACCGACATTTCATAACGTCTCTCCCCAAGCGCTAGGCCATCTAAGCCTGACACTGTTCGGTCTCCAGTTAGCTCTTCCAGATAGCCCGGGTAGCAGAAAAACCGACATACCATCGCATCGCCTCGATGGCCCGCGCCATGACCTCGACGAGTTGACGCACTCTTGCGTTCGACGCATCTGCCGCGGAATCGATTCTGTGGACGTGATATTTTCTCTCCTTCTCTCGGTGAATGACCCAGCGATTGCAGGCCTGAAAGCGGGGAAGAAAACACCGAGACAGGGCTTTCTTAGCCTACCCCGGATTCAGATCCTTAGTAGCGCCAATTTTGGAAGAAATCCCGCCAGCATGTCAATGAAAAAGCCGCGACCCCAAATCGCACAGTTCGTCGCGGAATAGCTAAGTGGCCACACGCCTGCGAAGTTACCGCCTGTCATACAAGAGCTGCCGATATTCCTCCTGAATTAGGAGGCCCCACTTCCAGTTCCCGTCTGTGGGTCGAATCTTTTCCCGTACAGTGGACCGGCGCGAGCTATTGATGACATCTTAGCCGATTTCGATTCCGCGAAAATATTCGATCCTCCCCTGTCTTCGCCAAACACGACATCCTTTTCCCAAGTGCTTTAAAGTCATTTGTTCTTGTCCTCGCGCGACCGGGTATACGACACTCAGTACCGAACACGCTACCGATAAGGGCGGCTATCCCTTAACAAATCGTACGTGTCAGTCATTCCGACCGGGCGGGGGACGATGCAGATAGAATTTCCGCGTTGTGCATCGGACGGGTATGAGTAGTTTGCGCTCTTTCACAGGCCGATGATGAACAGAACGAATGCTTCCCAGAATTAAACCAAATCGACCAAAGATAACAAGGAAATTCACTCAATCGTCCGCCTGTAGGGAATCCCACAAAGGTTTCAAATCCTCGTCTTCCAACGCGATGAATAGCGTCGCTCGTTCCCGAGCTACCAATCGGTGACGTCTAGTAAAGTTCCCAATTCCTTAGGAAAGCCCCGCTCGCGGTGCTCCCCGGAGTTGTTTAACGCGTCTGGCCACCGCATCGAGCGCGGTCTTTTGATCTATTTTTGCACCACGACGGCGCCCAGACTTCAGCAGACTCGCACTCGCTATCGATATTAGTTCTGTCCTTGCGACTGCCGAGAGGCTCTCCCACGCGGGATTCGGTGGCGGGTAAGGGTGGATGACTTCTCCGCGAGGATTAATTACGACACCAGGTTTGTCATCTACGACGCCAAAGACAATCTGGACGACGTAGGCGGGGAGTGCCTGCCAGTCGATGGAACGTATCCTTCGAGTTAGCAACCAGCCCTTGGACTGGCCGTCATGGATCCCGACTCCAACGATTGAGCCGTGATTGTTAATGCTCGTCGCTCGTTGCAAGGTCCATCCAAGATCGGGATCTATTAGTGTATTAAGATCCTCAGCAAAAGTTTTGACCCAGCGCATCGCGCGTTGGCCATTCACAAGACTGCTGTTAAATGCCCATCCCACGATTTCGCGACCGGCATTTATGTCTAACGCCTGCGACACATCGAAACCCGGAATGTTGAGCAAAACCCTGCTGACCGGTCCGTTCCAAAGCATTGCGCGCATGACTTGATTAGTGTTCCCTATTCCATACACCGATACTTCCGCCCATCCAACAGCTAACCCCTCGTCATTGATGGCCTTCGCACTACCGCTTTGCTGTGAAAAGATTGACGGCGGCTCCAATTTTCGCCGGCCCGTCGTGGGATCCCACATTAATGGTTGGGTCAAGAGATAACCTACCTGGCCCACGGCCTGCCCAAAATTGTTCAGTGCCAATCCGACGTCATTGACATCCTTAAGGGATGACCCAAGCCATGGGGTTGGTATTCCGTTGGGAAGAAGATGCGGCTGACCGTTGATGATTATACATGCTGATGTGGAGGAGGTATTGATTGGAAGAGCTCTCCCGATTATATGACCAGCGTTGTTGATTCCAATCGCATTCCCCCAAATTTCTTGAAACTTGGTTCCCAAGTTGATTACTTGTGGCGCGCCCCCAGCGCCAACCCAAACGCAGGATCGTTCGGAGTTGTTGTCTCTAGAATAACCAACAATGACATTGGAGTCGTTAATGTCCCCGGCTGCACTATGATCATCGCCCTGTAGACAACCTAAATCCTTAATTCCGCTTTGATTAGTCCAATAGAACGCGTGACGAGGGCCGCCTTGAGCCGTTGCGGCGCCAACCACGTGACCAGCATAATTTATCGCGTGGGGCTCAACTGAGCCTCCGGGAATTAGACTACCAAGATCTTTAATGTCATACATAAATTGACCTTATTTGGAATTATTATGGTGCCCTAATACTCCGGCTTTACAAGTTAAAGTCATGTTCCAACGTTACCTCGATTTGGTCTCCTACAAACGTAAAACCGAGGAGCGCGATCACGAATTGGATTGCATCCGAAATGAAAGCGGGGGTGAATCTAAACATTTAACATTCGCCGTTGCCGCTCACCCAGAGCGTGTGATCAAATGTACGATCCTGAATCGCTTCGCTCACATGTTCGGATGAGATGTCGATCTTGTCGTCTAGATCGGCAATCGTGCGCAAGGAAGACATCATTCACTCTGTAGCTGCGGCTCCCCGCAAGACCTAATGAGAACAAGATCAGCCACTGCGGAGAGGGCGCGCCTGCGCAACATCGATAACGTGTTTCAGCAAGCTCCCTTTAGTTTTTAGGTTATTCAAAAGATAAAACATTAATTAATTATTTTTAATGCTTTAGGCTTTGAAAGAATAAAGGACGAATCACTGCACTCTCGTTCCTGAAGAGGCAATATCGCTTCCGTATCCTAGTTACCGATTTGGCTTGCCACGCCAATGTTTAACGTGTATTTTATCGGAACCGATGGCCGCGGACTATTAGGTTTTGCAACGGTTAGCCGGGTTTTGCCAGGCAACTTCGTAATCTCTCTCACCGGTAATAATCCTTACTGGAAAGAGATTATCTATGAACCGAACCGTAACCATCAGTCTCATCATTGCGGTTGTTGTCGTCGGTGGGCTAATTTGGCGTTGGCACTTATCGCGACCGAGGCAACTGGGTTGCACCGAAATGCGTATGCAATTATCGGCAATAATTGGTACATCAAAGTTATAAATATATGGAAACGTTTACTCTAAAAACGCTTGTTGCTCTCATTATTATTTTAATATTGTTTTCAGGTTGCGATCTAAGTTTAACTGATATTAGTCCAGACAGAAGCAACGGAGTTTCAGATGGCGGAAACTCAACTGCTGGACTGGTGCTAAACATGGCTGGTGATAAAAATGGCCTTTATGCTATTGGCTTAAATTCTGGTGTTTGGAAAACGGAAATAGATAACGCAGGATTATTTAATAAATGGAGGCAATTGCCACAATCTCCAAGGTATGCGCATTGCATTGCTGTCGATCCAAATTTGCCTGACCACATTGCGGTAGGTGAAAGGGAAGGAGATGCTATAGATCCTGCGCAAAATCATTGTGGTTTATGGGAATCATTTGATGGAGGTAGAACGTTCGACGACAAATACTATTTTAACCCGCTCGACCATCCATGCAGACACAAGCGAACCCAGGTTATTAATGGCGTGGTAATAACCAATAAAGGTACTATCTTAATATCAACGCCATGCGGCATTGGAAGAAAAGAACCTTTTGCTCCTACATTTACGTACGCTCATTTTACTACCTCACAGGAGCACCTAACCTTCACTGGTATTGCAATGTTTAAGGACTGGATTGTCGCCAGGACTAAAACGTCAATTTTCATTTCTAACAATGATGGTAACACCTGGAACGACTATCCTATTCAACTCGATTTTCCCAATCAAAGTTTTACTCAGGACTACAGTGGTGACACAGCCGGTAATTATTCAGTAGCTATAATCCAATTACCGGACACTGGTAACGTGTTTGTTTATGTTCCGGTAACACGCTCTCCAAACGATCCTAACCAGGGCTCTTGTGTTATTTTTAACAATCAAGGACAATATTGGACGTTCCAAAGTATTACTGAAAGAGGCTTAGGGGTTGGGTTAGGAGGAAGTGTATTTGTGAAATCGTTCTTTTGCAATTCCTCCAAGTTGAAAAGCATTGTCGGGGGAAATACCAACTTGATTTATTGCGCAGGACAAAATCTTTGTCGGGCGAAAAGTATAAATGCTGATGGCACAGCAGAATGGGAAAATATTGCTAATGGCAATATTAAAGATGAACCCAAACCTTCAGATCTTCATTCTGACTTCTGGGATTTTGCGATTGATCCATTAGGATGGTATGCATGGGTATCCTGCGATGGCGGAGTTTATTATTACGCGATGGATCATGAGCAAAGTACCGTTGATTTAAATAGTGACGAAAAATACTTGAACCTAAACTCAGGCCTGCATACGCAACATATTCACCAATCATTTGTGGCCGGGTTTTCAAGTAGCGGCCAAGTGCATTATGGGTATGGCTCCCAGGACAATGGCGGCTGGCAAAACGCCGTTCTATTTGGCGATGATACACGTTGGAAGCAAATAGGACTAGGCGATGTAAATATTGTAGAAGGCGATCAAGGAAATTCGCAATTCATATTGATAGGCACTAACTTGAAGACCGCTGTAATGGCAGGACTTGATTTGCTTCCACCGTTCGGGGCCAAGGTTGGGCCAATAGCAATAAATTATGGGAGTTCAGGAAGCTTTCAATTTATTCAAACGCTAGCTTCCGAAAGTCCTTCTCCTTTTCTAGATGCTGTAATGTTAACGACCTTACCGCTGCAATATGCAAAAGCTCCTGCGAGTGAAACTGACATATTGTTAACTAATGTGCCTACTGACTTGGGATCAAAAAACGGGACAGCTATAATCAGAAATCCTGCATTCGCAGCTAACCCTGATATTAATGCCTCTATGGGAGTAGGTTGGAGTATAGAATTCGATAATTTACCAGCAGGCGCTATGGCTTTCTGGACTTCCGGCGGCCATGTTGATCCTACTTACTATCTGCTTTGTAATGGATTATCGGGAAGCTTGGCGACGGGAATTCTTTACAAAAGAACCAAAAGTGACAGTTCATGGAGACAACTTACCGATCCTGGCAACGTCGCGATAATTCCGTACGCTGCCGGTCAAGTTCAGCACGGGCCTGTATTTGTAAATCCATATGACCCCACGGTAATCTATGTGTCGTGTAGAGATGGCATTTATAGCTCGGTTTATACTACGGCCGCGCGCGGGAAAACAAAAGGTGGGCTTACGTTTACGAAGGATGTTGAGTTAACAAATCTTGTATCGGGCAGCGGTAAATATCCTATTGATAACACTTTTCCGGGGGGGAACGGTGTTTATGTAAGACACTCTAACCAGTCAAATTTAAATGCTATGTATCCCGTATCATGGGTTGCGTTTAACAGGTTTAAGCCTGAGCAAATTGTAGCGAGCTCGCCGTTTACCGGCGTATTTTTTAAAGACGGAACCAAAAAGTGGAGAGATCTGTCAGATGTCTTACCAAAGCCCTTTACCCCGGTAAGCTCAGTGAATATTAACAACCAGGGAATTTATGTCACAACAGAGGGAAGAGGTATCTTTTTAATTACCAATTACTAACTTACTCAATGGGGTTTTTGTAATAGGTCAAAAGCAGGCAAACAGTAATTTGAAATCGGGCAACTTGCCACTCAGATGGAACCCGAACTTCAATCTGTGGTATGTGCCAAGCTAACCCAACACCAGGCACTATATTGTTATTAGTTAGAGAAATGCACCAAAGGTTGGAAACTTTGGGCGAGACTGCGCTCGCCAACCTCCGGTGCCGTACCACTAAACTAGAGATAACTCGTTTTGGTTTAAAATCAAGACACTCAATTTGCTTTTTGTAAATTACACCAAAGTCGCGTTCGGCAAAGAAATAGAAGCTTCCCGAACCCAATCAATTCCGACCGGGCGGGGGACGATGCAGATAGAATTTCCGCGTTGTGCATCGGACGGGTATGAGTAGTTTGCGCTCTTTCACAGGCCAATGATGAACAGAACGATACATTTTATACTACCGATTTTGGCGATACGAAAGTACACGCTCATGTAGCATTAGCCTGGGAAACAGCTATTTGCACCGTTAGCTCAATTGGCAGAGCAAGTGACTCTTAATCACTGGGTTGCAGGTTCGATTCCTGCACGGTGCACTTTATTTAAATCGCTCGACTCTAATCGCCGTCAGAACTTCCGAATCTCTTCGACCTGGAGCTGCGCGAACCCGTCGCGCATTGTTTCCTTTCCTCTGATCGTAACAGTCTTGGCCGCATATTCGACCAGCTGACTATTCAGGGACTCGCGGCGCCTCCAATCAGTCCCAACCAGAAGATAGACCTTCCCATCAGTAGCCTTGATGCCGACTGGCAATCCTCGCTTGATGCAGTCTTTAGCACACCCAGCGTGCTCCGGCCCGCTCATGTTGTAGGCAATGTAACAGGTCATATCGAGCACCTCGCCCTTCACGACAATCTCCTTCCCTTGGACAAGCCGGTGACTTTCGCGCTGCCACAGTTTGAGTGAAACCGCAGTTATGCTGGCCGAGATAATTATCGCTGCGGCAAGCTTCAATATTTGGGTCCAGCCTCGACGAAATGGAATCGGCCGTTGGCGGATAATCTTCTCAGCTAGACCACTTGGCGGCTCTGGCCGCCGTGAGATCAACTGGGACGGGGTTCCAGAGGCTTTCTCCGCGACCTACGATCTACTGCCGCGCCGGTTTTGAGCGCCGTTACAAAAAATCTCTAAGCTCAACACGGTGCAAAACTCTCAATTCGAATCGACATATTTTTGAGCGATCGGCATCCGACGGCCGACGCCGAACGCGCGGCTTGTCACTTTCAGTCCAGGCGCGGCCTGCTCCCTTTTGTACTCGTTTAGATCGACGCGTCGCTGGACCCAGCGCACCGTCTTTTCGTCAAATCCATGGGTGACAATGTCGCGCGCGCTCAAGTTTTCCTCTACATAAAGCCGTAGGATCTCATCGAGAATCTCGTAGGGCGGAAGGACGTCTTGATCGGTTTGATTCGGCTTCAACTCGGCGCTGGGCGGTTTTTCGATTATCGATTTTGGGATGATCTCGCGTTTGCGACCCGATCGCACCGAATAATCGGAGTTGATCCAGCGCGCCAGCTCGTAAACCATGGTTTTCGGCACATCGCTGATCACCGCGAGGCCGCCCGCCATGTCGCCGTACATTGTGCAATAACCAACGGCGAGTTCGCTTTTGTTTCCAGTGGTGAGCAGGAGATGGCCAAACTTGTTCGAAAGCGCCATCAGCGTCATCGCGCGCAGGCGCGGCTGCATGTTTTCCTCAGTTTCGTTTTCAGGAAGTTTCTTGAAAATTTCCGCGAACTGCGACTTAAAAGCGGTAAAGGCAGTTGTGATCGGAATCTCGAGACATTTGATCCCAAGATTGCGCGCGAGCGTGAGCGTGTCGTCAATGCTGCCAGGCGAGGAATACGGGCTCGGCATGGAAACACCGATCACGTTCTCCGCTCCGAGTGCATCCACTGCGATCACCGCGACCACTGCGGAGTCTACGCCGCCGCTCAAACCGAGTACGGCGGATTTGAAATTGCACTTTCGCAAATAATCGCGCAGGCCTAACGACAACGCCGAAAAGAGCTCCTCCGCCGTTTTCCCTTCGCGAAATTCAATTACGGCAGCTGCATCCGTGTCGATGATGGCCTCTTCTTCTCGAAAGCTCGCTAATTGCGCGATCAATTCGCCAGACGCATTTACCGCGATTGAATTTCCATCGAAAATTAGTTGGTCGTTGCCGCCGACCGCGTTGCAATAGCAAATCGGTCGCTGATAAGCGCGGGCAAGCGCGCCAACCATCTCGCGACGGATCGCCGGCTTGTGCAAACTAAATGGAGACGCGCTTAGGTTGACGATGATCTCCGCGCCTTGGTCGATCAGACCGCGCACCGGCTCGACATCATAAAGCGGCCGCGGGAGATAATGTTCCGTCCAAATATCTTCGCAAATCGTTATGCCGACTCTTTTGCCGCACACATCAAATGGTTCGACGCGGCTGGCCGGTTCAAAATAACGATCTTCATCGAAGACATCGTAAGTAGGC
>Ga0209473_1002400_pt1 | contig 10316 bp, 6 predicted proteins | sample GraSoiAngelo_133_FD_185890 | JGI IMG/M metagenome (GOLD analysis project Ga0209473, IMG submission 185890) | Grasslands soil microbial communities from the Angelo Coastal Reserve, California, USA - 14_0929_05_20cm (SPAdes) (version 2) | ecosystem: Environmental > Terrestrial > Soil > Grasslands ...
ATCTCGCACTATTAAGAGGTGTCTCGACGTCGCTCAACATGACAAAGCAATCGAGGCGGGCGTGAATTTCGATCAGCATGGGTTCTCAAGAATTTCTCTCGTTTTCGCGCTTGCGAATTGTCTCAAGTAGAACCGGGTAACGAGGATCGTGGCGCACTGGATCGAGCATGGAGTCGTGCTGGACCCATCGGCCCCATTCCGGGCCACCTACGAGAATGCCGCGTTCCAGTAGTTCGAAGGCTTTGTCAATATCGCCTAACATGGCGTACCCACATGCGGCATTGTAATGAGTCACTGGATTGTCTGGCTCGATTGAAAGCGCCCGGGCAATCCATTCGCGGGCACGATCAAACTCACCGATTTCGATCAGCGAACCAGAACCGAGTTCGGCTGCTTTGGCGTCGTCCGGATGGAGGGTGAGCTGGCGTTCCGCCAACTTGACACCTTTACGTGCGGCCTCTTTGGCATCCTGCTTCCGTCCTAACGAGTTATAAAACTGGACCAATATGCAGACAGATGCGTAGTCGTCTGGCTTAATTGCGGCCGCGCGCTCGAATAACGCTGTCGCCTGTTCGATCTTACCCTGGAAGACGCAGGCGCGGGCGTAGAAATAATGCGCTTCGAACGAATTCGGATCGAGACTAATGGCCTTCTCGAATTCGGGCTCTGCTTCTGCGTAACGCTTCACCGCCGACAAGGCCGCGCCTCGCGAAGCGTGCGCTTCCGCCAAGCCATTGTCGAGCGCCAGCGCCTTTTCGCTCAGGGCGAGAATGGCGTCGAATGAAATTGGTTCGATCGTTCGCAAATAAAGGAAGGTATCGCAGTCTGCTATTCCGGCGTAAGCGCGCGCATAAGATGGATCGAGCTCCGTCGCTTTAACGAACATCTCGCGCGCTGCCTTATAACATGATTTGGAACCGCGATGGAAAAGCTCGCGACCTTTTAAGTAATAGGTGTAGGCTTCCAGGTTATCCGTCGGCACTTTTCCGATCGATTTCTTCTCCTGGGGCAATAGTTTCACTTTCAACTGCTCGACAATAGCGTGCGTGATCTCGTCCTGGATCGCGAAGATGTCAGTAAGATCGCGATCGAATCGTTCCGCCCAGATGTGTGTCCCGTCGTTACTGTTAATAAGTTGTCCGGTCACGCGCACGCGGGCGCCCGCCTTTCGTACGCTGCCTTCCAGGATAAAGTCGGCGCCGAGCTCTTTGCCGACGTTCTGCACCTTTGCCGCTTTTTCTTTGTAGGTGAACGAAGTGTGACGCGCGATGACGGAGAGCGCCGAAATCTTTGAGAGATCGGTAATGATGTCCTCGGTGATGCCATCGCTGAAGTATTCCTGCTCGCGATCGCCGCTCATATTGGTGAATGGCAGGACGGCTATCGATGGGCGGTCCTGTTTCATCGAAGTCATATTCCCGACGTTGGCATCCTCCAATATGACGCTATAAACGCGAATCGGCTTCTCGATGTTCTTCAACTTCTGCTCGCCCCGGTCTTCGAAAACAAGATCGAGGCGGTTGCCGACGTGATCGCGCACCGCTTGTGAAACAGTGATGCCGCCGGGATCGGCAACGCTCTCCAGCCGTGACGCGACGTTGACGCCGTCACCGTAAATATCGTCGCCTTCAACAATCACGTCGCCGACGTTAACGCCGACGCGAAACTCGATCCGGCGGTTTTGTGGCACATCTGTGTTCCGCACGCGAACGCCGCGTTGCACCTCGGTTGCGCAGGCCAGAGCGTTCACGACGCTGGGAAATTCGGCCAGAATACCGTCGCCGGTGAGCTTGACGATGCGTCCCTGATGCTGGGCGATTTTTCCGTCGATTAGTTCAGTTTGCACAGCCTTCAGGGCCGCAAGCGTACCGGCTTCGTCGATGCCCATCAGCCGGCTGTACCCGACGACATCGGCAGCAAGAATAGCAGTGAGACGGCGTTCCATCGTTAAAGCGTTAAAAGGTGAGGTACCAGGAAATGTTAACGCGCAAGAGTAACCGCTTCAACGGTTGAACTCTTTAACGCCTTAACCCTGATCAATCCGTTCGAATAACCTTTGGTAGCGTGGGTGGTTGCGCACCGGATCAAAATCAGAATCGTACTTCGCCCATTGTACCTTTTCGTGGCCAAGTTTGGGGAGGCATTGCTCGAGCAGGTCCAAGGCGGCGTCAACATCCCCTAGTGATGAGTAGGTACACGCGGCGTTATACTGCGCGACTAGGTCATCCGGGTCGATCGCCAGGGCACGGGCCGTCCATTCCCGGGCGCGATCTTTTTCCCCCAGCGCAAGCAGGGCACCCGAGCCAATCTGTGCCGGCCTCGAGTCCTCGGGGTAAAGAGTGAGTTCACGCTCGGCTAGTTCGACGCCTTTCCGAGCTGCATTTTTCGCATCCTGTGGGCGACCTAACGACTTGTAGATGGAAACGAGAAGACATGGCACTTGGTAATCGCCCGGTCGGATTTCAGCGGCGCGCTCGAACAGGGCGGCTGCGCGATCGACATTACCCTGTGCGAAGTTGGAGCGCGCGTAGAAATAGTGCGCTTCGTAGGAATCGGGATCAAGTGCCAGCGCCTTCTTGAACTCATTCTTGGCCTCTTCGTACCTTTGTCCGGCGGAGAGTGCCACTCCGCGGGAGGCATGGGCTTCCGCGAGATTACGGTCGAGCGAGAGCGCCTTTTCGGCGGTGGCCAGAACCTCGTCGATTACGACCTTCTCGTGATAAGTCATGTAGAGGTAGGAATCGCAATCGGCCATTCCGGCATAAGCGCGGGCATACATCGGATCCAGGTCGACCGCTTTGGCGAACATTTGCCGCGCCAATTGAAGATAGCGTTTGGAGCGCCGGTTCAGAAAATCCCTGCCCTTCAAATAATACGTATAAGCTTCGATGTTATCCGTAGGGGCCTGGGCGATAGACTTACTTTCTTGAGGATGAAGCTTGACCTTTAGTTGCTCGACGATGGCGTGAGTGATCTCGTCCTGAATGGCAAAAATATCGGTTAACTCGCGGTCAAAGCGATCGGCCCAAACATGATTGCCATTCTTGCTATTGATCAGTTGCCCGGTGACTCGCACTCGTGCGCCGGCTTTACGGACGCTTCCCTCGAGCACATAAGCTACCCCAAGTTCTCGACCTACCTCTTGTACATTGACCGGTCTATTCTTGTAGGTGAAGGCCGTATGCCGCGCCACCACAGAAAGCCCAGAGACTTTAGATAAATCGGTAATTATATCTTCGGTGATCCCGTCGCTGAAATACTCCTGTTCGGGATCGCCACTCATATTGTTGAATGGCAACACTGCGATCGATGGTCGTTCTTCCGGTGCTGGCGCACCGCTTTTACTGTTTCGCGCAGTGACCTGCTCAACGGAAACATTGTAAACGCGGATCGGCCTCTCAATGTTCTTGAGCTTCTGTTCTCCCATGTCTTCGAAAACCAGATCAAGCCGGTTGCCAACCTGATCGCGCACGGAGTGCGAGATCGCAATCCCACCCGGTTTCGCCACGCCTTCCAGCCGCGCGGCGACGTTCACACCATCGCCGTAGATATCGTCTCCTTCCACAATCACGTCGCCGAGGTTGACACCGATACGGAACTGGATGCGACGATCCTGGCGCACATCGGCGTTTCTATCCCGGATTCCACGCTGCAGCTCCACCGCACAGGCCACCGCATTCACCACACTCGGAAATTCCGCGAGAATGCCGTCGCCGGTTAATTTAACTACTCGTCCTTGGTGCTCAGCTATTTTCCCGTCGATAAAACCAGTTCGCACGTCTTTGAGTGTTGTGAGCGTACCGGCTTCGTCGATGCCCATCAGCCGGCTGTACCCGACGACATCGGCAGCAAGAATAGCAGTGAGACGGCGTTCCATCGTTAAAGCGTTAAAAGGTGAGGTACCAGGAAATGTTAACGCGCAAGAGTAACCGCTTCAACGGTTGAACTCTTTAACGCTTTAACCTTCCACGATTGTGCTGGCCCATTTACGCCAATGTGCTCGCATTTTTTAAAACCTGCACGCCATTGACAAACACGTGCTTCACGCCGGCATACTGCTGCGGTTTATTGAAGGTGGCGTGATCGGTGATGTGGCTGGATCGAACGCTACGATATCAGCGAACGTCGGCACTGAAACAAACGGAGATTACGACCGCTTGCCTGTACCCTTCTCCCGCCGCATATTCCTTTGCGAAATGGCTGGCGCTGAAACAGAAAGCTGAACCAGCAGTGACCGCGCGTCGCAGCTCAACATGGCCATTTCACCCAAGACGCCATGCATATGAATCCTTTAGCTAAATTGCCACCCGGAGTCGAAATTCGCGCCACGATTCAGCCAGGCTTTGACGAGATTCTGACGCACGATGCGCTGGCGTTCGTCGCCAAACTGCAGCGCGCCTTTGGAAAGCGCCGTGCAGACTGTCTGCAGCGGCGGGAAGAGCGACAGGCGGCACTCAATCGCGGCGAAGCGCTTGATTTTCTTCCGAACACAAAAAAAATACGCGACGGCGATTGGACCTGCGCTCCTATACCCGCTGATATTACGGATCGCCGTGTCGAGATCACCGGACCGACTGATCGCAAAATGGTGATTAACGCCCTCAATTCCGGCGCGAAAATTTTCATGGCCGACTTCGAAGACGCCAACGCCCCGAAATGGACCAATATGGTCGAGGGCCAGCTCAACTTGCGAGACGCGATTCGACGCGTCATCAGCTTTACCAGTCCCGAAGGAAAGGGATACAAACTGGCTGACAGCGTCGCGGTCCTCATGCCGCGGCCGCGCGGCTGGCATTTGCCGGAGAAACATGTGGTCGTCGATGGGGAGCCGATCTCTGGCAGTCTCTTCGACTTTGGCCTCTACTTTTTTCACAACGCGCAGGAACTTCTGGCGCGCGGCACCGGCCCGTACTTTTACCTGCCGAAAATGGAAAGCCATCTCGAGGCGCGGATTTGGAACGACGCGTTCAAGCTCGCCCAGGATGAACTCGGAATTCCGCAGGGCACGATTCGCGCCACCGTTTTGATCGAGACAATTCCGGCCGCGTTCGAGATGGACGAAATCCTTTTCGAATTGCGTGAGCACGCGGCCGGGCTGAACTGCGGGCGCTGGGATTACATTTTTTCCTGCATCAAAAGGTTTCGCAACAAGCCGGACTTCCTGCTGGCCGATCGCGCTCTCATCACCATGACGACGCACTTCATGCGTTCCTATTCGCTACTCTGCATCAAGACGTGTCATCGCCGAAACATCTTCGCCATGGGCGGAATGGCGGCGCAAATCCCGGTTAAGAATGATCCAAAAGCTAACGAGGAAGCGTTCGCCAAAGTGCGTGCCGACAAGGAGCGCGAAGCGACCGACGGTCACGACGGGACATGGGTGGCGCATCCCGGGATGGTGCAGCTCGCCCTCGACGCATTCAATCGGCTCATGCCGCAGCCGAACCAGATCGAGCGGAAGCGCGAAGACGTGAACGTCACCGCCAGAGACCTGCTCGACTTCGGCCCGAGCGAACCGATCACGGAACAAGGACTGCGCACGAATGTCAGCGTCGGGGTGCAGTATCTCGAGGCATGGCTGCGCGGCAGCGGCGCCGTTCCCATCTTCAATTTGATGGAAGACGCCGCCACCGCTGAAATTTCGCGCGCCCAAGTCTGGCAATGGATTCGCCATCCGCGCGGTACGCTCTCTGATGGCCGCAAGGTGACAAAGGAACTCTTTCGCACTGTGCTTGACGAGGAGCTGGCGAAGATCAAGACGAGCAGCGGTCCGGAGCGCTTTGCCCGTGGGAAATTCGACACCGCGCGGGAGCTTTTTGATAAGATCACAACGGATGAGGAGTTCGTAGAATTCCTCACGTTGCCCGGCTACGAAAAATTAGATTGATCGATTGATATGGATAATCTTCGCGCTTCCGCTAACGACCATTTACCGAACTGGGAAAGTAATCGGCGCTGGAGCGGCATCGAACGCACATACTCGTTGGCGGACGTCCCGCGTTTGCAAGGCAGTGTGATCGTCGAATACACCATCGCCCGCCGCGGCGCGGAAAAACTCTGGGAATTGCTGCACGCAGAAGATTTCGTCCCGGCCCTGGGCGCGCTTACCGGAAATCAGGCAATGCAGCAAGTGAAAGCAGGTTTGAAAGTAATCTATCTCAGCGGCTGGCAAGTTGCAGCGGATGCGAACCTCGCTGGACAGATGTATCCCGATCAAAGTTTGTATCCCGCCAACAGCGTCCCGGCGGTGGTGAAGCGGATCAATCAGGCTTTGCAGCGCGCGGACCAAATCCAGCACGCCGAGGGCAGGAATGAGATTGATTGGTTTGCGCCCATTGTTGCGGATGCCGAGGCCGGTTTTGGTGGTCCGCTCAACGTTTTTGAATTGACGAAGGCGATGATTGAAGCCGGGGCAGCCGGTGTTCATTTCGAGGATCAACTGGCGAGCGAAAAAAAATGCGGGCACATGGGAGGCAAGGTGCTGGTCCCCACCCGGCAGGCCATTTCCCACCTGATGGCCGCACGACTGGCGGCCGATGTTTCAAACGTGCCCACCATTATCGTGGCGCGAACCGATGCCAACGCGGCGGCGTTGCTCACCAACGACATTGATGAACGCGACCGGGAATTCCTGACCGGGGAGCGCACGGCGGAGGGTTTTTATCGACTGCGCGCCGGGCTTGATCAGGCGATAGCGCGCGGGATCAGTTACGCCCCCTATGCCGACGTGGTCTGGTGTGAAACGAGCGCACCGAACTTAGCGGAAGCGAAACGCTTCGCCGAAGCGATAAGGTCGAAATATCCAGACAAGCTACTGGCCTACAATTGTTCGCCCTCATTCAACTGGAAGAAAAAACTTAACGGCAGCGCAATGGTAAACTTCCAGCGCGAGTTGGGCGCGATGGGCTACAAGTTTCAGTTCATTACCCTGGCCGGATTTCACGCCCTCAATTACAGCATGTTCAAGCTTGCACACGGTTACCGCGAGCGCGGAATGGCGGCCTATTCCGAATTGCAGCAAGCAGAGTTCGCAGCCGAGCCCGATGGTTACACCGCGACTAAACATCAGCGTGAAGTCGGCACCGGCTACTTCGACGAAGTGGCGCGACTCATCGCCGGCGGGGAATCCTCCACCGCGGCGCTGCGCGGGTCGACCGAAGCCGAGCAGTTTCATTGAAGGACACGGCTGTTGTGGCGTCATCAGCCCGGCTAACCGATAGTCGACTGGCAGCGCTCTGCGCTGAGGAAATTCGGGAGGCATTCCGGGACTACGAAAAACGTTTTGGCGAAATCACGCGTCGCGCGCGCGATCGTTTCCTCGCGCGCGACTGGCCTGCCAGCTTCGATGATGCTTCCGAGCGGCTCCGGCTCTATTCGTGGATTCTCGATGGATTGACGACTCGGATTGCTGACTTGATGGGCGCGCGCCTGTGCGAACGCGCGATCTGGAGTGCGATCAAAGCCGCCTACTCGGCGCTGATTGCACGGTCCATGCGATGGGAGATCGCTGAAAGTTTTTTCAATTCGCTGACGCGTCGGGTGTTCGCGACCGAAGGAGTCGATCAAGCGATTGAGTTCGTCGATACGGATTTCGACGCTCTCGTCAGAGAAGTTCCGGAAATCACTCGCACCTATTCGGGCGTGGATTTGCCGGAGTTGTTGTTTAGCTTGTTGACGGATGAGCAAGCGAGCGGATTTAAGGAGAGCCGCTGGGCGAATCTCCAAGCTCATGTGGACATCGCAGCACAACGTTTGAGCGAAGCAGTTCGACAAGCCGCGATCAAAATCGAGATCGTCTCCACGATTTTTTACCGTGGTCGCAGCGCATACATAGTCGGTCGCGCCATCGCTGACGGAGCCACGTTGCCTTTCGCGTTCTCGCTGCTGCACCCAGAAGGCCGCGGGATCACGCTCGATGCGCTCCTTATGGGCGAGTCCGATCTGGCAATCTTGTTTTCTTACACACGCTCCTACTTCCACGTCGACGCCTCCTGCCCGTTGCAGCTGGTGCGCTGGTTACGTCAATTAATGCCGCGGAAACCTCTTGCCGAGCTTTGCAACGCGATCGGTTTCAACCGGCATGCCAAGACAGAGTTCTACCGCGATTTTGTCCGACACCTCCGCAACTCCGACGACTGTTTCGTCGATGCCGAAGGCACGCGCGGAATGGTAATGATCGTGTTCACTCTGCCAAGCTATGATGTCGTCTTTAAACTCATCCGCGACCATTTCGACGCACCGAAAGAGAGCCAGCGCTCCGACGTCATGCGTCGATACAAACTCGTGTTCGAACACGATCGCGCCGGACGCCTCATTGAAGCCCACGAGTTTGAGCACCTGCGCATTCCGCGTCATCGGTTCCACCCCGGTTTGGTCGAGGAATTGCAACGGCACGCCGCCGCCACGGTGCGGTTGGACGGGGACGACGTCATCATTGGGCATGCCTACGTCGAACGGCGCGTGCGACCACTGAATCTCTTTTTCAGGAAATCCAGCAATGACGCCGCCATCGCTGCTGCCTGCGACTACGGCCAGGCGATTAAGGATCTCGCTGCCTCCAATATTTTTCCAGGCGATCTATTGACAAAAAACTTCGGTGTCACGCGTCGGCGACGCGTTGTCTTCTACGATTACGATGAGCTTTGCTTTCTTACCGACTGCAACTTTCGCGAGATGCCGCAGGCCCGGACCTATGAGGAAGAGATTGCGGCCGAGCCATGGTTCCCGGTGCGCGACAACGATATCTTCCCAGAGGAGTTTCCGGCATTTCTCGCATTTCCGGAAGCCGCACGCGAAGCACTCATGGAACAGCACGGCGATCTTTTCCGGCCGGACTTCTGGCGCGGCATGCAGCAGAAATTTCGTGCTGGCGAACTGCCGGAAGTGTTCCCCTACGCAGCCGCGCGGCGATTGGTTGTGCCGTAGGGAAATATTAGTAAACCTGCTCTCCCTCTATCCAGGTCTGATTCACCGAATTTTGTCGATGTCGTCCACGTCCGCGGTGAAGGTCACGTTTGTCGAGCACGAGGTTCGCTTCGTCTTCACGAAGCAAGAGTAACTGCTTCAACGGTTCAACTCTTCATCGCTCCAACCTTCCGCTCACCATTCCACAATCGTGCTGGCCCAGGTCAATCCACCACCGAATACCACCATCAGCACATAATCGCCGGATTTTATTCGCCCCGAGCGATTCGCTTCATCCAAGGCGATCGCCACCGCCGCCGCGGAGGTATTTCCATAGCGATCAACGTTAACGAAAACTTTTTCGCGCGGAATCCCAAGTCGTTCCCCGATTGCTTCAATAATGCGCAAGTTCGCCTGATGCGGGATGACGCAGGAGATGTCAGCGACGGTGAGGCCGGCTTGATCGATCGCTTTTCTAGCCGCAGCCAGCATCGCGGTCACGGCTTGTTTATAGACTTCCTTACCCGACATGTGGATCGTCTGCAGATTCAGATGGGCGTTTTCCGCCGTGATCGGCGTCTTCGATCCCCCACCCGGCATGAACAAGATGTCGGTATACTCACCGTCGCTCCCCATGTTGGTGCTAATGACGCCGTGCGCGCTCCCGCGATGACCCAGCACCGCCGCGCCGGCACCATCGCCGAAAAGCACGCAAGTATTTCGATCGGTCCAGTTGGTAATTGAAGTCAGCTTGTCCGCGCCGATCACCAACACGGTGTCGTATGTTCCCGAAGTAATGAATTGCTGCGCGATCTCAACCCCGAACAAAAACCCGGCACAGGCGGCAGAGACGTCAAGGCAAGCGGCATTCTTGGCGCCAATTTTTTTCTGAACGAAACAAGCCGTCGCGGGAAAAATCATGTCGGGCGTGGCGGTGGCTACGAGAATGAGATCGATTTCTTCGGGCGAAACTTTCGCCTGCTCGATTGCCTTGAGCGCGGCTTTCGCCGCCATGTCGCTAGTCGTTTCGTCTTTGGCAGCGACGCGGCGTTCTTTGATCCCCGTGCGCGTGGTAATCCACTCGTCACTGGTATCGACCATGCGAGAGAGGTCCTCGTTGGTAAGAATCTTCTCCGGCGTATAACTGCCGGTGCCGATAATCGAAACCGTCCGTTGATTCCTAGCGGATCGCGGGCTCGAGCGGGGTTGTCGCTTCATGATAACGCTTAACCTCCTCGATGATATGCGGGTTGACCTGGTGTTCAATCGACTCCGCCGCGACGCGTAGCGCGTTTTTGATGGCAAGCGGCGTGCTCGAGCCGTGCGCGATGATGCAGATGCCATTGACGCCGAGGAGCGGGCTGCCACCGTATTCTTCGTAGTTGGTTTTATCTTTAATAGTGCGAAACGAT
>Ga0209473_1002404_pt1 | contig 10311 bp, 7 predicted proteins | sample GraSoiAngelo_133_FD_185890 | JGI IMG/M metagenome (GOLD analysis project Ga0209473, IMG submission 185890) | Grasslands soil microbial communities from the Angelo Coastal Reserve, California, USA - 14_0929_05_20cm (SPAdes) (version 2) | ecosystem: Environmental > Terrestrial > Soil > Grasslands ...
GCCGACCGGATCATTTCCTCGCCGCCGCGCCTCGCAGTAGCATTTCTGCGAGAGGAGAAGGACATGAAAAAACGCCGCTATCTACCCACCTGGACGCTCCTTGCAGTTGCTGCGCTCGCTCTGCCGGGCATCGCGCATGCCCGGGACCGCGATCAGTTTCGGCTGGTCGAGGCCACCATCGCCGACATTCACGATGCATTTCGCTCGGGGACTCTCGCCCCCGAGGAGCTGGTGCGCATGTACCTCGCACGCATCGCGGCCTACGATCAGGCCGGTCCACAGCTCAACAGCTTCATGCACGTCAACGAGCACGCCGTCTCCGCCGCGCGCGCTTTGCGCATCGACGATCTCGATGACGACGAGCGCGCCCGGGATGAAGGCGGGGAGGCGGACGGGCGCAGGAAGCCGTTGTTCGGGGTGCCGGTCATCCTCAAGGACAACATCGATACCGCCGATATGCCGACGACGGCCGGATCGGTCGCGCTCGGCGGATCGATCCCGGCGAAGGATGCGTTCATCACCCGGAAACTGCGCCGCGCCGGCGCGATCATCCTCGGGAAGGGGACCCTCACCGAGTTCGCCAACTTCCGGCGCGCGTCAGCTCGCAGCTGCGCCTGCAGCTGTTCCAGCGCGGCGGCGACCTGACGCGCGCCGGTTACGGCTTCGACCCGTTCGATCCGCGCACCGATCCGAGGCAGGCGTTCAACGACGGCCGCCCGGCGCTGGCGACCGGCGGCTCCAGCTCCGGCCCGGGCATCGCCGTGTCCGCGAACCTCGCCACCGTGGGGGTCGGCACCGAGACCTCGGGATCGATCTTGAGCCCTGCAACCCAGAACCTCCTCGTCGGCATCAAGCCGACGGTGGGCCTGGTGAGCCGGACGGGGATCGTGCCGATTACCGCCGATCAGGATACGGCCGGACCGATGGCGCGCACCGTGACCGACGCCGCCAAGCTTCTCGGAGTCCTGACCGGGTTCGATCCCGAGGACCCCGCCACCGCCGCGTGCCTCACGCCGGGCAACTGCTTCAGGGATTACACGCGATTCCTGAAGAGGAACGCGCTTCGCGGCGCGCGTATCGCGGTCCCGCATTTCGGCTATTGGACCGACAGCCTCCATCGCGTCGTCCTCAGCGTCGAGCAGCAGCAGGTCATGAACGACGCCATTGCGGTCCTGCGAGCCGAAGGCGCGATCGTGGAGGACTTCCACGAGATACCGACGCAGCAGGAGCTGCTCGACTTCGCCGGCTGCGGCGGCCTGCCGATTCCGGCGAACTGCTCCACGGTTCTGCTCTTTGGGTTCAAGCGCGATCTGAATTCATATCTCGCCAAGCTTCCCGCGGGTGCTCCGGTCCGCACGCTGGGAGACGTGATCGCGTTCAACAATAATTTCACGATCAACGGGCTGCGGGTGGGGCTCAAGTATGGCCAGGGGCTGGCCATCGCCGCCGACTCGCTCGACACCCGCGCCGGCAGCAGCGACAGCGCGCGCTACCTGAGCGACCGCGCGAAGGATCTCGACATCGCGAAAACCCGCGGGCTCGATGTCGTGTACAAGGATTTCGACGCGGTGCTCTTCCCGGCCAATCGCGGCGCCAATCCCCCGGCGCGTGCGGGCTATCCCAGCATCGTCGTGCCCGCCGGGTTCGTGGCGAATCCGGCGGTGGCCCCGCCGCCCTTTCTCCCTCCGACGCCTTTCCCGGACGGATTCGACGCGAAGCCCGCGCCCTACGGGGTGACCTTCTCCGGACCCGCGTTCAGCGAACCGAAATTGATCGGCTTCGCCTACGCCTTCGAGCAGGCTACGCGACACCGCCGGCGTAGGCGAAGCCGATCAATTTCGGTTCGCTGAAGCCTCGAGGAGTAGCGGCCGCACGCGAGCCTGCCTTTCTTTGTCGGGCTCGTCCGTTCAGGCGGCGCGGCGCACCGCGGCGATCTCTTCCATCACGCGCTCGGGCGCGAGCTCCTTCATGCACTTGAAGTGCCCGAGCGGGCATTCGCGCGCGAAGCACGGGCTGCATTCGATCCCGGTCCTGACGATGCGGTGGCTGCGCGCGAGCGGCGGCGTGTGCTCGGGGCTGGAGGAGCCGTACAGCGCCACCACCGGGCGCCCGACGCCGGCGGCGACGTGCATGAGGCCCGAATCGTTGCTCACCACGACTTCGGCGAGCGAAAGCAGGTCGATCGCGCTCGCGAGATCGGTCCTCCCGCACAGGTTGGTCGCGCCTCCTTCGCTCGCGGCGGCGATCTCCTCGCCGACGGCGCGGTCCTTCTCGGAGCCGAACAGCCAGACGGCGTAGCCCTGCGCGGCGAGCTTGCGCGCGAGCGCGGCGAAATGCGGGGCCGGCCAGCGCTTGGACGGACCGTACTCCGCGCCCGGGCAGAAGGCGACGACGGGCTTCGCGCGCGAAAGTCCGAGTCGGCGGAGAGCGGCGGCTAGATTCACCTCGCCGACCGCGAGCCCTGTCTGCGGCAAGGGCTGGGCCGCATTCGTCCCGGGTTCTTCCGCCAGCTGCGCGTAGCGCTCGGCCATGAGCGGTGAGCGTTTCGCGTCGAGCTTGTGCACGAGGTTGAGCAGGCCGTAGCGCGCTTCGCCGAGGAACCCGCAGCGAAGGGGAATATTCGCAAAGAAGGGGACGAGCGCGGACTTGAAGGTGTTAGGCAGCACGATCGCCTTGTCGTAGCGGCGCGAGCGCAGGCCGCGGCCCAGGCGCCAGCGCGCGGCGAGCGCCAGCTCGCCGTGATCGAAGGGCGCATCGACGACCTCATCGATCTCCGGCATGCGGCGCAGCACCGGCGCAGTCCACGCGGGCGCGAGCGCGTCGATGACGGCGCCGGGGAGTTTCTTCCGCAGCCGCGCGAAGAGCGGTTGGGCGAGCAGGGCGTCGCCGATCCAGTTCGGCGCGACGATGAGGATCTTCGGCACCGGGCTAGTGGCCCCGGGGCTTGCCGCCCTTGTAGACGTAGCGTGTGCCGCAGTAAGGGCAGAGCACCTGGCCCGCTTTAGCGACGTCGAGGAACACCCGGGGGTGCAGGGACCACGCGGGCGTCCTGGGCGTGGGGCAATGCAGCGGAAGATCCGTCTCGGTCACCTCGATGACGCGGCTCGCCTGCTCGTTCGCGCCCATCAGGCTTTCTCTCTGGACACCTTGGACGAAGCCTTCTCGCGGACCGGAGAGAGCCAGTCTTTGTGCTTGGCGACCTTCCCGGCGACCACGTCGAAGAAGAGTTTCTGGATCTGGGTCGTGACGGGTCCGCGCGCGCCCTCGCCTATCGTGCGCCCGTCGAGCTCGCGGATGGGGGTGACCTCGGCCGCCGTGCCGGTGAAGAAGGCTTCGTCGGCGATGTAGATGTCGTCGCGCGTGAGCCGCCGGGAAATGACTTCATAGCCGAGCTCGTTCGCGAGGGTGATGACCGAGGCGCGCGTGATCCCGCTCAAGGCGGAAGTCAGCTCAGGCTCGTGGATCTTTCCCCCTTTGACGATGAAGAGATTCTCACCCGACCCCTCCGCGACGAAACCGTCCACGTCGAGGAGCAGTCCCTCGTCGTAGCCGTGCTGGGTCGCCTCGAGGTTCGCGAGGATGGAATTCGGATAGGTCCCCGCCATTTTGGCGCGCGCCATGGTCACGTTGATGTGGTGGCGGGCATACGACGAGGTCTTGACGCGTATCCCTTTCTCGAGCGCTTCGGCTCCGAGATAGGCGCCCCAGGGCCACGCGGCGATTGCGACGTGCACGGTCGCGCCGATCGGCGACACCCCCATTTTCTCCGACCCGTAGAACGCGATCGGCCGGATGTAGCAGGATTCGTGTTGGTTGGCGCGTACCACTTCCTTCTGCGCTTCGACGAGCGTCTCCCGGCCGTAGGGGATTTTCATCATGTAGATGTGCGCCGAGTTGAACAGGCGCTCGGTGTGGTCGGCGAGGCGGAAGATCGCCGTCCCGTCGACCGTCTTGTAGGCGCGCACGCCCTCGAATACCGCGAGGCCGTAGTGCAGCGAATGGGTGAGCACGTGGGTGGTCGCGGAACGCCAGGGCACGAGCTTGCCGTCGTACCAGATGAATCCGTCGCGATCGGCCATCGACATGGGGATCTCCGGGAAGTTTCCGAAAGGAGCTTATTCTAGCGGAAGCGCGTGAAAATCGAGGAGCTTCAGCGAGTTGTCAGCGCATTTTCCGCCCGGGGACAAGGGCTTGCAGGTAAAATGTCGCTCGTTGCGGGTGCTTGTCGTCGCCAGGCGATGCTCTCGCGTTCATCCTTGGGTTGCTGATCGCGGCCTTTCTGCGGGCCGAACTCCCACGCCGAAAAAGCGCACTGACTTGGACCAGCCCCTTCAGAAACTACAGCAACTCGAGCATGCGATCGAGGAAACGCTGGCCGAAGCGATTCCGCCGAAGAGCCGGTGGCGCATCGCCGCGCGGATCGTCGGCTGGACGCTGCTCGTCGCCTACTTCCTGTTCGCCGCGATGCTCCTCGCTCTTCGCCATTGGATCCTCCCGAAGGTCGCGGAATACAGGAGCGACGTCGAGCAATACGCGTCGAAAGTCCTGGGCCAGCGCATCACGATCGGAGCCATGGACGCGGACTGGCAGGGCCTGCGCCCCGAGCTCCTCCTCGACAACGTGACCGTCTTCGATCACGACGGGCGCGCGGCGCTCAGCTTGCCCGCCGTCGAGGCGACGCTCGCCTGGACCTCCGCCCTGATCGGCTCGCCGCGATTCTATTCGCTCGTCTTCGACCGGCCCAGGCTCGAGATCCGGCGCGACGAGGCCGGCAAATTCTATGTCGCGGGCATCGAACTGCATGCCGCACAAGTCGGGGATGCCGGAATCGCGCAATGGGTTTTTTCGCAGCGCGAGATTGTCATCCGCGACGCGAGCGTCAGCTGGGACGACAAGCAGCGCGGCGCGCCCTTGCTCGAATTGCCGGGGTTCAATTTCGTCCTGCGAAACGGCTTCCTGGGGCACCGCTTCGCTTTCAAGGCGAAGCCGTCCGCCGAGCTCGCCTCCGCGCTCGATGTGCGCGGCGATCTGGACAGACTGGACGCCGGCGATCCCGGCGAGTGTGTCGGGCAGATCTACGCCGAGCTTGATTACACGGATCTCGTCGCGTGGCGGCGCTGGGTCGACTATCCGTTCGACATACGTTCAGGCCAGGGCGGGGTGCGCCTGTGGCTGAATCTCCGCGGCAAGACTTCCAGTGAGCTCACGGCCGACGTAGCGCTTTCCAACGTTACGGGCCGCGTGGCGAGGAACACTCCGCTCCTCGAGCTCGAATACCTGCGCGGACGGGTAGGTGCGAGCCAGCGCGAAGGGAAGGAGTTCGAAGTCTTCGGCCGCAAGCTCGCGCTCGGAACCGCGACCGGGATCGTCGTCCCGCCCGCCGATTTTCGGGTGCATTGGGCGCCCTCCGGGGGCGACCTCGACGCCGATGCGATCGAGCTCGCGCCGCTCGCACGACTCGCCGAATACCTGCCGTTTCCGCATGCCACCCGCGCGCGCCTTGCCGCAACCGATCCGCGCGGCAGCGTGCGCGACTTGAAGGCCGCCTGGACGGGGGACGCGGAGGATCCGCAGCACTATAGCGTGCGGGGAGGCTTCGCGCGGCTCGCCGCGCGCGCCCACGACAGGATTCCCGGATTCGCGGGGCTCACCGGGCGGTTCGAGGCGAGCGAGAAGGGCGGCAGCGTCGTGCTCGGCTCGGAGCGGGTTGCGATCGAGCTGCCCGGAGTGGTCGCCGAGAGCCCCTTGCAGTTCGATACCCTCGCAGCACACGTCGGCTGGAAATTCGCTCCGGATCGATTCGACCTCGCCTTCGACACCCTCTCGTTCGCCAACAGCGATATCGCTGGAACGCTGTTCGGCGGGTTCGCGCGCGGACAGGGCGGCGCGGGCGTCATCGACCTCACCGGGAATTTCTTCCGCGCCGACGGCCGGGCCGTCTACCGCTACGTTCCCCTGCTGCCCGCGCGAGTCGTCGAGTATCTCAAGGCCTCGATCCAAGGGGGCCACTCGAGCGACGTCAGATTGAGGCTGAAGGGGGAGCTCGCGAAGTTTCCGTTCGACGAGCCCGGTTCCGGCATTTTCCAGATCGTCGCGAAGGTGACCGACGCCGACTTCCGCTACGCCGAGGGCTGGCCTCGGGCGAGCGGCCTCTCGGGCGATCTGATCTTCGAAGGCAAGAGCATGCGCATCGTCGCTTCGAAAGGAGCGGTCCTCGGCGTCCGGGCAAGCAGCGTGCGCGCGAACATTCCCGATTTGTTTCACGGGGACGTGCGCGTCGGAGTCGAGGTCCGCGCCGAGGACAAGACCAGCGATTTCCTCCGCTTCATCGCCGAAAGTCCGGTGACGAAGGCCTTGGACGGCATGACGGAGAGCATGAGCGCGGCGGGCGCGGGACGCCTCACGCTGCAGCTCGACATCCCGATCCGGAATCCTGAAGCGTTCAAACTGGTCGGCGAATACCAGCTCGTCGACAACGAAATCAAGACGGACTCCGACGCCCCGCCTTTCTCGAACCTGAACGGGCGCCTCGAATTCACCGAGTCCGGGATCAGCGCTCGCGCGCTCAGCGCCAAGTTCCTCGGCGGCCCCGCGACGATTGCCGTTGCGACGCGTGCCGACGGGACGATCGCAGTCAGCGCTCACGGAACGGCGAGCCCGGCGCAGATCCCGCGGTTCTGGGGGAGCGAGGCGCTGCTGCGCCGGCTCTCGGGCGCCGCGGCCTGGCAGGGAACGCTGACCGGAGCGCGCGGGCGGCCTCTGACCCTGATCGTGCAGTCGCAGCTCACCGGCGTTGCCGCCGACCTGCCGCCGCCGCTCGCAAAAACGGCGGTCGAGCCCATGCCGCTCAAGGTCGAGCGCGTCATCAGCCCGGGGCCGCCGCGGACGGACACGATCAAGGTGTCGCTAGCTCGCACCGTCGAGGCCGCCATCGAGCGCAAGCGCGAGGGGTCGGCGTACGTCGTGAGCCGCGGCGTGGTCAGCCTGAACCAGCCCGCGGCGCTGCCCGACCGCGAAGGATTTTCGGTGACCGGAAGCCTTCCCTACGTGGACGTGGAGCGATGGCGCGAGGTGCTCGGCGGCGGTGACGGAACCGGCTCGCCCTTGTCGTCGGCCCTCGACCTCAAGATCGCAGCCCTCGATGTCGGCGGGCGGCGCTTGAACGACGTAGCGCTGCGCGCAGGAACGAGTGGCAGCGTGTGGATCGCGAATGTCTCGGCAAAGGAGCTCGCCGGCGATATCGCCTGGCGTCCCGAAGGCCGCGGGCGCATCGTCGCGCGGCTGAAGCACTTCAGCTTGCCCGAAGCGACCCCGGGCAAGCAGGAAGAAATCCCGGCGCGCGATCTGCCCGCGCTCGATATCATTGCCGACAGCCTGATCGTGAACGACAAAAACCTCGGCAAACTGGAGCTCGTCGCGGTCAACCAGGCGCTCGACTGGAACATAGAGAAACTCCTGCTGACCGGGCCGGAGAGCACGCTCACGGTGACCGAAGGTGTGTGGCAGGGCCGGGCCCAGCGGCCGAGCGTCAATTTGAAGAAGATCAGTCTCGAGGTCAGCGATGTGGGCAAATTTCTCGAACGCCTCGGTTATCCCAGGACCGTGCAGCGGGGAACGGCGGAGCTGACGGGAAACGTGAGCTGGGCGGGAAACCCACAGTCCATCGACTATCCGACCCTGACGGGGCATCTCGACTTCAAGGCATATAGAGGGCAGTTTCTGAAAGCGGAACCGGGCGCGGCGCGGCTCATCGGGATTCTCAGCATGCAGTCCTGGATCACGCTGGATTTCCGCGAATTGTTCGGGCGGGGCTTTGCCTTCAACAGCATCTCGGGCAGCGCGACCGTCACCAATGGAGTACTGCGCACGACAGATTTCCAGATGCAGGGGCCTTCGGCCGAAGCCAGCATGGGCGGTGAAGTCGACTTGAACAGGGAGACGCAGGATCTACACGTGCGCGTGAAGCCTTCGGTCGGTAACAGCATTTCCTCGGTCCTGGCGGTCGTCGTGAATCCGATTTGGGGGCTGGGCGCGTTCATCCTCGACAAGATCCTGAAGAATCCGTTCGGCCAGGCCCTGACATTCGAATACCGCGTTACCGGAACCTGGGAGAAGCCTGTTGCCGAGCGCCTCAAGGCGGAGGTGCGCGGTGCCGATCCGACGCAGCAGCCATCGCTTCCATGAGCGCGCCCGCTGCATTCAAGGCCGCCGTGGTGCAGATGGTGTCGACAGCGAGAGTCGAGGAGAATCTTGCCGCCGCCGCGAAGCTCGTTGCGCGGGCCGCAGGCCGGGGAGCGAAGCTCGTTGTGCTCCCCGAGTATTTCTGCATTCTCGGCATGCGCGACACGGACAAGGTGGCCGCGAAGGAGAGGGACGGCGCCGGGCCGATCCAGGAGTTCCTCGCGGAGACGGCGCGGCGGCAAGGCGTGTGGCTCGTGGGAGGCTCGGTGCCGCTCGCGTGCGACGATCCGGGCAAGGTGAGAAACAGCTGCCTCGTCTACGACGCGGATGGACGGCGCGTCGCGCGCTACGACAAGATCCATCTGTTCGGGCTGGAGCTCGGAGCGGAGCGCTTCGACGAGGCGAGAACGATAGAAGCGGGCACCCAACCCTGTGCAATCGAATCGCCCTTCGGGCGCATCGCGCTTTCGGTGTGCTACGACGTGCGCTTTCCCGAGCTCTATCGCGCGCTCGCGCCGATGGACATCATCCTCGTTCCCTCGGCCTTCACCGCGACCACGGGGCGCGCGCATTGGGAGACGCTGCTGCGCGCCCGCGCGATCGAGAACCTCGCGTGGGTGCTCGCCCCGGCCCAAGGAGGCAAGCACCCGAACGGCCGGCGGACGCACGGGCACAGCATGGTGGTCGATCCCTGGGGCAAGGTCATCGCCGAGCGCGCCGCCGGGGCCGGCGTGGTCGTGGCCGGTATCGACCCGACGCTTCAGGCGAAGATACGCCACAGCCTCCCTGCGCTCTCCCATCGAGTGTTGTAAGGCGCGCAGAGCTAGAATACCGGCTCGTCCACCCTCATATCCCTTTCATGAACGCACCCGAGCAGCTTTTTTCCACCGCGCAGTCCTTCCTGCTCGCCCCCCACGACCTCGAGACCGGCAAGCTGGCGGGCGTTTTCGGTTCGCTGCTTTCGCACCGGCTCGACTACGCCGACCTCTATTTCCAGTACTCGCGCAGCGAGGGCTGGAGCCTCGAGGAAGGGATCGTGAAGTCCGGGAGCTTCAGCATCGACCAGGGCGTGGGTGTGCGTGCGATCGCGGGGGAGAAGACAGCGTTCGCTTACTCCGACGAGATCAGCCTGCCGGCTCTGGAGGACGCGGCCAGGGCGACGCGCGCCATTGCGCGCTCGGGCGGCCGGACGCATCCCGCGAAGGTTCGAAAAGGCGGCGGCCGCGAGCTCTACCAGCCGATCGACCCGCTCGCCTCGCTCGGGGACGCACAGAAAGTGAAGCTGCTGGAGCGCCTGGAGCAGCTTTGCCGCGCGCGCGATCCGCGCGTCATCCAGGTCATGGCGAGCCTCGCCGCCGAATACGAAGTCGTGTTCGTCGCCCGGTCCGACGGAGTGCAGGCGGCGGACGTTCGCCCGCTCGTGCGCCTCTCGGTGCAGGTGATCGTCGAGCAAAACGGCAGGCGCGAGCAGGGCACAGGCGGTGGCGGCGGGCGCAGCGACTACGGCCACTTCACCGAGGAGCGCCTGCAGGAGTACGCGAAACACGCGGTCGACCAGGCGCTCGTCAACCTCGAATCGCTTCCCGCGCCCGCGGGAACCATGACCGTGGTGCTCGGGCCCGGCTGGCCGGGGATTCTCCTGCACGAGGCGATCGGCCACGGGCTGGAAGGCGATTTCAACCGCAAAGGCTCCTCGGCCTTCGCCGGGAAGATCGGAAAGAAGGTCGCCGCGCCCGGAGTCACGGTCGTGGACGACGGCACCATTCCCGGCCGGCGCGGCTCGCTTTCGATCGACGACGAAGGCAATCCCACTCAGCGCAACGTCCTGATCGAGGACGGCGTGCTGCGCGGCTACATGCAGGACAGCCTGAATGCGCGCCTGATGGGTGTGCCGGTCACCGGCAACGGCCGGCGCGAGTCGTTCGCGCACGTGGTGATGCCGCGCATGACCAATACCTACATGCTGAACGGCGACAAGCACCCGAAGGAGATCATCGCCTCGGTGAAGAAGGGCCTTTACGCGGTCAACTTCGGCGGCGGGCAGGTGGACATCACCAACGGGAAGTTCGTGTTCTCCGCTTCCGAGGCGTACTTGATCGAGGGCGGGAAAGTCAGCCACCCGGTGAAAGG
>Ga0209473_1002407_pt1 | contig 10306 bp, 8 predicted proteins | sample GraSoiAngelo_133_FD_185890 | JGI IMG/M metagenome (GOLD analysis project Ga0209473, IMG submission 185890) | Grasslands soil microbial communities from the Angelo Coastal Reserve, California, USA - 14_0929_05_20cm (SPAdes) (version 2) | ecosystem: Environmental > Terrestrial > Soil > Grasslands ...
TTCCTTGAAAATATCGGCCTGAATCGTGCCCCGCAGATTCGGCACCACTTTCGCGCCGAAGCGGCGTTTCGCTGCCGCGATGTACATTGCCATGATGATCGGCGCCGGACCGCTAATCGTCATCGACGCAGAAAAATTCGGCGCGCCAACTTCGAAGCCATCGTAGAGCCGTACCATGTCTTCGACCGTGTCCACTGCGACTCCACCCTCGCCAATCTTGCCGAATACGCCGTCAGCGTCGGAATCGATTCCGTAGAGGGTTGGGCCATCGAAGGCGGTGCTGAGACGTTTCGAGCGCTGATGCGCGCTCAAGAAGTGGAAACGCTTGTTTGTGTCCTCAGCCAGCATCAGGCCGGAAAACAAACGAGTCGGTTCCTCCTGTAGTGGCGGCCGTGCCGGCCGCTCCGGGATTTTTGCGCGCGACACGCGCCCCGCACCGTTGTGGGAATCTCCGTTTGGAGATTTTCTGTTGCCGTAACTGCCGGTTTCGATCTCGCGCAATGCCTCGAGATACATCTCGCGGTAAGCTCCGTTCAAATACGGGAATTCACCCGGCAAACCATCGCCAAAAAGATAACGCGCGATTTCCCCCGGTTCGTCGATTTCGGGCAAGGCCAGGCGCGGCAAAGGCAACCCTGTCGGCGCTTTTGCAATCGGGATTCCTGCTTTAACCTTGTTCCAGCGCTCAGTCACTGCCCGCGCGAATTTTTCATCACTCCGCGCACGCTTAACTTGTTCGAGCACGAAACACCCATGCTTTTCGACCGCTTCAACGACTGCTCCAAGTTTGCTCATCTGTTATTCTCTTTTGCTGTAATTAACTCGAACAATTCATCCACGCCAGGATCGCGATGGCGTTTGGCAACCGTGGCCACGATTTCTTGTTTTCGCTTGTTCTGCGTCAATCGTTGCTCGATTTCCGCCAACGCCGCCTTGGCCCGCTCCAGATCGGTTTTGTTCACCACGACAATGTCGGCGACATCGAGCATGACAATCTTTTGCAACTGCAAGCGCGCGCCATAATCGGGATTCATCACCAATACGGTTTGATCCACCAGTTTGTGGCGGAAGGGCAATGCCTCCTGGCCGGTTCCGACGGTTTCGATGATGACGTAGTCGAAGCCGGAATGAGCGAGCCACGCGAGACTGCTTTCGGTCGCGGGCGAAAGTCCACCGGCTTGCCCGCGCGTAGCCATGCTGCGCATAAACACCCGATCGTCTTGCGAGTTGATCATGGTGGCGCGATCGCCGAGCAAGGCCCCTTCACCGATCACGCTCGGATCGTGCGACAAAATCGCGATACGCGTTTTGCGGTCGCGCTGGAGAAACCGCAAAACCAGTTCATCGATCAAGGTCGTTTTGCCTGCGCCGCCCGGGCCGGTGAAACCAATTACCTTAGATCTTCGATGTTCGGTGTTGGGTGTTTGGTGTTTTGTTTTTCTTCCGGCCGCCTCTTCGAGTTCACTTAATTTCCGCGCAAGCACAAGATCGGCCTTTGATTTCATGCGGCGCTTTTTCTTTTTGCCATAATGCTTTTTCACATACTCGGCCATTTCTGTGAGCGAAGTGCCGGCAAAGAAAATTTCGTCGACGCCTTTGCGCTTCATTTGCCGGGCATCGTCGTGCGTGATCGTACCCCCGCCCCCACCGAAAACCGCGATGTCGTTTGCGCCTTTCTTCTTCAATTGGCTAACGACATCGGAAAAAAAATCGATGTGACCGCCGTTGTAACTGGAAATGCCGATCGCAGCCACGTCTTCTTGAATTGCGGCACGCACGATATCACTGACATAACGATGAAATCCCAGGTAAACGACTTCGATTCCGTGGCGGATAAATTCGAGATTAATGGTGTTAATCGCACTGTCGTGTCCGTCACAAATCGGGACAGCTGTGAGAATGCGAATAGGTAAAGCCATTTCCTTTTCTTGTAGCGGCGGTCTGTTACCGTCGCAAATTCAATCGAAAAGACTGGCGAGACCGGCTGCCGCCAAGAATTTCGCGAATTAACGATTTAATGATTAAGTCGCTAAATCACTTACTTAATAGATCATTAAATGTCTGATCCACTCGATTTCACCGGCAAAGTCGTGCTCGTCACCGGCAGTTCCCGCGGCATAGGCGCCGAAACAATTAAAGCTTTTGGAGAACGTGGCGCGAAATGCGTGGTCAATTACGTCGCCGATCCGGAGGAGAAGAACAAAGCCGATGCCAAAAACGTCGCGCAAATCCTGTCCGATCCGCTCGTCATCGAATGCGACGTTACGAATCCCGCGCAGGTTGAATCCATGATGATGGAGATAGGCGACAAACGCGGCGCTCTGGACGTTCTCGTCAATAACTCTGGAATCATTCGTGACCGCACCATCAAGAAAATGACGCTGGAGGAATTTGAAAGTGTCCTGCGGGTGAACTTGACGGGTACCTTTAATGTCACTCAAAAAGCCGTCACCATATTACGCAACGGTGGACGCGTCATCAATCTCTCATCCGTTAGCGGGCAGATGGGATTGTTCGGCCAGGCGAACTACTCTTCCAGCAAAGCTGCCATTATCGCGTTGACCAAGGTTTCGGCGCGCGAGCTGGCCCGTAACCAAATCACAGTCAATGCCGTCGCGCCCGGTTTCATCGATGTCGGGATGAGCAAGGGAATGCCGGATGAAGTCACGCAAAACTTTATTAAGCAAATTCCATTGGGTCGCCTCGGTGAGGTCAGCGAGATAGTGAACGCCATTCTTTTCCTGGCTTCACCGATGGCTTCTTATATCACAGGTCACGTTTTGAACGTAAACGGCGGATACTACTTGGGATAAAGAAAGCTGTGTTACTATCGAAAAACATGGCGAACGAAATGCCGCCGCGCTATGGCACAGGCTTCCAGCCTGTGCGGCATCCGGTTAGTAAAATCCCGTCCACAGCCAAGATGGCTGTGCTACGAGCGAACTATTCCTCGCCGACGTAGTAATCGAGTGGATCGGGGCGAAGGATAGCGCGCTCAGGGCAGCGAACGATCCATTTCTTACTATCGGGGTAATAACCCGACTCACCGATGGGATTATCGGCTACTACGTACATTACCAAATCTTGATCTCCGTCATTAATTAGCTGATGCGGCTCGTTCGGACCGAAGATAAAGGCGTCACCCGGTTCGATCGATGTCTTGCCATCTTTATGGCGGGCCACGCCGTGGCCCGAGATGATGTGATAGAACTCCCACTGCGCGCTGTGGGTGTGATAGGGATAAGCTGCTTTCCCCGGTGGGATCCGGCAAATCTCGACATCGAACGGATGACGTTCCATTAAATCGGTCGAGAATGGTTTTCGGCCGAGCGCCTCGGAAACTTGTTTGCCTGCACCCGCAAATTTCCCCTTCGGTGAAGCCCAAACAAGCTCCTCCATACTATTGGTATTTACTTTGCGCATCGCAGCAGGTTAAAAGTCAGCTTGGGTTCGACAAGCTATAATAGCGGCAGCTGGGCCACTTCCGGTTCTATCGCAGCGAAGCGAACGCCAATGCCAATCAAGCGAATTCTCTTCCCGGTTCGGGCAAAGGCTTCTTCCAGTAGTTGCCGGTAGCTGCCGAGGTTGGGAAGAAGCCCGGCTCTTTCAATGGTGGTCCGGGTGAAATCCGAGAACTTCAATTTTAGGAAAATCTTGGTGACCCGCCTGGCCGGCTCTTTTTGTGCCAGTTCCGCCGCTAGTTCTTCAAATAGCTCGCCCACTTTTTCTTCACATTGTTCGAGAGTTGTTAGATCGCTGCTAAAGGTCTCTTCAGTGCTTAATGACTTTCGCTCTCGATTTGGTTCGACCGGCCGATCATCGATGCCGCGGCAAAGATCGTAAAGTTCGTTGCCGAACTTGCCAAAAAGCTTGTGCAACTCCGGTCGGGATAACCGTTGCAGCTCGCCACACGTGGTCACCGCGGCGCGCGCCAGTTTTTCTTCTGTTACCGCGCCAATTCCCCAAAGTTTTCGCACCGGCAATGGCTCCATGAATTCCGGCACCTTCTCCGGCTTTACTTCGTACTGTCCGTTGGGCTTGTTGATTTCGCTGGCGATTTTTGCCACTAGTTTGTTCGGCCCGACTCCGGCGGAAGCAGTTAACCTTGTTTCCCTAAAAATTAAATCGCGAATTTCCCTGGCCAGCGGGCCTGGAGACCACGGATTCGCGGTCACATCAAGATAAGCTTCGTCGAGCGAGAGTGTTTCCACCAGGGGCGTAAAGCGATGCATTATTTCCCGGACCACTCCTGCTTCCTTCCGATAAACGTCAAAGCGCGTTGGCAACACAATCAGGTTCGGACAGCGTTGCAATGCCATGAAAGTGGGCATGGCCGAGCGAACACCGAAAGCACGCGCTTCATAGTTACAAGTAGTTAGAACGCCGCGTCGATCGCGCGCGCCGCCGACCCCAACAGGTTTGCCTCGCAGCGATGGCCGGTCGCGCACTTCGATCGCGGCATAGAAACAATCCATGTCGAGATGAATGATCGCGCGCGGTTGTGATGGCGCCGGCATAAGCAGAAATTTGGCCCGAAATACCGCAGAGCTCAAAGGCGCACCAGTGCCCCGACAAGCCTAATCGACGGCCTCCCTAACCGGCGACCGCGCCACCCGGTTCGGCAATTCCCTCCGGGAAGTTCTGAGGGAAAACTAGCTTGCGTTGCATCTCGCGGCGGAGCAGCAGGAGATTGAGGCAGGCCTGGAAAATGATCGAGCCAACTGAAAGATACCAGACGTGCCTGATTTGAAATCCGGGATGGAGCGAAACCAAATAAGCGGGCAAGGCAAAAAGAACCAACCGCGTCATCGAGCTAATTAGCGGTGGCAAGGTGTTGCCAATTCCCTGAAAGGCGCTTGAGGTAGTAAAGGCAATTCCGGCGGCAATAAAATTAATGGACACGATCTTGAGATAATCGCTGCCAAAGGCAATGACCCCGGGATCACTTGAAAATGCGCGAATTATGGCGGATGAAAAAAACTGCGCGACAATTGTAAGGAATAGCATCAGGACCGAACCAATGCCAATGGCAGAGTAGATCGAATGACGAACGCGGTCAGCGCGGCGGCCGCCAAAATTTTGCCCAACTACCGGAGCTACGGCGAAGCTAAGAGCAACTACCGGAAGAAACAATGCCTGCATGACGCGGGCACCGATTCCGAATCCGGCCTGGGCTGCTGCGCCAAACCCGCGAATTATACTATAGACAATGATAATATAGACCGAAATCAGAATGAACTCCGCGCCAGCGGGCAATCCAATGCGAAGTAAGCTATTCCAAATCTTGGTTTGCGGGCGGAACTGCGCGAAACGGAACTGGAGATAATGATAGCTTCGTTCGAAATAGAGTATCAACAAAACATCGGCAACTAGGATTGATATAAACGTTGCCAGGGCGGCGCCGGTTACGCCGAGCCTGGGCCACGGTCCAATGCCAAAGATCAACAACGGCGCCAGGATCATATTGAGGATGACACTAAGAACCTGGAAGCCGACAGTAGGTTTAATGATACCCGTCGCGCGCAACGCAGATCCCAAGGCTACCAATGGGAACTGGAGAAGAAGGCCCGGAATAAACCAGAGTAGATAACTTTTGGCCAAGGACGCGGTCGCGGCATCCGCGCTTAGCGATTCACAATAAAAGTCGCGCAAAAGAAAGCTCAAGGTGCCCAACGCCACCGCCACAATTAATGACATGACGAAGGATTGGTTGAAGGCGAGCTCGGCTTGAGGTTGATCCTTCCGCCCGGCCGCTTGCGAGATGAGCGTCGTCGTTCCGACGCCGAGCATTTGCGTTAGCGCCAGCACTATCATGGTGAAATTGCCGGCAACACCGACGGCGGCGATCGCTTCCTTGCCGAGATGTCCCACCCAATACAGGTCAGCCAGCAAGTAGAGCGTCTGCACCAGCATGCTGATGGCAAGGAAGGCCGTCATTTGCAGCAGGTGTTTGGTGACGGAACCCTGGGTGAGATCTTTCATATTCGCGGCGGTATTCTGGCTCTGTTACAATGCATTCATGAGCGTGCAAGTTTATGGATGCAACCACATCGCGATTGAAGTGGATGATGTCGGAGCGGCGGTGAAATTTTATCAAGATGTCTTTAATTTGGAGAAGATGGATGGTGGCGAAGGCGACGCCTTTTTAAAATTGGGGGAGCACCAATTTCTCGCCATCTTCGAAGTCGAGCGGGTCAAGCCGGACCGGGTCCGTCATTTTGGACTGATCGTGCGCGACGAGAAACAGCTCACTGAGGTGCGCAAAAAGGTGAAGGAGAAGTATGGTTTGAAACTTGAGCCGCGATTTCGCTGCGATTTTCGCGACCCCTGGGGCAACCGTATCCAGGTGGTCGATCTGCACGATGAATCGCTGATCTGGCTTTTGCCTTATGCGGAAGTGCAAAAAGTTGGGATCAAGTTTTAGGTATTGTGCTTGCGTTCGAGCGGAAAATCGCCAATAGTGATGCTTTCTGGAGCCAGGCCCGCTTGTTTGTCGCGCGAAGTTACACTTCCGGACCTCCAGGGCGGCCATTTAACTTATTCGATATATGAACTTCCTTGAAACCACAATCGCCCCGAAAGCCCGGGGACCAATTGTCAAACGGATATTAATCAGGTGCCCTTCGACGGCGAAACTCACCCCCAGCGGGCAGACGATTAGGGAAGACTTGTGGGCCAAGGCCAAAGTTAAAAGCAACAAATTGAATTGCCCGCATTGCGGGCAATCTCATACCTGGTCAAAGAAAGACGTCGTTCTCGCTCGGTAACCAGCGGAGCATCTGGAAAAAAACTAGTGCGCGAAGCGGGTTACTAGCCAACGCTAGCGTCACTTACCTAACTAACGACTATTGGGAAAAACTCGACGGTCATCTAGCGCGTCGATGTGTAGAAATGGCCACGACGTCGTTTGCCGCGGGTTTTGTTAAAAGCTCAGAGGAGCCGCTTAATCCCGTCCCCAAATCATGGCGACGGAAGTAGTGAGGCTTCCACCCATGTTAAAGGTAAGGAAACGCTTTACCCCTTCAATCTGCCGCGCGCTCGCTTGTTCAGTCAGCTGCTGGTAGGCCTCGTGGACCTGGCGCACACCGGTCGCTCCCACGGGATGGCCGTCGCCAATCAAGCCGCCACCGGCGTTGACCGGAATCTCCCAGCCGATTTTGCCGCTGATATGTTCGCGCCGGACCTGAGGAAGGGCAGTCGCTCCGCTTTTCGCCAACTCAGCGCCTTTCCCTTTTTCCGCCAGGCCAAGAATTTCGTAAGCGACGATTTCAGTAATCGAGAAACAATCGTGCACTTCCGCGCCCTGAATGTCGCGCGCCTTGAGCTTTGCCATCACGAAAGCATTCTCGGCTGCCTTACGCGCAGTCGAGAAGGTGGGGGCATCCTTCTTCTCTAACGCGAGATAATCGGTGGTATGACCAAAACCGAGCAGACGTGGCAATCTTGATTTGTCACGACCGATTCGATCCAGATATTTGCCCGAAACCAACACGAGCGACGCAGCGCCATCGGTGATCTGCGAGCAATCTGAGACTTTCAAGGGCGGCGCGACGCTCGGGTTTTTGTCCGAGACCTGCGACGCACAATCATAGGTAAGATCGGCCTCTCGCATTTGCGCCAGTGGGTTCAGGCGCGCGTGTGCATAGTTTTTGTAGGCGACCCACGCCAGGTCCTTTTCGGAAGCGCCATACTTTTCGATGTAAATCTGCGCGATACGGCCGAACAATTTCGGAAACATGAAATCGCCATACTCAGGTTTTTCGATGTGATAATCCGCGGCCGCGCCCAGAACGTCGGAACCGTCAAGCGACGACATCGTCTTTTGTTGCTCCGCGCCGACCACCAACACGGCGTCATGGAATCCACCCATGATCCAATTCGCACCCAGCAGCACGGAAAGAGCGCCGGAAGCGCAAGCCGCCTCGGTATGCATGGTTGGTATACCACGTAATTTCGGATCGATTTCCGGAATAAACGCGCCGAGATGCAATTGCTTGGTGAATTGACCGGCGTTGAAATTGCCAACCGCGCCCGCCTGAATTTCCGCCGGATCAATCTTCGCGTCATCGAGCGCCTTTTTGCCGGCCTCGGTAATCAAATTCCGGATGGTCTTGCCCTCTTTTTTGAGGTTTCGCTTAAAATCGGTGCGTCCACCGCCAAGAATGTAAACAGGTTCCATATTTGAAGCTCAGAGTTGAAATTTTGATCCCCTCGCCTTTCGCCCGGCCCCTTTTTGAAGCGGCAGGCGTGGCGAGGAGTCGCTTCTTTAATCTAGCTAATCTTCCCGCGCTGTCATCCCAAGCAGCCGTCTCTTTCCGGGGAGCAGGCTGCCGGGTCGCGCGCGTCTCGCGTGCTGGTTTCGGCGTCTCGCCGAAACAATCTTTTTTGGGGAAGTTCGCGAAGGCGAGGACGCCTTCGCCAGCACGCGAGACGCGCGCGCTACCCGGAAAATCCGTGGCAACACCACACGCAAAATTTGGGACACGACGACGCGTGTCCCTCCAATTTACCCCCCAAAAGCACTGAGCCCAGTGACGTCGCGACCTACGGCCAGAGTGTGAATATCATGCGTGCCTTCGTAGGTGGAAACCGCCTCGAGGTTCATGAGATGTCGGACCACAGAATAACGATCGGTGATGCCCACGGCGCCGAGTAGATCGCGCGCTTTACGCGCACATTCCAGCGCCATCCAGACGTTGTTGCGCTTCGCCAGCGAGATCTGTTCCGGCCGGACCGGGCCCGCCTCCATCATGCGGGTGAGACGGAGAGCCAGTAATTGCGCCTTAGTAATTTCCTGCACCATCCACACCAGTTTTTCCTGTACCAATTGGAACCCGGCAATTGGGCGACCAAATTGTTCACGCGATTTGGCGTAGGCCAGCGCGGTTTCGTAGCAATCGATCGCCGCCCCAATTACGCCCCAGGCCACGCCCACCCGTGCCTGCGAAAGACACGAGAGCGGCGCTTTCAATCCCGAAGCGTTGGGCAAACGATTCTCCGCCGGTATGCGGCAATTGTCGAACCAGCATTCGGACGTGCGCGACATGCGCAAACTGAACTTTCCCTCAATATCGTTGGCGCGAAACCCAGGCGCGTCTTTCTCCACTACAAATCCACCAACACGACCATCGTCGTCTTTCGCCCATACCACTTTTACATCCGCGATGGAGGCATTGCCGATCCAACACTTGCTGCCGTTCAAAATGTAATGATCGCCCTCGCGGCCGGCACGCGTCTCCATACCGCCTGGGTCAGAGCCATGTCCATGTTCCGTTAGCGCGAAACAACCGACACGCGTGCCTGACACCAGTCCCGGAAGCCAGCGCTCCTGCTGTTGCGGCGTAGCGAAGGAATGAATCGCGTATATAACAAGTGCGCCCTGCACCGATGCCAGTGAGCGGAGTCCGGAGTCAGCCCGTTCCAGCTCTTGCATGATCAGGCCGTACCCGGTGTCGCTTAACCCCGCGCAGCCATGCTCTTTCAATTGCGGCGCATAAAAACCTAATGCGCCCATTCGCTGGATGAGATGCTCCGGAAACTTGGCGGCGCGATGGCAGGGCACGACCTCTTGCATCACCTCTTCCTGCACAAACCGCCGCGTTCGATCGCGCGCCGCGCGCTCCTCATCGGTTAGGAGCTCTTCAATAGCGTAGTAATCCAGCGAGGGTGCAGTCATGTGAGGCAATTCGGAAAATCGACAATATACGCGCGTGATTTTCGATCAATAACATCGACTCACCGAGCTAACACACGGGGACGCGTGCGCGCTAATCTGCTTAATCCGCGGTCATTCGCGGTCGGAAACTTCTATTTCGATGTGGGTGATTCGGCGAGTTTCTGGAAGCGCGGATCGGCAGTTATTATTTTACCGACAGTCGATTTGAATTTTTTACGCGTTAAACGAGACTTCTCTATAGAACACGGGTTTAATTATTGTCCATATGAAAACGCCGGGCGATTGTGGAGTAGCGATCGCCAGCCTTGAGTTGAAGCCGCTGCGTCTAGAAGGCGCCGTCGAAATGGCGGCTGCGTATGTGCGGCGAAAAGAGGATCCTAAGTTTGAGGCGACTTCTGCGAGAGTGCGTTGCTAATCTCAACCGCTGTCTGCTTTGATGCGCTGTTGGTATGAGTGCGATCGATACGGCGAAGGAAATCGCCAGAATCGCGTCCACCGCCAGTCTGGGCAAAGACGTAATCGATCTTCTTGAGAAGAAGGTCGGATTGCTTACGGAGCAAATTACGACGCTGGAAACGGAGAATGCGAACCTTAAGCATAAGGTAGCAAACTTTGATCAGCAGTTTGCTG
>Ga0209473_1002410_pt1 | contig 10296 bp, 6 predicted proteins | sample GraSoiAngelo_133_FD_185890 | JGI IMG/M metagenome (GOLD analysis project Ga0209473, IMG submission 185890) | Grasslands soil microbial communities from the Angelo Coastal Reserve, California, USA - 14_0929_05_20cm (SPAdes) (version 2) | ecosystem: Environmental > Terrestrial > Soil > Grasslands ...
AGGCCTATTGATGTGAAGATGTATTTCATTTGTCCATAATCCCCCTTTCAAGGTTAGACATCGTGCGGCAGCTGATATTCAACATCGTTAAGTATTGCTTTGGCTGACCGGCGTGTCGGAATCCGCCCCACATTAACCGTGACAAATCGACCGGTTACGACGCCTCAAGGTTGTGGAGCGTCTGTGTCAGACGCCAACCAAAATCCGGCGTTTCGCAGAAACGCCCTACAATTTTTCACGGCCGTGCGGGTTTTGTCAGATCGATCCGCCACTGGACCGATTCGCCGAGGCGAACAATCGGCTCGAGCGGCACGCTAAAATTTAAACATGATCGCGAAGCTGGCGTTGTGCTCCGTTAATTCTGCCTGATGATGGGAAAGGCCAGGGCCGACAATCGTACCGAACTGACTATCGAAGTCGATATCTCCCAGATCGATATATTGGTATTGTGCCCTCACCGCCCAATGGGAGGTCAAGGCATACTGCAAACCTCCGCCGATCATCCAACCGGCATTCGTTCCACTATGATCGCCGCGGCGCTCCTTAACGCCGATGCCCGGAAAAGCGAGGCCCTGCTCGTACTTCAAATCGCCAACGGCAAGACCGCCAGTAACGTACGGAAGCCATCGTCCCACGACATAACCAAGCCGCGGCGCGGCCGTGAACAGATAATGTGTTTGGAAAGAACTGCGGATGTGAAATGGCTCGGCGTCAGCAGAGAATATCGTACCCGAGTCGCCTGATTGCCGCGCCCAAAGATAACCGCCGGTCGCCTCGAGTCCTACTACCCAACATTTCCATTGAAAATTATACCCGATTAAGCCGCCTACTTCTCCCCCATCGTTATCCAGATCGCCCGAACCAGCCGCTTCGCCCAAACCTCTGGCCTGCGGCGCGACGCTCCACGAACCGCTCAGGGTTAGATTGAGATCAACGTTACTGCGCTTGTATCCGCCAAAACCGCCGATGTAGAAGCCGCTCCAATCAAAACAAGATGGTGCAGGGGCTGGCGCTACCTCCTTCAATTCCTTTCCCGACGGAAGGGGTTCGGGTCCAGCGTAAACAAACGCGCTCAGTGCGACAAAAGCGGCAAGACTGGGGGTCAACTTTTTCATAACGAATTTCCTTCTATGCGATCGCCCATGGACGGTCAATCCCAGCCTTGAGTCAGCATAGGCTGACAAAAGTGCGTCAATATTTCAGCCGATCTTCTCGCGGCCGTGCGGCAGCGTCAGATCGACAATCGGTCCGAGCGGCACGATCCGGGTGGGATTAATTTCTTCGTGCGTCATGTAGTAATGCCGCTTGATATGATCGATGCTGACCGTCTCGGCGATTCCCGGCTGTTGATAGAGATCGAGCAGATAACCCTGCAGATTCGGGTAGTCGATGATGCGCCGAAGATTGCATTTGAAATGCCCGTGATAAACGGCATCGAAGCGAATGAGCGTGCAAAAGAGACGCCAATCGGCTTCGACCATCCGGTTGCCAAACAGGTATCGGCTTTTCGACAAACGCTTTTCAATTTCATCGAGCGCGTCGAAAAGTTTTTTGCACGAAACGTCATAAGCCCGCTGACGCGTGGCGAAACCGGCCCGGTAAACTCGGTTGTTGATGTTGTCGTAAAGAAAATCGGAGAGCTTGCTGTGTTCGGCTTCGATGTCCTTCGGGAAAAAGTCGATGTCGTTGTTTTTGGCAAACTCGTTGAAGACGCCGTTGAACATGGGACAGATGTCATCCTCGCAATTGTTCACGATCTTTTTCGTTTTCTTGTCCCAAAGTGCTGGAACAGTCACCCGTTCTTTGAAATTCGGATCGGTCGTGGTGTAGGCTTGACTCAAGTAATGGAAGCCGTTCACCGGATCGGTGGATTCGAATTGGTCGAGTTTGTCCAGCGCCGAGCCGGGCCGGCTGCGTTCAGGGTCGCGGAATGCCCAGCCTTTCTCGTCGCGAAAAGGATCGACGATCGTCATGCCGATCATGTGTTCGAGGCCTTTTAGCTTGCGGAAAATGATCGTGCGACTCGCCCACGGACACGCGAGCGAGACGTAAAGATGATAGCGACCGGCCGTCGCCGGATACGGGGTCGATCCATCAGTCGATATCCATTCACGAAAGGCGTCTTCCTGGCGTTGAAATTCGCCGGAATCGGTTTGTTCGGCAGGCGCGTGCGCTGGCACCACCCAATATAAGCAGAAATCAGGTCACGAGCACAGCGGTGGCGTCGAGTTTACCGGCGCGGAACTTTTCCAGTGCGGTGTTGGCTTCTTCCAAAGGAAAAGTTTTCACTTTTGTTTTCACTGGAATGCGCGCTGCGATCTTCAGAAATTCTTCGCCGTCGCGGCGCGTCAGATTCGCGACCGAAGAGATGACCCGCTCGTTCCATAGATCGACATAAGGAAATGAAGGGATGTCGCTCATATGAATCCCGCCGCAAACGACGACGCCGCCTTTGGCGAGCGCGCGCAGCGCGGCCGGCACGAGCGCGCCGACCGGGGCAAAAATAATTGCGGCGCCGAGTCTTTCGGGCGGCATTTCATCTGAACCGCCGGCCCAAACCGCGCCTAACGAGCGCGCGGCATCCTGTCCGGCTTTATCTCCCGGTCGCGTGAAAGCGAAGATTTCCTTTTGTTGATACAAGGCGACTTGCGCAATCAAATAGGCCGCGTTGCCAAATCCGTAAATGCCGAGCCGGCGGGCATCGCCGGTTTTCCAATACGATCGATAGCCGAGCATTCCGGCACAAAGCAGCGGCGCAACAGCCGCCTCCGCCAAGCCCGCTTCGGCGGCCAGGTCGACATCGAAAAGTTCGTCTGGGAGACGAAAACAATATCGCGCGTCGGCTACAGTGAACTCGGCGTAGCCGCCATCAATCGTGTAACCGGTGAATTTTGCTCGATCGCAAAGATTTTCGCGGTCAGACCGGCAATAAGTGCACTCACCATCGGTCCAGCCAAGCCATGGAACCCCGATGCGATCGCCAATTGAAAATCCATCCACGCTTTGGTTGATTTGTTCGACCCGGCCGACAATTTGATGACCGAGAATCAGCGGAAGTTTTGGATTGGGCAGTTCGCCATCGACAATGTGAAGATCGGTCCGGCAAACCGCGCAGGTATTAACACGAACGAGTAATTGTCCATGGCCCGGTTTGGGTTTGGGCAGGTCGCGGAGTGCGAGTGGTTGTCCGACTTCTTCGAGCACCATCGCGCGCATGGCGATGTATTAACCGGCATTAGGCGAATGGCAATCGGCGAGGTCTTTCCCGAATCGCGCCGGCGCTAGCCGTTTTGAGAAAGCAGCTCGTTACTCTTTTGCAATTCCGCGATCGTCGCGCGCAGTTCGGAAGTGCGCTCGCGAACGGCGTCTTCGAGGGCGGCGCGCTGATTATCGAGAAGCAAATGGGCGCGGCGGCTATTGAGAAGATTACGAATCCGCAGCGCAACTTCGACATGATCGAACGGTTTGAGCAGAAAATCGGTGGCGCCCGCCTCGAGCGCCCGTCGTTTGGTTTTCTCATTGGTATCAGCAGTGAGAACAACCACCGGCAGAAAATTTTCTTCTGATTGAGAAGAGAGCGATTCGAGAATGGCAAATCCGTCGGGAGGCGGCATCATTAAATCGAGCAAAACCAGATCGGGCTGAAAAGTTTTGTAGACTTGGAGGGCGAGTCTGGAATCGAGGACGGACTCGAAACGAGAGTAGCCCGCCTCGACCAGAATCTCTTCTAGGAGCGCCACGTTTACGGGCTCGTCGTCAATGATGAGAATCTTCATTTTGGCGAGGTCGGCCGAGTGATCCGGCCAGTGATTTGCTGCGCTCATGGGCTCGGGCAAGCCTCCTTCACATCTCCGTTGGAAATAGCCGCTGCTGGTGACTGTTCGACACTGTCAATGCCGTTGGTTTCGTCGAGGACTTGGAAAAATTTGTTAACATCCAGGGGCTTGGTCAGGTAATGGGCAGCGCCAGCGGACATGAGACGATTCATCTGCCGTTTGGTGGCATCGGCACTAATGACGACGACTGGAATGTGGCGCGTTGTTGAGTCGGCCTTTAACTGCGAGAGAACATCCCATCCCGGAAGATCGGGAAGGTGAAGATCGAGCAAAATGAGATCGGGCGTATGCTGGCGGGCCAAATCAAGTCCGACCTTTCCTTGCATGCAGGTGAGGAGTGCAGTGCCCGGCCGCTCCGCAAGCATTTGTTCGATCAGCGCCAGATTGGAAAGATTGTCTTCAATATAAAGGATACTTCGACTAGCCGGCTCTGAGCTCGGCTGCCGGGCGCCATTGGCTGCCCCGTCACGCGGAAATCGTTCCAGGGGTGATTTTGCCAGGGGAAGTTCAATCCAGAATGTGCTGCCTTTGCCCACAGCACTCTCCACTCCAATCGAGCCGCCCATCGCATCCATGAGCCGTTGCGACAGCGCCAATCCGAGCCCCGTTCCCTCGATAGCGGATTGTTCCGCGCCCAACCGTTCGAACGGCGTGAACAAGCGCGCGAGTTTTTCGGCGGGAATACCGGGACCAGTGTCGCTAACGAGAACGCGCACCTTTTCATTCCCAGGTACGTGATAAGAGACGGCGACCCCGCCAAAGAAAGGCGTGTATTTCACCGCATTATTGAGCAAGTTTACCAACACTTGTTTGAATCGCTGCCGGTCGGCGAGAACGTGAACGCCGGCATCAATGTCGGCCGAGGCCGAAAGTTGAATGGAGCGCTCAGTGGCGAGCGGACGCATCAAGTCCAGCGTTTCTTCCAACGCGTCTGCGACACAAACTGGTTCGAGCGATAGCTGCATCCTTCCCGCTTCGATGCGGCTGATGTCGAGGACCTCGTTGATTAGATCGAGAAGATGCTTGCCGGCACTCAAAATGTAGCCGACGCGTTTGCGCTGTACTTCCGTCGGCTTTTGTCTTTCAAGAAGCTGGCCGAAGCCAAGGATCGCATTCAGCGGCGTGCGCAATTCGTGGCTCATCCGGGAGAGAAATTCGCTCTTAGCTTTGCTCGCGCGCTTTACCTCGTCCACCAGTTTGCGCTCCGTAACGTCTTGCACGGTACCGAACATGCGGCGCGGCTGACCGGCCTCGTCCAAAATGACGCCCTGGCTGTAGACAAACCGCACTTCCCCGCTGGGCCAGACGACGCGATATTCCACTTCGTAGCGCGGGCCGCCTCGAAGCGCCACCCCTACTGCTTGCATAACCATGTCCCGATCTTCGGGGTAGATCAGTTCCTGAAAACGGGCAAAGTTGTTGACGTCTTCCTCCGGCGACAGCCCAAAGACGCGGTTGGTTTCGCTGGACCACATGAGGCGGTCGGTAATAAGGTCGCGTTCCCAGTAGCCGAGGTGCGCAATGGCCTGGGCTTGCGCGAGTTTGTTCTCATTTTCTCGCAAGGCGGTGTCTTGAGATTGGATCTGGGCCAGCATTTGATTGAATGCATCGGTCAAAACTCCAACCTCATCGCCGCACACCTTTGCTGCGCGCACAGAGTAGTCGTTGTGATCGGCGATAGTCCGTGCGGTCCCAGCGAGTCGAAGAATCGGAGTGGTAATGATATGCAGAAACTGGTTTGAGAGAATAAATGCAACAAGCAGCGACGCGACGAGCACCAGAGCAAAGATCCCGCCATATAGTTTCAGAAGCTGCGATGTCGTCGCGTGTAGATCGGCCAAAAGGTAGAGAGTCCCTTCGCGTGCACCGCTAGCCATCACTGGCTGCGCTAAAAGGATGCGGTCGCCGTCGATCCGGAACCCGGATTCCAATCGCGCGGCTTTGATTTGGGTTTCGTCCCTTGGTGTCCCAAAAAAAGCGAGCTGCTGCTGGTCCGCGAGCTCAAGCCGTGCACTAACGATTTGGGGCATTGTTCTAAGTCCGCCGAGTATTTGGGCGGCAGCATCCTCATCTTTGAACATGACTGCCGCAGCACAGTTGTGCGCTGTAATCTCGCCGACTACCGCCAGTTCGTGTGCCGAGTGCTGTTTCAGGGTGTACGCTTGAAAGCAGAACAGGGCTGCAAATGCGAGGAGAAGCACCGCGCTGGCGATCATCATGATCACCAAGGTGATCTTTTGCCGGATAGGTCGATCGCGCAGCTTCAGCATGGAGCGAATTCCCAATTTCGAGCCGTGTAAGAGCTATTTTCGAGCCGAACGCAAAGAATTGCGTTGCGGGTTAACGCCTTTTTTGAAACCAGCAACCGCTCGGGCCTCAAACTGCTCGGCTACCGTGGCGATGGAACGCATTTTGCTTGGGAGAGGTGGTGTCCAATACCGATGGACACCGAGTTTGCAGAATTCAAAAAGCATACGCCCTTCGAATCAAGTCATGAATCCTTCTTCACCACGGACTGAGAAGTCCGTAAAATCGCCACCGGTCAGGCGCGAAACGTCCGAACAATTTCAAGACGCTAACGTCTATTCAGAGCCCAGACACAAAAATAATCGCATCTTGACCGTCGCTTTACTGGTTGCGGTGGCAATCGCCTTGGGACTCGGGTTTTGGAATTTGTCCCGTCAATTAGCGCCTCAGCTAATCACTTCCTCAACATCGAAGGAAAAAACCAGTGCGAGTTTGCTCCCGGAAAAGAGTGTTGCGGTACTACCGTTTGAAAACCTTAGCGACGATAACGAAAACGCATTTCTGGCCGACGGCGTGCAGGGCGACATTCTCAGCGCACTGTCCAAAGTCGCCGACCTCAAGGTTATTAGTCGCACTTCCGTCAACAGTTATGCCGCCGGCGGAGCGCGCAACCTGCACGAGATCGCCGAAACGCTCGGAGTCGCCTACGTCTTGGAGGGAACTGTCGGCCAGACGCATGGCAAGGTTCGCATCACGGCTCAATTAACTGATGCTCGCACCCAGAATCGTTTGTGGGCAGAGACCTACCAGCGCGATTTGGGCGAAGTGTTCGCAATTCAGAGCGAAATCGTCCAGCGAACGATCTCGCAGCTGCGAGCGAATGTCTCCGAAAAAGAGAAAGCTGCTATCGCAGAACGGCCCACCAAGGATCTCACCGCATACGGACTATACGTCCGGGCGAACGCACTCACCGCAACAATTGCTCTCAACCCGCAGATCAACGACCGCTTACGCGAAGCGATTCAGTTGCTCGACCAAGCCATCGCACGGGACCCGGACTTTTATCTCGCCTACTGCGAATTGTCTGTCACACATGACTATCTCTATTTCTTTGGCCTCGATCACACACCCGAGCGCCTCGCACTGGCGGAGGCTGCGCTAAAAGCTGTCGTTCGCCTGAGACCTGATGCGGGCGAAACCCATCTCGCTCGCGCGAACTTCTTCTACCGCTGTTATCTCGATTACGATCATGCACGCACCGAACTGGGACTCGCGGAGCGGGCCTTGCCCAACAACTCTCAAATCTTCGAGTTGACGGGCTACATCGATCGCCGCCAGGGACTGTGGAACGAATCCGCCCGAAGTTTGCAAAGAGCTCTCGAACGCGATCCGCGCAATTTTTTTATGCTCCAGCAGATCGCGCTCAGTTATCAGGAATTCCGGCAGTTCGGGGCGATGGCTGCTGCGTTGGATCGCGCGCTCAAGTTGATTCCCCGCGATGTCGATACCCGGGTCACCCGTGCGCTGGTCGATCTCGAGTGGAAGGCCGACCCGCGGCCGCTGGATGAAATTATCAGAAAAACCTTGGCCGAAGACCCGGCAAAGGCGTCAGATCTGGCGGCCCAGTGGTTCTATGTTGGGCTTTGTGAACGTGATCGAGTGGCAGTTGCCCAAGCTCTGGCTGCGATCCCGGCGAACGGAATGTCGGTGGACTTGAATTTTCCACGCTCGTGGTGTGAAGGGTTGGCCGCCCGCGCTCGAGATGACGCCGCCGCTGCGCGAGCCGCGTTCCTTATCGCGCGCGCCGAAGTCGAGAAAACAGTACGCGAGCAACCGGACTATGGTCCTGGCCTTACGGTGCTGGGGCTGATTGATGCTGGACTTGGGCGCAAAGAAGAAGCAATTCGCGAAGGTCTCCACGCTGTCGAGCTATTGCCCATCAGTAAAGATTCCATCGACGGTGCAGAGGTGATGAAATATTTGGGTGTCATTTACGCATGGTGCGGCGAGAAGGATCTTGCCATTAAACAGATCAGCGCAACCCTGCAAATCCCAAGTACTTTGAGCTACGGCAACTTGAAACTGCATCCGTACTGGGATCTACTGCGCGGCGAACCTCGTTTCGAGAAAATTGTGGCTGACCTGGCCCCGAAGAGCCGCGAGAAGTAATTCTTCGAAGCTGACGCGGGTTTGCAGGTAGCAAGTCTGTTCCCCAGGCTACGGCGTTGGTAGCCGCGTCGCCGGCAGTTCAGCGCGCAGCAGCTGGCTCGAATTCGCCTTCCTTCGGCGGGGCCGGCGCGCCTTCGTGATGGGTGTGACCGCTCCGTAAGAATGGCACTTTGTCGAGAACGTGTTCCTGGAACCATTCCAACCAGAGATAGATCACGGGCGTGACAAATAACGTGATCAGTTGCGAAAAAATCAGGCCGCCAACGATGACCAGGCCGAGTGGACGCCGAGAAGAAGCATCCTGTCCAAAGCCGAGTGCGAGTGGCACCGCGCCCATGAGAGCGGCAAGCGTTGTCATCATGATCGGACGGAAACGTTCGACGCTGGCTTCATGAATTGCCGAGCGCAGGTCCCAGCCTTCGTCGATTCGCTGCAAAGCAAAATCGACCACCATGATCCCGTTCTTCTTCACGATGCCGAGCAAAAGAAAAAGGCCGATCACGCTGTAGAGCGACAAGGTCGACCCAAAAATCCACAAGGTGAACAGTCCGCCGACTACGGCGGGCACGATCGCGGGAAACAAGACCGTGATCGGATGAACGTAGCTTTCGTAAAGAATTCCGAGGATCACGTACATCACAAAAATGGCGGCGATCAGGAGCAGGGGCAGCGCTTTGAAAAGTTGCCGGAAGACAAGCGCCTCGCCCTGAAATGTTGCTTGAATGCTCGGATACTGGTTGTGCACTTGGGCGAATGAATCTTCAATGAACTTTGTCGCATCACCGATCGCGACGTCCGGCAGCAAATTGAAATTAATCGTGACGCTGGTGAACTGATCGAAATGGTTCACGGCCTGCGGCCCGACCACCTGACTTGTGGATGTTACCGCACGCAGGGGAACGAGATCCGAACTGGTTCCGGTGGTGGTAGTAATAGCGCCGATCCCCGTGCCGCCGCCGCTTTGGTTAATCGGGCTGCCGGTATTGCTCCGCACATATAAATTATCGAGATCTCGCGGCTGCGCTCGCTCATCGTCCTTCACTTCGAGAATGACCTGATATTGGTCGTCCGGCTGTTTGATCAAATAGACATAGTTCTGCGAATAGGCGTTCTTCAATAAACTTTGGATCGCGGAGGTCGAAACACCATAGGTGGCAGCGCGCTCCCGATCGATATTAATCTTCAGGTTCGGCGTGCTGTTGTAATAATCGGAGCGCACCGAAGCGAATCCTTTGAAGCCGCGCAGCTTCGTCATCATTTGATTCGCCGCATCGTAAACGTCTTGCGGAACGATACCGCTGATGGTGTAAGCGTACTGGCCCTGCGTCTGGTTGGTCGCGCCGACGTTGATTTGCAGCACCGGACTCGGCGTTATGACCGCAGTCAGGCCAGGAATTGTATTGATTGCCTTTTGCAATCGCAAAAGGCATTGCTCGATCGCATCACGCTGCTCGCGCGGTTTAAAAATGCAAAAAATGATTCCTTGCGATGACGCGCTGCGCGATGCGGAACCGGCCAAAGTGAAAAATTGCGCCACGCTCTGTTCCGCGATGATTTTCTCATTTACGAGTTTTTGAAAAGCCCGCATTTGCTCGGGCGACGAACCTTCCTGGGCGATAAAAACGCCGCGGGCAAAGCCGCTGTCTCCCGGCGGAAGCAGGGTGAACGGCAAATGAGTGAAGAAAAACCAAAGACCGAGGATGCAAGCGAGCAGGATCGGAATGGTCAGCCAAGCGCGGTTGAGAAATCTGTCAAGCGCGCGGCTGTAGGCGCCGATGACGCGTTGAATGAAATCGCCGGTCCACTTTTCCATCCGCGCGCGTTTATGGCCGGCTCTGCGTTCACCCAAAATCCGCGCGCACATCAACGGCGTCAAAGTCAGGGAGACAAGACCTGACGCGAGAATCGCGACAATGATCGTGATCGAAAATTCCTGGAAAATTCGCCCGAGCAATCCCGGCAAAAACACCAACGGAATAAAAACGGCGGCGAGCGAAAGCGTCATCGACAAAATCGTGAACGAAATTTCGCCGGCCGTGTTGTA
>Ga0209473_1002411_pt1 | contig 10294 bp, 6 predicted proteins | sample GraSoiAngelo_133_FD_185890 | JGI IMG/M metagenome (GOLD analysis project Ga0209473, IMG submission 185890) | Grasslands soil microbial communities from the Angelo Coastal Reserve, California, USA - 14_0929_05_20cm (SPAdes) (version 2) | ecosystem: Environmental > Terrestrial > Soil > Grasslands ...
AAGGCCACGCCGGTCCCTCCATTCTTACCGCTCACGATGGCAGTGTAATTTCCAGCCGGGAGCGCAGCGATCAGCGCCGCTTCCCTGTCGTCCGAAGGGGCGAGGCCGGCGTTTGTAATCTCCGCCTGCTGCGTACTCTTCCAATTGTCGTTAGCCATAACAAGCGAGCCGTCACCGCGGATCAGCCGGATTACTGGATCGGCCAGCGGGCCCGATATGCCGAAATTGGCCAGCGACGGCCCAATTCCGCGAACCCCGACACGTTTGGGCGCGGTGCCTGTGATAATGAAGCCGCTGATTGCGACGCCCTCACCGGTTTCCACTTGCGCACGGCCCGAGATGTTCAATGCCTGAGCCGGTAGCGCGCTGATCCGGAAAACCTGTCCGCCGGAACCTTGCGCCAGGTAATAAAGCGCGCCGTCAGGTCCAACATGAAGATCAACCGGATTGGATATGCCGGTCGCGAAGCCGGTCGCTGTGCCGGCGCCGGGATCGAAGACACGGATCCATCCGCTGCACAGATCGGCAAAAAAATATTTGCCGGTATAGGAGGAAGGGAATTGAGCCACTGGCGGGTTATAGAAAGCGCCACCGACAATGGCGCAGCCGGTGGTGTCGCTGGTCCCGTGGCCGTAGAAGTAGATCGGGCTGCGGAAAGAGGGATTGCTGGTCGGACCTTCAGTTATCGGCCAGCCATAGTTCGAACCGGCAATGCCGTCGTTGATTTCTTCCCAGGTCGACTGGCCAACATCGTTGATGAACAGGCGGGTCGTGCCTGGTTGAAAAGCGAAGGTGAATGGGTTGCGAAGGCCGAGGGCCCAGATCGCGCGATTGTTTCCAGTGGCGCTATTGTAAAACGGGTTGTCGGTCGGAATGGTGCCGTCGGAATTAATGCGCAAGATTTTTCCGAGCAGATTGGAAAGCGTTTGCGAATTTGCGCCGTTGCCATTCTCGCCGACGCCGATGTAGAGCTTGCCGTCCGGGCCGAAATGGATCGCGCCGCCATTGTGGTTGGTGGCGGAGCTGAGATTATCGAGTTCGAGGATAACGGCTTCGCTGCCCGGCGTAGCGGTGTCGCCGGCGGCGGTGAACCGGCTGACCCGGTTATGAATTGGCGACGTAGCAACGGTGTAATAAACGTAGACGTAATGATTGGTGGCGAAGTTCGGATCGAAGGCGATCCCGAGAAGCCCGCGTTCGCCAGAGGAATCGACCGTGAGGCTCACGAACGGCGTGCCAAGCAACGAGCCGTTTTTGATCACGCGCAGTTGGCCATTCTGTTGGCAGACGAAAAGCCGTCCATCTGGCGCAAACGCCATTGCTGTCGGTGGCCCCGATAGATTATTACCGACTTGTGCCTCGGTAAACCCTGACGGTAGGTTAGCCGCAGTGGCAACCAAGGATACAAAAGGCGCGATAACGAGCAGTAGGATTGTTTTGAAACTCGGAAGCAGGATATGGAAAGATCGCTCCACTTGGTTTGGTCGTTACCCAGCTACCCTGATTCATCACACTTCAGGAATCAAGGCGCGGCCTTCAAATCAGCCTCTATTGAGGTTTGATTTGAGGACAGCGGTCGCCGACTGAACCAAGGCCGGCCAGCAGCGTGAAGAATAAAGTTCCACAAGTTACTTTTGCGTTTTGGATCATCTAGATCGCGGCGACGACCTTGGGCGAGATCGGCAGCGATGTCTTGCAGATTACTCTAAGCCTGAAGCCATCAGCACTGCGATTTTTTTCGCTGCGACGAAGTGGAATTGCGTCGTATCGTCCGAACCGACGTGCGCCGCAAAACCAAACGCTGGGCCAGGTTCGCGTGTCTTTTCCTGCTCGGATCGCCCACGTACGCGCAGTCGGAGCCGTCGCTCTCCAAGGCAACGACGGAGAGGTTGCGTGTTCCGCAGACGCGAATACACAGCCCGGAATTCGGGTCGCAAATCATCGATTTGCGTGGCGGCATTGGCCCGGATGAAGCGGCGACAATCACACTTTATTTTAATCCCGCTCTTCGTTCCATTCGCGATCGGCGCGGACTCGCAGCCGCGCAATTAATCCAGGCCGGAATCCTTCCGAACCCGGTAGTCTCATACGCGCGCGACTATGTCACCGGTGGCAACACCGTCGGGACAACGAACGCTTACACCTTTAGCGCCGGCTGGGAGTTCAGCGCGCTCATTCCGTTTTTGCCCAAGCAAACGGCCGCGAAAAAGAATCTGCGCTCGGTTGATCTCGATGTTGCCTGGCAGGAATGGCAGGTGGCGATGAATGCGCGCGTGGCAGTTTATCGGGTTCTCGCCCTGGATGCGCAAGTCGCTCGCGCTCGGGAAGCGAACCGTGGGTTGCAGGAAAGCACCGGCGCCATGCGGGAGGCACTAGATAAGCATGAAAAAACAGTGCTCGATCTCTCTGCCGTCGAGTCAGCCAGTCAAGATTCGCTCGCGACCATGCTTGGACTCGAGCAGGAATTTGAACGGCAACGGCTGGGCTTGAACAAGGCACTGGGAGTGGAGCCTACGATGAGTGTCCGCTTGCGCGCGGGACTCACTTTGCCCACATATATCGATGTCGCGAACGAACATGATTTGCTGGCAAACGTCGAATCTCGCCGGCTTGATCTTCTTGGATTACGCCAGGGTTATGAAAGTCAGGATGCAACCGTGCGCGCCGCAATTCTCGCGCAGTTCCCGAAAATGTCGGCGGCGTTTGTGCGAGCGAGTGACACCACCGACGTGCACACGAGCGGTTTCAACATTTCCGTCGATGTGCCGATCTTTGATCGCAATCAAGGCTTCATCGCGACGGAGCGTGCGACCAGACAACGATTGAAAGATGAATACGATCAGCGCGTCTTTGAGGCACGCTCCGATCTCGCCGTTGCCATCGCCGACATTCGCTCGTTAGATCGGCAAGTGGCTGCTGCGCAAGAAGCGTTGCCGGTGTTCGAACGCCTCGTCAGCTCCGCCGAAACGGCGCGAGAACAAGGAAACGCGGATGTACTCAGCTATTACACCGCGCGCGGGACTTTGCTGCAGAAGCGAATTCAGCTAATCAAGCTTCAGCAGCAACTGCTCGAAGCGAAAACCACGCTGGAAATCGTTTCGGGCCGCTACCTGCCATCGAATGCATCGTTGAAGGGGAGATGAAGAAGAAGCCAATTATCATCGCCGTCATCGCGCTGGTGGTCGTTGCACTCATCGCGGTCGTGCTGAAGCGATTCGGCATCGGCGAGGGCGAAAAGAAAAGCGGGCCAATCGCGCGGGTGCAGGTCGCGAAAGTGCAACGCAAAGTCATCTCCGAAAAAGCGATTGTTTTTGGCAGCGTCGTCGCGCAGCCCGGCAAAACGCATTCCGTCTCGGTGGCATTCGAAACCCGGGTGCGCCATATCCTTGTCGCTCCAGGTCAATTTGTGCAGGAGAACGATCCGCTAACGGAAATCGAGCCGAGTCCGGCGGCGCAATTGCAAATGCAACAAGCGAAAAATGCGAGTGAAGCCGCGCAAAAGGAACTCAACCAAACTCAGGAGCGTTTCAAACTGAAGCTCGCGACCAATCAGGATCTGAGCGCGGCGGAAAAGACGGCGCGCGATGCGGAGGCCCAACTGACCTCCTTACAGCGCGCCGGGGCCGGAGCCGACAATCGCATTCGCGCGGGCCAGGCCGGGGTGGTGGCAAAGGTTGATGTGCAAGACGGACAAATCGTTCCCGCTGGTGGTCCACTGATCGAGATCGTCGCGGAAAATGAAATCGAGGTGAAGCTCGGCGTGGAAGCGGAAGATTTGCCGGCAGTGCCGCCCGGCGCATCGATATCGATTTTTCCGATAAACGATCCGACCGCGTCGCAAGTGGAAGGATCGGTCCGGCTGGTCACGCGTCGGATCGATCCGACGACGCGACTGGTGGATGTTTACGTGTCCCTCCCGGAAGGAACAAAGCTCCTGCTCGACGGTTACGTGCGCGGTGAAGTTCAACACACCGAGAAGAACGCGCTGGTTGTGCCGCGCTCGGCCGTGCTTCCCAACGAATCGCGCAGTTACGACATTTTCACTGTCGCAGATGGCAAAGCCGTCAAGCACACCGTGAAAGTGGGCCTGCAAAACTCCGATGAAACGCAGATCATCGGGGATGATCTGCACGAAAACGATTCCGTCGTTACCATCGGCAATTCCGAGCTGGAAGACGGGATGGCGATGGAAATCCAAAACGCAAAATGAGCTTCACCGCGTGGGCGCAAAGCCATGCGCGCTCGATTCTCTTCTTCCTCGCGATCCTGGTTCTGGCCGGAGTGGTCGCGAGTTTTTCCTTGCCAGTCGCGCTGTTTCCGCACGTCAGTTTTCCCCGCGTCCGCATTACTCTCGATGCCGGCGATCGTCCAGCCGAACGGATGGCGATTGAAGTGACGACGCCGGTGGAGGAAGCGGTCCGCGCCATTCCGGGAGTACGCAGCGTGAGATCGACTACCAGCCGAGGCACCGCCGAAATTTCGGTCAACTTCGATTGGGACGAAGACATGGTCGCGGCCATGCTGCAATGCCAGTCGCAGGTAAACAAAATTCTCCCGGCGTTACCGACCGGCTCTTCGTTCGAGGTCGAGCGGATGGATCCGACCGTCTTCCCGGTTATCGCCTACAGCCTCACGTCCGATTCCCATTCGTTGGTCGAGTTGCATGACCTGGCGCTCTACACCTTGCGCCCGGCGCTCTCTACCGTTTCCGGCGTTGCCCGCGTGACCGTGCAAGGCGGCCGCGTTGAGGAGTATCGGGTTAATGTCGATCCCGACAAATTACAGTCGTTCAAACTGACTTTGGCGGAGGTAGCGAGCGCGCTTTCGGCCTCAAATGTCCAGGTCGCGGTCGGTCACCTCGAACAATACAACAAGCTTTATCTGGTCGTTTCGGACACGCGCTTTCAGAAGTTCGAGGAAATTGAGCGCACCGTTTTGCGCTCCACTCCCGACGGCGTCGTTCTGCTTGAAGACGTGGCGCAAGTCGAGCATTCGTCCGAGCCTCAATGGATCCGGGTTACGGCGGACGGTCATGACGCTGTCCTCTTCCAGGTTTATCAACAGCCCACCGGAAACACCGTCGAGATCGCAAGCGGCATCAAAGCCAAGTTGCGCGAGATGACGAAACAAATTCCGGACGGAGTGAAGATCGCGGATTGGTACGACCAGAGCGATCTTATCACCGCCTCGGAACACAGCACACGCGACGCTGTCCTCATAGGCATCGTGCTTGCTGCCATCGTTCTCCTCGCCTTTCTGGGCGATTGGAAAGTGACATTGATCGCGACGCTCACCGTGCCGGCCGTCCTCGCCGCCACGATTCTGTTGCTCTACGTCCTGAAAATGAGTTTCAACATCATGACGCTTGGCGGCATGGCCGCGGCCGTGGGGCTCATCATCGACGACGCCATTGTCATGGTCGAACACATTGTGCGACGCGCGCGCGGTTCGGCGGAAGGCGATGCGCGTTCGCGCGTTCTGCGCGCCGCCAGCGAATTTACCAACCCGCTGGCCGGTTCCTCCGCGGCGACCATCATCATCTTTACCCCGCTCGCTTTTCTCAGCGGCGTCACCGGCGCGTTTTTTAAAGCGCTATCACTGACAATGGCGGCAAGCCTCATTATCTCATTTTTTGTGGCCTGGCTGGCTGTGCCGATTCTCTGCGCGAGACTGCTGCGAAGGGACAGTAAGATCGACAGGCCAAGCGCGTTTACGCAACGCGTCCACGAGGTCTATCGGGAAAACATGCAACGGTTGTTGCGCCGTCCCCGCGTCGTCTTCCTATTCCTGATCCCTCTTCTCTTGCTTGGCTTTCTCGCCTTCAAAAACGTTCCTACCGGATTTATGCCGGTGATGGACGAAGGCGGATTCATTCTCGATTACATTTCGCCGCCCGGAACTTCCCTCGCCGAAACCGATCGTCTCCTGCGTCAGGTCGAATCGATTTTGCAGGAGACACCCGAGGTGCAGACCTATTCGCGCCGGACCGGGCTTCAACTCGGCGGCGGCGTCACCGAGGCAAACACCGGCGATTTTTTCGTTCGGCTAAAACCGTTTCCGCGTCGCGGCATTGAAGACGTGATGGATGGCGTCCGCGAAGAAATCGAAACACACGTACCCGGTCTGCAGATTGAGCTGCTGCAATTGATGGAGGATTTGATCGGTGACCTGACCAGTGTGCCGCAACCGATCGAGGTCAAACTTTATTCCGACGACGAAGCGACGTTGCACACGCTTGCGCCAAAACTGGCCGACACGATCTCGAAGGTAAAAGGCGTCATCGAGGTGAAACCTGGAATCATCCCGGCTGGCGACGCGCTCAATATTCAAGTCGATCGCGTAAAAGTCGGGCTGGAAGGGATGGATCCCGACGCAGTCACCAAAGCGCTCGACGATTTTCTCACCGGCAATGTCACCACGAAAATTCAACAGGGCCCGAAACTCATCGGCGTGCGCGTTTGGATCCCGCGCGACGCGCGCGAAACCATGCGCAACATCGACAATCTTCTTCTCCGCGCGCCCGACGGCCATCTCTTTCCCCTTAAGCGCGTCGCCACCTTGACCCCGCTGAGCGGCCAGCCCGAAATCATGCGCGACGATCTCAAACGCATGGTTGCGGTAACCGCGCGCATCAGCGGCCGCGATCTTGGATCGACCGTGCGTGACGTGAAAAGAGCGCTGACGCGCAGCAATGTGATTCCGAACAATGTCCTCTACCGATTCGGTGGCCTCTACGAACAACAGCAAATCGCTTTCCGCGGCCTGACCTTGATTTTATTTGCCGCGATCGTGCTTGTCTTTCTCCTCCTGCTTTTTCTTTACGAAAGTTTTCGCGTCGCCGGCGCCATGTTGCTCGTCCCGATATTCGCGGTCGCCGGGGTTTATCTGGGGCTTTGGCTCACCCGCACCGAATTCAACATCACCTCGCGCATGGGCATGACCATGATCGTCGGCATCGTCACTGAAATCGCGATTTTTTATTACTCCGAATTTCGCGACCTGCCCCCAAGCGACGACCGTTTCATTCTGGCCGGAATCAATCGCATGCGCGCAATTTTCATGACCGCATTCGCGGCCATCCTTGCGTTATTGCCGCTTGCACTCGGGATCGGTCACGGCTCCGCCATGCAGCAACCACTGGCCATCGCGATCATCGCCGGGCTGGTCTTTGCGCTTCCGCTGGTGCTCATCGCGCTGCCTGCGCTGCTCGTCTTATTCAAGATCGACATCGCGACTGGCGCTGCGCAGCGCGAATAAGACTACCGCGTCGTCGCATCCGCGGGACCGTAAACGAGCAGCTTCAACGTGTTCGGCACAATAGTTGGTCGCGATGGTGGTGCGCCGGGAGATGGAGTCGGCGGCGGCTGAAATTTCGCTGTTGGCAAATAGATGCGATGCGTTTGTGGATCGAGCGCCATCGTTCGCGCGCCGCGCTCTGTCTTGAGTGTTTGCATCACCGTCAGCTTCTCCGGCGTTTCTTCCTTCGCGATCGTTGTCGTTCCGTCACCACACGACGCGAAGGCAAGCTGTGTTGAATCATCGAACGCGCAAGCATCAACGCCCGTGCCGATCGGCACGGTCGCAACAACTTTGCCAGTTTCGGTGTCCAGCATCGTCATCACTTTGTTGCTACAGCCGACAAACAATCGATGATGCGCCCTGTCGAACGCCATACCAGTCGGCTCGGTCCCCGGCGCGAGCGGCCAGCGCGCGACGACTTGATGTTTTGCCCTGTCGATAACCGCCACTTCACTTTTGTCTTCGATGTTGCAGTAAACGCGCCCAGCCGCACCATCGACCACCGCAAACTCCGGACTGCCACCGAGCGCAATCGTGCTGACTATGCTTGCCGTTTTTGCGTTGATCACCGTGGCCGAATTCCCACTGTGATTGAAAAAATAAACCTCGCCGCGAACTGGTTCGTAAACAAGCGCATCGGGATTCGTGCCCGTCTCTATTTTTGAAATCGTGCGCAGCGTCTTTAGATCGACAATGCTCGCTTTCGATTCTTTTCCATTCGATGCGAAACCGCGCTCAAGTTCCGGTGCGGCGATGAATCCGTGAACGCCAGGAGTATCGCCGATCTCGCCGATTATCGCGTTCTTGGTAAGATCGACAACGACCACTTTCGTCGCGTGCGAGAGATAGAGGCGGCGCGCCGCTGCATCGACAGTCACATAATCCCAACCGCCTTCGCCACCGATTGGGATCTCATTCAGAAATTTGTAAAGGTCCTCAGCGATCGCGGTAACACTTAGGCAGGCAACCGCGCAGCCGATCGCGGACATGGTTTTGAATAGCATGTTGAAGTGATAACCGAATTTGTGCGAATTGCCATTGGCGCGAAAACATGGGTGCGGTGTCTTTTGAAGATCTTTCTCGGTATAGCCGCGGAATTCGTCGCCGAAAAGGAATCCGTTACTTCACATTTAGGATCTTAACGATACTGCCCTTTGCCTGCGGGTCCTTTGGATCCTTCACCACCGTCACGTACAATTCTTTCTCGCCTTCGCTGAAAGCGACGTTTGTCGTACCATCACCCGTCGCGATCTCAAATAAGTGGAGAAGCTTGCCCTCAGGAGATATTTTTAAAATCTTACCGCCGAACCACTGCGCAACATAAATGTTACCCTTGCTATCGACCTTCATGCTATCAGGTCCAAGCCACCACGATTCGACCTTGTTTCTTGTGAGAAGGTTTAGCAGGGCAAAATTCGATCGGTTACTCAACGAGCCATCGGCATTGATCTTGAATTTCAACATGCAGTTTCCGACGGTTTCGCTGACATAGAGCGTCTTTTGATCTGGAGAGACGCCTATTCCGTTGGCGTAATTGAGGTCGTCCGCTACCTCGACCCATTTCTCGCTGCCAGGCGCGAGATAGAGAATTTTTCCTGCGACGGCGGTTGGCACGTCCTGGTACGGGCCAAACACCGTGGCGTAAGCGCCGCCGTTAGCGGTCACCACAATATCATTTATGCCGCCATCGAATGGCTTGCCGTTTTTGTCGGCCTCCCAACGGCGCACCTGCTTGCCAGTCAGGTCGAGTTCGAGAATGGCGCCATGCTCCTCGGTGCACGCGAGCAAAAATGTCTTTTGTTTCGTGAGCGCCAACCCGTTATGCCCGCAACCCGGAGTATGATTCAACACCGTGGTCGTTTTGCCGTCCCATTTCGATAGCGTGTTGGAGACCCAGCCAACGTAGTAAAGGTTGCCATCAATGTACAATGGACCCTCGGGTCCAAGGATATTGCTGACGATGACCGTTTCGTCAGCACGCATTGCCGTCGCAGGCAACATTGCGCCAAGGGCGATGCAAATAATCTTACTCGCCCTCATTTTAATTCTTTCCTGTCAACACTGGGTCATCGCAACATCTATTCAGCGCGCCGGCCGATTGGAAAAGCACCGAGCGGCTTTGCGTCGGGATGCGGCTCCCTTTTCATCAGATCGTTCTCGACGTAGCGGCGGAATTCCTCGCCAAACATATAACCTCGATCTTTCCAGAAGGCCTTGCCACCCGGCGCGCAAACTAGATTCATGATGACAAACTCCCAACCGAGCCAGAGTTCGGGAGCCAGTAATTTTTGCCGCCATTTCAGAAAGGCATTCTGCGAGTAGGAAAGGAACGACATGAAGGCCGCGATGAACCTGACTCTCTCCTGCTCTGACGGCGATGTGTAATCCCGCAACCCCTTGGCCGCGATTTGAGAAAGCACGGGATCTGAGGCGAGAACGTGGTACCAGTTGGCGAAGTGTTCGTGCACCGTCTGAGAAGTAGCAGACCGAACGGCGTTGGTGTTTTGTCGAATTTGGTGCGCGACATAGAACAACGAGACAACGACGGCAACGGCGCCGATGACTTGCCCGATATTCGCCAGGTCATTGAGATTCATGTGTCAGAAGTGTTAGCAGTTGTAGGGCAAGCGCTCAGCTTGCCAAACCAAAAAGCGGCAACCGATGCGGTTGCCCTACAATTCATCGCTTGCCTTTGAGTTGGCGCTCGTACTCGCTGCTGTCGAAATGGCCTTTCGATTTCCGCGATCAGGCCGTCGCGAATTCGCGCCGTGTGGTCATGCTGTTATTCCGCCCGGAGTGCGATGACGGGATCGACTTTGGTGGCACGGCGCGCGGGAATGAGGCAGGCAACGAGTGACACTGTAGTCATGACAAGTGCGGTGCCGAGAAGAGTGGCGACGTGCAGGGTTGGCACGTCGAAGAGAACGCTCTGCATCGCTCTTCCAGCCCACCACGCGCCCATCAAACCGAGGATGGTTCCGGCGGCGAGAAGGCG
>Ga0209473_1002414_pt1 | contig 10286 bp, 7 predicted proteins | sample GraSoiAngelo_133_FD_185890 | JGI IMG/M metagenome (GOLD analysis project Ga0209473, IMG submission 185890) | Grasslands soil microbial communities from the Angelo Coastal Reserve, California, USA - 14_0929_05_20cm (SPAdes) (version 2) | ecosystem: Environmental > Terrestrial > Soil > Grasslands ...
GCCGCCGAGCCCGCCGCGCAGGAGCGCCGGTACAGCGCCGGAACCTTCAGCTTCAATTCCGGCAACGGCCGCTGTCCGAGCTGCAGCGGCAACGGCTTCGAGCACGTCGAGATGCAGTTTCTCTCGGACGTGTACCTGCGCTGCCCCGACTGTCGCGGCCGCCGCTACCGCGACGAGGTGCTCGAGATCCGCCGCGAGGGTGCCGACGGCCGCCGCTGCAGTATCGCCGACGTGCTCGAGCTCACCGTGACCGAAGCGCGCGCGTTCTTCGCCGATGCGCCCGAGGTGGCCGTCAGGCTCGCGCCGCTCGCCGACGTCGGGCTCGAGTACGTGAAGGTGGGCCAGCCCGTGCCGACGCTCTCGGGGGGCGAAGCGCAGCGGCTGAAGCTCGCGGGGCACCTGGCCGAAGCCGGCACGGTGCTCTCGAGCACCACCCACCGCGGCAAGCTGTTTCTCTTCGACGAGCCGACCACCGGGCTGCACTTCGAGGACGTCGCGAAGCTGCTGCGCGCCTTCCGCAAGCTCTTGAGCGCCGGACATTCACTGCTGGTGATCGAGCACAACCTCGACGTGATCCGCGCGGCCGACTGGATCATCGATCTCGGCCCCGAGGGCGGGGATCGGGGCGGCGAGATCCTCTGCGCCGGAACGCCGCAGGAGATTCGCGCGGAGGCGCGCTCCTACACCGGCCAGGCGCTGCTCGCTTACGAGCGCTCGCTCGGCGCGGGCGCGCCGGGGGGAGCCCCGTCGGCCGGGCACGAGGACCCGCGCGCGGCGGCTCCCCTCGCCCTGGTGGCGGAGCCCGAGGCGGCGCGCTACCGCGGCGGCAACGGCCGCGACGCGCACGCCGTGATCATCCACAAGGCACGCGAGCACAACCTCAAGAATATCGACGTCGAGATCCCGCGCGATCGCTTCACCGTGATCACCGGCGTATCGGGCTCCGGCAAGTCGACCCTCGCCTTCGACATTCTCTTCAACGAGGGCCAGCGGCGTTATCTCGAGTCGCTGAACGCCTATGCCCGCCAGTTCGTGCAGCCGGCCGCGCGTCCCGACGTGGACGCGATCTTCGGCATCCCGCCGACGGTGGCCATCGAGCAGCGCACCAGCCGCGGCGGCCGCAAGAGCACCGTGGCGACGCTCACCGAGATCTATCACTTCCTGCGGCTGCTCTACGTGAAGCTCGGCACGCAGTACTGCCCCGACTGCGACATCGCGATCCAGCCGCAGAGCCCCGCTTCGATCGCCGCGCGGCTGCTGCGCGAGTACCGCGGGAGGCGCATCACGCTGCTCGCGCCGCTCGTCGTGGCACGCAAGGGCTACTACACCGACCTCGCCCGGTGGGCGGCGAAGAAGGGCTACAAGACGCTGCGTGTCGATGGGGAGTCGCTGCCGACCTCGCCCTGGCCGCGCCTGTCGCGTTTCCGCGAGCACACCATCGAGCTGCCGGTGGCGGACATCGAGGTCCGCGCCCGCAGCGAAGCCGCGCTCCACGACGGGCTCGCCCGCGCGCTCGATTTCGGCAAGGGCCTGGTACACGTGCTGGCATCGCAGGGGGGCCGGGTGACGGTGTTCTCCACCAAGCGCGCCTGCCCCTCCTGCGGCCGCAGCTTCGCCGAGCTCGATCCGCGCCTGTTCTCGTACAACTCCCGGCACGGCTGGTGCGAGAGCTGCTATGGAACCGGCGTCGAGATGCCGGGATTCGACGACGAGCAAAGCGGCGAGGAGCTCTGGTGGAACGAGTGGTACGCGCTGGCGCCGCCGCGGTGCGGTGCGTGCGACGGACGGCGGCTCAATTCCACTGCGCTCAACGTGCGCTTCCGCGACCGCTCGATCGCAGCGCTCTCGGCCGGCTCGGTCGTCGCCACGGGCGAATTCTTCGCGAGACTCAGGCCCGGCCCGCGCGAGCGGGAGATCGCGCGTGACCTGCTCGGGGAAATCCGCGCGCGGCTGAAATTCCTCGAGCGCGTGGGTCTCGGGTACCTCGAGCTCGATCGCGGCGCGCCGACGCTCTCGGGGGGCGAAGCGCAGCGCATCCGCCTCGCGGCACAGCTCGGCTCGAATCTGCAGGGGGTGTGCTACGTGCTGGACGAGCCCACGATCGGGCTGCACCCGCGCGACAACCAGATCCTGCTCGAGTCCCTCACCGAGCTCGCGGGCCACCGCAACACGCTGGTGGTCGTGGAGCACGACGAGGAGACCATCCGCCGGGCCGATCACGTGCTCGACCTCGGGCCCGAGGCTGGCGTGCGCGGCGGCGAGCTCATCGGGGCGGGGACCGTGGCCGATCTAATGAGAAACCCGCGCTCGACCACCGGACGGTTCCTTCGCCAGCCGCTGCTGCATCCCGAGAGGCCGCATCGCGCCGTGGATGCCGCCACGCCGCTCCTGACGCTCGAACGGGTGGCGCTGCACAACATCAGGGGAAGCGACGTGCGCATCCCGCTCGGACGTCTGGTCGTGATTACCGGCGTATCGGGTTCGGGCAAGTCCACCGTGGCGCGCGACGTCCTGTACGCGAACCTGAAGCGGCTGCTCGGGAAGCCGACTGCCGCGCGCCGACGGCCGCGGCGCACTGCCGCCGCGCAGCTCATCGGCTGTGCGGCCGTGCGCGGGCTCGAGCACATCGACCGGGTGCTCGAGGTCGATCAGACACCGATCGGCAAGACCCCGCGCTCCTGTCCCGCGACCTACATCGGCTTCTGGGACGACATCCGCCGCATCTACGCCGGCACCACCGAGGCGCGCATCCGCGGCTACACCGCGAGCCGCTTCTCGTTCAACACCGCCGGCGGGCGCTGTGAGGCGTGCGAAGGCCAGGGCGTGAAGACCATCGAGATGAGCTTCCTCCCCGACGTCAAGGTGCTGTGCGACGTGTGCGGCGGGCGGCGCTTCAATTCCGAGACGCTCGCCGTGTCGTGGCGGGAAGCAAGCATCGGCGATGTGCTCGCGATGAGCGTCGACGACGCGGTCGGCTTCTTTGCCGCCCATGCGCGCGTGCATCATGCGCTGAAGCTCCTCCAGGACGTCGGCCTCGGGTATCTCACACTCGGTCAGCCGAGCCCGACGCTCTCGGGCGGAGAGGCCCAGCGCATCAAGCTGGTCACCGAGCTGTCGAAGGTGCGCGAGGAAGGGGGCGGCCCCCGGGCGAGAGCAAGGCACACGCTCTACGTGCTCGATGAGCCGACGGTTGGACTCCACATGGCGGACGTCGAGAAGCTGGTCCAGGTGCTGCACCGGCTGGTCGGCGCCGGCAACACCGCGGTCGTGGTCGAGCACAACCTCGACATCATGGCGGAAGCTGACTGGATCCTCGACCTCGGCCCCGAGGCCGGCGACCGCGGCGGCCGCATCGTCGCCCAGGGCGCACCTTCCCACATCGCGCGCCGCAGCCGCCGCTCGCACACCGGGCGGGTGCTGGAGGGATTCCTGCGCGAGCGCACCCGGCGGAGTGGGGCTGTAGTCGGATAATTCAAGTTAGATTCGCGGGAGAAGCTCATGAGTGAGGGATGCGTCTTCTGCGGAATCGTACGCGGCACGGAGCCAGCTAGTGTCGTCTGGGAAGACGATCTCACCGTGGCGTTTCTCGACCGTCGACAATTTCACGCCGGTCACACGCTGGTAATTCCCCGGCTGCATCTCTGTGACGTTCGTGAGCTTGACGATACGACGGGGGCAGCGCTAATGGCGTCGGTTGCGCGCATCACGCGTGCTGTTGCCGCAGGCTTCCGCAACCAGGGGCTAAGCCTGTGGCACTCCATTGGCGAGGCGGCGGACCAGGAAGTACCTCATCTGCACATCCACGTGCACCCCAGGATGCTTGATGACCACCTGCTACAAATCTATCCCTCCGCTCCGCCACTAGCTGACAGACTCCTGCGTGACAAATATGCGGATACGCTGCGCTCTTACCTTGTTTGACGTGTGTCGCGAATTTAACAACCGTTGGAGCGGGCCGGGAAGCTCTTGTGGTTGGGCGCTCGGCGGCCGCTCAGCTTCACCGTTAGCTGCCCTGGTCAGCCGCGACGCACTACTGCAGCTCGTCTGGACTCTGGCGCTTGAGCAGGCAAAGCACGTTCGATTTCCACCAAGGTGCTGCTAGGCATAGCGTCCGCTAAGATCAGAAACCGGTCACGCGACCCTACTAGAGGGTTCACATGAAACGCTTCGTAGCCGCTCTGCTCGCCGTTGGGGCTTTCGCGCCGGTATCTGACGCTCGCGCTGCCCAAACTTGGATCGAGGGTCGGAACTACGTGCTGTTGACACCGGCGCAAGCTACTAGCGTGCCGGCCGGCAGTATCGAAGTGATGGAGGTATTTTCGTACGGGTGCATCGCCTGCAACAGCTTCCAGCCTGTCATGGAACGGCTAACGCGCAATCTGCCGCCGAACGCGCAGATTGTGCTTCTACCGGCCTCTTTCAACACCGGCGAGGACTGGCCGATGTTTCAGCGCGCTTACTTTGCCGCATGGATCTTGGGTGTTGCGGACCGGACGCATCGGGCGATGTTCGACGCCGTGTGGAAAACCGGCGAGCTCGCCGTCAGCGACCCTGTGACCCACCGACTTAAGACCCCGCAGCCGTCGCTCGAAGCCGCTGCTCGCTGCTATGCGCGTATTGCAGGGATAAATCCCGCGGCATTCCTTGCGACCGCTAGATCGTTCGCGGTAGATATGAAAATCAGGGCCGCGGACGCGCAAGTCGCTGCAATGCAAGTTCCCAGCACGCCATGCATCGTAGTGAACGGGAAGTATCGGGTGAATATGGACTCGCTGGGGAACAACGACGAGCTCATCGATCTCGTCAGATTTCTCGTGACCAAAGAGAGTATCCACTAAGCGTCCGGAGTTGCTCGCATTCACCGTTGAGACGGAGATTCTGGCAGCTAACAATCGTTGGAGCTCCACCGCTTCTCGGCGGCCGCTCAACTTCACCTCGTTAGGCAGCGCACGTGACATCGGCACATGAAAGTCCGCGAGGTCATTCGGCTCATTGAAAGGGATGGGTGGCGCCACGTGCGGACGAAGGGCAGTCACCGCCAGTTTCAGCACGGTAGCCGGTAAGTTTGGGCTCGACGTGCCGCCCGGGACGCTGAATAGTATCCTCAAGCAGTCAGGGCTTAAGCGTTCATAGGAGCGGCGGCGTGGAATACTTGGTTGTTGTTGAGAAGGGCAAGACCAGCTACGGCGCATACGTTCCAGATCTGCCGGGCTGCGTCGCCGTGGCGGAGACGCGGAGGGAGGTGCTGAAGCTCATTAGAGAAGGCATCACTCTGCAATCGAGGCCCTGCGTGAAGCCGGCGAACCTGTGCCTCCACCCGTCTCGAAGAGCCAAGTGGTCAAGGTACGCGCTGCCTGACAATCGGGCGGCCCGTGATGCGTGAGTGGTTAGGCCGCCGCGAGCGCTGGAAGACAGTATGCGCCCGCGGCGCTGATCCGGCGTCATCGTGCGGCCGGTTAACTTCACTGTTAGGAGGTCGTGCCCTCCAAGACGGTTAACGCTCACATGGAGACTCCTCAACCATGGCTAAAGCATATTGGATTACCGTGTATCGCTCGATCCGCAACCAGGAAGCTTTCGCTGCCTATGCCAGGCTCGCTGGCCCTGCACTTCAGGCGGCAGGGGGCCGTTTCCTCGCGCGCGGGCTGCCCGCGCGTGTCTATGAAAATGGGCTCGATCAGCGCGCCGTCCTCCTCGAGTTTGATAGCGTCGCGCAAGCCATCGCGGCGCATGACAGTCCCGGTTATCAGCAGGCACTCCGCGCACTCGGTAACGCTGCCGATCGTGATATGCGCATCGTCGAGGGCGTCGAATGACGGGCCGACCGCCGAAGGGACGGCGCCCGGCGTACGCACCGCAGCGGACTCCCGCGCCCGGCAAGTAGTAGGCTGTCCGCATGGCCCACGACCTCGTTTGCTGGAAGTGCGGCGCGGCGCTCGCCGAGCTGTCCCTGCCGCTGCGGCGGCTCGATGAGTGCCCCCGATGTCACGCCGAGCTGCACGTCTGCCGCATGTGCGTCGACTACGACACGAGCGTCGCCAAGCACTGCCGCGAGCCGACCGCGGAGGAAGTGAGCGACAAGACGCAGGCGAACTTCTGCGACTTCTTCAAGCCGCGCGCCGGGGCCTATACGCCTCCCGACACCGCCGCGATGGACAAGGCGCGGGCGGAGCTCGAGAAGCTCTTCGGCAAGCGCTGACCGCGCACGCTTCGTCGCGCAGATACGCCGCCATGCCGCAGCGCCCGGCCAGTCCGGGCTAGACTCGCCTCACAATCCGCCCATTCGGCGTGCCGCAGGCGGCACGCGTAGGGAGTCGCTCTCATGCTCGCTCGATCGCCCCGCGGGCGCCGTCCGCCCTCCTTCGCCGTGGTCGTGGCCTGCGCCGTGCTGCCGGCGTGCGCCGCGGCGGCGGCGCCGACCTCGGCACCGGGCGAGAAGGCGCTGCACGCCTGGGAGGGTGGCGATTCTCCGGCCGCACTGGAGGCGTGGGTGCAGGACCGCCTGCGCCGCGCCGATGCGGACGTGGCGCGCGTGCTCGGGGCGAAGGGCGCGCGGAGCGTCCCGAATACGCTGCGTCCCTACGACGATGCGGTCAACGAGCTGCTGCTCGCCGTCTCGCAGTCGAGCGTGATCTATGGCGTCGGAGCGACCCGTGAGCTGCGCGACAAGGCGCAATCGCTCACGCAGACCGCGAATGCCGCCTACACGGCGCTGAATCTCAACCAGGGAGTCTACCGGGCGCTCGCCGCGCTGCCGTCACCCGCGGATGGCGCCACCCGGCACTATCTCGAGCACAGCCTGCTCGAGTACCGCCTGGCCGGGGTGGACCGGGACGAGGCGACGCGGGCGAAGATCAAGGCGCTGCAGGACAAGATCACCGCGCTCGGTCTCACCTTCGAGCGCGCGGTGCACGATGACGTGCGCACGACGGTGGCCGACAAGGCACAGCTCGAGGGCCTGCCCCCGGACTACCTCGCGAGTCATCCCGCCGACCCCGAGGGACACGTGAAGATCACGACCGACCCGCCGGACGGCTGGCCGGCGCAGAGGTTCTCGAACAGCGCGGAACTGCGCCACACGCTCTTCCTCGCGGCCAACTCGGTCGGCTATCCGGCCAATACCGAGACCCTGCGGGCACTGCTCGCGACGCGCGCGGAGCTGGCGCAGCTCCTCGGCTACAAGACCTGGGCGGACTTTGCGATGGCGGACCAGATGATCGGCTCGCCCGCGAAGCTCGCGGAGTATCTCGCCGGAATCGATGCGGCCTCGCGCGAGCCGGGCGCGCGCGAGGATGCGGCGCTGCTGTCTTTCGCGCGCGAGCGCGACCCGTCGATCCAGAAGATCTCGTACGCGGACCTGCGCTACTGGCAGGAGCAGTACCGGCGCGCCCGATTCAACTTCGACTCGCAGAGCGTGCGGCCGTATTTCCCCTACGCCGGGGTCGAGCGCGGGGTGATCACGACCGCCTCGAGGCTCTTTCACCTCGACATCCGGCCGGTGAGCGGCGTGCGCACCTGGCATCCGTCGGTCACCACCTACGACGTCTACGACGGCCCCGTGAGGCTCGGCCGCATCTACCTGGACATGCATCCGCGCGAGGGCAAGGACAAGTGGTTCTCCACCCAGCCGCTCGCCTACGGCGTGCACGGCCGCCAGCTTCCCGAGGCCGTGCTGGTGTGCAACTTCACCGGCGGCACGAGCGCTGACCCGGGGCTCATGCAGTACGGCGACGTCGTGGTGTTCCTGCACGAGTTCGGTCATCTCATGCATCACGTCATCGGCGGGCAGAACGCCTTCGCCGGCGAGGGCGCCTTCCTGATCGAGGGGGATTTCGTCGAGGCGCCTTCGCAGATGCTCGAGGAGTTCTTCCACGACTACGGCGTGCTCTCGTCCTTCGCCCGCCACTACCAGACCGGCGAGGTGCTGCCGCGGGAGCTGTTCGCGCGCATGAACCGCGCCGACGCCTACGGTCGCGCGAGCGGCCAGCAGCGCCAGCTCATGTACACCTCGGTGTCGCTCGACTTCCACACGCTCACCCCCGCGACGCTCGACTTCGACGCCGCCTACCGCCGGGACTTCGAGCGCTTCAACCGCGCCGCCTTCATACCGGGGGATCACTTCTGGGCGAGCTTCACCCACCTGAACGGCTACAGCTCGAACTACTACACCTACGTGCTCGACAAGGTGATCGCGCTGGATTTCTTCGCGCAGTTCGATGCGCGGAATCTGCTCGGCGGCCCGGCCGGCATGCGCTACCGGCAGGCGGTGCTCGCGCCCGGCTCGACCAGGCCGGCGGCCGAGCTGGCGCGCGACTTCCTCGGTCGCGAGCCGAACCTGGACGCCTACCGGCGCTGGATGCTGGCGGAGTTCGACGCGGAGGCTAAGGCTTCTTCAGCCGCTCGCTGAGGCGCTCGAGCAGCTTCGTGAACGGCGAGTTCTTCTGCACCTCGACGCGCAGGTGCCGCACGCCGGTGTCGTTGATCGTCTCGCCCCTGCCGTCGTCGATGGTGAGCTCGCTGGCGCCGAGAATCTCGAGCGTCTCCTCGAGCGTCTGCGGGCCGCGGCGCTCGCGCGCGCCAACCTTGCCGCCGCGCGCGCGTGCCCGGGGGCTCGCTGTGGGCGATGATCCCGGGCGTACCGGGCGGCCGGGCACCCTGGGCGGACCCTTGGGCGAGTGCGTGGCGGCCCCCGCCGGCTTCCCCTGCCGCAGAGCCGATACCGCGCGCTTGGCCGTATCGTCGTCCATGAGCTTGAACTCTTCCTCCGGCCGTGAGCGCGCCGCCGACGTAGGGGCGAGGCTCCCGGACTTGAAGTCCTGATCGCTCGCGCGCGCCTTCTCCTGCGGGCTCACCGGCACCACGGCGACCGAGGCGAACTCGGAGCGCACGTAATGGGCGACCTGCTTGGCCGAGATCGCGTCGCTGAAGAAGCCGAGACGCAGTCCGTACCACTTGCGTCCGTCGCGGCTTCCCTCGACCGTATACAGGGTATAGGCGTTGAAGATCGCGAGCGGCGGCACCTTGCCGAGGTCGGCCGGCTGCACCGACCACTGCAGCTGCACCGCGAAGGACACCGGCGCGTTGTTGACGAGGGCCTCCTTCAGTGCGAGGCGCGTGCCGGTATCGTCGGGCTTCAGCATCGGGATACTGCGGTGCGAGACGTCCGCCGGGTCGGGCTCGCTGCCCTCGGGGCCGCGGGCTTCCAGCATCCGGAGCACCTGGGTGTCGCTCAGGGAGTCGCCCCCGGCCAGGATTGCCCGCGGCGGCGGCGGCGCATGCATCACACGTGTCTCGCCGGTCGGGCTGCTGTCGGCGAGCGCGGCGAGCACTTCGCGCACGTTCGAGTCCTCGAAGGCTCCTTGCGCGCCCCTGCTCGTGGTCCATGAGGCCCCGGAGGCCTGGGTGGTGGGAGCGCGGCCCGGAACGGGCGCTAGCGCGCGGACCGCCGGCGGCGCAGACGCGCGTGCGGCGGCAGGCTTCGCTTTCGGAGCGAAAGCGGCCGGCCTCGCCACCGAAGGAGCCACAAGACGTGCCGCAGCACGCAGCGCTTCACGGGGGGCAGCGTGCACGACGGGTACGCTGGCGGGGTTCGGCATCGTCGGCGGCGCGGCAGCCGCGGCGCGGCGCGCAGAGGGCGGCGCGGGGGGTACTGAGACGACGGGAGCGCGCCGCGGCGGCGGCGCCATCCACGGCTGAGGGCCGGCGGCGTGGCGGGCCTGAGCGGCGGCCGCGGCCGTGGCCCGCTCGCGGAGCTTGCGCCCCGGGGCCTCGCCGGCCCATGCGCCGGGGTAGATCTCGCGCACCACGCTCAGCCATTCCTCGGCCTCGGCGAGAGTCGAGAAATAGCCCATGTGAAGCCGGAAGCGCTCGCGGCCTTCCTCGAAGCGGCGGCTGACAAAGAATGTGAAGCGCTTGAGCTCGGGCAGATCGGTCTGCGCGAGCGCCATCGGCGTCGTGGATGAGCAGAGGTTGAGGACGAACGGCACCGCGCCCGCTGCGGTTGTCGCGGCGTTCAATGCTCCGGCATCCGTGCGAGACGAAGCGAAGGTGGTCATTGCTGTCATACACTTCCCCGGACCGAGAGAGACCACACCGGTCGGCAGGGACTGCGCTATCGCGCAATAGCTGGATTGCGAGCGTTCGCGCTCGGAAGCGCGAACGTGGCAGCCCCGCCGTCCTAGGAACCGTCCTTTAGACCGGTGGCTTTGCGTCCCCGCCTTTCGACGGGTTTGCCTTTATCACTCAGGGGCCAGTGTCAAAGCGTCGCGGATGGCAGTCAAGTCCCG
>Ga0209473_1002415_pt1 | contig 10285 bp, 10 predicted proteins | sample GraSoiAngelo_133_FD_185890 | JGI IMG/M metagenome (GOLD analysis project Ga0209473, IMG submission 185890) | Grasslands soil microbial communities from the Angelo Coastal Reserve, California, USA - 14_0929_05_20cm (SPAdes) (version 2) | ecosystem: Environmental > Terrestrial > Soil > Grasslands ...
GAAGCGGTCCTCGAGCACAAGGAGACGCTCGGCTCCTACCAGCACGGCATTTTCTATATCCAGGAGTACGTCAACAAGCCGCAGCGCGACATCCGCGCGATCGTCGTGGGGGACCAGACGATCGGCGCGATCTACCGCAGCTCCGAACATTGGATCACGAACACCGCGCGCAACGGTCGGGCATCAGTCTGCGAGGTCACGCCCGAGATCGATCAGCTCTGCCAGAAGGCGGCGGCCGCGGTCGGCGGCGGATTTCTCTCGGTGGACTTGCTGGAGCACGAGGACGGCTTGCTGGTCAATGAGCTCAACTACACGCCCGAATTCCACGGCTTCATGGACGCGACCGGCATTCCCGTCGCCGACCACGTGATCGACTATGTCCAGCAGGTCGGCGCGCGGCAAGCGGTGGCGTGACGACGGCAACCCTTGCTTGACAGCGGACCCCCATGGCGCGTATCGTTCCGGCCAACAAGTTCATACGGAAAGGCGTCGATGAGGGCGAGTACGCGGACGCCAGGATTACAGAGAGTCTCCGGCAGCTGAGAAGGAGAGTCCAGGGCACCGCCGAAAAAGGCCTCGGAGCCGCCGGTCGAACCCCCCGATTCAGGGGCAGTAGGCCGAGCCGGATGGCCCCCGTGATCGGGCTGGAGTCTTCAGGCAACGGACCGCGGACTCAAAGAGGCCGTTCTTGCGAGAGAACGGCAAAGTCGGGTGGTACCACGAGAGAAGGCCTCTCGTCCCGGTGGACGAAGGCTTTTTATTTTTTCGGAGGTGCCATGACCATCAAAGCGTTCAACATCATCGAGTCAACGCTGCGCGAAGGCGAGCAATTCGCCCCGGCCCACTTCACGCCCTCGCAGAAGATCACGATCGCCAAAATGCTCGATGAGTTCGGCGTCGAGTACCTCGAGCTGACCTCGCCCTGCGCCTCACCCCAGTCCGAGGCCGACCTGCGTACCGTCGCGGCGCTGCCACTTCGCGCCAAGGTGCTCACCCACGTGCGCTGCCATCTCGACGACGCCCGGATCGCGATCGACACCGGCGCCGATGGGATCGACGTCCTGTTCGGCACCTCCTCCGCGATGCGCGAGTTCTCGCACGGCAAGTCGGTGGACGAGATCATCGAGGCCGGCACCGAGGTCGTGCGCTACATCCAGTCGCAGGGCCTCGAGGTGCGTTTCAGTAGCGAGGATTCGTTCCGATCGGAGCCGCGCGACCTGCTGCGCGTCTACCAGGCGATCGACCGGCTGCACCCGCAGCGCGTCGGGCTCGCGGACACGGTGGGGATCGCCACCCCGAACCAGGTCTTCGAGATGGTCTCCATGGTGCGCAAGGCGGTCGACTGCGACATCGAGTTCCACGCCCACAACGACACCGGCTGCGCCATCGCCAATGCCTTCGCCGCGCTCGAGGCGGGTGCCACCCACATCGACACCACCGTCCTGGGAATCGGCGAGCGCAACGGCATCGTGCCGCTCAGCGGCATGATCGCGCGGCTGCTCAGCCTGCACCCCGAACTGGTGGCGCAATACCGGCTCGAGATCCTGCCGGAGCTCGACCGCATGGTCGCCGACATGGTGGGGATCGAGATTCCCTTCAACGCCGCGATTACCGGTGACACCGCCTTCCATCACAAGGCCGGAATGCACACCAACGCGGTGCTGAACAACCCCTCGAGCTACGAAATCTTCGACCCGGCGCGCTTCGGACGGGAGCGCACCGTAATGGCGGGCCACCGGTTGACCGGCCGCCACGCGATCGCGAGCCGGGCCTCGACGCTCGGCTTGACCCTGACCGACCGGGAACTACGGGTCCTGACCGCCGAGGTCAAGCGGCGCGCGGACACGGCACCCCTCAGCAACGATGAACTGGACGATCTGCTGCGGGGCTCGGTCCCGGCTTAGGAGAAAACCATGGGAACACTGACTGAAGAGATCTTCACGCGACGGCTCGGACGGGAGGTCCACGCCGGCGAGATCGTGGTGGCGCCGGTCGATTACGCGATGGCGCACGACGTCACCGGCCCGCTGGCGATCGAAGCCTTCCGCAAGCTCGACGTCCCGCTCTGGGACCCGCAACGCGTCATCATGGTTTTCGATCACATCCTGCCGGCGAACACCGTCGCGTCGGCGGGCCTGCACAAGGTCGTTCGAGACTTTGCTGACGAGTTCGGCGTCACCCATGTTTTCCAGGAGGGGATCTGCCACCAGCTGATGGTGGAGAAGGGTTTCATCCGGCCGGGTGGCATCGTGGTCGGCGCGGATTCGCATAGCACCACCTATGGCGCGCTCGGCTGCTTCTCGGCGGGTTTCGGCTCGACGGACATCGCGGTGACCTTTGCCACCGGCAAGACCTGGTTCCGCGTCCCGGAGACGATCCGCATCAACCTCCGCGGCGCGCTGCCGCCTGGCATCTTCCCCAAGGACCTCGCCCTGAAGGTCATTCGCATGCTAGGCGCAGAGGGTGCCAATTACCTGGCGGTGGAGTGGGGAGGTGAGGCGGTCGAAGCCATGAGCGTGGACGAACGCCTCACGCTCGCCAACCTGACGGTGGACTTCGGCGGGAAGGCGGGCCTGTGCGAGCCAGACGAGCACACTCGCGCCTACCTCGGCGAAGCGGAAGTCTACGACTTGCACCCGATCGCCCCCGTCTATCGCAGCCTCATCGAGGTCGACGCGCAGACGCTGGAACCACAGATCGCATGCCCGCCCGCGATCGACAACGTCCAGGACCTGAGCGCGGTTGCGGGCACTGAGCTCGACGAGGTGTTCGTGGGCAGCTGCGCCAACGGCCGCATCGAGGACCTGGCGATCGTGGCCGGCTATTTCAAGGGCCGCCAGGTGAGCCCGCGCACCCGAACCATCGTCGTCCCCGCCTCCAAGCAAATCTACATGGAGGCGCTGGCACGCGGTTACATCCAGACCTTCATGGAAGCCGGTGCCCTGGTGATGAACGCCGGCTGCGGCCCATGCCTCGGTCGCCAGCACGGTGTGCTCGGACCCGGGGAGCGCGCGCTCTCGACCAGCAACCGAAACTATGCCGGGCGGATGGGCAGCGCCCAGGCCGAGATCTACCTCGCGAACCCCGCGGTCGCCGCGGCCTCAGCGCTTGCGGGCGTGATCACGGACCCTCGGGGGCTCAATTGATGGCCCGGCTCTTCAAGTTCGGGGATGCGATCTCGACCGACGCCATCATCCCCGGCCGCTACAACGTCACCACGGATGCGGCGGCGCTGGGCAAGGCCTGCTTCATCGAGGCGCGCCCCGATTTCGCCGGCACGGTCCAGCAGGGCGATGTCATCATCGGCGGGCGCAACTTCGGTTGCGGCAGCTCGCGCGAGCACGCCCCGATGGCCATCAAGGCAGCCGGCATCCAGGCGGTGGTCGCACGCAGCTTCGCCCGGATCTTCTATCGCAACGCGATCAACATCGGCCTGCCGGTGATCCAGTGCGATGCGATCTACGACGCCGTCGAGGACGGCGACCCGATCTCAATCGACATCCATTCCGGGGGCATCGATGTTGATGGGAAAATGTTCCAGGGGGAAACGCCCGGCCCGGTGGCGGCCGCCATCATGGAGGCCGGGACGCTGATCGACCTGATCAAAACTCGCGGCTGGGCCGCGATCGAGGAGGTGTCGTAATGGCAACTGCGGTAACGGCGAAGTGCCCGGAGTGCGCCGCCGACGTCAAACTCGCGGCGGACGTCGAGAAGGGCGAGATCGTGCCCTGCAGCGACTGCGGCGCGGAGCTGGAGGTCGTCGAGCGCGATCCGGTCGAGCTCCGGCTCGCTCCCGAGGAAGAGGAAGACTGGGGCGAGTGACGTGAGGATCGGCGTCCTGTGTTCCCGCATCCGGGCTGAGGAGAAACTGCTCTTCGAGAGCTTCGCGCGCCGCCGGCTTACGATCGAGAAGATCGACGACCGCGAGCTGATCTTCGACCTCGCGGCCCAGCCGTCGGCGCGCTACGACGTGGTCCTTGAGCGCTGCCTCCACCACTCGCGGGCGCTCTACGCCCTGCGCATCCTTAATCAATGGGGTGTGCCGACCGTTAATAGCTACGAGGTGGCGCTCATCTGCGGCGACAAGATCAACACGACGACGGCGCTGATCGCCGCCGGTGTTCCCAGCCCCCGTACCCTCATCGCTTTCACGCCTGAGTCGGCGCTGGAGGCGATCGAGACCCTGGGATATCCGGTCGTGCTCAAGCCGGCGGTCGGCTCCTGGGGGCGCCTGCTGGCGAAGATCTCGGACCGAGACGCCGCCGAGGCCCTGCTCGAGCACAAGGACACGCTCGGTTCCTACCAGCACGCCATCTTCTACGTCCAGGAGTACGTCGACAAGCCCTCGCGCGACATCCGCAGCTTCGTGATCGGTGATGAGACCATCGGCGCGATCTATCGCGAGTCGTCCCACTGGATCACGAACACCGCCCGCGGCGGCCAGGCGCGCAACTGCCCGCTGACGCCCGAGATCGACCGCCTCTCGCGCGCCGCGGCCCGCGCCGTCGGTGGCGGGGTGCTGGCCATCGACCTGCTCGAGCACCCGGACGGGCTGGTCGTCAGCGAGGTCAACTACACAATGGAATTTCGTAACTCCATCGACACCACCGGTGTCGACATTCCCGGCCGGATCGTCGATTACGTCCTACGGGTTGCCGCGCTGGAGGCCGTGCCCGCATGATCACCGATGTCTCCAGGGAGACGCGCGTTGCCACCGAATCCGGCATCGAATTGCTCGAGGAGATGGTGTCGATCCCCAGCTTCTCGACGCAGGAGCGCGAGCTGGGCCAGTGGCTGGTCGCACGTCTGCGCGGCATGGGATTCGCCGCGAGTCGGGACGAAGCGGGCAACGTGGTCGCCTTCTGGGGCAGCGGACCGCGCGAGGTCATGCTCCTCGGGCACATGGACACGGTCGCCGGATTCATCCCGGTGCGCCGCGAGGGCAACCGTCTCTTCGGACGGGGCGCGGTCGACGCGAAGGGCCCGCTGGCGGCGGCCATCACCGCGGTAGCCCGGCAGCCGGCCGGCGCCGGGTGCCGCTTCACCGTCATCGGCGCGGTCGAGGAGGAGGGCAGCTCGCGCGGAGCGCGCCATCTGGTGAGCCGCCGTCCCCCGGACCAGTTGGTGATCCTCGAACCGAGCGGTTGGGACGCGATCACGCTCGGCTACAAGGGCAGTCTCAAGCTCCGCTACCGGCTCTCGCAGCCGCTGGGCCACGGCGCCGGGCCGAACGAGAGCGCGGCCGACCGGGCCACCGCCTTCGTGCGACGCCTGCAGGATCACGCGGCGACACAGGGTAAGGGGTTGGGGAGCTTCGAGCGGCTCGATGCGCGCATCCTTCGATTCCATGCCGACCATGACGGCTTCCGGGACACCGCCGCAATGACGCTCGGTTTTCGCCTCCCGCCCAACTTCGATGTGCCCTCCTTGCAGCAAGAGCTGGAACAATGGGCCGATGGGGCCGAGTTACGCTTCGAATATGCCGATGCCGCCGTGCGGGCAGAGAAGAACACGCCCGTCGTCCGAGCGTTTCTCAAAGGCATCCGCGACGCCGGCGGCACGCCGCGCTTCAAGATGAAGACGGGAACCTCTGACATGAACATCCTGGCCCCCGTCTGGGGCTGCCCGACGCTCGCCTACGGACCCGGCGATTCGAAGCTCGACCACACGCCGGACGAGGCCATGGACCTCGACGACTTCGCCCGCGGGGTCGACGTGCTCACCTCGGCCCTCAGCCACCTGGCGCGATGAAGGCGGCGGTCATCGGCGGCGCCGGTTATGCCGGCGGAGAGTTGCTTCGTCTCCTCCTTTCCCACCCCCAGGTCGAGGTGACGCAGGTGACGTCCGAGCGCCTTGGCGGGAAGTTCGTCCACACCGTGCACCCGCACCTGCGGCGACGGACGGAGCTGAAGTTCCAATCGCGGACCTCGTTACAGCCGGTCGACGTCCTCTTCATTGCGTTGCCGCACGGCGAGACCAGCAAGGAAATCGACCAGCTGCAGACGCTCGCGCCCACGATCGTCGACCTCTCGGCGGACTTTCGCCTGCGCGATCGCGGCGGTTACCCAACCTGGTATGGCTGGGAGCACCCGCAGCCGTCACTGCTCAGCGACTTCGTCTACGCACTGCCCGAGCTCCACCGCGAGCAGATCCGCAGCGCCAATCGCCTGGCCGCTGGTGGCTGCCTGGCGACCGCGGCCATTCTCGGCCTCTACCCGCTCACCCGGGCCGGCGTGGTCGATGCCGCGATGCCGATCGTGATCGAAGGCAAGACCGGCTCGTCCGCCGGTGGCGCCGAGTCGGGACCAGCATCCCATCATCCCCACCGCAGCGGTGAGATGCGGTCGTTTGCCCCTACCGCGCATCGGCACACCGCGGAGATCATCCAGGAGCTTGGCCTGCAGTCGCCCAACGGCCATGGGCCAACGATCGCCTTCTCGGCGACCGCCGTCGAGGCGGTGCGCGGCATCCTGGTGACGGCCCATGTCTTCCTCAAGGACGACCTCTCGGAGAAGGATCTGTGGAAGATCTATCGGGCGGCCTACGCCGATGAGCCGTTCATGCGCATCGTCAAGGAGTCGCAGGGGATTCACCGCTATCCCAATCCCAAGATCCTGTCGGGCACGAATTACTGCGACGTCGGCTTCGAGCGGGATCCGCACTCGCGTCGCGTGGTGGTGATGAGCGCGCTCGACAACTTGATGAAGGGTGCCGCCGGCCAAGCCGTGCAGGCGCTCAACGTTCGGTTTGGTTGGGACGAGCGGACCGGCCTCGATTTCCCCGGCTTGTACCCAATCTAGCCGTGTTCGTCATCAAGATCGGCGGCAGCCTGACCGACCTCGATCCCCTTTTGCAGGACGTCGCCGCCTGCCAGGAGCCCCTCGTGCTCGTCCATGGCGCCAACAAGGAACTGAACGATCTCTCCAACCGCCTCGGGCATCCGCCGCGCATGGTCACCTCGGAGCGCGGCGAGGTCAGCCGCTTCACCGACGCGACCACCATGGATCACTTCCTGATGGCCTACGCCGGTAAGCAGAACAAGCGGATCGTGGAGCGGCTTCGCGCCCTGGGCGCGAGCGCGGTGGGGCTCACGGCAATGGACGGCGGCATCGCCATCGGCCGGCGCAAACCGGATTTGCGTATCAAGGACGGCGACAAGGTCAAGATCCTGCATGGTGATCACAGCGGCAGCATCGAGCGAATCGAACCGAAGCTCCTGCGCCTACTGCTCGACTCCGGTTACCTGCCGGTTGTGACCCCGCCGGCGATCAGCCATGACGGCGTCGCCATCAATGTCGACGGCGACCGCCTCGCGATGGAGATCGCCACGGCACTCAAGGCCGAGCGCCTGCTGATCTTTGCCGACACCCCGGGCTTCATGCGGGATGTCAGCGACGAGGGGAGCGTGATCCCAACGATCCGTCTCGACGAGGTCGAACGCGTTGCCGAATATGGCAAAGGCCGGGCCAGGGTCAAGCTGCTGGCGGCGGCGCAAGCCATCCGGCGCGGCATCCAGGCGGTCGGGCTGCTCGACGGGCGCGGCGAGCACCCGCTGACGCGCGCGTTTGAGGGAGCCGGCACATGGGTCACGACCTGACCAGTACGCACACTCAGCTCAGCCCGATCCCGTTGCACGCGGGCCGGGGCGTGACCCTGGTTCGCGGAGAGGGGTCCTATCTGTGGGACGACAAAGACCGGCGGTACCTCGACCTGATGACCAATTACGGTGTCAATCTCCTGGGGCACGCGCACCCGAAGGTGACCGATGCAATCAAGCTTCAGGCATCGAAGCTGACCAATGCCCATCAGAGCTTCGACACGCCGGCGCGCCAGGACTTCCTTGACGCGCTGGGCGCGCTGCTTCCCCCACCCCTGACCCGGATCTCGTTTGGAAACTCGGGAGCCGAGGCAATCGAGGCCGCACTCAAGTTCGCGCGCGTCGCGACCGGCCGCATCGGCATCATTGCCACGCATCGGGCCTACCACGGGCGCACCTTCGGCGCCCTGTCTGCGACGGCCGATGCCAAGTATCGCGATCCCTTCGCACCCATGCTCGAGGGCGTCCGGCACATCCCCTTCGATGACCTCGACGCCCTCGATAAGGTGCTGGACGACACGGTCGCGGCCGTGATCGTCGAGCCGATCCAGGGGGAGGGCGGCGTCCGGGTGCCCGCCGACGGCTATTTGAAGGGCATCCGCGAACGCTGCGACGCGCGCGGCATCCTTCTTATATGTGACGAGATCCAGACCGGGTTTCGCACCGGTGCCCCATTCGCCTTTACGCGCGAAGACATCGTGCCCGACATCCTCTGCCTCTCGAAGTCGATCGCCAATGGCCTGCCGATCGGGGTGACCGTCACGACCGAGGCGGTCAGCGAGCGAGTGCCCAAGGGGAGCCATGGGAGCACCTTCGCCGGCAATCCACTGGTCTGCGCCGCCGCTGCCGCGACTCTCAAGGTGCTCGCGGATGACACACTTCATACCCGCGCGTCCAGTGCCGGGACGCGTTTTCAAGAGCGCGTTCGCGACCTCGGGCTGCCACAGATCCGTGAGATCCGCGGCCGTGGGGTGATGCAGGCCGTCGAGTTGAAGAAACCGTCGACCCCGGTGATCAAGGCGATGCAGGATCTCGGCGTGCTCGTCCTACCAGGAGGAGGAACCGTGATCCGCTTCCTGCCGTCGATTCTGATTCAGGATGATCAACTCGACGAGGGAATTGATGCGCTCGCCCAAGCCCTCCGCCGGACTGGATGAACCGTTAAAGCTCGATCGGAGGAACGACGAAACCCAGAGCGCCGCCAGGGTCCCCTCGGGGAGCCCACCTACAATCGCGCCATGCGATTCGATCAGTTCACGATCGCCCTTCTGATGCTGCGGCCGGATGCTCCCGTCCTCGACGAAGTTGCCGCCGCAGCGCTTCAGGACGCCCACATGGCGCATCTCGCCGACCTCCATGAAGCCGGTTACCTCGTCGCGGCTGGTCCGCTGCTCGGTCCACCGGATCGTGAATTTCGCGGTCTGACCATCCTCAACGTCGACCCGGAGCGAGCCCGGGCGCTCAAAGAACAAGACCCGGCTGTACGGGCCGGGCGCTTCTCAGTGCAGATCTTTCCCTGGATCGTGCCGGCCGGAGCCATGACGTTCGGTCCCACCCGCTTTCCGCGTTCAATGGCCGAGACCGAGACCTGAGCGGCCCGCAGACAAAAGAAGAGCCGCCCCACGGGGCGGCTCCAGACGGGCAATTGCGGGTCGTCAGTCGACGACGGTCGTGGTCGAACGAGGACGGGACATGAGCCGGATGAGCGAAACGATGCCCCATCCGATCAGGGCATAGATCGCCATCGCGACAAGCGACTCGGGCTCGAGAATCGACCGGCCTTCCTGGGCGGTATTGAAGATGCCGTGGAACCAGACGACCAGCGGCCACGTCAGGTCGTACATGAAGCGGACGAAGGGCGCTGGGTTGGCGCCTAAGAGCTTCAGCACGAAGCGAATCGCGATCAGCACATCGAGAAACACCACGATCCACCAGACGGCCTGGATGGCTCGCGAATTGTACCCGCCCTCGCGGTAGACCGCCGTCCGCGAAGTCGAGGAGGTCGTTACCGGCGTGACCGGCGCGACGGGCCGCACCGGCTCGCCGGCGGTCGTCTCCTCTCGGACGACTTCTCGATCGTATGAGTCAGGCATGATGCTTCTCCTTTGAGCCCGCAGATGGGTATGAGGCGCGGCTCAAACGCTACAGACATATTAGCACATTTTATAGCAGCGTAACGGTCCATTTGGCCGATCCTTACTCGGTCCATTTGCAGGGTCCCAGATGGTCGAGGGGCAGCCGCGGGCGAGAATGGGATGACGTGCAGGTCGCCGTCTACGGTGCTGGCGCGATTGGAAGTTTGGTTGGAGCGCGTCTTCATGAGGCCGGTGTCAACGTCGAGCTGATCGGACGGCAGGCTCAGGTAGATGCGATCCGGGCAAGTGGACTCCTGATCAAAGGGCTCGAGGAATCGCGCACGGTCCATTTGCCTGGCGCGGTAAGGCTCGAGGGGACGCCCGACATCATTCTGCTGACGGTTAAGTCGCAGGACGTACAGGACGCCTGCCGCGAGATCGCCCGCCTGGGTTCAGACCCGACGGTTGTCACCATGCAGAACGGCGTTCGATCGGACCGCGAAGCGGCAGAGATCCTGGGACGGGATCGCGTCGTGGGATGCGTCCTCAACATCAGCGCCACCTACCTCGAGCCGGGTGTGGTCGAGCAGAACACGCGCGGGCTCTTCCAGAT
>Ga0209473_1002417_pt1 | contig 10275 bp, 4 predicted proteins | sample GraSoiAngelo_133_FD_185890 | JGI IMG/M metagenome (GOLD analysis project Ga0209473, IMG submission 185890) | Grasslands soil microbial communities from the Angelo Coastal Reserve, California, USA - 14_0929_05_20cm (SPAdes) (version 2) | ecosystem: Environmental > Terrestrial > Soil > Grasslands ...
ACCTACTAAACCTCCTGTAGCTAATCATGCGGCTCTTGCCACAGGAGGCATACTACCTATCTTATATGACATACCTCTTATACCAGCAACAACAGTAGCACCTAAACCTATACTACCTGCTCCTTGCTCCTTGACTTATAGCTGTACCTCAAGAATTTGGTACATTAATATTAGGATTGTGTACATGTAAATTGGGATCTTGAAATTGAATATTAGTATTGTTACCGGAAATACTAGGATTAACCTTATTAGCATCAATAATTTCCTTAGCTGCTTTAGCAGCTTCTGTAAATTTATCGTCACCTCCTTCACAAAATATAGGATCGTAAGAAAATAAGTAAAATGATATCAAATATATACTAATTGATAATAATATTACTTGAATAATACCACATGTTTTATATAAATTTTTATTCACAATTATGTTTAGTTTTTTATACTATATTATAAATGGATTGAGAAATCTTCTCTGACAGGTCCCACGTTAACAATAATAAGTATTTTAATCATTTATTATTGTTAAAGGGATACCCATTATCTTTATAATGTTAAATTTAAAGGTATTTAAATTTAAATATCCTCTAAACAAGCCGTCACAATTAAGGATGCAACTTGCATAGTTATTTATATTTTCATATAAATTAGGTCCTATTATTACTTTTAATAAACGTAATAAACCAAAACTTTTTATAGGAATATAAATATACTTTAAACTTTAATTTTATATACTTTATGGGAATACTCAACTTAATGAGGATACCTTGCCCTACCAAATTTAATTTATTATCTCAAATCTGGCGAGATGCGTTTTTACACCCTAGCCGTCCTACCCATTTTTATTTTTCAGTACGACATTTAAACCTTTTTAATAATATTGAAAATAAATAGTATTTTATTCTTTCTTATAATAAAATTTATATTATTATTCATATTATTATTTTTATTATTTAAAGACTAATAAGTAAAAATCAAAAGTATAAGATATACTTATCAGTTAAAAACGTATTTTTTTTTTATAATGATAAAATTAAAACTTTTTATACCATAAAAAAATATGTATAATCACAATTATACTAATTTAACTATGTCTTCTTTTACAAATTAATTATTAAAAATCTATTAGAGAAACGATTTGAGCGTTTACTATACTATATATACAAATATTAATTTTTTTTTTAAACAGTATATCCATTACCCGTATAAATGTTATTTTTATTTAGACATTTAGCAAGATAAGAAAAATGTATACCTATAAATTCAGCAGCCTTCCTAATAGAAGTAAACACTTTTGTTTCTCCTGTATTAATTTCTGTTACAATTACAGCATGCGCCTGTAAATTAGCCGATAGCTTTAACTTAGTATCTTTATCTCGAGGACGTCCTAATTTTGCTAAACTCATACGTTCAATACTAAGAGCACTATGTTTAAATCCAACCAAAGATCTTGCAACTTTTAAAGTGTTATATTCCAACTCTAAGTTATCTAAATAGTATTGCTCTTTCTGTATAACAACTGACGGATCACAATATTCCATAATATCTAATTTAAAGCTAGAGTAACCGTATTTTAATAACGCTTTGTATATAATACTATTATTAATCTTTGATTCACTTTTAAGGTAAGAGATATTGAAATAATTCTTAAATCTAATAGATAAATCCAAAGAAGAACCCACATAGCTTTTACCTGAAATAATATGGGTCCATCTATAAATACCTGTTTTATTTTTATTGTCTGAACATATTTGCTGTTTTTTGAGATCGGGATTATTATAAGAGCGAACAATTGTAATAGTAGTCAATATTTCTTTTTTATTCATAGTTTTTATATTAATATATTTTTTATTTAATGCAATATTAGGAAGATTATAGATTCTTATCCAAAGAACGACTCGAACGTTCACGATTAATATCAACAAAGCTTAAATTTGTCCTGTCTACCAATTCCAGCATTCGGACTTTTTCTATTTTTAAAATTATTTTTATTAAGTTAAAAATATTGATTACTTATTAATTAATAAGTATAATAAGGCTAGAATGATTTGAACACTCATCTGAGCTATCATGAGCAGCTTGCTTTACCAATTAAGCTATAACCTTTAAATGCGAACATAAGATTTGCACCTATACCAACTGGGCATGAGCCAATTATGCTTCTATTACACTAATTCGCATTATATTTATTAGAGCTCAAGGGGAATTCGAATCCCCGCCTTTAACGGTGAAAACGTTATGTCTTAACCACTTGACTATTGAGCCTTTTTTTATAAATATATATTTATATATTTATTAGCCTAATGCAAGTATTGCGCTTACTTCTTCCGAGTACAAAACGGATGCATTACTTTTATGCTAATTAAGCCTATATATATATATATATATGTATATTGTGATAAGTGTATTATTTAGTATATAATAAAATTAGTACTTTAAACCTTAAGATATTAAAATCCTTACAGTTAAAGCCTATTAATTATAATATTAATAATTATATTATTAATATAAAAATTCGTAGTATTAAACTACGTATATTTAAGAGTATCATAAAACAAGTTTTGTACCTATATGCATTCAGCACTTATCTTTTACAAACATAGCTTCTCTGCTGTGCTTATGCTATATATTTACTTAAGTGTAAGTAACATCCCTATATATATATATATATATATAGTATTAATATTGGGCACATAAACAACAGATAAACCAGAGATTTATATACCCAACTCCTTTCGTACGAAGGGGCTAATCTTAATTTACTCTAATTTCCTCTAGAAGATAGAAACCATACTGTCTCACGACGTATTTAACCCAGCTCGTGTAGCTCTTTAATCGACGAACAGTCGTACCCTTCATGATTTTTGCATTCATGAGGATGAGCTAAGCCGACATCGAGGTGCCAAACTGCGCACTCAATTTGTACTCTCTGGCGCAATTAGCCTGTTCAAATATTGTTATCATAAAGGCTTTTTATCCTTTATTTCCATTTTTCACAAAATGGTTCAGACTATGTCTTCATCTTTATTATTATAAATATAAAAAATATTAAAACTGACTATATAAAATATTATTCTTATATACTAGATATTCAACCTTTTATACCAAAAGATCCATTACGAGTTTTAGAATTTATGTTTGAATATTGTATATTAGACTTTACATGACCTCTTAAAATAACAGAAGATAAACCTTTATAAGAAGAATGTATGTTTTTTAAACTACCTTTATATTTAAATTTGAAAATAGATTTTGCTGCAGTAAAACGTCTGGATAATCTACCTGTAGCTTCTAATCTAATACCACTTATAAATTTATTATTAATACTATTTAAAACATTTTTTTCAATATCTTTTCATCTTTCTTCTTTGTTTTTTATATTTGCAAAGATGAAAAAAGGAAATATTTCAAATAATAATTGATTGAATTTATCTTTATTTTCATTTTTATTTTGATATTTTTTTAAATACATTAGTAATAATGTATTTAAATTCTGAATATTATTTCAAAATAACATTTTATCTAATTTAATTTTATTTAAATCATGTTTTACATTAAGTTTACTTATATATGGTAATCTTATTAATTTTAAAGATTTTTTTAATATACGTAATAATTTATTATTTCTATTTCTTAATTTAATAACAATAGATTCAGATAAAATATCACTATTTAAATGTAAATATTCTAAATTAACAATATTAAATTCTACTTTTTTTTTATATATTTGACTAATTAAATTTTTTAATTTAAGTAAATATGTATTTTCAAATTTAGATTTATTGAAATACAGCAAATTTTTATAATATATTTTCAACATTTCTTTTTCTAATGATTTTTTAATAAAATCTTCATAATGTTTTTCTTCATAATTTTTAAAATTATCATAACCTAATTCAAGTATTTCGTTTAGTAAATTTTTTTCTTTATTAATTAAATTAATTATTTTTATACCCTGTAACTTTATTTTTTTTAGTAAATATATATTTTTTTTACTTATTTTATTTAAAAATTTTAATTTATTTAAAAAATAAATTTTTTGCCTATTATAAATAGACAAAGTAATAATAACTTTCGAATTAGTATGTTTTAAATTCGCTTTACTTACAAATATTCTATTAATAGATAATCGTCTAAGTCTAATACGCAACATATTAGAAGTTATCTTATTTTCATATTTAGGGCTAAAAAAATTAAAATAACTTTTAATTAATTTAATTACCATTCTATCTATTATAGGTAAATGTCTAATATTTTTTTTATTATAAGCATAAATACTATTAAACCATTCATTATTTGCAGGAGAAAAATTTTTAGTATAATCAACATTATTTTTATCTAAACATATTAGTTTAATACCATTAGATTTATACTTGGATATATTATTATAATTATTAACACAAAAAATATTAGGCATATATAATATAAATGTTACATTTTTTTATTTTGGATTGGATTAAAAGCTAAACTAATTAAATTAGTTTAGTCTATTTCATTAATATTAGAAAAATAATATTAATTATTATAAACCATTTTTTTCCCTTTTTTAATATAAGTATATCAATTACTTATTGATAAAACATAATATATAAGTAAGATATGGTTACTTATCGTATATATAATTATATAATATAAAGATGTTGGGTATTTGTAAAAAGATTATTGTTAGCATTACTCACTTTCTAGTCGTTGAACGTACTTATTCTATATACAATATAATATTTGTATTATATATTAATACAAATATAAAACTTAAATAAATTTCGCTTCAAGTACACTTATACATAATAAGTTATTCTTGAAATTAACCCAATAAAATACCAATAGTTTTTATTATTCAAAAAACATTGGAGGACTAACTATTAATCCCTAGCGTAGCTTATTCAAAAATCCAAGACCTTTCCTTTCTGCATCTTGTGATCATATGCCCCGCTTACGCGACTGATAGACATGTAAGTCAGACAGTAAAGCAAGATTAAGCCATTAAACTTAATAAGTAAAAATCAAAATCAATTTATATATACTTTTTATATTATATAAAAACATACATATAAAAAAACTAAAAATATTACTAATAAATAATACTCTATAATATTAGATATTATTTTATTTATTAATATCTTAATTACATCTATTTTCCATATAGTTTAAATCTTACTTAAAATTAAAAATATTTCTAAATTAATAGAAAATTACTGAATTAATATTATATTTATAATATTATATAATAAATTAAAAATAAAAAACATAACAATTTTTTTATTATAAAACAAAAAAATTAAACATTTAATTACAAAATTGTAATTTTACAAAATTAACTTTGGATATACCCAGGTACTTTTTATGGGATCTGTGCCCCGCATAAACTGCCTCCTAACAATTGTTCCCTTAAATAATTTAAAATAATAATATTTTAAATTATATAAAAAGTATAGTATACATTTTTACTAAAATTAAAAATGTTAAGATTCAACTCTAAATATGACCAACAAAATAAAGGTGTTTCAATTATATTTTACCAATTACCTTATACACTACAACTTGTCCGATCATACCCAATAATTAGTAACAGTAAAGCTGCAAAGGGTCTTCTCGTCTAACTAGAGGTAAACTGTATCTGCACAGTTATTCCAATTTCACAGAGCCAATCATTGAGACAGCTGTTGTATCGTTAAATCATTCATGCAAGACCGCATTTAACGGCCAGGGTATTCCGCTACCTTAGGACCCTCATAGGTAAGGCCGCCATTAATTGGGGTTTCCTTCAAAACCATACTTATTTTAGTCAGCAAAGTAAATTCGTTAACCAGCCAACATAGGGCAGAAATCACACTCAATACTTTGATTTTATATCTTATTGCAAAGTGCTTTGTTTTAATTAAACAGTCGTACAACACTATTCTGTGCCTCCTTTTCTTTACCTGATATTAATCAGGAGGAACGGCTCTCCTTATCCCGAAGTTACGGTAGTTAATTTGCCGAGTTCCTTAATGATTGTTCACTCTAACGCCTTCGTATACTCTACTAACTTACTTGTGATAGTATCTAGGTACGGTTATATTATGTTTATTGTTTTTCCAGAACACTCCGTCACTTTAAAACAAAGGTTGTTACTATATAAACAAGATTTTCTCATCGTTTTATCCCTTAGGTTAGTTAACTTAGAGGCCGTTACTTTAATTAAATACCATAAGCTTAAGGCGAGGGACATGTCCCTTTTTCGTTACTCATATCAGCATTATCACTTGGATTATCTAATATTTAATCTTTAAAAGATTAAATCAAAAATTTATCTAACGTTCCGCTACACCATATATATAATATATTTATATATATATATATATATATATAGACAAGGTCTCGGTATATTATTTAGATCCGTTAAATTTTCGGTGCCATTATCTATGTAAAATATATAAATATATCACTAAACCAGTGCTCTGTTACGAGATCTTCAAAAAATGGCCGCTTCTAAGCCTATTTCCTGGTCGTATACAATAAAAACTTCCTTTATTTCACTTAACAATAATTTTGGAACCTTATTAACTCTTGTTCAGGGCTGTTTCCCTTTAGACATACAACCTTATCGTACTATGTCCGATTATTCAATATTCATCATAGCCCTTCCGAGTGCAAATACTCACCGATAAAATATTCAAATCCCCCGATATATACAAAGCGAATTATTATTTTTTTTTTCTAAGAAAAAATGAATAATAATTACAAGTTGTCTGAGATCACAGTTCTGTACCTGCTATGATGTTATTTGAATTACCTACTTATATAGGTTTCGCGGAAACAAATCTACCTCTTTAGCCATTTTATAGGCAGAGAATGAGGTCCTTCTCGGATATCTTTACAACGATAACCCGTTCGGGCTTTTATTACCCTGATCATGGTAAGATCACCAGGCTTCGGGTCTAATTTTAGATACTAATTCATTATTTCATAATTGGTTTATCTAGGCATTATTGCTCGCATCTAATATTAACTTGCTGACCCATTATGCAAAAGGTACGCTCTTATTATTTTTTTAATTTTTATTCGAGCTGCTTATAAAACTACTATTTCAAACTTTCCCTCTCGGTACTATTCACTATTGCTTATATATCATATTTAGCCTTAGAGGAAGGTTCCCCTTATATTCAAACAGGATTAAACCCATTTTACTTTTATAATATATCAATTATTTATATTAATATAATATATTTTGATATATATAGGCTATTTTATTTTCATTCACACTAATAATAAAATCTCGTTTGATTTATTTTCCTAAAGTTAATAAGATATTTCAATTCACTTTGTTTATTATTTAATTTATCTAAGAATTCATGTGTTATTTATATTTTAAGCCACAAATTAAATAATCTTTCTTTGATATATAGCTAGTTATCCTTAATAGTTTCTTTATATACTTGCTTACATTTTTTAATGTAGAAATAATACATTCCATATCTATTACAATATGTTATTAATACGTTTTATGATTATATATATCATATCATCGGGTTATTATGAATCGAACATAACTAAATCTCAGCCCAAGTAAGACGCCTAACCAACTGGCTCTAACCCGTTATTTTTTAATATATATATATATATATATATATACATATTTACAGAGAATATCCGATTTGAACGGATGTGATCTTTTTAGATCAAATAAGTCTCAAGCTTACCACTTTAAACCACTCAGTCAATTCTCTTTTTTTATAATATTTAATTACTAATATAATTTTTTTATATGAAAATTACAATATTAAATAAAAAACCTTTATAACAAACTTATATATTAATACTAATTCCTCCTATATTTTAGTATTAATATATATACATAATAATTCAGAATACTTTGTCTCTAAACAGGGTGAAGCAAAATAAGAAGAATAATAGTAATATTTACTTAGTTCTCAATTATAGCCTTTTATTTTTTTTTATATATTTCATCATATAAATCTATAGTCAATTTATCTTTATAATTAAGATTTACTAATAGAAAAGGAAATTGAGTTGGAACACCTAATATCTTACCATTAATATCAGTTAAAGACATATAATATGTAACACCAATTTGAAAATCATCCGAAAGGAAAATATCTTGAATATCTTTTGTAAAGGTATCTTTATTAAACTCACTTAAATTATAACATAATAATCCTAAATTTTTATTATACATCATGTTTTTTTATTTATTAATATTTAATAAAAAGAAGCAAAACCCTCTATATAAAAAGAGACAAAAATTCTCTAAGATACTAAATTGAGTATTTTTTAGAAATAATAAAATCTTTAATATAAGAATATAAGTATACTTTAAACCAATTATCTATATATTTCATGGGACTATTCAACTTAATGAGGATACCATCCCCAACTAACTTTAATTTTATATCTCTAAACTAGTGGGATGCGTCAATCATCCAAGTCCTCCTACCCTAAATTTGGTACTACATACAAATAAATAAATTATCTTTTTTTATAATATTTAATTATTAATTATTTCTTCTGTGCTGCAGTAAGAGATTTACGTTTTTTAGAAGTTTCATTGAGTTGCTTTTTAGAGTTTACAGGCGGCATTATAAAAAGAAGCGAAATGAAAGAATGAAATGAACATGAACAAGAATTCCATTATTAATTATGATTTATATATTTACTGTTATAATATTTTTTTCTTCTATATTTACTAATCTAAATTTTTATAACAATATCATCTTACATTACCTATATTCATATGAAAATTTAGATTTTCTTAATTCAAAGTTTCTTTTTGAACTTTCATTTTTCATAAAAATTCTTTTAAATCACCCTTAATTTCATTATATTAATTAATTTATATGTAAGACAATACTAGATTTTATTAGGCTCTAGATAAACCCTATTTAATATTGTATAAAATATAATATTTTATCGATTGAAAGAATGGAGAATAACTAAATATAAATAAATATTTAATTTTAATTCCTCAGCGAATCGAACGCTGAACATACCTTTATCAAAGGTATACTTTACCTATTAAGTTAAGGAATTTTTCTTTTTTACAAGAGTACTCAGATTTGAACTGAGAAGATGAAGTTTGAAGCTTCATATTTTACCATTTAAACTATACTCTTTAAAATTAATATTAAAAAAAATACATATTTATACTAAATGATATACGGAAGAGAGATGATTCGAACATCTATGTGTAATAAACACAATATTTAGCAAATACCTTACCATACCAATAGTGACTCTTCCTTTATATACAAAAAAGAATATATTACGAATTAGGCCGGCCACGATCCGGCATCTACTTCCTCGACAAGGAAGTCCTTTGCCTATTAAGTTACTAACTCTTTACCTTTTAAATAACTAAAATTACAACTATTCTAACTCAAATAGACATATATTACTTAATAAACAATTGGCCTATCAATTAATTATAGCCCTTTTTTTATTAAAAAAAAATAAGACTTAAGGGACTTGAACCCTTATACTGATGATTAAAAGTCACAGGTTTTACCTATTAAACTAAAGTCTCTTTTTAAGTGATTATTATGAAAACTACTTATTTATTAAAAAAAAAATAACATTTCATTTATGTTATTATGATTAGATGAAAATATTTTTTTATTTTAATAAAATTATATCTTTTTTAGTTTAAATGTTTAAGATCCTCAATAGTAAATAGATATAAAAAGAAACAATCAAACTACATCAACAAAATGTCAGTATAGTATAGCTGATTCTAGACCTAAATGATGATTATCCGTTAAATGGTATGCTAGGGCACGTCATAGTCCTACACTAAGAAATGCTGTACCTATAATAACATGTAGTCCATGAAAACCAGTACCAAAATAAAAACAAGATCCAAATGCTCCATCTGATATAGTGAAAGAAGAAACTGAATATTCAATACCTTGTAATAGAGTAAATATAATAGCTAAAAGAATTGTAAATACTAAACCATATAAGGCTCCTTTTCTATTACCTTGTATCAAGGAATGATGAGCATAAGTTACTGTAACTCCTGATGATAATAAAATTACTGTATTTAATAAAGGTAACTCAAAAGGATTAATAGCTTCAATACCCATCGGTGGTCATTGAGCTCCTAATTCTACAGTAGGAGATAATGCACTGTGAAAAAAAGCTCAAAATATTGCTAAAAAGAAAAGACCTTCAGATACTATAAATAAAGCAACTCCTATATTTAAACCTCTTTGTACTGCTAATGTGTGATTACCTAAATAAGTCAGTTGCACATAATAATTATTTATTATATACATAGGAATA
>Ga0209473_1002420_pt1 | contig 10265 bp, 12 predicted proteins | sample GraSoiAngelo_133_FD_185890 | JGI IMG/M metagenome (GOLD analysis project Ga0209473, IMG submission 185890) | Grasslands soil microbial communities from the Angelo Coastal Reserve, California, USA - 14_0929_05_20cm (SPAdes) (version 2) | ecosystem: Environmental > Terrestrial > Soil > Grasslands ...
CTTGTATTCGGCCTCTGGGGCGACTCGGATCGCCTCAAACGTCGGGGTCGGATTTCCGCCATCGTCAATGAGGTCCAGCGTTTGCAGGGCCTGCAATGTGCGCGGGATGAGGCTGGGCGAAATGCTGGCGCGTCCGAGAACGTCAGAAGTAATGGGAACCGGCAAGCCACGGTTACGCCGCCGCGACACGATTTCTAGGATCGCGGTTGGCGGGGCATAGGGCACTGGCTTGTCTTGAGTAACGGCCATGTCGGCCTCCGTTCAAACTGCTCGTACCGTTTTACCCATTGTTTCTGAGTCTGCAAGTCCGTTTGTAACGCAATCCACAGGTACAGTTGGCGCGACGCGGGTAAGTTACTTATATAACTATTTGATTATGCTATCAAAATAATATATGCTTCAATCCGATACCAAAATCGGAGTGCAAGATGATGAGATATACACAAGGAAGTGATCCGGTAAATCGGCCTGATTTAATCCGTCGGGTGGCTCGCAATGGCCAAAAATGGCTCCAAATTCGCAATCGGCGTTACCGCGCCGACCCCAGAGGAAACAGAGGATAGATTCTGTTCTACCTACCAAAGGCGGGTAGCGTTACTGGAAGCAAATCCAATATGCCGTCGTGGTGGGAGGAGCAAAAGGCGGCCACGCGGCCAAATAACCGCTCACAGCCAGGGCGCTAGGCGGTCCATCGCAATCAGCGCTTCGACTTCGACGCGGGGGCGCACCAGCGCGTGTTGATCGTCCTTGACCAGCACTTCGGGCACCAGCGCGCGGGTATTGTAGCTGCCGGACTGCACCGCGCCGTAGGCGCCGGCGGTCATGACCGCCAGGAGGTCGCCGGGCTTCGGCTCGGACAGGGTGCGATCGAGCGCAAGGTAATCGCCGCTTTCGCAGACTGGCCCGACCACGTCGGCGACAATCCGGTTCGCACCCGGCGCGGGCTGCACCACCGGCAGGATGTCGTGATGGGCTTCATAGAGCGTGGGGCGGATCAGGTCGTTCATCGCGGCGTCGATGATGACGAAATTCTTGGCTTCGCCGTGCTTCACGTAGATCACGCGGGTGACGAGGATGCCGGCATTGCCGACGATCATCCGCCCCGGTTCGAACATTAGCGTGCAGCCGAGATTATGCGTCACCCGCTTGACCATCTCGGCATAGGCGTCCGGCGCCGGAGGGGCTTCGCGATCCATGTAATAGGGAATGCCGAGCCCGCCGCCGAAATCGACATGCGATATGGTGTGGCCGTCGGCGCGCAGTGTCTGCACGAACTCCGACAGGATCCGAAACGCGGTTTCCATTTTGCCAAGATCAGTGATCTGGCTGCCGATATGCACATCAGTGCCGGTCACCTCGATCCCCGGCAGCTTTGCGGCGCGGGCATAAACCTCGCGGGCGCGGGAAAGCGGAATGCCGAACTTGTTCGCGGATTTCCCGGTCGAGATCTTGGCATGGGTGCCGGCATCGACGTCGGGATTGATCCGCACCGAGATCCGCGCGGTCTTGCCGGCCTCGACCGCGAGCCGCGACAACAATTCGAGCTCAGGCTCGGACTCGACATTGATGCAGAGAATGTCGGCGGAAAGGGCCGCGCGTAGCTCGGCTTCGGTCTTGCCAACGCCTGAGAACAGGATTTTTTGCGGGCTGATGCCGGCCGCCAGCGCGCGCTTCAATTCACCGCCCGAGACCACGTCGGCGCCGGCGCCGACCTTTGCCAGCGTACGCAGCACCGACTGGTTGGAATTGGCCTTCATGGCGTAGCAGACGAGGATATTCTCGCCGGCGAAGGCTTCGGTGAACACGCGAAAGTGCCGCTCCAGCGTCGCCGTCGAATAGCAATAGAACGGCGTGCCGACGGTGTCGGCGAGACCTGACAGATTGACCGCCTCGGCGTGAAGCACGCCGTTGCGATAATCGAAGTGATTCATGACTAGCGGTCCGGCCCGAGCAGCGGGTCGAGAGCGAAGGGCCGCTTGTTGCCTTTGGGGGCGGTCGGCGGCGCATCGGCCCCGTAGCTCGGATTGAACACGCTCGGCTTGCTTGCAGCTTGGGCTTCGCTATCGGCCGGCGCTGCGGCGTTGGCCGTTGATGGATAGCTCGCGCTCGGCGGCAGGTCCAAGGGACCCTTGCGCCCGCAGCCTGCGAGCGCGAGCAAAGCCGCGCTTATCAGAACAATCGCCCATCCCGAAGCTGCCGGGCCCGACTTGCTAGTCACGATGAAATCCCCAATGCGGGCCGCACCATACAAAGATTGCCGTGTTCTGGCGAGAGCAGGATGGCCATGGAATTGCAGCGAAATTTAAGTCCTCAAGCAAATTTTTGCTCCTTTTCGAGGCGCTTCAGCCAGCCCTTGGCTTGCGCCAGCACGTTCTTCGGCGCGGTGCCGCCAAAGCTCGTCCGGCTCTTCACCGACGCCTCCACCGAAAGGACGTTGAGAACCTCCGCCGTGATCTTTGGTTCGACCTCCCGCATCGCCTTCAGCGGCAATTCGTGCAAGGCGACGCCCTCTTTCGCGGCCAACGCCACGATGCGCCCGGTGACGTGATGGGCGTCGCGGAACGGCATCTTCAAGGTCCGCACCAGCCAGTCGGCAAGATCGGTCGCGGTGGCATAGCCTTCGCCGGCGGCAACTTTCATCCGCGCCTCGTCGGGCGTGAGATCTCCGACCATTCCGGTCATGGCGCGAACCGCAAGCGACAGCACGCTGAGCGCCTCCATCGCGCCCTCCTTGTCTTCCTGCATGTCCTTTTGATAGGCGAGCGGCAGGCCCTTCATCACGATCAAGAGCGCGGTGAGCGCGCCGATCACCCGCCCGGTCTTGGCGCGCACCAGTTCGGCCGCATCCGGATTGCGCTTCTGCGGCATGATCGAGGAGCCGGTGGTGAACTTGTCCGACAGCCGCACCAGGCCGACCAGCGGCGAGGTCCAGACCACGATCTCCTCGGCCAAGCGCGACAGATGCACCGCCGCTATCGCCGCCGCGGACAACGTCTCCAGCACAAAATCGCGGTCGGAGACCGCATCCAGCGAATTGGCCATCGGCCGCTCGAAGCCGAGCGCCCGCGCGGTCGCCTCGCGGTCGATCGGAAACGAGGTGCCGGCAAGGGCGGCCGCGCCCAGCGGTGACTCGTTGAGGCGCTTGCGCGCGTCGGCGAAGCGGCCGCGGTCGCGCGATGCCATCTCGACATAGGCGAGTAGATGATGGCCGAACGTCACCGGCTGCGCGGTCTGCAGATGGGTAAAGCCCGGCATCACGGTCGCGGCATGCTCGATCGCCCGCTCGACCAGCGCGCGCTGGAACGCGGCCAGCGCCGCATCCAATTCATCGATCGTATCGCGGACATAGAGGCGGAAATCGGTCGCCACCTGGTCGTTGCGCGAGCGCGCGGTATGCAGCCGGCCTGCGGCGGGACCGATCAATTCGCCCAGCCTGTTCTCGACATTCATGTGAATGTCCTCCAGAGCGCGCTTGAAATCGAACGATCCCTTGGCGATTTCTGACAAAATCGTGTCTAGACCCTTGGCGATATTTTTTGCATCAACGGCCGTGATGATGCCTTGCGCGGCGAGCATCGCCGCGTGGGCCTTGGACGCGGCAATGTCCTGGGCGTAAAGGTGCCGATCGACGTCGATGGAGACGTTGATTTCCTCCATGATCGCGTCGGGGCGTTCGGAAAACCTGCCGCCCCACATCTTGTTGCTCATGACTTGCTGCTCATGATCTGCCGTTCAACGTCACCGCCGAAACGGAATGCGCGCCGCACGCGCGCTTTTGGTCCCGAACCGTCGGCAATATAGGCTCTGCATAGCCGTAACTGATAGCGAATGACAAACGATATGCCTGGACAACCCACACCCACCGCGGCTGCCACGCGCCGGATTCCGCTTGCGATCGGGGCGGTCGTGATCGGGGTGGCCATCGGATTTGCCGCCATCTACGGGTTCGGCGGCCTCACGCCCAACGCGGGCGGTGATCCCGCTTGCCGCGGAGCGGTCGATGTGGCGCGCAAGATCGCGCCCCTGGCGCACGGGGAAGTCGCGGCGCTCACCATGGCCAAGGCGCCGTTGCGGCTGCCGGACCTGAGCTTCCAGGATGCCGATGGCAAGCCCAGGAAGCTCTCCGACTGGCGCGGAAAGACCGTGCTGGTGAACCTGTGGGCCACCTGGTGCGTGCCTTGCCGCAAGGAAATGCCGGCGCTGGAGGACCTGCAAACGAAGCTTGGGGGGCCGAATTTCGAGGTGATCGCCATCAACATCGACACCCGCGACCCCGAAAAACCGAAGAATTTCCTCAAAGAGGCCAATCTGACCCGGCTTGACTATTTCAACGACCAAAAAGCCAAGGTTTTCCAGGATCTTAAGCAGATAGGCCGGGCGCTGGGGATGCCGACCTCGGTCTTGGTGGACGGTCAGGGCTGCGAGATCGGCACCATTGGCGGCCCCGCGGAATGGGGCAGCGACGACGCCATCAAGCTGATCAAGGCGGCGGTGCAGCCGGCCGCGGCGGGGTTTTAGGCCGAGATGTTGAGGTTGCCGCCGATACCCGCGCCGACATTGTCGAGCGAGGGGGTGCCGGCCCCCAACAGCGTCAACACCGCGGACTTCTCCGCGTCGGCATTGGATTTCAGGATGGTCGCGGCGACCTGCGTCTGCGTGTTGCCCGCTTGCGCAGCGAGCATACTGGTGACCATGCTCATGATGTCCATGTGCAACTCTCCGTCGCGGGCACGCTACCGGGAGCTGGTTAACGAATGCTGGAGATCGCAAAGCCGAATGCGAAAACGCGTTTCGCAGGTTCTCGGTTGGTAAAGGCGCGTCTATCGCGCCGTGGCCGAGGGCTCAACCTTTGAGGGCCAACGACGACGCGAGCTATTGTGCTGAGGTCAGGTGGACCATCTGGCGCCCGCCATTCATCACTTTCAGACTGTTCACGTACTCCTCGGGACGCTGCCAGCGGTGAGGAACTTTCAATCCCATAAAATTTGCGATGTCACCAATAAACGAAGTGCAATTGGATATTTCGGCGTTCCAGACCGGTGAACTCGCTTGTAATTTTTTGATGTATGCGAAAACCCGTTTTGCGTCGGGCTCATTCAAGTAAACGCGGTAATTGGCGGTCAAGTATTGCGGATCAAGGTCGCCGTAACTTGCCCCGGTCTCGGACGGCACCCACATCAAATAACCAGCCATATAAGCCAGGGTATCTCCTGCAGGGGTAAGGCCCGCGACTTCAACTTCCCGCTCGCCTGTCTTCCCATACCAGACGAAAGCATGTCCCCAACTCGCCGCCGTTCTGGCTCTGAAATCAACGTAGTACGGGCCCTTTGCGGAACCCGACCCCGGCCTTCCAATAGACTGTGGCGCCGGTTTTGATTCAGGCTCACTGGCGACAAGCGCACTCGCATCGGCGGCGCGCTTGTGGACGTCCCGTTTCTGGGAAATGAAACGTTCCGATCCACCGCGCGTGTCCATCTCGCGTGCAGCAGCGGATTGGATTTCGCACTGAAGCACAACCGCGAGGGCGAATCCCGCAAGCAAGCACAGTCCTGATCTCTTCGGTCTATTTTGCACGCTTTGCCCCGCGGTCGACGACAAAAGTCAGATCAACCAGACCTCAGTCAATACGCGTACTAGTAGCGCGACACGACGGGTCCCTTGCCGATCGGGCCCTTGCCAATGGGAGCTTTGCCAATCGGCATCTTGCCGACTTGAGCCGTCTGATAGACGGGCTGTGGGTGGGGGAGGTCGGCCGCGCCAGCGGCGGTCACCAGGGCAAGGGTCGCACCTGCTGCAATCACAATTTTCATCACGGTAGTTCTCCTCCAGGCTAGAAGAAACAAGGCAGTAAACTGCTAGGCGTGCCCTCAGACCCGCCGTGAGCATTGAACGTCGGAATACGTCTACAGTGCGGCAAACAGCAGCCGTTCGAGCGATAGGTCTACAGTGCGGCAGATAGGACACATGCGGGAACCCCACCCCTCAGTGGGTCCATCCCTAATTGGTCAACAGAGCGCTGGCCGAACGCCTGTGACCGCTCGATGCACCGGGGCAGTCCTCTGTCCGGGCCATGGGCCCGAACCAGGCGGCTGCTCATCTCGAAAAGACTCCTGCCCTAGTCTTCGTCCGGCTCGCGCACGACCGGCGGTTCGTCGGCGCCGTCCTTGTCGTCGTCTTCGTCTTCGTCGTCTTCGTCTTCGTCCTCTTCGTCTTCCTCAGGATCTCGGGGCGGCATCGCGTTGCCCATGATCTCGAAGAGATCGCGGTCGATCAACCCAGTGGAAAAGTCCTCGGGGATGCGTGGGATCATGTTGTTGCTCCTCGGGTGTTGACCCCCTAGGGGATTTTACCCCCCGCTCCGGTTTCTGCATGAGGGCTAGCGCCGTACCGTGTGCGGGGCGTGCTGACGATGGTCAAACTGCTGCGGCGGCTTGCACCGACCAACAATATGCGTCCCGCGTTTTTACGCAACCTGGGTCGTTGTCAGAAGCGCGCACAGCCGGAGGTCCGCTTTGCCTCCCACGAACGGACATCGTCGGCTCGAACAGCAAGCAGGGACGGCGAATATATTGAGCGAGTCAGGATCGCGCCTTTGAAGCGCTTGAGGCATGGATCACAAGCCTAATTACCCCGACCAGGGCGATTACGCCGCCGACAAAGCTGCCGGCAAAAGCAAGTAGGCCGAGCCCGACCGGCATCGCATAACGATCGCGCGCTGCGACAATCAATAGCGGCACCCATGACACAGCCACGATGAACACGCCCAAGAAGACCGTAATCAGTTTTCCTTTCATCTTACTGGCCGCCGTTCTCGTTGCTCCGCCACGATACCACACGCCCGCCCGGCGCCCCCCCGAAAAGCGCGCTTCAACAGAACCGTACTTTGGAGATGTGGGCACGCCTTGCTTGCAGTAACGATAAGTCGGCCTTGGGTTAATTGCCCCGCCCGCCGCTTCCGTTCTACCGCGATAAACAGACATGATCAGACCGGCCCGGCCGATCCGCTTCGTGCCCAAACGCGGAAATCAATTTCACCTGATGGGTTCTCGCCCCGCGAACCACAGTTTCGGATCGGCCGCCCGCACGCGCGCTTCCGGCAGCCCGAGCTCCCGGCGGACGATATTCGTACCCTCGACCAGTGCCACACACTTGTAAAACGCGATGCGCCGCGACAACCCCTCGCGGCCAAAGCCGCAATCGGTGCTGATGACGAGCTGATCCTTGGGGATATATTCCAGCGCCTTGCGGATCAGCGCCGCAACGTGCTCCGCCGGTTCAACCACCGTGTTGCAATGGTTGACCACCCCGATGCCGATCTTCTTGTCGGTCTTGACATGCTTGAATAGATGCAGGTCCTGCCCGTCTGAGCTCGCGCATTCGATTGTCAATACGTCACAGTTAAGTTGCAAGAGGTGCGGCAGAGCGCGTTCGTAACTCGGCACTTTCCAGTGTACGCGCTGCTGATTCGGATTGCCCCAGCACGTATGCACCCAGATTTCGGCGTTCACTCCGGTGAGCTGGCGATTGAATGCCTCGGTGAGGAATTCGAGATCGCCATCGGTGCAGTCTGATTGCTGCGCGCGCATGTGGTGCGGCGGTTCTTCCACCTGGATCAATGGGCAGCCCGCGGCCGCCATGTCGCGGAGCTCCGCGTTCATGATGTCGCAGAGATCGAGGATCATCGCTTTGTCGTCGTCATAGAACTCGTTCCATAGCATCGACGCGAGGGCGGGGGCGCAGATGGCGCCGAATTTCACCGGCCGGTCCGTCACGCGCTGAGCGACTTGCCAGAGCGCGGCGTATTCCAGCGGACCGCGCGTAAGTTTCTCGCGCACAATACCGGGTTGATAGGCTTCCTGCACCTCCCACAATATCTTCCCGGGCCGCAGACCGTGCCGCGACATCCAGCCCCGCGAGGTGTCGCGGTGGCCGCAGACGCCACCGAGACGTTCAATTGGATAGAAGAACCAGGACTTGCCGCCCACGGTCAAATCGAAGCGGCTGTCGCCATCGGTCACGATGTCGAGCCCTGCAGCTTCCTGTTCGGCGATGATGCTGGCGACCGCATCAAGGTATTGTTCGCGGAACAGGGAATCGCCGAGCGCGGATTTGAACGATCGGCCGGCCAGGCTGCGGTCAAACCAAAGCGGTCGCGGGTAGGAGCCGGTGATGGTGGTGGGCAGAATCATATCGCGCGTGACAGTGAGCACCATGGCCTCCACGGGTTACAGGGCAATGATAGCGCTATGGTCGTCACGCCGCCCGAACGAGGCTGGACGGCGCCCCCTTGCCTCGCACTTCCGCCTCCTCGAACTCGGCGGCGGCAATCGCCCGGTCGAGGGCGGCACGCAACGCCTTGGCTGTCTCCAAGGTCAGCTCAACCCCAGCCCGCGCCCGCACTTCGAGGTGCGTGTTGATGAAGTCGAGCGTGATGACGTCGCCCAGCGGCGCATGACGCGCGTGGTCGTAGGCAACCACGGCTAGCGAGAGCGGGAACCATTCGTCTCCGCGCTTTGCCATGCCCTCGGCAGGTGCGATCTCGATGATGGACGTGCACATGTCTTGGAGCCTCCTACTTCGCCAAATGCTTGCCGAAGAAGGCGAACACCTTGCTCCAGCCGTCCATCGCCTGCTCGACCCGGTAGAGCGGCCGGTGCCAATAGAAGAAGGCGTGGCCGGCGCCATCGTAGCGATAGAACTCGTGCATCTTGCCACACTTCTTGAGCTCGGCCTCGTGCTGGTTCACCTGCTCGGGGCTCGGCGCGCGGTCGTCATTGCCGAATATGCCGAGCAGCGGGCAGCACAGGTCCTTGGTCATGTCGATCGGCGCGACCGGCGTCTTGGCATTGAGCTCCTCCTTGCCCATCACCACGCGGCCGCCCCAGAGCTCGGCGCAGGCGTCGACGTCCTTTCGCTGGCAGGCATAGATGAAGGCGTGCCGGCCACCCGAACAGGAGCCGAAAATGCCGACCTTGCCGTTATGGTTGGGCTGCGCGCGCATCCACTTCACGGCGGCCTCGGTATCACCGAGCATCTGGGCGTCGGCAATGCCGCCTTCGGCGCGGACCTTGGCGGCGACGTCGTCCGGATTGCCCTGGCCCGCACGCTCATAGAGATTGGCGCAAATCGCGAGATAGCCGTGATGGGCGAACCGACGCGTCGTCTCGATGTAGAACTCGCTCCAGCCCGGAAGATGGTGGACAAGCACCACGCCAGGAAAAGGCCCAGGACCAGAGGGCTTGGCGACATAAGCGGTAATCGGCGTTGCCTTGTCGCCTTGGATGGTCACGTTCTCGCAAGTCATGCCTCGGTAAAATGACATCAGTCTTCCTCCATGGCGTCATCTTGGCCCAACCTTACGCCGACGCGGGCGGCGCGGCGAGCGCATCCTGCGGTTATAAGGTATGCGAGCTGAACGACAGGCTGTCAGGCCTGCGCTGCGCGAGCCTGGCAGGCGAACGAAAAAATCCCGGGGTTGCTATGCCGAGGGCATGCAATCACGCCCTGGCTTTCGCTGCATCACCGCGTCGGGACCGGCTTGGCGCCGCGATAGTCGTAGAAACCGCGCTGGGTCTTGCGCCCCAACCAGCCGGCCTCGACGTATTTCACGAGCAGCGGACACGGCCGGTATTTGGAGTCCGCCAAGCCCTCGTGCAGCACCTGCATGATCGACAGGCACGTGTCGAGGCCGATGAAATCGGCCAATTCCAGCGGCCCCATCGGATGGTGCGCGCCGAGCTTCATGGCGGCATCGATCGCCTCGACGTTGCCGACGCCCTCATAGAGCGTATAGATCGCCTCGTTGATCATCGGCAGCAGGATGCGGTTGACGATGAAGGCCGGAAAATCTTCCGATACCGCGACCTGCTTGCCGAGCCGTGTCACGAATTCCCTGGCCGCGTCGAAGGTCGCGTCATCCGTGGCGATGCCGCGGATCAGTTCGACCAATTCCATCAGCGGCACTGGATTCATGAAGTGGATGCCGATGAAGCGTTCGGGCCGGTCGGTGGAGGCAGCAAGCCGCGTGATCGAGATCGACGAGGTATTGGAAGCGATGATGGCTTCCGGCTTCAGCACCGCGCACAGATCGTGAAAGATCTTGCGCTTGACCTCTTCCTTCTCGACCGCGGTCTCGATCACCAGGTCGCAATCGGCGAGCCCGTCGATGGTTTCGGTGGAGACGATCCGAGCCAGCGCCTGCTTGCGCGCGTCTTCGGTGATGATCGTCTTGGCGACCTGGCGCGACAGGTTGCCGTTGATGGTCG
>Ga0209473_1002423_pt1 | contig 10264 bp, 8 predicted proteins | sample GraSoiAngelo_133_FD_185890 | JGI IMG/M metagenome (GOLD analysis project Ga0209473, IMG submission 185890) | Grasslands soil microbial communities from the Angelo Coastal Reserve, California, USA - 14_0929_05_20cm (SPAdes) (version 2) | ecosystem: Environmental > Terrestrial > Soil > Grasslands ...
AGGTCCCCATCGGGCTTGGCGCTCGCTGTGAGGCTCTCCTCGGCGTTTGCAGCGGCGGCAGGTGTGGACCCAGTAGTCGACGAGGCCGGCGCGCGCGAGTGCGTGCACAGGATTTTCTCCGGGTCAGCTTCTTGGCAGCGCATTCGTCCGTCAGGGCCGGTGCCGCTTCGCCAAGGGGCCCGACGCACGGACAGGTACCTCAACTGATCTATCGGCTTGCTCTCGCCTGAGTCGAGCGTAAATGGAACGCCGGGATTTCGGCGACAAGAGCGCGTACTCCGCTGATTCCCCCATCAATGAAAACTGGCCCAGCCGGTTCGCGGCTGAGCCAGTTTGTACATCGAATTGCGGCCTGACTTATGCCGACGATCGATTAATCGTCGGAGTCGTCGAAAAGGTCCCGGTGTTTACCTTTGAAGTTCTCGGTGAAACGCAGCACCTGAAAGCCGTGGCCATCACTGACGGTCCAGAGCTCCAGCTTGTTTCCGTTGCCGTTCCCCTTGCCCTGGCCATTGCCGTTCCGCTTGACCCAGCGTACCCAATGCGCAATCTTATCCACGGTTCGATCGGAGCCCGGCGCCCAGCTCCCTGATGCGGGAAGGACCCTTGTCCGCACAGCCCCTGCCTTCCAGTACGCAATCTCCTTGGGATGGGAAAGATCGCGAATGTCGAAAACGCGCAGTTGTGCATTCTGAAAACTGCAAGCGAGCATCTTCGCATTTTTGGGATTGTCAGCGACACATGTTTCTTGGCTGTAGTTGGTCGTCCCCGATATGGCCGGCAAGTTCGTCCCGGGCGCCGTTCCGGGTGGATCCGGCGGCGTCTCAGCGAGTAGCGCCGAGCAATTCGCGGGGTCGTTCACTTCCAGCCTGAGTTTGGCGATGATCTTAGGGTTCGTCTCGTCACCGACGTCAATGATATTGGGATAACCGAACGCGGAGGCCCCCCGGGCACACGCGGCCGCCCAACCGCCCGCGCCGCCCGCGCCGCCCGACTCGTCCGTGCTGATGAGGTACGGGCGCCCCCTGATCTTGACGGGGATCATGGCCTCGGCTCCCCCCTGGTCCGGCCAGAAGAGCGTGCTGACAATCCGGATCTGCGGATTGGGGCGACGGAACTGATAGTCGCTGACGTCCTCGATCACCAGCCCGTCCCTGAAGGGGGTGAAGGGGAAATTGCCGGACTGCCCCGCGTACACCCGCGTCCCTTCGTGGACACCGGGCTCGAAGCCCTCCGGGTTGAGCTCTAGCCCGTGGGGCTTGCCATCGCCCAGGAAGTTCCAGGGGGGAAGCTCCTGCGGATGCGATGGGTCGGAGAGGTCCACGATGTGCAGGGTGCGGTTGGTGGCTCCGCCCTGGGTGAGGTAGTACGTCCGGCCGTCCGGGGCGAAGGCGCCCATGTGGCCCTGGCTGCCTGGCAGGTTGATGCTGCCCTTCAGAACCGGGTGGCGGCAGTCGGCAGAGATGTCATAAATCGCAAAATTCGGCCCGCCGTTTTCGCCGGCCACGAGGAGGTGGCTCCGATCATTGGTCTGCACCGTCTCGTGCGGGGCAAGCGCCGCGGGGGTATCGGTCAAGTGCGCGCTCACCCGCGGATGCTGGGGGTCGGAGGCATCGATCACCTTGACGCCTTGGAGAGTGGCAGCACGGTCCGTTCCATAGTAGGCGCAGTCACCGCTGTACGCCGGTCCATCCTGGGAAAATGCTCCTTCAAACTCAGCTTGGGGCTCCTGGCCCACGAGTTCCAGATTGCAGTTGTAGGCGCGCTCGGAATCGCCGCTGAAACGTTCTTCCACCGTTGTCTCGCCTTGTAATCCGCTTTCCGTATGATCCCCAGGACCACAATTGGCTTTGGACACCGATCCCGGAAACGAGTCGGCGAATGCGATAGAAGTGCTGACCAACGGACCCAGCACGCCAACGGTTGCAACTGCAAGTGCCCTCAATAGCTTGTGCTTGTTCATCGCTCCTCCAACCATCCAGGCGTTTTGCCCGCAAGCGTCGCGCATATCCGTAGCGTGTTGCTCCTACGGGCTACACGCCTTCCCAGTGCAACTTGACGTAGAAGGAGATCAAGCGGGAAGCACAGATAAGCGAAGTTCTGTCAGCTCGCCCTCCTCTTCCTTCATCGCGATCAGCCTTGCAGAGCACGACGGCAGCGGACTACACCCAGCCGCACACGAAAGTACAGCCGTTCGTTCGTCTCGGGCGGGCGTGCGGCGAAAAGCAAGTCGCAGGAGAAGGCGACCAGCAGCTCGTCGCCGCAGGAGCTGCAGCGGACGCGAGCAAAGCCGTTGGCGAGGATGCCGCAAGCGAGGTAACGCTCGAACTCCGCGACGACGAAGCCGGGCAGTCCCGCGCCGTCGCCTCGTTGTTCCATCTCGGCAAGGAATTTCTTCAGATCAGCGCGGACCGTCTGATGAAGCAGAGTCAGGTCGGGCTCGCGGCGGCGATATGCTGAGTTCGCCGCAACGCCCGACGATGGCACACCTCTGCATGCCCGCCGCCGCCGCGACCCATCTGGCGGCGTCATGATCACGAACCGGGCCAAACGGAATGTCTCAGCGGCCCCTCGGAGCAGAGCCCCCACGAAGCACGGGGGCCTCATTTTTGGCGCAACCGCCGATTTTGAGACCGGCTAGAACGCGCTCCCGATGGCCTGAAGTGTCACCGTGCATTCACCGACGTCTCCAGCGACAGATACAGCACCTCGCCGCCGTGTACGCGGACGAGAAGTGAAGCGAGTCCCGAGAACCTGGAGTCGAGCCTCACCACCGTCGCGCCCGCCAGCGAGGTTCAATAGTCGTCGACGTGCTCGCGAATGATCACCTTCAGCATCTTCTGGTAAGCGAAAGAACTTTCAATCTCTACTCAAGGTAGCCGATCGGTTGAAGTTTCGCAGCCGAGTGGTCCATCGCTGGGCTCATGCGCGAGCTGACCGAGCGAAAGACTCACGGAGAGCTGGAGCTGTATCGCGAACTGTCCTGAAGCATCCTGTGGGATTGGTGCGCCGCACAGGCGTTTCCGGCGCCGACGTGGGGCGCGGCACGTGGGTCGCGCTCTTGCGCGCAGGCCGGCAGGTTTCAGTACTCGTCGACGTGCTCGCGGGCGATGAGCTTGAGCATCGTCTGGTAGCCGAGGCCGCGCTTGGCGCCTTTTTCGCGAAGCTTGTCGACGAGCTCCTGCTCGAGCACGATCGACCGAGAAGTTGATGGGCAGTTCTCTATCGGCGCTGATCAGTGCGCAGGAGGTGCTGAATCGGTTCCGTGTTCCGCGCGAAGCCATTCCCGAGCTGCCAGCGAGCGCGCCCGACCCAATCACTTCTGGTCCGTTGATCGACGAGCCACCTTGGGAAGCTCGAACCAGAAGCAGCTCCCTTCGCCGGGTGTGGACTCGACGCCCGCGCGGCCACCATGGGTCTGCGCGATCCGCTTCACCGTTGCGAGCCCCAGCCCGATGCCCGGCTTGCCGCCGGTAGCGCCACGAACGTAAGGCTCGAACAGAGTCGGCAGAAGCTCGCGGGGAATGCCCGGACCAGTATCCGCCACCTCGACACGGGCCAGTTGCCCAACATCGCGCACGCGCACGGTGATTCTTCGCTCGTGCCCGTCCTCGCCCATGTACTTGATGGCGTTGTTCAACAAGTTTGCCATCAGGCTGGTGAGGACGCCGGCACTACACGCCACTGCACAAGAAGGTACCGGCTCCACCGCCAGATCGATTTGCTTTTCGCGGGCGGCCATACCGAGTGCGTCAGCCAAGTCGTCGAGGACGGGTTTCAGCTCAACGCTTACGCCAGGTGCGGGCCGGGCGCCGGCGCGAGCGAAATCGAGCAATCCATTCACGATGAGCTGCACGCGCTGCAGGCTCTTCATCCCACGCTGAGCGGCGGCCCTCGACCGCTCATCGGCACCCGCCGCTGCTCCGGCGATTCCCAGCGCCATCGATGCCGTGGCCAGAGGGCTCAAGATGTCGTGCGCCACCCGTCCCGAGAACTGTTCTAGTTCGTCGGCGCGGTCGCGCAAGAGCGAACCGTAAGCCTCGAGAAGACCGGTATATTGGCGCACGCCACGCAAGAGAAGCAGGCTGGCGGCTAACGCGAGCGCGGCGGCGAGGCCGTCCAGTAGGTATCCGGTGATCAGGGATCGGCGGCGGAGCATTCTGATGTGGATGGCCAGTCGCCGTGCCTGCGCTGCGTTGAATTCAATCGATCCCGCGATCGCTGCGCTGGCAAGATCGACCGTCTGGGGCAATTGGACTCTTGCGGAGTTTTCGCCGGCCAAGATGCCGGAGACCACCTGCTCCAATTTCTCCAGCACGGTGCTCACCGCGTCCCAGCGCTCGCGCTCGCCCGGGAAAGTGGGCAACGCCAGGTACTCGGCAATGTCATCGTGAAAGGCGCCGCGTGAGCGGCCGATGGCGGCGAGGTTCCCGTCGATTCGCGCGCGTGCCAGCAGCGCTTCGAGATGACGGAGCTCGGCGCGCGCAGCGGAGAGACGCTCGACACTCGGTACCGCGTTGTAGGCAATGTCGTCGGCGTCCCGATCGACGTCACGCTGCACGGCTTGTGAATATGCAGTGACGCCCATGAAACAGGCGGCTATTCCGACGGCCACCACGATGAAACGCCTTGCGGTCGGCGCGCCAACCGCAGGCAGCACCGGCTCGCTACCGCCCATCGGTCCTGGATCTAAGGAAAGTATGGGCCGCCGGCAAGAGACCGACGGAGCAGGAGACGCTGCGAGGGCGTCACACCAGCGTTAGCTGCGCGTTTTTGTATTCGTCGACGTTCTCTCGGACGAACTTTACGTGCCAATTCGCAAGTGCCCAGTCCTCTGGTGCCGGCGGCTGAAGCGGATCTCCACGTCGTAGCCGATCATCTGGGCGTATTGCAGGAGCCGCTCTGTCGAGAACTGATCGAGGCGGCCACGGATGATGGCGGACACTTTCGCCTGGTCCGTTCCGAGGCGCTCGGCCGCTTCCGTCTGAGTGAGTTCCTCTTCCTCGATCGCAGCGGCGATTTTGGCGGCGAGCTTGGCCTTGGCGAGGGCGTGCTCCGGCTCGGGTACGCCCATGTCGGCGAAGACGTTCCCGCTGCCCTCGGTGATGGTGCTCTGCTTCTTTCCGGTCCTGGTCTTCACGACTTCCCCTTTGCCTTGGTTCGCCGTTCGTGGTCCTGCTTCGCCAACTTGAGCCGCGACTTGATCAGGTCGATGTCAGCCTTCGGTGTCGCCTTGCCCGACTTCGACTTCTACTGAAAGACGTGAAGCACGTACACTAGGCCGCCGAGCTGGACTTTGTAGACCGCCCGGTAAGTGTTCCTGTTGAAGTCCTCGACCGCCTCGAGAACACCGCGCCCGATTCCGGTGAGCGGCTTGGCGTCGGGATGCTTGCGGCCGATTTGAGCGAGGTAGAGCGCATGGCCGAACACGAGCTTCACCTCCGCGGGGACTCGGATACGCCTTGCTGCTCCCGATCCAGACGACGGGCTTCAGCGCCGGTTCGCCCGCGGTCGAGCTCACCGGGGCGAAATATGCCAATACTGGCTTAGATTGTCAAGTCCCTCACGCGCGATGTACGCCGCGACGTCCGCCGGGGGTATCCGAATCGCGCCGAGCACGCGTATGCAGGGCAGTTGGCGCGTCGTGCAGAGCTTGTACACGGTCGTCGTCGACACGCCGAGTTGCTTGGCGACCTCGCGGACTGTGATCAAACCTTGCAGCACGGGTGAAGCAAACAGGCTGCAAAACCCGAAGGCGCCGATTGGCGGCTGCCTCCGGCGGACAGCAGCGCCGCGGCGAGGACGATCACCCGATGTTCTCCCCTGATTCGCGCCGGCATGGGCAACGCGCCTGGCGTAATCCAGCCCAGCGAATCGGGCCGGTCGTTCCATCCTGACTTATCTGCCCTTAGGTCCTGGACGCACGTGGCGTGTTAACAACGTCATCGTCGCTTCGGAGGTGCGTTTCGCCCGCCGCCAGGTCCTGGACGCACGCGGCGTGATACAAGGTCATCGTCGCTTCGGAGGTGCGTTTGGCCCGCCGCCTGCTCGCGCTCGCGCTGGTGCTCGCGTCGGGAGCACCCCCCGCACGCGCCGAGGAAGTGCGCGAGCTGCGCATCGTCAAGCAGCCCGGCCTTGCCTACCTGCCGCTCATTGTGATGCGCGAGCTGCGCCTCATCGAGAAGCGCGCGTCGGGCGTGAGGGTGGAGTGGCGGCAGCTAACCTCGGGCCCCGTGATCCGCGACGCCATGATCGCCGGGCAGATCGACGTCGGGTCGGGAGGTTTCCCGCCGTTCGCGCTCGCCATCGACAAGGGGCTCGACTGGAAGGCAGTGGGCGCACTTAACGAGATGCCGCTCTACTTGAACTGCGCCCGGGCCGGGATCCGGTCGCTGAAGGACCTGAAGCCGGACGATCGCATCGCGCTGCCCGCGATCGGCTCGGTCCAGCACATCATCCTGCAGATGGCAGCGGAGAAGGAGCTCGGCGACGCGCGGAAGCTCGACCGGCAGGTCGTCTCGATGTCGCAGGAGGACGCGACCGCGGCGCTGCTCTCCCGCCGCGAGATAACCTGCCACCTCTCGGGCCCGCCCTACCAGTACGAGCAATTGCGCCGCCCAGGGATCGCGAAGGTGTTCGACAGCTACCAGCCGATGGGCGGGCCCCACAACTTCAACTTCGTCTGGACCAGCGAGCAGTGGGCCAGGGCGAACCCCAAGCTGCTCGCCGCCTTCGTCGCGGCGATGCGCGAGGCGATGGAGCTCATCGCACGCGACCCCGCGGAGGCGTCGCGGATCTACGTCAAGAGCGAGAAGTCGAGCTCGACCGCCGAGCAGATCGCGGAGATCGTCCGGCAGCCCGGCATCCGCTACACCATGACGCCGAACGGCGTGTCGCGGTTCGTCTCCTTCATGGTGAAGATCGGGGCCCTGAAGTCGGCCCGGCCGTCCTGGCGCGACTACGTGCTGCCGCACCTGCACGAGCTGCCGGGCAGCTGAACGCGATGGCCGCCGATCTGCTGCGGGTCGTCGACGTCGCCCTCGCCTACGAGAGGCACGAGGGTTCCTTCACCGCCGTGGACGGCGTCTCGCTGGTAGTGCGCGAAGGCGAACGCTTCGTCCTCTTTGGACCGTCCGGATGCGGGAAGTCCACCTTGCTGCAGGCGATGGCGGGATTCCTCCGGCCCTCGCGAGGCTCGATCGAGCTCGACGGGAAACCGGTGCTCGCCCCCGGACCCGACCGCGTCGTCGTGTTCCAGGAATTCGACCAATTGCTCCCCTGGCGCACGGTGCTCGGCAACGTCGCATATCCGCTGCGCGTCGCCCGCGGCATGGCCGCCGCGCAGGCCAAGGCGGAAGCGCTGCGTTACGTCGAGCTGGTCGGCCTCGCCGGGTTCGCGCAAGCTCACCCGCACCAGCTTTCCGGCGGGATGAAGCAGCGCGTGGCCATCGCCCGCGCGCTCGCGCTATCTCCACGCATCCTGCTCATGGACGAGCCGTTCGCGAGCCTGGATGCGATCACGCGCCGCAAGCTGCAGGACGATCTGCTCGCGGTGCTGCGCGCGGCGCGGACGACGCTGCTCTTCGTGACCCACTCCGTGGAGGAGGCGGTGCTGCTCGGAGACCGCATCCTGGTCCTCACTTCCACGCCGGGCAAGGTCCGCGGCATGGTCGACAACCCTGCCGCCGGATCGCGGCACACGGCCTCGGCCGTGCAAGTGCAGCGCGCCGTCGACGAGCTGCTCGCCGGATGAGCCCGCGCGCGCGATGGACGCTCGCGAAGGTGGCGGTCGTCGCCGCCCTGCTCGCCATCTGGGAGCTGGCGACGCGCGCGTTCCACGTGAGCCCGTTGCTGTTCCCTCCCGCGTCCACCGTGCTGCGCGCGTTCGCGCGCTCGGTCGAGAACGGCCAGGTGCCGGGATATGCGGCGCAGTCGCTCCAGGTGCTGCTGGCCGGGATGGGCATCGCAGCCGTCCTCACGCTCGCGCTCACCGGCGTCGCCGTGACGACGCGGACCGGCTCTGCGGTCCTCGAGACGCTCACCTCGATGTTCAATCCCCTGCCGGCGATCGCCTTGATGCCGCTGTCGCTCCTCTGGTTCGGGCTCGGGACCGGTTCCTTGATTTTCGTGGTCGTGCACTCGGTGCTGTGGCCGATGTCGCTCAACACGTACACGGGATTCGTGACCGTGGCGCCCACACTGCGCAAGGTGGGGCAGAACCTCGGACTTCGCGGATGGCACTTCGTCGCCGGCATCCTGCTTCCCGCAGCCTTCCCGCACATCCTCACGGGCGTGAAGATCGGCTGGGCGTTCGCCTGGCGCACCGTCATCGCGGCGGAGATGGTCTTCGGGGTCGCGGGGAGCCAGGGGGGGCTGGGCTGGTTCATCTACCAGAACCGATTCGAGATGAACACGGAACTTGTATTCGCGGGACTCGTGACCGTGATCGTGATCGGCCTTTTCGTCGAGAACCTCCTGTTCCGCTGGCTCGAGCGCGCCACGGTCGTGCGCTGGGGGATGTCGGCGCCGCAGCGCTGACGGCTACCGTCGCGGCTCCGCGCCGTCGAGCATCCGGATGTTGCGGTGAGTTTCGGTTGCCATCGCGGTTCAGCCGACGTGCACGGAATGCGCAAGAGTGCCGCAAGGCCAAAGAAGGGGCGTCTAAAGTAGACGAAGAGTAGATGGCCAAAGGGACGAAGACGAGCGGGCGCGCGAAGTGTGCAGTCAAGACATCGCTGACACTTCGGATAAGTGTCAGGCGCCTAAACCGAATCAAGGAATTCAATCTTCCCAAGCTGAGGGTCGCGGGTTCGACTCCCGTTTCCCGCTCCAATCCACGGTCCTACGGAGTATCCACCCGCAGCAGCGTGTGCCCGAGCTCGGGCACGACCGTAAAGGGGGTCGACCGGAACGTGAGCACCCCGAGGTACTTCGTCGCCGGTGACAGACCGCTCCAACTCGCGGTGATGGTCCCGGTGCCGCCCGCTGTCACCGGGGTCGGCGCCGCCACGGTCAGGTTCCCGACGGGCGGACCGCCAATCCAGCTGAACAGGGTGTAGTTCGCGTCCGGGCCGTCGGTATTGAGTCCGTGGACGAAGACCGTGTACGTCCCTGGGATTGGATTGATCAGGTTTACCTCTTCCGTCGAGGTCGGACCTCTGCTCGAGCCGACCAGCCCGAAGCCACCTCCAAGCGTGGGACCGTACACATACAGATCGAGGTCGTCGTTGCCGTCCGTTTGATCGTCGAACAGCGCGATGCGGCACAGGCCGCAACCCGTGATGACGAGCGTGTGGCTGGTGACCCCCTTGGTCGCCGTCGGATTCAAAATGTTGAAATGGTCGTCCGGATCGTCGACGACGTGACCAACTTGCGTCGTGGCCGCGACCAGCCTGGAGACCGTCGTGAGGAATGGACCGCTGTACCCGTATTTCGCCTGGAACGAGACGGACCCGGTCGTACCGGTTCCGGAGACTTGTGCCGGGACGGTAAGAATCACCGGGCGGATGGCCAGCGGGCTGCGCACCACATGACCCGCGCCGTCGCTCCAGGTCAGCGATCCGACTTGGAACCCGTTGGGGAAGGTCGCGAACGCCGCGCCCGTCCGGGTGAACGTGACCGAGTACGACGCGGACTCGCTCGTCGACAGTGTCAGCGTCGTCGGGTTGACCACGACGCCGATCCCTGGAGGCGCGGTCACAGTGACCGTGTACGTCGCCCGGGGACCGACGTTCGTGACGGTGCGGGTCACCGTCTGCACGCCGTGCAGGTCGCCGATCGCGATCGACGCCTGGTTCAGGTCGCTGGGATCGATCGTGCTGGAGCAGCCAGTGAGCTGGCCCGTCCCGCAGATGAAGGCCATCCAATCGCCGAATCCGTGGTCGTAGACGAGTCCCGGATCCACGGCGGCGTTGGGCTTGACGTGGCCCGCGCCCTCGCCGAACGGGCTCGGTACGCCGCCAAGGGTACGAGTCGCGGTCGTCATCAGCGCGGACTTGATCATCATCGGCGACCAGTCCGGATGACGCTGCTTCAACAGGGCGCCCAGTCCTGCGACGTGCGCGGCGGACATGGAAGTGCCGCTCAGGAAGTCGAACAGGCGGCCGCGGTCGCCGACGGGCGAAACCCCGGCGAGGATGTCCACCGCAGGCGCCGTGAGGTCGGGCTTGAGGATGTCACCACCCGCGGCCCGGCTCGGGCCCGCCGGCGAAAAGGAGGCGAGGAACGGAGCGGCAATGGTTCGGGGGATGTTGCCGGTCAGTTT
>Ga0209473_1002433_pt1 | contig 10244 bp, 7 predicted proteins | sample GraSoiAngelo_133_FD_185890 | JGI IMG/M metagenome (GOLD analysis project Ga0209473, IMG submission 185890) | Grasslands soil microbial communities from the Angelo Coastal Reserve, California, USA - 14_0929_05_20cm (SPAdes) (version 2) | ecosystem: Environmental > Terrestrial > Soil > Grasslands ...
GTTCGTAGCCGCAGTGGGTCATGCAATTCTCACAGCGCGGATCGCGCGCCACTCCATCCTCGACCCCGTATTTGTCCCAGTCCACTTTTTCCAGCAACTCAGCGTAGGTTTTGTAATGGCCCTCAGTACCGATGGTGTCGGTCATGAAATAGCATGGCGCTTTCCAGCCCATCAGATTGCGAGTCGGAATCGCCCAAGCCGAGCAAGTCAAATCGCGATGGCCCGCGAGAAACTCAAAGTAGATGGGCGTCCCAAAAAAAGTGTAGCGGTTCATCCACTCTTCCATCCGCGAGAATTTCTCGACCGTTGCCTTGCGCGTAAGGAAAAAATTCTCCGGCTGCAAATTGAGCCGTTTCACCATGTCTTTTTTGGCGGCATCGTAATCGTAGCCCGGCGTGATGGTATGGCCGTCAACGCCGAGATCTGCGAGGAAGTCGAACATTTGCTCGACCTCGTCCATATCCGTTTCCTTGTAGATGGTGGTATTGGTCGCGACTTGGTAGCCAAGGCGCTTCGCCATTTTTATCGCGAGCATGCATTCCTTGAATACCCCTTCGCGCTCGACAATGAGATCATGCGTCCGCTCGAGCCCGTCGAGGTGCACGTTCCAATACATCCAGCGCGACGGCGCGATGACCGGTTTGCCAGTCGCGGGCTTCGGGTTACGAATTGCCTCGGCATCTTTTGTTGAAACGAGGCTTTCCGCAATCAATCCATCCAGTTTGCTCTCCAAATTCTTACGCACTGCCTCATTCGCATTCCGCAATTCTTCGGTGAGCCATTCGCGCATTTTCTTGCGCATAAACATGGCGTTGGTGCAGACGTAAACGATTCGGCCCTGCCCCAGCAGTCCATTAATGAGCGCTTCGATGTGGGGATAAATGAGCGGCTCGCCGCCACAGATTGAGACCATTGGCGCGTTGCATTCCTGGGCCGCGCCGAGGCAATCCTCCAGCGGCATCATGTCTTTGAGCGAGGTCGAGTATTCGCGAATCCGGCCACAGCCGGTGCAAGTCAGGTTACAAGTGTGCAACGGTTCCAGCTGCAATACGGTGGCGAACTTCTTCGTCCCACGAATCTTATGGCCGACGATGTACGCAGCGATCTTGCTGGTTAATGCCAAAGGGAACCTCATAGAAACCGGACGGTAACGGCAGTGTTACCAGTGTCAACCGATAGACTGCGTGCTTTTTTGCCGAATCGGTTATATTTAAGCGGGGTTGAATGAGTACTAGGATTCGAACAAATCAAACTTAACTAACAAATTATGAAACAAATGATGGCAGTTCTTGGGGCCGGCATTCTTACCAGCGTGCTCTTTGGTTGCACCCAAGCCGGACCGCAGCCGCCTGTCGTTACCACCGGCTATCCATATGCAACGTATGCTGGAGGGAGGGACGTTCCTATTCCGCGAAGTCCGTACTATCGCGATTGGACGACGGCCCAGTTGCAACAGCGCCGCATCGACCTGTATAACATGGTGCCGCAGAGCCAGTCGCGGCATGGCGTCGCTGAGTACACCTACTACGGGGTGCCGTTGCCCCAGCAAGATGAAATACGCTTGGTCGAGCATGAATTGTCTCTCCGTTATCAAGCGGGGGACAAAGCAGCGGAACTGAAGCCCGCCTGGCCGGAAGAACGTCGGCATATCTAAAATCAGCTGAGGGTGATGATTGGGGAGAGCGACTTCTCCCCGAGTCGTTGGCTCTGCGCAGCCAGCGGCCGGCGGCTTGGCCTCCTTCGCGCTTCCGCGCTACGGCGTGCGAGCGAAGACGCCGCCTTACGTGAAAACCTCCGTCGCAGCGGTGAGTCAAGGGCCTCGAAATCAGTTAATGCATCTGCCAGCCGCGGCGGATCAAACTGACCGCGATCGCTGCCAACAAAAGCGCAATGATTTTCGAAACGCCGCGCAATCCTTGCTTGCCCATCCAGCGACTGAAGCGATCGGCATTGCAAAGAGCGACAGCCACGATTGCCAGATTCACCAGCAACGATGTCAGCGTGTAAACGAGGCCAACGCTATCGATCAAGATAAGCAGAGCGGTGAGGAGCGCAGGGCCTGCAATTAACGGCATACCGAGCGGGACGATCCCAAATTCATCGCCACCACCGCGGTCGGGCGGTCCGAATGTCACCAGTTCACGCGCGGCCAGGATGAGGAGAATGAGACCGCCCGCGATTTGGAAGTCAGCGACCGTGATTCCGAGTGCAGCAAAGATAATTTTACCGAGAAAAATAAAGCCGATGGCGACGCACAAGCCAGTGAAAATTCCAATAAAAGCCTGTTCTTTGCGTTTCTCAGGTGATGCGGTCGTGCCGAGCCCGATAAAAAGTGCAACGAGACCAATGGGGTCAATCGCGACGAATACTGGAATGAAAGCGAGGAAAAACTTTTCGGCGAGATTGCGCATTTGGATTTAACGTCGCGCTTCTACACAATCCATGTGGCCCATTCAACGTTTATGAAGTTTCGTTCCTCTCTCTTATTAGTTCTCGGGCTCGCATTTGGGGCACGGGCGGAGAATTTGAAATCGATCGATAGCTATCGTGAGGCGGCCGCCAAGGCAAACGCAGAACTGACCATCCCCGATTGGCCGCAAACGCCCGAAGCGGTTGAGACCTCCGCCAAGGACGCAATCAAAAAGGGCAATGCCGCGTTAGATGCAATTGGCAAGCTCGATCCGAAGAAGGTGACGTTTCAAAATACGGTCGTTGCGCTGGATGATCTCGCTTACGAAGCCAACAACATTGGAAACAAGGCCACCGTCATTAAGCAAGCGAATACCGATCCGAAAATGCGCGCGGCGGCGGAGAAGGCCGTCAAAGCAATGAACGACTGGTTTGTCGGCATGGATTATCGCGAGGACGTTTACAAGTCGATAAAGGCCTTCGCTGAGACCAACCCGCAACTTACCGGCGAGGACAAGAAATTGCTGGATGAAACGATGCGCGATTACCGTCGCGCCGGTTTGGCCTTGCCGCCGGAAAAGCGAAAGGAAGTGGAACAGCTCCGCAAGCAACTGGCCAAACTCGGCACCGATTTCGAAACCAATATCGCCAACGCCAAACGGCCGGTTGTATTCACCAAAGCCGAGCTCGAGGGAATGCCGGAGGATTTTTTGAGCAAGCCTGGAATCAAAACTGGCGACGACGCCTACACCGTACTGGCCAACGTCACCTGGCAGTTCGTTGCTGTAGAAGAAAATGCCAAGAGCGAAGCGACGCGGAAGAAACTTTATATCGCGCGCGAGACGCTGGCGAAAGAGAAGAATGTGCCGTTGCTCAATCAGATGCTGACTTTGCGCAATAAAATCGCGCTCCGGCTCGGCTACAAATCGTGGGACGACTTTCAAACCGAGCCGCGGATGGCGAAAACCGGCGCCGCTGCGCAGAAGTATATCGATGATCTGGTAGCTGGAATTGAACCGAAGTTCGCGGCGGAATTGAGTGAACTTCAGAAAATGAAGCAGCTTGATGCGCAACCGTCCGAGGGCGGCGCTTTCGCCACGCCGCGAATTAATATCTGGGATTGGCGCTACTATCAAAACCAACTCAAGAAACAGAAATTTGCTGTTGATGCTGAGGCGCTACGGAATTTTTTCCCTTTCCAGAAAGTGCTCGATGGAATGTTTGCCATCTATCAGCGAATTTTTGGTCTGAAGTTCGAGCAAATCGCGGTCCCTTATAAATGGATTGACGATCTTCAGCTTTGGGTGGTCAGCGACGCGACTAGTGGAGAACCACTGGGCTTGTTCTATCTCGACATGTTTCCGCGCGACGGAAAGTATACTCACTTCGCCGAATTCGAAATTATCGGCGGCAAGCTTTCGCCGGATGGAAAATATCAGCGGCCGACGGTGACATTGCTTTGCAATTTTCCGCCGGCGACCGCGGACAAACCGTCGCTCTTAAGCCACTCCGAAGTCGAAACCTTGTTCCACGAGTTTGGTCACGTTCTGCATACCATTACGACGCGCGCAAAGTATGGGCGCTTTGCCGGCACGCACGTCCCGACCGATTTCGTCGAGGCTCCCTCGCAAATGCTGCAAAACTGGGTCTGGAATAAGAATGTGCTCGATTCTTTCGCGGCGGATTACCGTGAGCCATCAAAGAAAATTCCGGATGAAACCATTCAGAAAATGAAAGACGCCAAACTCGCGACCGCGGGCGTATTCTATCGACGGCAATTCGCCTTTGCTTCGCTTGATCTCGCGTTGCACGGACCACACCCGGAGAATACTCCGTATGATTGCGTGGCGATTTCGAATCCGATTTTGGAGAAAGTTTTTCTGCCAATCGACCCAAGCACGACTTTCGTGTCTTATTTCGGCCATCTGAACGGCTATGACGCCGGCTACTATGGGTACGCTTGGGCGGATGCGATTGCGGCGGACATGGCAACGGTTTTCGAGAGCGCACCGGAAGGTTATTTCGATCAACAAGCGGGAATGCGGTTGCGTAACGAAATCTACGCCATGGGCGATTCGCGCGATGTCAACGAATCGATTGAAAGATTCCTCGGCCGCAAACAATCTGTGCAACCATTCTTGAAAAAAATTGGGATTGGCGAGACGAGCGGGTCGGCGGCGTCACCGTAATTCGTCGCCGCCCTGCGTGGTTTTGTAGCCGCGGTCGCCGGCCGCGGCTAACGAGCCCTAGAGTTGCAAGGGCGTGGCCTCTCGTTACAGAAGATCAATTGGAGCTCATATGAAACTCTTCGTTTATCTCATTACCCTGACTCTTTTCACGAAAGCGTTCGCTGCTGATTCGGAAATGGAACGGCTGAAGCCAGCCCTCGACGCAATCACACCGGACGGATTGCTCGCGCATATCAAGATGCTGTCCTCGGATGAATTTGAAGGCCGCGCCCCGGGATCAAAAGGTGAAGAACTTTCGATCAAATACATCAGCGACCAATTCAAGCAGATCGGATTGAGCCCGGGAAACCCAGATGGCACTTACTTTCAAAAGGTCCCACTCGCTGGAATCAAAACGACGCCGAGCGCGTCCTTCGCCGTCGGCGGAAAGACAACGACCATAAATTATCCGGATGATTACGTCGCATCGTCTGCGCGATTGCAGAACGAAATCAAAGTGGAGAACTGCGATATCGTTTTCGTCGGCTACGGCATCGTCGCCCCGGAATACGGCTGGAACGATTACAAAGATGTCGACGTGCGCGGGAAAACGCTGTTGATGCTGATTAACGATCCCCCGATTCCGGATTCGAACGATCCGACAAAGCTCGACGAAAAAATGTTCGGCGGCCGCGCCATGACTTATTACGGACGCTGGACGTACAAGTACGAAATTGCGGCGCAGAAAGGCGCGGCTGCAGCCATCATTATTCATGAGACCGGGCCGGCGGCGTATCCGTATTCGGTCGTGCGCACGAGTTGGTCGAAGGAAAATTTCGAACTCGACGCGCCGGACAAGAACGCGGGCGCGGTTTCGGTGCGTTCCTGGATTACGCTCGATATCGCGAAGAAATTGCTCGCTGATTGCGGACAGGACTTCGAGGCATTGAAGAAATCTGCGATTAGGAAAGACTTCCGGCCGGTTCCGCTCGGCGGGAAGGCGAACTTCGATATCAAACAGCAAGTTCGCTCATTCCAATCGCACAACGTTATCGGCAAACTGGAAGGCAGCGATCCGAAGTTAACGAAAGAATACGTCATTTTTAGCGCACATTGGGATCACCTCGGCAAACATCCTGAGCTGCAGGGCGATCAGATTTTCAACGGCGCGGTGGATAACGCTTCCGGGGTCGCGGCCGTCATCACGCTGGGACGCGCATTTACAAAATTGAACCCCCCGCCGAAACGCACTCTCCTTTTCTTAGCAACCACGGCAGAGGAAGCGGGACTACTCGGGGCAAAATATTATGCCACGCATCCACTTTACCCGCTCGAGAAAACGCTGGCTGATATCAACATCGACAGCATGAACGTGTGGGGGAAAGCGCGCGACATCGAGGACACCAGTTTCGGCATGTCTACTCTGGACGATGCCCTCGCGCGGGTGGCAGGAGGACAGGGACGCACCGCCATTCCCAATCCGCGGCCGGAAAAAGGCAGTATTTATCGCGCGGATAATTTTGAATTTGGGAAAGCCGGGGTTCCGTCGCTCTACATCGGTGACAAGGAGCATCTAGTTGCGCGCACGCCCGACGCGCCGCTGCGGGCCGATGAATTCGACCTCCACGATTACCATCAGGTTTCCGACGAAGTGAAACCGGATTGGGATTTGTCCGGCGCAGTGCAGGACGCGCAACTTTTGTTCGTGGTCGGCGACGAAGTCGCGAACGGCACCAAATTCCCAGAATGGAAACCAGGCAACGAGTTTAAGCCGAAACGCGATGCGATGATGAGGAAACCGTAACGCTGGCAGCTGAATCTAATGGAGACTCGCCCGTTTCAATTTACGGGACGCATCCGAAGCTTCGGTCATGCGATTGCGGGCATAATCCGGATGGTACGCTGCCAGCACAATGCGTGGATTCATTTGATCGCTACAGGCATGGTGATCGCGGCCGGATTCTTCTTCCATCTCTCGCGCCCGGAATGGTGCTGGATTGTACTCGCGGTCTCGATCGTTTGGACCGCGGAGGCCTTAAATACAGCGTTCGAATTCTTGGCCGACGCGGCGTCACCGAACTTTCATCCTGTAGTGCGCGACGCCAAGGATGTAGCTGCCGGCGCGGTGCTTATCACTGCGCTCGCGTCATCAGTGATCGGCGCAATCATTTTTTGGCCACATGTGAAGGGCCTGTTGGGCCCTTAGCGCGATGGACTCACACTGAAATTTTTGTCATGTCGAACAAATACGTCATTCCGACTCATCTCTTGCTATTTTCTCGGCAGACCAATAGTTAAAGACTCCTAGATTCCGCTTGGGATGACGAAACGGCAGACAAAATTACGATAGCATGCGGGTAGAGTAGCCGTTGATCAGGGGCCGGGGCGGGGCAACAAGAAATCCATGAATGCGTCCATTCCCATCCTGAGCGTGGTGATTGGGGCGGTTGTGCTGCTTTTTGGCCGCAAACTCTTCTGGCTTTGCGTGGCGGCGATTGGGTTCGCGGCGGGCGTGACGCTCGCTTCGCACCTTGTGAATGAGCCAACACCGTTGTTGCAATTAACCTTCGCAATCCTGCTTGGCTTCATTGGCGCATTACTGGCGCTGTTTCTGCAAAAACTGGCAATCGGGCTGGCCGGTTTCCTCGCCGGCGGTCGGCTTGCGGTTGGTTTGGTGGCGACGTTTATGGCGCAATACGCCTCGTATTACTGGCTTACTTTTATTATCGGCGGATTGATTGGTGCGATATTGCTTCTGATGTTGTTTGATTGGGCTCTCATTTTTATTTCGTCGCTAATCGGCGCACATCTGATTACGAGCGCGATCACTTTGCCACCGACAGGCGCAGTGCTTTTATTTACGGCGTTCTCATTCAGACAGCGTCGCTGCGAAGGACGAGACTGCCGGCTTAGCCTTCTTAGAACGCGGCTGTAAGCCGCGCTCTCATTAACATCGGCCCTTGAGGCCGGTGGTTCTCCGTGCAGTTACGGACGAGCCGTTTTAACGGCTTAGCCTTAATGCCGATGTGATTCGCGTTGGCAGATCAGAAAGCACGTTGAAAAGGGTGATTGCGATTGGGGCGGAACGTACGCCGGCCTAAAGGCCGGTGTTACTGAGAAGAGAACGGGTCTGTCGCTGCTAAGCGCGCCTGCCTTCGCTTGAGAATGACAAGTCGCGGGCGCCTTTTTTTCTTGTGTGGGCAGCGTTCCGAGAATGTCGTTAAATGAATCGCATGCGACGCGTTCCGCTGTATTTCATTCTCACTCTCTGCGTCTTCGCTTCATGCGGTCGCAAGAGTTCAACGGTCCGCCCACCTGAACCCTCGCCATCGCCAACATCTTCCGTCCCGGTCGGATCAATTGTCGCACCCTCGGCGCAGCCTTCCCCGGCACCGACAAGTGATTTCACCGAAGTCGCGCAATCGATTCGGCCGGCTGTCATAATCGTCTCTGTTTTCGACGAAACAGGACATTTAAGTGCAAACGGCCACGGCTTCTTTGTTTCCGGCGACGGCAAATTCATTGCCGATCGGAGTGTGATAGCCGGTGGTGTCAATGCGGTTGCTAAAGCGGCTGATGGCGCGATTTACAATGTTTCGGGCGCGCTCGCCCAAACGCCCGCGCAAAATCTTGTTCTTTTGAAGGCCGACACGACGCGGGCGTCACCGTTTCTTGCACTGAGTGCGACGGCCCTGCCCGATATCGGCGGTACTGTCGCGGTTGTTCTCAGTCCGCTCGAACGCGCAACCTCCGTAGTGCTCGAGGAAAAAATCAGCGGGCGCTTCTCCGACGAAGCAGGAGAATGGTTTGACGCGACACCCGCTCTGCCGAAAACGAGCGCCGGTGCACCCGTCATCGATCACCGAGGCGAGGTCATTGGCATCGTCTCCTTTCGTGCCGGAAACAATTCGTGCGCGATCAGGCCGGCTGCTACCGCTGGCAGCCTGCTGGCACAAGTTTCATCGAACACGATCGCGACCTGGCAAACGCTGAGGACCTCGACGGCATCACCAACGGCAACCCGAAGTCCAACGCCGGCAAAGATTCCGCTCCGCGGTTCAAAATTGATTTACGCACCGGTGCCACGGTACCCAGCGGATGCAAAACAGTTGCGTGGAGGAGTGCAAGGGTCGGGCAGCTTTCGCGTTTTGTTCGACGCTACCGGGCATGCAGTTGCAGTCGAAACGCTACGCTCGACCGGCAATTCCTCGCTCGACGCAGCGGCCGTTTCCGCACTTCACGAATGGCGTTCGGAACCAGGGCGGGAGTGGAGTCTGGTCGTGCCCATTACGTTTAAACAATAGCGCCGCAGATGAAAACGCCGCGGAAATCCCAAAACAAAAAAAACGCGTGGGCTCTTTTAGTGCCGAAAATGACGGACGCTGGTGAAAATCATTGCCATTTCGCGTTCGTCGGCAGCTGCGATCACCTCTTCGTCGCGCATTGATCCGCCCGGCTGAATGGCGCAGGTCGCACCGGCATCGGCCGCGGCGATAAGGCCGTCCGCAAATGGGAAAAACGCGTCGCTGGCAATGGCGCTACCCTTGAGAGAGAGCCCAGCTTCTTGTGCCTTCCAGATAGCAATCCGCGATGAATCAACCCGCGACATTTGGCCCGCTCCAATCGCGAGGGTGCGGTCAGGCGCAGAGTAAACGATCGCATTTGATTTCACATGCTTGACCACGCGCCAGCCGAACCGCATCGCTTCCAGTTCGCTTTGAGTCGGCTGGCGTTTTGAAACCACGCGTTCCTTGTCTTCCGCACCCGTATCCGGGTCCTGCACAAGCAAACCGCCGCAAATGGACCGCACATCCTTTTTCGGCGAAAGTTCCGGACACGGAGCCAGCAACCGAATGAGGCGCAGGTTTTTTTTCTTCTGCAAAATCGTGCGCGCTTCTCCAGAAAATTCAGGTGCAATAATTACCTCGCTGAAAATTTCGCTGATAACTTTGGCGAGCGACTCATCGATCTCGCGATTGCAAATAATGATGCCGCCAAAGGGCGCCTGCTTGTCCGTGGCAAATGCTTTCTCCCAAGCCTGGCGAAGATCGGGATCGCTCCCGACCCCGCACGGGTTGGTATGCTTCAAGATCGCAACCGTCGCTTCCTCAAAGTCGCAAATCAAACTAGTCGCCGCGCTGATGTCGAGAATGTTGTTAAACGACAGGTCCTTGCCGTGCAGTTTTTCAAACTGCCGATCAAAATCACCGTAGAGCGCGGCTTTCTGATGGGGATTTTCGCCGTAACGCAAATGCGCCACCAGCGGCATGGTCAAGGAAAAGGAGGCATCGGTTGTTTGCTCCTGGTTCAGGAATGTGCTGATGGCGCGATCGTAGGAAGAAGTTTTAACGAATGCTTTAATGGCGAGGCGCTCACGTAACTTCAACGTCGTCTCGCCGTCGTTATCGCGCATGGTTTCGAGCACGAGATTGTAATCTGCCGGATCGACCACCACCGTGACGCTCTCATAATTTTTGGCGGCGCTTCGAATCATGGATGGCCCGCCGATATCAATATTTTCGATCGCCTCTGCCCGGGTCACATCAGGTTTCGCGATTGTCTGCTCGAAGGGATAGAGATTGACCACGACCAGATCGATCGGCTCGAAACCTTGTTCGCGCGCTTCCTTTTCATGCTTCGGGTTAGCCCGTTTGTAGAGCAATCCGC
>Ga0209473_1002435_pt1 | contig 10238 bp, 9 predicted proteins | sample GraSoiAngelo_133_FD_185890 | JGI IMG/M metagenome (GOLD analysis project Ga0209473, IMG submission 185890) | Grasslands soil microbial communities from the Angelo Coastal Reserve, California, USA - 14_0929_05_20cm (SPAdes) (version 2) | ecosystem: Environmental > Terrestrial > Soil > Grasslands ...
ATCAAATTTTAATGCATCGCCGTGGCGAACCTCAAAACGCGAGTGGCGAAATTTTCGGCGGAGGAAGTCGATCAGACGAGCATCTTTTTCGATCGCGATTACACGCGCGCCACGTGACAAAATCTCTTCGGTCAGTGCACCCAGGCCCGGACCAATTTCCAAAACAAAATCATCCGGCCCCACCTCGGCCTGAGTGATGATCCAACGTGAAAGATTTCGATCGTGCAAAAAATTTTGGCCAAGTGTTTTGACTGGCCGAACGTGCGCCTCTTCCAAGGCCGCTCGGATTTGAGAAAGGTTCATCCGTGACGACGAAAGCGCAGCTGAAAAGCGCCCAACCTGTTCACAAGAATCTGTGAACAAATTGCAGGGCAAAGACAGTGATTGTACACAAGTTATTCACACGGCTGAAGGACATCCCTCCGAACCTTCTCGGCCGCCCTCATTGCAACTGCAAAGTTGGTCGCTTTTTGCGGTTCCGGCCTTTTAAATAAGTCCGGCGTGCTTCGCCGAGCGAAACACCTTCTAGGAAATAGGCCGCGGCGGCATGACCAATGGCGTAGGTTCCTGCCCCAGCCACCATTCCGCAGACAACATTTCCCCATCCCGGGACGAATTTCAGGAGCGCACGAGCTCCTTCTCGTAGAAGCATGCCGGCGCCGACATTTGCTCCCAGCGCCCCAACGAATTCCGTTGCCGCGCGCAAGCTGCGCGGTCGTCCACTCAAATACATGATGCCGGAAACCATCATCAGCTGCAGCGTGGTCAAAATCGGCAGGTCGGCGAGGGGGATTGGTTGCGCCCCGATCGCACTACACACTGCCGTCGTGGATTTAATTAGAATGGAACTGATTTCACGCTGCGCTTCCCGGTCGTGCGAAATCCGAACAATTTCGACTCGGCAATCGTTTGGCAATCGCTTTGCCAGCAATGAGACAAATTGATGTGAAGCAGCGCGATCAGCGACCACACGATCGTGCTCCGCGGAAAATTGGAATCCGCCCCAGACTCGTCCATGCAGTTCCGGTTTGATTTTCTCCAGCCAGAGCGCGCCGTCATCTCGGCCGTTGTGATCGGCAGAACGGGCTTGGTTGAAATGAATGGCAACGATCCCAGCATCCCGGTGCACGTCGTCATTCCAGTGCACGCACAGACTTCCGTTCTCGGCGCTTCGTTTGACCTTGGTGCGACCCTCGCTCGCATCGCTCAGCACGAGAATGACGTCGGCTGATTCACGCCGGAGCTCCTCGCGAATTGTTTGCTCTGTGCTGTCATCCGCGCCGCGCGCATCCAGGACCGCGATCGTACCACGATCCTTGAGATCGAGTGCTTGCCAGCGGAAAATTTCGAACAAAGGCTGCGACGCGCTATCTGCCGGCCTACTGCCGAAAAGCAGAGTGACAATCTGTGGAATTGGCAAACGTCCAGACCCAGCAACCAGGAACCGCGGCGGGCGTTGCTGCAAAAAAAGCTCCTTTAGCGGCGTAAGTTCGTGCAAGACCGGCTTTTGAATCGGACCGGGCAATCTCCCGACGAAACCCTCGAGGCGTTCCACAATATGAAGCAATACGGTTCGATTCACGCGTTCCTCAATCAGTCGCGAAATGCCTGCGAATGCAAGAAAACCGAAAACGTTTTATCTGTATCGCAACCGCGATTATAAAGCAGGATGAGTTTAAACATCGAAGCTCTCGAACGCGCTGCGAATGAGGCGCGCGGTTTGGCGATGGATGCGGTGCAAGCATCGCAATCGGGTCATCTCGGTCTACCACTCGGCTGCGCGGAGATGGGCGCGGTTCTTTATGGCTATTTGCTCAGGCATAACCCGGAACAACCGCGCTGGATTGGCCGGGACTATTTCGTTCTCTCTGCCGGTCACGGCAGCATGTTCCTTTATGCCTGGCTCCACATGAGCGGCTACGACCTTTCCATCGACGACATCAAACGCTTTCGCCAGCTCCACAGCAAAACGCCAGGTCACCCGGAATATTCCGAAACGCCGGGAGTGGAATGCACCACCGGACCACTCGGGCAGGGTGTTGGCAATGCGGTCGGCATCGCGATGGCCGCGAAAATGGCAGCTGCGCATTTCAATACCTCCGAGCATCGTATTTTCGATCAGCACATTTTTTGTCTTGCCGGTGACGGTTGCATGCAAGAAGGCGTTTCTTCCGAAGCCAGCGCCTTCGCTGGTCATTTCGGACTCGATAATTTGATCCTCATTTACGATTCGAATGCGATCACTCTGGACGCGATGGCCAAGCAGACCCAGAGCGAAGATACCAAGAAACGATATGAGGCCTACGGCTTCGACGTGCAGGAAATTCAGGGCGACGACATGCAAGAATTTCTCGACGCTTTAAACGTTGCCAAGGAGCGCGACAACGGGAAACCACAATTCATCATTGCTCACACTCTGGTCGGCAAAGGGATTCCGGAAATTGCCGGCACGGCCAAAGCCCATGGCGAGGCTGGAGCAAAATATGTCGATGCCGCGCGCAAGAATCTCGGGCTGCCGGACGAGCATTATTTCGTTTCGAAAGAGACTCACGCCTATTTTGAGGAGCACAAGAAGAAGTTGCTTGCAGACTTCGAGCGCTGGGAAAAAACCTGGAATGCCTGGCGCAAGGCGAATCCGGACAAAGCGCGGATCTTAGATGACGCGATCGACAACAAGATTCCGGGCGATTTGCTCGAAAGGATTCCCGAGTTTCCACGCGATGCCAAGCTCGCGACGCGCAAAGCCGGCGGCGAAGCGCTGCAGCCAATCGCCAAGGCGATGCCGAATCTGATCGGTGGAAGTGCCGATCTTTACGGTTCAACCATGAATTACATCGATGGCGGAGGTGATTTCACCCGTGACAACCCCGCCGGTCGGAACATCCGTTTCGGGATTCGAGAGCACGGCATGTGCGCGATCATGAACGGCGTGTCATATCACGGCATTTTTCGTGCTTCTGGCGCAACTTTCCTGGTTTTTTCTGATTACGCGCGAGCCGCCATCCGACTCGCTGCGGTGGCGAAACTGCCGAATATTTACATTTTTACTCACGACTCCATCGGAGTTGGGGAAGACGGACCGACCCATCAACCGGTAGAGACGGTCAGCGCGCTTCGATTGATCAGACATCTCGACCTTATCCGACCGGCCGACCCCGAGGAAACGGCGGGAGCGTTCGTGGCGGCATGCGAGCGGATTAGCGGCCCGACCATGCTCGCGCTCACGCGACAAACTGTGCCCATGTTAAACGAGATCGATGTCCAAACGCGACGCGAAGGCGTCCGCCGCGGAGGGTATATCGCGAAACGGGAAACCGCGGAGCTCGATCTAATTATTCTCTCCTGCGGCAGTGAATTGCAGCATGCTCTTGCCGCAGCCAAACAACTCGGCCGCGGCACGCGCGTCGTTTCCATGCCATGCATGGAGCGGTTCAATCGAGAGACGGCGGAGTATCGCGAAGAAGTATTACCTCTTAGTTGTCGCCGACGGGTGGCAATCGAAGCGGGCGTGCCCGAAATTTGGTACCAGTACGTCGGTCTCGAGGGAAAAGTGATTGGCTTACATCGGTTTGGCTTGAGTGCCCCCGGTGCGGAAGTGATGAAGGAATTCGGCATCGATGCGCAGCACGTGATTGAAGCCGCGAGGTCGCTGCCGCACGATGACGACGCGTATCGCCGCGAACGGAGCGAGGACTCTCGCTTGGCTGGCGCTCGAACTGAGCCAGCCGACGTGACGACAAGGTAAGGCCAGTTGAACGGTCGCGCGGACCACCCGTCCCGACCGTGTGATGCTTAGGGCGGTTCGACCGCTTCGCGCGCGCGATCTTCGAAGCGCGTGAACTCTTTTAAGAACGTCAGCGAAATTTCCCCGACCGGACCGTTGCGTTGCTTCGCGATAATCAATTCCGCTTCGCCTTCTTTCTCGGCCCGGGCTTCTTCGTCTTCCTCATAAATTTCGGGACGCACCAATAGTCCGACTAAATCGGCATCCTGTTCGATCGATCCCGATTCCCGCAGATCGCTGAGCCGCGGTTTGCCGCCAGAACGTGCTTCAGGTTGCCGGTTCAACTGCGCGATCACAATCACCGGAATTTTTAGTTCCTTGGCCAGACCTTTCAGGCCGGCGGAAATCTCAGAAATTTCAAGCTGACGATTATCCTGTGCCCGCCGAGTGGTGGATCGCAAAAGCTGCAAATAATCGACTACGATTAACTGGACATCCTGCTGCGCTTTCAATCGGCGCGCTTTGGCCCGCAACTCGAGAATGCTGAGTGAAGCAGCGTCATCGATAAAAATGCGTGCTTCGGCGAGCTTTGAAGCCGCCGCCGTAAGGCTCGGAAAATCACGCTCGGCCAGGAAACCGTCCCGGACGCGTTGCAGATTCACACGCGCGCGTGAGCAAAGCATACGTTGGACGAGTTGCTGGCTGCTCATCTCCAAGCTGAAGACGGCGACAGGCAGTTTTTGCCCAATCGCGACGTGCTCGCAAATGTTCATGGCGAGCGCCGTTTTGCCCATGCTTGGACGGGCCGCAATGACAATCATTTCCGCTGGATGCAATCCGCTCGTCATCCGGTCAAACTCGGTAAATCCGGTGGAAAGACCGGTAATCCCCCCGCGCCGCTCATAGAGTTTCTCGATGGATTCGAGCGCACCCATGACCTGCTCTTTCATCGTAAGCAACTGACCTCTGAAACGATCGTCGCCGACGTTGAAAATTTTCTGCTCTACCTCATCGAGCAGTACGCCCACTTCACCTTGTTCTTCATAGGCGCGACGCACGCTTTCGGTGCAGGTGCTGATGATTTGCCGCAGCACGTATTTGTCCCGAACAATCTCGAGGTAGTAGTCAACATTCGCTGCCGTTGGCACGAACGTGAACAGACTGGTCACGAAGGGCGCGCCGCCGATTGTTTCGAGCAAGTTTTGATCACGCAGTGTTTGCGTGAAGGTAATGAGGTCGATCGCCTGGCCGGCGTTCCATTGTTCCACCAGAACCCGATAGACCGTCTGATGAGCAGGAACGTAAAAATATTCCTCCGTGATTTTTTCAACGCACTCCGGAATTGCATCCTGGGGTGCGATCAACATCGAACCCAACACGCCCTGCTCCGCCTCGACGCTATGGGGCGGGGGCCGGTGAATATCCTGTGCCGAACCTGTGAGCGAGCTCTGAAAAACTCTTCCGCCACTCTGCCCGGCCGAGCCTCGGCCAGCGCCATTCGCCGCTGTTTTGCGAGGCTTCTCAGGACCGTTTCCGGAACCTTGAGAGCTCGGCATTTATTTCCGTTTCTTGTCCGTGCGCGCCTTTGTCGTTTCGGCCGCCACCATTTCCGGCTTCGGCCCATCGGCTGATCTTACATCAAATCGAAAAGTTACCGTGACATCGTGGTGCAGCTTGATCTGCACCTCGTGCTCGCCTGTTGTCTTGATCGGATGTTCGAGGTGGACCTTGTGCCGATCAATCTCGTGGCCGATCTCATTCTTTAAACGTGTGACAATATCATGGGCGGTAATCGAACCGAACGCTTTGCCCGTTTCCCCGGTCTCCAGCTTAAAGACGATTCGCAGCTTGTTAATTCTACGCGCCAGCTCCTCCGCCTCGTTCAACTCGCTTGCTTCCCGCTCGGCGCGTTTTTTCTTTAAGTTGTCGAGCTGCCGCAGGGTCGCCGGAGTGACCTCGTAAGCTTTGCCCCGCGGCAAAAGATAATTGCGGGCGTAACCGCGGCGCACTTTAACCACGTCCGCTTCCGCTCCCAAGCCCGGCACGTTTTCGGTTAGAATAATTTCAGTGGATGGCATAAAAAAAATCCGGCAGAGCGAACTTCCCGCAGCGGGGAACAGGATTATAGAACCAGCCAATTTAGTGTCAATGTAATCGGAAATTTTTTACGAGATCAGATCATTCCGAGCTTCATTCGACCTGTTTCGCTGATCATGTTCTGATTCCAAGGCGGATCCCAGACAAGTTGAACGTCGGCTTCATCCACGCCGTCGATCGTCAAAATCTTGCTTTGGGCGTCATGCGCGATTGCCGGACCCATGCCGCAGCCGGGCGCGGTCAGTGTCATTTTCACTTCGACGCGCGTGCCGCCGTCATCCTTCTTCACCAGTTTGCAATCGTAAACCAGACCAAGATCGACAATGTTGACTGGAATTTCCGGGTCGTAGCACTGCTTCAGCTGATTCCAAACATCCGCTTCCGAAACTTCGCCGTTGCTGGCCGTTCTTTCTCGTGACTCTGTTTCGCTTGCCTCCAATCCCAGCGCGTCCGCATCTCTTTCCGAAACACGGGCCAGCCCGTGATAGGTCGCGATCGTGTAGCTTCCGCCGAGCGATTGCGTGATTACGCCCGGTGTCCCGGCCGGAATGGTAAACGTGGTTCCCATCGGGATCTGAATCGCTTCAATATCCCGGCTCGTGGTGAATTCTGTGTTCTCGTGCATAACTCAGGGCTCTCGATCTAAGACGATCTTCATTTTCTTTCTGCTTCCCGCAATTTGCTCTAGCAAAGTAGGAGCGTTCTCCTTCCTATTGGGCACCGACGCTCCTTCGCCTTCGAGCGCATTTCTTAAAGCTCCCTCGACAAGTTGAGCACAGTGAATTTTAACCGGCGGCAACGGTCCAAGCGAGGCCGATAATTCTTCGCCGCTCATTTTCTTTGCTTCGTCCGCCGTTTTGCCTTTGAGCAATTGGGTTGCGACGCTTGCCACCGCAATCGCCGTCTGGCACCCGAACGATTGGAACGTCGCGCGATCGATTACCTGACGGCCGTTTTCTTCCTTAAACTTGATCCACATTCGCAGCATGTCGCCGCAATCCACGCTCCCCACTGTTCCGACCGCGTCCGCGTCTTTCATTTCGCCGAGATTACGCGGATTCTTGATTGCTTCTTCGATTTTTGATTCGAGGTCGTCGTTCATTGAATTCTTCTTAAACCAATGCCGTCTTTGTCATGTCGAGCGCAGTCGAGACATCTCTTTCTAGTCGGTCAGACAAAGGTGAGAGATTCCTCGGTCTGTGCCGGACTGGCGTATTCGCTCGGAATGACAAGAAGGCTACTGCGCTCATGTAGTCGCATGTTCGAGGTGATAGCGGGGCAAGCTCCGATCGACCTCCATACTCCAGGCATCGATGCCGCCCCGAAGCACCTTCACGTTTTCAAAGCCGTGGCCCTGAAAATAGGCGGCCGCATCTAAACTCTTCGTTCCTGTGTGATCGTAAATGACCAATGGATCCTGGCGTGACCAGTTGCCCAGGATCTCCTCCATTAGTTCCTGAGTGAAGAGCTTCGCTCCATCGATCTTGACCGCGTCGAATTCTTCGCGCGTCCGGACATCGAGGAGGTTGATTCGCTCCCCGTTCTTTAACTTTTCTAAAAGATCATGCGGCTCGATTTGCATCGTCCGCTCGGCCGAGTCGCTCTCAACAATGTGCTGAATCACTTCATCAACGGGCAGGTGATCGTTGCGACTGCAGACACCGGCGAGCGTTTCATCCACATTAAATCCGCAACTGCTGCATCCACCAATATGGTACCTGCGAAACAAGGCCCGCTGCGCACCCGGGAAGTGCCGAAGCAATTCGCCCATGGTGATCTGGGGATCGATCGATGTTGCTGATAATTCCACCAATAAAACTAAGGTGCGCTGACTGAAGCGCAAGCACTGTAAGAGCGCTCTCTGAGCGCCGAATCTTACGTTCGACGGTCGGAGACCGCCGCTACAAACTCGCCGGATCTTCCAGCAGTTCGATCACACGCTTTAACAGCCGACCGGCTCCGCCCCCATCAAGACTGCGATGATCAAAGCTCAACGTGATTTGCGCTTCGGTGACAGGGACAAATTCCGCCTTCGCTTCATCCCACCGTGGCATCTTTTTGCCAACGCCGAGGCCTAGGATCATTGTCTGATCAGGTAACGGAATTGGCGTTCCCCACTCGACTCCAAATACGCCAAAATTTGATACCGCCGCCATTCCGCCAGTCTGCATGTCGGGCGAAATGCGTCGTTCTCGGCCGAGATTAACAAGCTCCTTGTAGCGGCCGACTAACTCCGCCAGCGAGGTCTTGTCGGCACCGCGGATGATCGGAACGATAATCCCGCCATCCGCTTCAATGGCGAGGCCGATGTCAATTGAATTGCCTTGGAGCAGACGGGAACCGATCAGCTTCGCCGCCGCGCCTGGATTTTCCGCCAGTGCTAGGGCAAGAGCTCGCACGGCATAGAGCGCCGGGCCCGGCTTGCCCTCGCGCCGTTTTCGATCGTTCAAGAGTGGATCCAGATTGACCGACGAACCAACGGTGGCCAGCGGTCGCGACCAACTACGCCGCATCGCATCAGCAACGCCGCTGCGAATTGCGGAGGCGTCGCTCATCATCTGCGATTCAATTTGGCGCAGGTAGTTTTCGAGGTCCTTGATGGTGACGCGATTTCCGCTGCCGGTCCCGGCGATCCCGGCGAGATCGGCCACGGTCAATTGCAGCTCGGCCATGCGTGCGCGAACACGCGGCGATAGGAATCCTGCGCCTTTCGCCGCAGCTGGAACAGGCAGTCCGTCAGTGGAAACTTTCGCTTTAGCTCCGTTATCCGCCGTCTTTCTTGCGGCGACCTTTTCTTCGTCCGCACGTCCCGGAATTTCTTTGGGAACTTCCTTGCGCACGTCGGCCACAGTTTGGTTGGTAAATCGGGCCGCATCTTTTTCGCTTGCCTCGATATAACCGAGGACAGCGCCGATTGGATACGTCTCTTTCACTTGCGCATCGATCCGAGCGACTGCGCCGGCACACGGAGTGGTTACGCCCATCACCGCCTTATTTGTCTCGACCTCGATAACCTCCTGGTCAGCTGCGACTTCGTCGCCCGGTTGCACTTTGATGGACACGATTGTCGCTTCCGCGATCGATTCGCCCAGTTGTGGCATAATGATGGGGACCTGCGGCATAGTTATTCTCGAAGTAGTTGACGGGCTTTGGCGACAATGGCATCGCTGCTCGGGCGGTGCGCCGACCAAAGATTCGGGTGATAGGGAATTGGCGTGTCCTTTGCGTTCACCCGGGCGGGCGCAGCATCGAGTAAATGAAAACCTTCCGCAGCCACACGCGCGATGACTTCAGCCGTCACGCCACCCCAGGGGAACGATTCGCCAACCGCCAGCAGTCGCCCAGTCCTCGCGACTGACGCCAGAACCGTTGCCGTATCGAGCGGTTTGACTGATCGCAAATCAACGACCTCAATTTCGAGACCTTCTCTTGCGAGCTTTTCAGCAGCCGTAAGTGATTCATGCAACATCGCGCTATAACTCACGATCGTCAGATCGCGCCCGACACGCGCAATCCGTGCCTGCCCAACCGGTAAGCCTTCACTCGGCAGACGATCGGCCTTGAGATGATAATAAAGATACTTGTGCTCGCAGTAGACGACGGGATCGTCGATTGCGACCGCTTCGATCAGCATCGTATAAGCATCCTCCACCGTCGCTGGCGTCATCACGATCAAGCCGGGATAATGGGAGTAGAGCGCCTCCATCGATTGACTGTGAAACGGTCCGCTGCCCTTGGTTCCTCCAGAGGGCAAACGGATCGTGATCGGACATGAAATGCCTGTCCGCCAGAAGATCGTCCCCGCATTGTTCAAAACTTGATTCAACGCGATGCTGGAAAAATCAGCGAATTGCATCTCAACAATCGGCCGCATTCCTTCCATTGCCGCCCCAATCGCCGTTCCGACCATTGCATCTTCGCTGATGGGAGTATTCAAAACTCGGCCGGGAAATTCCTTGGCGAGGCCTTTTGTCGCTTTGAAAGCGCCGCCAAAAGTTCCGCCGACGTCTTGGCCGTAAATGAAGACACGCTTATCATCGCGCAGCAATTTGGCCTGCGCTTCACGAATCGCCTCGAGATAAGTGATGCTCATTCGGCCTGATCACAAAGCACCCGCGTTGAAATCGCGCACCAGTCTTCGTCGGTTCCCTCGGGAACCGGCTCTTTTTGCGCAGTACTGAATGCTTGTTCGACTTCCTGCGCGGCTTGATCACGCCACGCCCGCAACGTTTCGGCATCAACTAGCTTATTTTCGGTGATGAAGCGCTCAGCTAGCTGGAGGCAATCGCGCGCAAAAGGTTGTTTTCGGATGTCTTCGGTGACATAACTGAAATCGTCATGTTCGCCGTGGCCGGCTAATCGCAAAATTGAGGCAACGACCAACTGCGGGGGACGACCAGCGCGCGCTCGTTTTACC
>Ga0209473_1002436_pt1 | contig 10231 bp, 7 predicted proteins | sample GraSoiAngelo_133_FD_185890 | JGI IMG/M metagenome (GOLD analysis project Ga0209473, IMG submission 185890) | Grasslands soil microbial communities from the Angelo Coastal Reserve, California, USA - 14_0929_05_20cm (SPAdes) (version 2) | ecosystem: Environmental > Terrestrial > Soil > Grasslands ...
AAGTGGAATTCTTCGGTGAGCCTTCGATCAGCCTGTCCGAATAGACCATGTAGACCAGCACGTTCCGCTTGGCATCGCAGCCACGCACGATCTGCATTTTCTTGAAGAATAACGAGCGCCTCTGCCGGAACATGTCTTCGCCCTGCTCCGACTTGCCCTTGAAATGGATGGGGCCGATCTGCCGGCATGCCAGCGAGATATCCGACACTTCCTCCGCGACCCCGAGCCAGCCCTTCACGCCACCTCTTTCGGGCACCGTGAAATGACAAGCGACGCCCTCCACTTCCGGGTCATCGAGACCATAGGTCGCAAGCTTGTCGTTTGGAGTGAGCCACTTGAACACGGTCGAGCGGCGGAAGATCAGGTCCGGTTCGTCGGCCGAGAAAGCCGCGGATCCCGGCCAGAGCGACAGAACCAGCACCAGCAAACCAAACGCTTTCCATATCGTGTGATTCGAATTTCCGACCTTGGGTGTCATGTCTGTCTCCGTTGCCAAGCTTCAATCCATGTAAGTGTCGAGGAGCCCCGCAGAAAGGCGGGCACGGCCATCCACCGCAGCGAATGCTCAGCTTGCCGACGCCAAGACAACAGATGCCGTGAGCCATAACATCATTGATAACCGGCGGTTCTCCAGTCAGGCTATCCTGAGTTGCGGGTAACAGAGGGCACCCCCATGATCAGCCGCAGAATGATCCTCAGCGCTGCAGTGAGTACGCTTGCAGCCCCGGCCTCCACGGAAGCGGCTCGCGCACAGGCCGCGATGAGCCGAATCACCGCCTATGCGTTTTCGTTTCCCGCCCTCGCCGGCTCGTCCGAAGGAGGTCCCGCGTTGGAACTTCCACAAATATCTGATCGGCCGAGACGGCTATATCGCCGAAGTCTTCCCCAAGACCGTCGAACCGTTGGACACGCGGATCAAGACAGCTATCGCGCGGGCGCTCGCCGAGACCTGACGTGGTATTTTTTGGCTTGAGTTAACCTGTTCACCGAGAAATCCGCGGGCGGGGATAAAATCCATTGCCGTGGCGGCGCAGGTCCAACTAGGCTAGCATCGAGACGGCAGGAGCCCGCTCGGCATGGCGAAAGCTGGGCTGTCGGCAGCGGATCAGTTTAAGGGGGAGCAAGATGCGCATTGGGACAGGATTGATCTTTGCAGGTGCCGTTTCACTGCTCGCGTCGAGCGCGGCATGGTCGCAGTTAGCAGGCAATAAGAGCGCAGCGGCTCCGCAAGCCGCTCCTTCCGTCACCGCGCCAGCGCCGGCGAAAGCTGCGTGCGCAAATCCCAACGCGCTTGGAATTGGCCGCACCGTCGAAATCGATACCACGGGAGGACCGGGCTTCGGTTTCGAGCACTTCAAGCAACTGGATTTCCTGCGCGATCATGAAGTTGTGCTGACCTTCGATGACGGGCCGTGGCCGGTCAATACCCCCTCTGTTTTGAAGACACTCGCGGACGAATGTACGACCGGCATTTTCTTTCCGATCGGCAAACACGCGACCTACTATCCCGAAATCCTGAAGCAAGTTGCGGCTGCCGGGCATACCGTCGGCTCGCATACCTGGTCGCATGCCAATCTGAATAACAAGAAACTGAATGAGGAGCAGCGCAAGGAAGAAATCGAAAAGGGCTTCAGTGCCGTCAAATGGGCGCTTGGCGGCTCACCGGCGCCCTTCTTCCGCTTCCCCGCGCTGCAGCATCCGCCGGAAATGGTCACCTATCTGGGCAGCCGCAACGTCGCGATTTTCTCGTGCGACCTCGACTCCTTCGACTTCAAGGCGAGCAAGCCGCAAACCGTTATCGACAGCGTAATGAGGAAAGTCGACAAGCTCGGCAAAGGCATCGTCCTGATGCACGATTTCCAGAAGCATACTGCGGAAGCCCTGCCCGAGTTGCTGCACAAGCTCAAGGCCGGCGGCTACAAAGTCGTCAAGATGATCCCGAAAGCCCCAGTCGAGACCATCGCGCAGTATGACGCCGAGGTCCTCAAAGACGCCAAACTGCCGACCGTGACCTCGCGGCCGGTCTCCAGCGTGGTACAGACGATTTCGGAATAATATTCGCGCGCATGCCGGATCTGCGCATCGAAGGTTATGTCATCGTATCGGCGGACGGAATGTTGGCGAACGCAGTTCGCGTGATGCCGGACGAATTGAAATTCGAGGGCGACAAGCATTTCTTTACCGCCGCCCTCGACCGCGCCGACCTCATCGTGCACGGCCGCAATTCTTACGAGGATCAGCCGAACTCGCCTCGGCGCAAGCGAATCGTAGTCACCCGGAAAATCGGGTCGATCGCGCCGGATCCCTCCAACCCGAACGCCACGGTTTGGAATCCAGCCGGGGCTTCGTTCGAGAATGCGTGCGATTTCGCCGGCGTGCGTTCCGGCACAGTTGCAATTATTGGCGGGCCCGATGTGTTCGCCATGTTCATGGATCGTTATGATACGTTCTGGCTGTCGCGAGCCCCCCGCGTGCGGCTACCCGACGGCGAACCATGCTTTCCCGGCGTGCCTGAGCGATCGCCGCAGCAAATCCTGGCGGAACACGGCCTGAAACCCGGAAAGGCCCAACTCCTTGACCGCGGCGGTGACGTTAGTGTGACGCCTTGGCGCCGGGTAGGTCAGACCTCACTATAGAGCGGCTCCATCCTCCGGGGCGTACGGCCATAGCCCGCGATCATGAACAGCGCGCCGATAATCGACAAGTTCTTGAGCGCATCAATGAGGGTCTTGGCATTTTCGGGCGAGGGCTGATTCCAGAAATCGTGGAAATAGAAAGTCGCCGCAGCCACAAAGAAGATCATAAGAATTGCAAAGAACCGCGCGCCGAAATTGAGCGCGATCATCAATCCGCTAACGACCTCGAGAACTCCGCCCGCTATGGCGAGCATTTGCGGCGTGGACATTCCCGTCATGCTTTCGAGCTGCGATGTATAGGGGGTAAGCAACGCAGGAATGACAACCCTGGCGGAAATGAATTCAGCCGTGGCAGCAATCGCGAAAAGCTTTGTTATGCCCGAATAGATAAACAGAACCGCGAACAAAACTCGCCCGAAAATGATAAGCGCTGGCATGGTCGGCCTCACTGTGCAGGAAAAAGTGTCGCTCGCGGCGGCAAAGTCGGATTATGAGGGTTCCGCCTCAGCTTTTCAAACGATCAATCGATTTTGAATTGGCCATCGCTCGCAAGCGCGGAAGCGACAGAGATTTTGTTCTATGCAAACAAGGATGGCTGTTGCCGGCCGGCCCGCTCCTGCGCTTCGACCACAGCGACGGCGCTCATGTTCAGCACGCCGCGCGCGGTCACCGAAGGCGTGAGAATATGCGCCGGACGCGAGGGGCCGATCAGGATGGGCCCGACCGGAAGGGCGTCGGCCAGCGCTTTGATCATCTGATAGGCGACGTTTGCCGTATCCAGGTTTGGCATGATCAGAATGTTGGCTTCCCCTTCCAGTTTCGAATGCGGCAGGACCAACTTCCGTGCGGCTTCCGAGAGCGCGGTATCGCCTTGCATTTCACCGTCAGCTTCGAGTTCAGGATGGTTCTGCTTCAGCAGGGCGGTTGCCCGGCGCATTTTGCGCGAGGACTCGCTATCATAGCTGCCGAAATCGGAATGTGACACGAAAGCAATTTTGGGCTTCAGAGCGAAGCGCTGGACATGCAGCGCGGCCAGCGCCGCCACTTCCGCGAGCTCTTCAGCGCTCGGGTTCGGCCGCACCTGCGTGTCGGCGATGAAATAAGCTCCCTTACTGGTGATCATCAAAGCAAGGGCTGCGAACTCACTCACTCCCGGAAGAAAGCCGATGATCTCGCGCACGTGCCGCAGATGGCTCATATAGCGGCCTTCAACGCCGCAGATCATGGCGTCGGCCTCGCCGCGCATCACCCCAAGTGCTGCGATCACGGTAGCATTGGTGCGAGCGGCGTCGGGCGTAACGCCATGCCGTCCGGCGACGTCGATATAGGACTGTACATAGGAGCGGTAGCGCGGGTCATCCTCGGGATTGATGAGATCGAAGTCCTGGCCGGCCTTGATTGCGAGCCCGAATCGTTTGATCCGCGCTTCGACCACAGAAGGGCGTCCGACCAATATCGGCCGGGCCAGCTTCTCCTCGAGCACGACCTGGGTCGCGTGCAACACGCGCTCGTCCTCACCCTCGGCATAGATCAGTCGGACCGGCTGCGTCTTGGCTTTCGCAAACAACGGTTTCATGACCAGGCCAGAGCGGAACGCGAACCGCTCCAACTGTGCGCTGTAGTCCTCAAATTTGTTGATCGGACGGCTGGCAACGCCCGACTCCATTGCCGCCTTCGCCACCGCGGGCGCGATGCGCAGGATCAGCCTGGGATCGAACGGGCTCGGAATCAGCGAGCCGGGACCAAAGCCTTGCGCCTCTCCGCCATCGAAGGTATGGGCCCCGGCGTTTACCGGCGGATCGCGCGCCAGCTGCGCGATCGCCTCGACCGCGGCCTTTTTCATTTCTTCGTTGATCGCGGTAGCACCGACATCGAGCGCGCCGCGAAAGATGAATGGAAAGCACAGGACATTGTTGACCTGGTTTGGAAAATCGGAGCGCCCGGTGCAGATCATCGCATCCGGACGCGCTTTGCGGGCCTCGTCCGGCATGATTTCCGGATTCGGATTGGCCAGCGCCATTACCAGCGGCTTGTCCGCCATCTGCTTCATCATGTCGGGCGTCAGCACATTGGGTGCTGACAGCCCGAGGAAAATATCGGCGCCGCCGATTACTTCGCCCATGACGCGCTTGTCCGTCTTTTGGGCATAGACGGACTTCCAGCGGTCCATCAGCGTGGTGCGTCCCTCATGCACCACCCCATCGATATCGCACACCCAGATATTCTTCCGCTGCGCGCCCATGGAAACCAGCAGATTGAGACAGGCGATCGCCGCAGCGCCTGCGCCGGAGGCAACGATCTTGACGTCCGCCAGCTTCTTGCCGTTCAGCAACAGCGCGTTGCTGATGGCGGCGCCGACGATGATGGCGGTGCCATGCTGGTCGTCATGAAATACCGGGATCTTCATGCGCTCTTTGAGCCGCGCCTCGATCTCGAAACATTCCGGGCCTTTGATATCCTCGAGATTGATGCCGCCGAAGGTCGGCTCCAGCGCGGCCACTGTCTCGACGACCCGTTCGATCGTGTCCGCCGCTATCTCGATGTCGAACACGTCGATGCCAGCAAATTTCTTGAACAGAACGGCCTTGCCCTCCATGACCGGCTTCGACGCCAGCGGGCCGATATTGCCAAGTCCGAGCACGGCGGTGCCGTTGGAGACGACTGCAACAAGATTGGCGCGGGTCGTTAGCGTTGCCGCTTCCGCCGGGTTTTCGGCTATTGCCGTACAGGCGGCCGCCACCCCCGGCGAATAGGCGAGCGCCAGGTCGCGCTGGTTGGCGAGCGGCTTGATAGCCTGAATCTCGAGCTTACCCGGCCTGGGCAGCCTATGGTACGCCAGCGCCGAGGCATGAAGATCTTCAGAATAGGACGCCATATTCTTTTACGGGCTCCTCACCCCGAATTCAGGCTTGCTGGATCAACTTCAGGTTTGCGGCAGATTGAGCCGGATGTGAAGTTCGCGCAACTGCTTCGGAGTTACCTCCGAAGGCGCCCCCATCAGCAGATCTTCGGCCCGCTGGTTCATTGGGAATAATGAGATTTCGCGCAAATTGGTCGTGCCGCAAAGAAGCATGACGATGCGATCGACCCCGGCGGCCATTCCGCCATGCGGCGGTGCGCCATACTGAAAAGCGCGGTACATGCCGCCGAATCGTTCCACGACTTCTTTCTCGCCGTATCCCGCGATTTCGAACGCCTTCACCATGGCCTCGGGCCGGTGGTTCCGGATACCGCCGGAAGCGATCTCGTAGCCGTTACACGTAATGTCGTATTGAAATGCCTTGATAGTCAGGGGGTCCTGGCTGTTGAGCGCTTCAAGCCCACCCTGCGGCATAGAAAACGGATTATGGGAGAAGTCGATCTTCTTCTCGTCTTCGTTGTATTCATACATCGGGAAGTCGACGACCCAGGCCAGTTCGAACTGATCCTTATCAATCAGGTTCAACTCCTCACCGAGCTTGGTGCGCGCGAGGCCCGAAAACTTCCAGAACTTGTCGGGATCGCCCGCGACAAAGAACGCCGCATCACCCTCTTTCAATCCGAGCTGAGCGCGGATCGCCGTCGTCCGCTCCGGGCCGATATTGTTAGCCAGCGGACCTGCGCCCTCGCCGCCCTCGCGCCAGATGATATAGCCGAGCCCGGGTTGCCCCTCGCCTTGTGCCCACGAGTTCATGCGGTCGCAGAATGCGCGGGAGCCGCCGCCCGTGCCGGAGATCGCCCACACCTGATTTTTTCGATCTTCGAGCATTCGCGCAAACACCTTGAAACCGGAGCCGCGGAAATGCTCGGAGACGTCCTGCATGATGATCGGATTACGTAAATCTGGCTTGTCGCTGCCATATTTGCGCAGCGCCTCCGCAAACGGAATACGCGGCCATGCCTTGGTGACCGGCTTGCCCTTGGCAAACTCCTCGAACACACCGGTGACAACAGGCTCCATCGCCGCGAATACGTCATCCTGCGTGACGAAGCTCATCTCAACGTCGAGCTGGTAGAACTCGCCGGGCAGCCGATCGGCCCGTGGGTCCTCGTCGCGAAAACAGGGGGCGATCTGGAAATAGCGGTCGAAGCCCGACATCATCAAGAGCTGCTTGTATTGCTGTGGCGCCTGCGGCAACGCGTAGAACCGGCCCGGATGGATTCTGGAGGGCACCAGGAAATCGCGGGCGCCTTCCGGCGAAGATGCCGTCAGGATCGGGGTCTGGAACTCGAAGAAACCCTGTTCCTTCATCCGCTTGCGCATCGAATCGATGATGGCGCCGCGGGTCATGATGTTCTGGTGGAGCTTCTCGCGACGCAGATCCAAGAAGCGGTACTTGAGCCTGATATCTTCAGGGTATTCCTGCTCGCCGAACACCGGCAGCGGCAGTTCGCCCGATGGCCCAAGCACCTCGATCTCGCTGACGTAAACCTCGACAGCCCCGGTCGGCAAATCCGGGTTCTCGGTGCCCGCAGGACGAGCCCGCACTTTGCCGTCGATCCGAACCACCCATTCTGAGCGCAGCTTTTCGGCGTCCTTGAATGCCGGCGAGTCCGGATCGGCCACGCATTGTGTCAACCCGTAATGGTCGCGCAAATCGATGAACAGCACGCCGCCATGGTCGCGAATGCGATGGCACCAGCCTGACAGGCGAACCGTCTGGCCGATATCGCTCTCGCGGAGCGCGCCGCAGGTGTGGGACCGGTAACGATGCATGATGTTCCAGAAGGATGTCTGAGGATCGAATCGGGGCCCGGGGGCTGCCCCGCAAAGAGGGTGAGGGTTTACCCGAGGCTGTGAGGCGCGGCAACCGAATGCGCCTCTTCAAGGGCTTGGGAAAATGGGAAAATTGACGCAAAAACAAGGCTTCACTTTCGGATGCGCGGATCCGTCTACCCGATTGCCTAATCGCAGCTCATCCCTATCTTGGGTCCATGACGGTCCATTTCCCCTTCGAAAATACCTATGCGGCGCTGCCGGCGAATTTTTTTGCGCGCGTCGCACCAACGCCGGTCACCTCGCCCCGCCTGATCAAGCTCAACTGGCCGCTGGCGGTACACCTCGGCCTGGATCCCGATCGGCTCGCGAGCCCGGAGGGAACCGAAATCCTCGCCGGAAAACGGCTTCCCGACGGCGCCGACCCGATCGCGATGGCCTATGCCGGCCACCAGTTTGGCCATTTCGTGCCGCAGCTCGGCGATGGCCGCGCCATCCTGCTCGGAGAAGTGATCGACGCCGACGGCATCCGCCGGGACATTCAATTAAAAGGGTCGGGCCCGACACCATTTTCCCGCCGCGGCGACGGCCGCGCGGCGCTTGGTCCGGTGTTGCGCGAATACGTCATCAGCGAAGCGATGGCGGCGCTCGGAATTCCAACCACGCGATCGCTCGCCGCAGTAATGACTGGCGAAAGCGTCCTGCGAGAGACGGCGCTACCGGGAGCGATCCTCACCCGTGTCGCCTCCAGCCACATTCGGGTCGGAACATTCCAGTATTTCGCGGCGCGCGGCGATACTGAGGGCGTGCGGCAACTGGCCGATCACGTCATCGCCAGGCACTACCCCGAAGTGGCCACGACAGAGCGCCCGTATCACGCGCTGCTGCAGGGTGTGATTGCGCGTCAGGCCGAACTGCTCGCGCGCTGGCTTTTGATCGGTTTCATACACGGCGTCATGAACACCGACAACACCTCGATCTCGGGCGAGACTATCGACTACGGCCCCTGCGCTTTCATGGACCACTACGATCCGGCGACGGTGTTCAGCTCGATCGACGAGCTCGGCCGCTATGCGTATGCCAACCAGCCGCGGATCGCGCTGTGGAACCTCACCAGGCTCGCGGAATGCCTGCTGCCGTTGTTTTCCGAGGATCAGGAAAAGGCCATTTCGGAAGCGCAATCGGCGCTCGCCGAATTTGCCGAAGTCTTCAATGCCGCCTATCAGGCGGGCTTGCGAAGAAAGCTCGGCCTGTTCACCGCACGCGAGAGCGACCAGGCGCTCGCGCAGGACCTGCTGGATGCGATGGCCAAGAACCAGGCCGACTTCACGCTGACATTCAGGAAGTTGAGCGATGCCGCGCTCGGCCTCGACCATGACAGCGAGGTCCGGCAGCTATTCGCCGATCCCGCCGCCTATGACGAATGGGCAGCGCGCTGGCGCCGGCGGACCGCAGACGAGCCGCAGGATGCCGCAACGAGGCGGACCGCTATGCGAGCCGTCAATCCGGTTTTCATTCCGAGGAACCATCGGGTGGAGGCGGTGATCGAAGCTGCCGTGAACCGGGACGATTTCGCACTGTTCGAAGAACTGCTGACTGTGCTTTCGAAACCGTATGAAGACCAGCCGGCGTTATCAGCCTATGCGGAGCCGCCGCAACCGCATCAGCGCGTGCTACAAACGTTTTGCGGGACGTAAATCGTTAACTCGCCGTTCAACATCCGATGAAACGACAGCCGCCTGCCACCAAGCATTTAAGAGAGGGGCAATGCGTCACTGGCAAACCTAGCGGTTTGCCGGAGGGATTGTGGTGGACGCGCTTGTATTTGAATTCATGGGATTGGCGATGATTGCGCTTTGCGTCATCGTAGTGGCCGTTCCCGCCCGGCGGCGACCCTCCCGCCAATTCAGAGACTACTGATCAGATCGGTTTTGCAGCGCGCGTTCACATCTTCATGTGGGGCGCACACCTCGGCTGAGAGTCATCCTTTGGCTGAAATCAAGCCTCGAATTCGTTCCAAGACTCTTGACATATCAGCGCTTTCGGCAGAACGCCTCTGAAGAAGCGTTATGGATTGTTCATGCATCTGATTACGACCACTGCGGAACTCGCCGCGGCTTGCAGCCGGCTTGCCCGCCACCCTGTCATCACCGTCGACACCGAATTCCTGCGCGAGACGACCTATTATCCCCTGCTCTGTGTCGTTCAGATGGCGAGCGTCGAGGAAGCAATCGTCATAGATACGCTTGCCCAAGGCATCGATCTCGCCCCGTTCTTACAATTGATGGCTAACGAGAAGGTGCTGAAGGTTTTCCATGCCGCCCGCCAGGACATCGAAATCGTCTGGCACGAAGCTGGCATCGTCCCGCATCCTATCTTCGACACGCAGGTCGCGGCCATGGTGCTGGGCTACGGGGATTCCATTGCCTACGACCAGTTGGTTGAGCGGATCACTGGCCATCGACCCGACAAAACCCATCGTTTCACGGATTGGTCGCGCCGGCCGCTCAGTGAAGAGCAGATGCATTATGCAGTCTCCGACGTCACGCATTTGCGCGACGTGTTCACGGCATTGGATGCCGATCTCAAGAAGCGCGGCCGCAGCGATTGGGTGAGCGAGGAGATGGAGGTTCTGACCTCGCCCAAGACCTACGACTTTCACCCCGAACGCGCATGGGAACGGCTGAAGACGCGGGTGCGCAAGCCAAAGGAACTCGCGGTGCTAATGGAAGTCGCGGCGTGGCGCGAGCAGGAGGCGCAGAGCCGCGATGTTCCGCGTAGCCGCGTTCTCAAGGATGACGCGGTAGGCGATATTGCGACCCATGCTCCGACCAGCCTCGAACGGCTCGCGAATTTGCGCTCGCTGCCGAAGGGTTTTGATCGCTCGAAATGGGGTGCC
>Ga0209473_1002437_pt1 | contig 10226 bp, 10 predicted proteins | sample GraSoiAngelo_133_FD_185890 | JGI IMG/M metagenome (GOLD analysis project Ga0209473, IMG submission 185890) | Grasslands soil microbial communities from the Angelo Coastal Reserve, California, USA - 14_0929_05_20cm (SPAdes) (version 2) | ecosystem: Environmental > Terrestrial > Soil > Grasslands ...
AGATGGCCGCAGTAATCGGAGGCGCGCGCGCCGGTCGCGAGCACCGCCTCGTCGCAAGTGCGCTCGCGCTCGAGCCGCAGCCGCCCGGCGGCGAGCCACACCGCGGGATGGAACCAATACAGCGCGCCCGCGAGCCACAGCAGTCCCTCGACCAGCACGTCCTGGCGGCGCACGTGCACCAGCTCGTGCACCAGCACCAGGCGCAGCCGCTCGGGCGTCCACGTGGCCGCCGCCGCGGGCAGCGCGATCACGGGATGGCGCACGCCCCACGTCGCGGGGACGGGGACGTCGCGCGAGCGGAGCAGCGTGACGGGCCGGGTGACGCCCGCCAGCCGGGCCGCCGCGCGCAAGGCGTCGAGCGCCGCGGGTGCGCGCCAGCGCTCGCCCGATCGCGCGATGCGGCCCAACGTGATGAAGCCTGGCACGAGGCGCGCCGCCCACACCAGCGCTCCGAGTGCCCAGAGCGCCCAGAGCGCGACCGGCGGCTTGGGCGGTTCCCAGGTCGCGGGCACGATGACGTAGAGCGGCGGCAGCAGCAGCTCGGCCGCGGGCACGAGCACCGCGCCGAGCAGGACGAGCAGCCAGAGATCGTGACGGGCGCTGGCAGGGCCGCGCGCGAGCAGCGCCGCGACCAGCCAGCCGCTCGCGCCCAGCAGCGCGATCTTCGCGAGGTCGAGCGTAAGGTTCACGTCACCGACCCTCGCGCCGGGCGCGGCGCACCAGCGCGCGCAGCCGCGCGAGCTCGCCGTCCGACAGCTCCTTGCCCGGTAGCTCGAGCAGTGCCGCCACCGCGCCGGCGCGCGAGCCGCGAAAGAAGGTGCGCAGCAGGTGCTGGATCGCGCTGCGCTGCGCTTCGGCGTGCGGCAGCGTCGGCTCGTACACGTAGCGCACGCCGTCGCGGGTGTGACGCAGGTGCCCCTTGCCCTCGAGGTAGCGCAGCATCGCGCGCACGGCGGAGTATGTGGGGGGGTTGGGCAGGCGGCCCATCACGTCGCCCACGGTGGCGCGGCCCAGGCGGTACACCACGTCCATGATCTGGCGCTCACGGCGGCCGAACTCTTTCGAAGGAGCGATGCGCATGGCACCGCAAAGATGCTAATCCATTAGCATGACGTCAAGACCGACACGTGGTGTTGCCTCGTCGCCACACTGCACCGCTTGCGGCGTCCCTCGCTGCACCGCATCATCTTCACAAACTATGACCCGCTCGTCCCTGTTGTACGTCAGCGCCGCGCTGACTCTGTCCTTCGTTTCCCCACCCGCCATCGTCGAGTACCCGCTGCCGCGCCCCAAAGCGTTCCCGCACGACCCCGCGGTTGGCGCGGACGGGATCGTGTGGTATACCGATCAGGCGAACAGCTACATCGGCCGGCTCGATCCCGCGACGGGCAAAGTCAGCGACTACGCGACGCCGACGCCCACGTCGGGACCGCACGGCATCGTCGTCGCCCCCGATGGCGGCGTGTGGTACACCGGGAACTTCACCGCCCGGCTGGGCCGGCTCGACCCGGCCACCGGCGCCATCAAAGAATTCCCGCTTCCCTCCGAGGCGCGCGATCCGCACACGCCGCTCTACCACGCCGGCAAGGTCTGGTTTACGGCGCAAGGCGCGAATCTCTACGGGGTGCTCGACCCCGCGACGGGCGCCGCGAAACTCTACCCCGTGCCGACGCGCGGCGCCCGGCCCTACGGCCTCGTCGCCGCCCCCGACGGCATGATCTGGATGGCGCTGTTCGGCACCAATCAGATCGGCCGGATCGATCCCGCGGACGGCGCGCTCAAAATCTTCCCGCTCCCGGCGTCCGGCGCCCGGCCGCGCCGGCTCATTGTCGATGCCACGGGCATCGTGTGGTACTCGGATTACGCCCGTGGCAAGCTGGGCCGGCTCGATCCCGCCACGGGTCAGGTGCGCGACTATCCCTGCCCGGGCGGCGACGCCAGCCAGCCCTACGGCATCGCGGTCGGCACCGACGGGCGCATCTGGTACGACGAGTCGGGCACCGACGAGATCGTGGCCTTCGACCCCGCGACCGGGCGCGCGCTGACGGTCAAGATCCCCACGCCGGGCTCGGTGGTGCGCAACATGGCGGTGGACTCGACCCGGCACCGGCTGTGGCTGGCGCTGTCCGGTGTCCAGAAGCTCGGGAGGATCGATCTCAAGTAACCACCAGCTCGATTGCTTCTTCACCGCCGCCCCCGCGGGCCTCGCCATCCTCGATCGCGAGCTGTGCTACCGGCAGCTCAACGAGACCCTGGCGTTGATGAACGGCCGCTCGGTGGCGGAGCACCTGGGCAAGCCGGTGCGCGAGGTGCTGCCCGCCATCGCGCCCACGCTCGAGCCGCTGCTGGGGCGCATCCTCGAGACGGGCGAGCCCGCGTTGAACATCGAGGTCACGGGCGAGACGCCGGCCCAGCCCGGGATCACGCGCTTCTGGCGCGCCTCCTACTTTCCGCTCGCGTCCGACGGCATCGGCGCCATCGTAGTGGAAGACACGGCGCGCCGGCACGCGCAGCGCGCGCTGCGCCGCTCCGGCGCCGACTACCGCGCCATCGTGGAGCAGGCGACCTACGGCATCTATCGCTCCAGCCTCGAGGGGCGCTTCCTCAAGGTCAATCCCGCGCTGGTCGCCATGCTCGGCTACGACAACGAAGCGCAGGTGCTCGCCCTCGACCTGGGCCGCGATGTGTACGTCGATGCCGCGCAGCGGGCTCGCAACATCGAGCTGGCGCGCACCCTCGAGCGCATCAGCGGCGTGCAGGTCCAGTGGAAGCGCCGCGACGGTCACCACATCACCGTGCGGCTTTCGGGCCGGGCGGTGCGGAGCGAGGGGGGCGGCGACCTCAAAGGCTTCGAGATGATGGCCGAGGACGTCACCGAGCAGCGGACGCTGGAGCGCGCGCTGCAGCAGGCCCAGAAGATGGAAACGATCGGCCGGCTCACGTCCGGAATCGCCCACGACTTCAACAACCTGCTGACCGTGATCCTGGCGCAAAGCAACCTGATGGCGAAAGCGTTGCCCGACGCGACCCCCGACGTGCGGCGCGATCTGCAGGAGCTGACCGACGCGGCCCGGCGCGGTGCCGAGCTGGTGCACCGGCTGCTGGGGTTCAGCCGCCACGAGACGCTCGACCTGCGCCCGCTCAGCGTGCCCGAGTGGATTCGGGAGGAGCTGCATACGCTGCGGCGCCTGCTCCCCGCCACGATCGAGATCCGCTGCGACACCGAGCCCGCCGCGGGCGTGGTGGAGGCCGATTCCGGAGCGCTCGAGCAGATTCTCCTGAATCTGGCGACCAACGCGCGCGACGCGATGTCCGACGGCGGCACGCTGCACCTTGACGTGCGCCGCACCCGGCTCGACGCGGAGGACCGCCCGCTGCACGCCTGGGTCCAGCCGGGCGTGTACGTATGCCTCAGCGTGAGCGACACCGGCGCCGGTATGGACCGCCAGACCCAGGCGCGCGTGTTCGAGCCGTTCTTCACCACCAAGCCCGCCGGCGTGGGCACCGGACTCGGCATGGCCATGGTGTACGGGCTCGTGAAACAGCACCACGGATTCGTGCACCTCTACAGCGAGGTAGGGCAGGGGACGACGGTGAAGGTCTATCTCCCCCTCGGCCACGAGCAGGCCCTGCCGGCGGGCCCCGCGGGGGAAGAGGAACTGCTGCCCGGCGGCTCGGACGCGATCCTCCTCGTGGAGGACGATCCCCATCTCCGCGCCGTGGCCCAGCGGCTGTTCGAGAAGGTGGGCTATCGCGTGTTCGCCGCCGGCGACGGGCAGGAGGGCCTGGCGGCGTACCGCGCCCACAAGGCGGGCGTGGACCTGGTGATCACCGATATGGTGATGCCGAAGATCTCCGGCATGCAGCTGTACGAGACGATTCGGGGCGCGGAGCCGCCGGACAAGCGCGTGAAGGTGCTGTTCACGAGCGGGTACCCCGCGGCGGACTTCCGCCAGTCGCTCGCCGGCGATCCCGATGTGGCCTTCGTGACCAAGCCCTGGACCGCGAGCGAGCTGCTGGGACAAATCCGGCAGCTGCTGGAGAAGTAGTCCTCACGCCTGACCCCCGGAAATGTGATCCAGCCGACAGCCCCGACCCCGCACGCCGGGCAAGACTGAGCCTGCGCCCGTCATCATCCGCCCTGGAGGGCGACCATGCCGCAGACCGAACACTGGGCTCGCACCCGGGTCCGCACGTGCCGTGAGCTGAGGCGCGGCGCCTGGTACCGCGTGACGCGCGCGACCCCCGCCGAGGGCGTGTTGGAAGTGAACCGTCGTCTGGTAACGATTCCGCGCACGTTCCTGCAGATTCTTCCGTTCCGCCCGCAGCTCTGGTCCGTCGTCCCGCGCGTCGCCAACGCGCCGCAACCGCCCCTCTCGTGGGGACCGAGCTACGGCGTGTGCCCGCAGTGCAGCGCACGGGCGCCTCTGGGCCAACACGCGCTCAAAGTCTCGTGCCCGCGCTGCAACGGGCTGTTCCCCGTCGCCTGGGAAGACTCCGGGTGGTGTGCGTTTGAGAAGTCCGAAGCTGTGAACTCGTAGGGGCAGGGTCAGCGCCGCCGTCGCTCCCGGCTGTGGCGGCGTTCCGGTCCGGCACGCCGCGACGCGATCGTCCGACGCTCGATACCGCTGCGCCGATCGATCGCTACCGGAACCGCAATACGACGACGCTCCCGCACTATGCGCCGACCGACGCTCTGCCGCCGGTCGACGAGACGTCGACGCTGCATAACGTTGATATTCCCTCTCAGTAACGAAACCGCCACCGTTGGGTTGCAAACCATGTGCTCCCCGTCTCAGGCGGCGTGGCCACCGGTCCGTAGTCACGACTGGCGCGGGCCCGCCACAGTTTTTGGCCCGCAGCGCCTGGGCCAGGGCCACATTCCGCTGCACCTGCCAGTCGAGTGGTGCTACGATTGAGTGCGCCATGCGACCTCCGCGTCTCGTGCTCACGCTCGGTCTGCTGCTCGTCTCCGCCCCGGGGCGAGCACAAACCCCCAACCCCCCAAAAATCGGCATTGCCCTGAGTGGGGGCGCGGCGCGGGGCCTCGCGCACATCGGCGTGCTGAAAGTGCTGGAGCAAGCGGGCATTCCCGTGGATGTGATCACCGGCACGAGTATGGGCAGCGTCGTGGGCGGTCTGTACGCGCTCGGCTACAACGCGGATCAGCTCGACACCATCGTGCGCGCCCAGGACTGGTTTCGCCTGCTCACCGACCCGGTGGACCGGCGCGACTTGCCGGTCGATCGCAAAATCGCCGCGGATCGCATCATGCTCACGCTGCCGATCTATCGCGGCGGCATCCATCTTCCCAGGAGCGTCGTGCCGGGCCAGCGCATCTGGGAGCTGTTGACCCGGCTCACCTGGTCGGCGCACGGCGTGCACGACTTCCACCGGCTCCCCACGCCGTTCGCGGCCGTCGCCACTGACCTGGAGACCGGCCAGGCGGTGGTCCTGGACAGCGGCCTTCTGCCGGACGCGATCCGCGCCAGCATGGCGCTGCCGAGCGTGTTCGCTCCCGTCGAGCTGGGTGGCGTCGTGTTGATCGACGGCGGCGTGGTACGCAATCTGCCCGCGCACGACGCGCGCGCCCTGGGCGCGGACGTGCTGATCTGCAGCGACGTGACCGACCCGCTCGAGCCGCGTGATTCGATCGTGTCGCTGGTGGACGTGCTGCTGCAGTCGGTGTCGTTCCGCGTGTGGGACTCGGAGCGCGCGGAGCGCGGCGCCTGCGACGTGCTCATCGTACCGGACGTCCGGGCGTTCACGAGCTTCGGCTTCGGGCGCGCCGCCGAGCTGATGGCGCGGGGAGAGGCGGCCGCGCGCGCGGCCCTGCCCGAAATCGAAGCGAAAGTGGGCCGCCGCCGCGTGCAGCGTCGTCCCCCGGCGCCGCCCGCACCCGACTCCGTCCTGGTGACGGCCCTGCGATTCGACATCTCCGGGGGAGGGACGGTGACGCCCGCGTTCCTGGCGCACGCGCTCGGGCTCAGGCCGCCCGCCTGGACCACGCTACGCGAGCTGGGCGAGCGCATCGCGCGGCTCTACGCCACCGGCCTGTTCGCCAACGTGCGCTACCGGCTCGAGCGCGGCGAGCTGACGCTGTTGATCGACGAGCGCGCCGCGGGCCGCTTCGGCCTTGGGCTGCGCTACGACAGTCGCTACAAGGCCTCGGTGCTGCTCACGGGTGGTCGCGGCGGGGTAGAGGGGGACGCACGCCTGGGCCAGCAGATCCGCGTGGGGCTCGGCGCCGCGCAGGCGCTGGGCGACGCGCAGAGCGTCGCGCTCGGGGTACGGATCGCCTATGCGCACCAGCCGGTGGACCTGTTCCAGAACGGCCGCCGCGTCGCCGAGGTGCGTGTCGACCTGGGCGCCATCAGCGCGTCGATCGAGCGCCGGCTGGGGAGCATGGCCGGAGCCTCGCTGCGGGTGAAGGCGGAGCACGCGCGCTGGGCGGAGGAAGTGGCGGCGGTGGACTCCGCGCCGATCAATCGCACGTTCGTCACCGTCGCGGGCGTGGGAGACGTGGACACGTACGACAGCGGCGTGTTTCCCAGCCGCGGGATCGGGCTCCGGGCGGTGTCCGAGTGGAGCGGTTCGTTCTCGCACCACGTCGGCGATGTGCGGGGGTACCTGCCGCTGGGGCGGCGGGTGTCACTGTGGGCGGGTGCGACGCTCGGCGCCTCGGGCGGCACGCCGCCGCCCCACTATCTGTTTTTTCTGGGCGGCGCCAACGGCTACTACCTCTTTCCCGACCGCGCCATCGCCTTCACGGGACTGTACGTGCAGGCGCGGCGGGGGCGCCACGTGCAGAAGGCCGAGCTCGGCGCCCAGTGGCAGGTCGCCGTCGCTCCCGACCTGTTCGCCCGCGTACGCTGGAATGCCGGCACGGTGCTGGACCGCTGGACCTTCGAGCCCGCCGGCTGGGTGAACGGCGTCGGCGTCGAGCTGGGCGCCAGGACAGTGGCCGGCCGCGTGAGCCTGACCGTGTCCGGCGCCGGTGGCTCGACGCCGATCGTCGAGTTCGACCTCGGCTACCCCTTCTGAACCAGGTCGCGGGCGGGCATCACCTGCGTCGCGTCGTCCACGCGCACGTGGATGCTGCCGTTCACGCAAATGTGCGCGTTCACCAGATCGTAGACCCCGACCGCGGGGACCTGTAGACCCTCCAGCGTGACCTCGGTGGCGAGCGGGCGCTCGTCGCCCCGCTGCATCAGCTGTCGTACACGGATCGAGCCCATGTTGCAGAACATGAGTTGCGCCTCGCCCGTGGCCGCGAGCACGGCGACTCTCACGCCGGGCAGGTCGACCCGGGCCTCCTCGCCGTGCGACACCTTCGCTTCTTCCAGTCGCTCCCGCAGACGGAACGACTGCGACTGCGCTGTGATGCGGGCTTCCATAAGGCACCTCCTGTTGAATCCGGTCCTACCGCCGACGGCGCAGCGTAGTTCCGTGCAGGCGGCGTGCCGCCGCCGCCGTTCCGCTGCAACCGTACCGTCGCGGCGGGGTATCGTGTTAGGTTCCAGGACTTGACCTCCGACGCCGTTGTGACGACTCGGCCGCGCCTCACGCGTCCGCCGCGCATCCTCATCGCCAGCGATCAGGATCACGCTCTCTGGGACGTCGAGGGCACGCTTGGGCGGCAGGGATACTCGGTGCTGCGCGTGTTCGCCGGCGCCGCGGTGCTGGCGCGCGCGCGGGCGGCGTGTCCCGACGTGATTCTGCTGGACGCCAAGCTCGCCGACTCGGAGAGCCTCGACCTGAGCCGGGTGCTGCGCGCCGATCCGCTGATCGGCGCGAGCACGCCGATCCTGCTGCTGGTGCACGACCGTCCCACACGCGAGGATCACCTGAGCGCCATGCGCGCCGGCGTGTGGGAGCTGTTGCGCCGGCCGGTGGACACGGGCGCGCTGCTCGCCAAGCTCGAAGCCTATCTGGTCTCCAAGCTCGAGGCCGAGCGAACGCCCAAGCGCAGTCTGGTGGACGAGCTGACCGGGCTGTACACACGGCGCGGGCTGACGCGGCGCGCCGGGGAGCTGATGCTCCAGACGGTGCGCCATAACACGTCCGTGGCGTGCGTGGTCGTGGCGCCCGAGGTGCGGGGCGACCCCGGCGCGAACGTGGTGCGCGACGTCGCCCGCCTGGTGCGGGCGACCGCGCGCCACTCGGATGCGGTGGGGCGGGTGGGGCTCACCGAGTTCGCCGTCGTCGCGCCGGGGGCGAACCGCGTCGGGGCGCGCCGCCTGGCGCGCACGGCGGCGATCGAGCCGCGCCGCTTGCTGGGCCGTGCCGCGCGGGCGCTCGAGCTGGCGCGGGCCGAGGGAAAGTGGCTGCGCGAAGGCGCTACGGTGCGAGGGAGTTAGCGACCACTCCACGCTCGCGAGCCCGGAGTTTAACGTCACGAGCGCGGCGGCGCGCCTCCGCGCCGCTGGGCGCGGTGAAGCAGCGGCGTCCTTGCGCCACCGGGGCCAAGACTGTTGTCAGGTGGGTCACATGATGGGCTGCCGCAGGCATTCAACGCGTCGCGAGCACGAGATGTCTCGCGGCGTTGCCACAGCGGGGCGGCTAGTTCTCCATGAGGTACTGCTCTTCCCAGGCGACGTCGAACGCGCCGTTGCAGCGCGTGCAGCGCAGCACCGTGAGCCGCTCGCGCAGCGGTACCCGCTCTCGGCAATTCGGGCAGACGCCGTACTCGGACACGCCCGGAAAGCGGGACGGGTTCTTGGGGCGGGGCACGACCGACCAGCGACGCGGCGGCTCGCTCAGGATCTCCAGGTCGGCGCGCGGGATGCCTACGCGCTCGCCCACGACATCCACGATCGCCTCGCGCGGCCCCAGTTTCTTCACGTGGTACCAGGCACCCCGACGCAGCGGATAATCGGCCTCCGCACGGAGGCGGGCCCAAAAGCGTCTCGGAGTCACCTTCCCCTCCCCTTCCTCCCTGTGGTCAGCGCCGGCCCGGGCTCACTGGTGAGATCCGGGTGGCGGCGCGCCGGACGGCCCGCTGATCGGGTGGGCGCGTGGTGGTCGATGTGCGTCGCAATAATAGCGCTCCAGGCGGGCGGTGCGCTGCGACTGCTGGTGCGTCACCCAGCGCGCCGGCCGCCGGCAACTCTTGCGTGTGGCCCAGTCGTAGAAGTCGCAGCGGGGGTCGCCCATGCGGAACTCCGACGGTGCCTGCCACTCAGCGACCCGAAGGGACTGAGGCGTCCGTGCTGCGGGGCTCGAGCAGGGTCAGTTGCTGCTCCGCCATGTCGCGACCGATCCACACGACGCGGTCGCCGCACATGATCGCATCCACGGCGTAGGGCTGCATACCGAACGATGCGGCGTCAGAGGTACTTACGAACGTGCCCGGGAAGCGATACCAGCAGTTCTGGCCCTCGGGGTGGCTATGCACGACTCCCACCGTTCCCGCCCACCCCGCGGCCTCGCAGCTCTGCGTGGGCATGACGCGCGTCCGCGTGGAGCGGGATGGCTCGACGTCGGCCGGCGCGATGCGCTGGACCAGCACGACGCCCCGCTCCACGGTGCCGATCATACAGCCCATGAACTCCGTGGGATACGAGCGGTACTGCAGCTCGAGATAGCGGCGCGACTGTTGGGACAAGACCAGCGCGTGCACCGGGATGGAAGCACGCAGCGTCGCGGCCCTGGCTGCGCCGCCCCGCTCACCCGGTTGGACGATCTCCGGGCGGATGGCGAGCACCGCCACGATCCCGGTGGCCACGAGGCCGGCGCGCACCACGTGCGCGCGGAGCGGACTAGGCTGCTCCACTGCTCCTCCGAACTCGGGCGCGGGGTCGTAATCAGGGTGACTCCCACCGATTGTAACGCAAGAGCGGTGCCAACCTCCGCACCGCCCCTCCACCCCGTCTCAAGCCGCAGGCCGCAAGCCTTAGGCAGAGAGGCGTCTGGTCACGGTAAACCCACGATCACATTGATCGTAGCCTGGTCCGAGCCGCTGAGGCCGTGGCTGTCCGTCACCGTGACGGTGACGGTGTTCGTGCTCACCAGACCATAGGAGTGCGAAGCGCTGAACCCACCCTGGCTCGAACGACTGCCAGTCGAGGAGCTACCGTCGCCCCAGTCGATGGTGTAGGCCCATGGCCCGTCGCCGTCCTGGTCCGTGAAGGAAGGGTTAATAGTGACGGAGCCCAACGCCAGCAGGATTGTCTTGTCCCCTCCGGCGTTCACGACCGGAGCATGGTCTTGCGGTGGCGGAGGCG
>Ga0209473_1002438_pt1 | contig 10225 bp, 10 predicted proteins | sample GraSoiAngelo_133_FD_185890 | JGI IMG/M metagenome (GOLD analysis project Ga0209473, IMG submission 185890) | Grasslands soil microbial communities from the Angelo Coastal Reserve, California, USA - 14_0929_05_20cm (SPAdes) (version 2) | ecosystem: Environmental > Terrestrial > Soil > Grasslands ...
GCCCGGGGGCATGTCGCTGGTCTCAAGCTTCAATTGCCCGGACACTAGGATGATCCGGATCGGCGGCCAGCGCCTATGAACCATGTGGGCGAGCATCAGTCCGTCCATTGGTCCTGGCATTTGGATGTCGGTGAGCATCAAGGCGATATCGGATCTGGATTCGAGGATCGCGACTGCTTCGTCAGCATCGACGGCCTCCACGGAGGTAAACCCGGCATCTTCCACCATTCCGACCGCTCGCATGCGTAGCAGCATCTCGTCCTCAACCACGAGAACGACGGCGGGAATATTAGAGTGATGCACGATCACCATCACCGGTACTTTCAACGTTACCAGCGACGGCCCCAGCCGCCGCGCCAGCTACTTCCGAATCCGCCGCCACCGCGCAACAGTCGCACCAGCAGAAGTAACAGCACTGCACCTATGGTGGCGTTGACGATTGCACTTATCAAACCGGTACCGAGATGGATACCGAGCTGCGGCAACAACCAACTTCCGACAAAGGCGCCGAGAATCCCGATAACGAGGTCACCAACGAGACCAAAGCCGGTCCCGCGCACGATTTGACCTGCCAACCAGCCGGCAACCAGACCGACAAACAAGATGAGCAACAGGCTTTCACCGGACATGTTCATTGGGTCAGCCGTTCTTTTGTTTGGCGCAGTGCAGGAAGTTGCTCTGCTGCCATTTGGTCAACCAGCATCATCATGCGTTCTGGCAACACGGGCTGGTGTGCAAGGGTGATGCGCAGCCGATCGGCTATTTCCTCGCAAATAGCCGCACTACACTCGAACTGCATTCGACGGTTATTCTGAACTGGACTGGACATGAGGTTTTCCTGTCGGTTTTAGGGCGGGCACCACGTGCAACGCCCATTCGACTATCGGCGCACCGCCACCAAACGAACTTCCCGAATCATGACTCCGGACCCGCCTTTGTGCAGGCAAGAGTTCTCGAAGTCCGGCCAGACCTGCTGTGAACAATTGCGGGCAACCGGTTGGCGATCTCCCTTCGGGAAGGCGACTGTTTCGCCCGCTTTCACTTGAGGAGCAAAGCCGGGCACCGCAACGACAGCCGTTCCCAACAGGCCGAATATTGCCAGGGCCGCGAGAGATTTGATCATTTGAGGCTGCTGACTGTGGCTGTAAGCCGATCCCGCCGCGCTCGGGGATCAATTTACAACGGCGAGCACGCCAAGGAGTTCCGGCCCATACAACTTATATTTGTAAATGGACCAACTGGCTCGGCGCACACGCGTTGGCGCAAAGAGCTGGCTTTAAGCGCAGTGAGCGCCCGTTGGGCTATTCAGGATGCTTGAGCGTTGCCCGCTGCGAGGCGACGCTTGCCGGATTCCGTGAGTCCGAGAACTCCGAGGCGCCTTAATGCATAGCCCAAAGCAACCAGACGCTCCCAGTGTGCCTGGGGAATGTCGCGCTGGGCCTCACCCTCGCCGACTTCAACCAACGAGTCGAACTCTTCGGACGTCAACACGGCGGGTTCATCGTGGATCATTCATGGCGACCATCTCACAGCGTTGTTCCGCGCATACGTGATCAATCGAAAGGCGATCGAAGTCCGCAAGTACGGCTGCGACCAAATCGCGATGATGGGTGTCGTCCGAACCGATCCCTGCCGCATATAAATTGAAGATGTAGCGCGCTTTCGCGGCTGCTTCCGGCCACGAAGCCGCAGGCACTGAAAGAAGCTGCTTCTCAAGGACGGCCTGGCGATCGCGGAGGTCCTTTGCATTATTTTCTACGTCGGCCAAAATTCGGCGGATATCAGTTGCTTTTTGAGCAGCCATGCCGCGGTGCTGGTCGAGATCGAGCGCTGCGTCACTCACAAGGCGCGCTCGCATCTATGCGCTGAGCTTCGGCCAAATCGACCGAGCTAATGGAAATCATCTCCATTGTTGAGGTGCGCGGCGTCGCCGCCGGCACCATGATCATGGTGGCGAGGCGGCGGAACGACGCGAACGACAATCCTTCGATCATCTCCTCATCGGTGATGACCTCGTAGGCCCCCGGACGCAGGAGTCGTTCGATGCCCTTGATCCGGAAGGGATGCAGGAATGTGATGGTTTTCCGCCGAGAGCGCGTGGTCATACCCAAATGTCCTTCGCGAACCATTTCCGGGCCGACTCTGTTGTGAATGGGCTCAAGCGTGCGCTCTTTTCATCCGATTAGCTATCGCTTTCTCACGGGATTGGAGACTGTCAGATCGAATAACGCTGGTTCGCCTTGTTTATTGGGAGGCTTGGAAAAGGAAACTGCACGTCGAGCACTTCGGGGTTAGCCAAATACGCGTGCTGACCATTACCGAAAGTGGCCAAGAGGTAGATACATTTCCAGAAAGCCGCCCTTGCGGCGCCCTCGCCGCCGGCACCCGACAATCGTGGCAAGAGAACCGTACTGGAAAAGCGCCGTTCTGAGAATTCGTCGCGCTACTTGCGAGAATGGGGAGCAATGCGCGCTCTCAGTTTAGAATTTGCGCGCATTTGGACGCTAACTCGCGGGAATGTCGCGCAAATTGACTGAGTTATAGTTTTCTCTGCTCTCTCGACGACTTGTTGGCGGAGAGAGTGGGATTCGAACCCACGGTACAGTTTCCCGCACACACGCTTTCCAAGCGTGCGCCTTAAGCCACTCGGCCATCTCTCCGGATGCCCTCTCTTGAAGGGCGCACACGATTTTTGCAAGCGAGTCCGGCCGGAACGGCAGCAATTTCCCCAAGCTGCTGACTTCGCAGAGGATTCCCCATTGGGACCCTCCAGCTCAAGCGCCGGCTTGGACCGAAGAGGTTGAACCTAAGTCGAGTGTTGCGTTGGGATGCGGGCGAACGAGGGCTGGCCGTCCGATCGGCAGACTACGCGTTAATGATGCCGGGAACTGGAATTCACCGATCGCAGCGACCATAGGGTCGGCTGCTCAGGCTCGTGAGGTTCTGGCGCCGATTTGCCGCTCCAGGTCCCCTGCAGAGCCTCGACAAAATCGGCGAACCATCCATGGATCGTGCTCGCGCGAAGTTTGTCCATCATCGCTTCCCAGCGCATACGGCGCTCGGTCAGCGGCATCGACAGCGCGGTTGCGATGGTCCGCGCCATGCCATCGATATCATGGGGATTTATCAAAAGGGCGGTGTCCAATTCATTCGCCGCGCCGGCAAATTTCGATAACACCAGCACGCCCGGGTCGGCCGCGTTCTGTGCCGCGACATACTCCTTGGCGACCAAATTCATGCCGTCCTGCAGCGGCGTGACGACGCCAACCTGGGCGGTGCGATAAAGTCCGGCCAGCACCGTCTGACTAAAACCCTTGTTGAGATAGCGGATTGGGGTCCAATCCACCTCTCCATGGCGGCCATTGACGTCGCTAACCAGTCTGGCGAGTTCGCTCTGGAGATTGCCGTAGGCCTCGATCGCGCCGCGCGAGGGCGTCGCGATCTGCAGCAGCGACACCGCGCGGGTCAACGTCGGCTGAACCGTCCACATGCGATCGAACGCATGGATACGGTTGATCAACCCCTTGGAATAGTCGAGCCGATCGACGCCGATCGCGAGCTTCTCGCCGCCGAGGCTTCGCCGCAGCCGCGAGACGTCCGGATGAGAGACAGACTTGGCGGCCTGCTGGGCGAATCTCAGGGGGTCGATGCCGATCGGAAACACGGCGACATGCGTGCCACCGTACCGAGAGCTCACAACCCCATCGTGAACGACGAGATTCAGAACCGATTCGACGTAGGAAAGGAAATTCTCGCAGTCGTCCCGGGTTTGGAATCCGATAAGATCGTAGGCCAGCATCGCTTCGACTAACTCGCGATGATGGGGAACGCCTTCGATGATGGAGCGCGGAGGCCAAGGGGTGTGCAGGAAAAACCCGAGCGGCTGGGTGATGCCGAGATTACGCAATTCCGCGCCGAGTGCCAGGAAGTGATAATCCTGCACCCAATAAGCGGTGTCCTGCTTTTTGAACCGAAGAAGCGCCCGGGCCATAAAGGCGTTCACTTCGCGATAGGAGAGATAATCCCCGTGCGAGGCGCGGATCAGATCGGCGCGCGAATGCAGCGCCGGCCATAACCCCGAATTGGCAAAGCCTTCGTAGTACCCGCCATAATGCGCGGCCGGCAGGTCCAGCATTGCCAGCGCGCCTGCGCCAAGCGATTCAATTTCCGCGAACGGTTCCTTTTGCGATCCGTCCCGGACACGCCCGCTGGAACCTACCCAAATCGCACCGGATTTCTCCACTACGGGCAGCAAGGCGGCCGCAAGACCGCCGGTCATGGGTTCGTTGACTTTGCCCCGCGCTACGCGATTTGAAACGACGACGAGGTTCACAGGGGCCCCTCTCTGTACTCCACTCGTTCGCTTAACAATTGTTCATCAATATGGTTCCGCGTGAACCTTTCAACAAAATGAAACCAAATTCAGGCCTCGCCGCGGCGGAACCCCGCCGCCGCTGCTCCATCGACAGATATTTGCGATTAGCGTGCGGCCACACCGTTGTCATCGACGAGACGCGCGAGCCATTGCCGTACGTCGCGCGGTTCGTCGAAATGGCTGACGACGCCTTTCGCGCGCCTTCCAACCGAAAATGCCAAGCCTCTCAACTCAGGCATGATCGCGAACACGCTCTCGTCGGTCACGTCATCGCCAATAAAGATCGGACGACGGCCCTTGAAAGGATCGTGGGTCATCAGTTCGATCACGCCCGACGCCTTGTTGAAACCGGAATGCTTGATTTCGCAGACGCATTTCCCTGGCATTACTTCGATGGGCGCATTCGGCAGGTCGGCCCTGATCAAGGACACCGCTGCGTAAATCGCTTTCTCGGCATGAGGCGCCAGCCGATAGTGCAGCGCCAGCGAGTAGCCCTTATCTTCGAGCAGAATGCCCGGGCTGAGTTTGGCGATTGCCGCCAACCGCCGCTTTAATTCCTTGTCCATGGGCGGGGCGTGGATTGCGACCGCCTCGCTGTCGCTCTCCAGCCTCATTTCAGCGCCATGGCCCCCGACCGCCGGAAATTGCTCAGGGGCGAAAATCAGGTCGATGTCGTTCAACGATCGCCCGCTCACGAGCGCAACGGCTCCTGAAGTTTTGTCCAGCAGCCGGTTCAGGGTTTTAGAAAGATCCGGCGGAACCCATACTTCGCGCGGCGTCGGCGCGAGATCGAGCAGCGTACCGTCGATGTCGAGCAGGACCGCGAATTCGTCCAGCCGCCGTGCAAGGTCGCGCTCGGCAAGCTGCTCCGGCACCTGATCCGCCGATGCAATCTCCTGCTCTAAGGTCACCTCGGTCACGTCCTGGTTCATCGCATTCTACTCCACGACCGCCAGCGGGCGAGCAACGGATTCCAGCGTTCGGCGCTCGGCAGCAACGGCATAGCGCCACGCGATTACCGCCGCCGCGATCATCAAACCGGAACCGAGCAGGTAACCTGCGAAAAGGCTGTTGCGCGATCCGGTATCGATAAGCGCGCCGAAGAAGGCGGGGCCGGCCACCCCTCCAATTCCCGTTCCAATCGCATAAAACAATGCAATAGCCAGCGCACGAACCTCCAGCGGAAAAGTCTCGCTAACCGTAAGATAAGCGCTACTTGCGGCGGGAGAAGCGAAAAAAAAGATTACCATCCATGCGATGGTCTGACCCTGCGCGCTCAACACCCCGATGGTGAATAAATACCCGGAAATTGCAAGCAGTACGCCCGATACTGCATAGGTGAACGCGATCATGGTCCGTCGGCCGAAGGTGTCGAACAGACGGCCAAGCAGCACCGGGCCGAGGAAATTGCCGGCCGCAAAGGGCAGAATGTACCATCCGATCTGGTCGGCGGCGATGCCGTAGAAGTCGGTCAACACCAGCGTAAAGGTGAAGAAGATCGCATTGTAAAAAAACGCCTGCGCGGTCATCAAGGCCAGACCCACCAGCGTGCGCTGGCGATAGACGGAGAAAAGCGTGTGCGCCACCTCGCCCAGCGGGGTATGATCGCGCATCCGCAGCTTGATTTTCGGCCATGCGTGTTGAGCCGCGTCTTGCGGCTGCCCGATGACCGAACGCTCGATGTCCTCCACGATCGCGTGCGCCCTATCCGGGCGACCGTGAATCATGAGCCAGCGCGGACTCTCCGGGATCCACATCCGCATGACAAACACAATCAGGCCGAGACAAGCGCCTGTGAGATAAGCCAGGCGCCAGCCGAGATCGGGACCGACCACGGACGGATCGAGCAACACAATTGCACTGGTCGCGCCGATAGCCGCCCCGACCCAGAAACTGCCGTTAATCACGAGATCGGTCCATCCGCGATAGCGCGCCGGCACCAATTCCTGAATTGTTGAATTGATCGCGGTATATTCGCCGCCAATCCCTGCGCCGGTAAGAAATCGAAACAATGCGTAGCTTGGAAGATCCCAGGACAGCGCCGTAGCGGCGGTCGCGGTAAGATAGACCGACAGGGTGATGAAGAACAGTTTCTTGCGCCCGATCCGGTCGGTCAGCCAGCCAAACCCGAGCGCCCCGAGCACCGCACCCGCCAGATAGGCGCTGTTTGAAAAGCCGACGTCGAAATTGCTGAAACGCAGCGCCGGACTTTCCTTCAATGCGCCCGACAACGACCCGGCCAACGTTACCTCCAGGCCATCCAGAATCCAGGTAATTCCGAGCGCCAGCACGACGCGGGTGTGAAATCCGCTCCAGCTCAAACTATCGAGTCGTGAGGGAATGCTGGTTTCAATGACGCGATCATCGCTCCGCCGAGCGGGCGTCAAAACGGAAGCGCGATCGTCGGTGGTCGAACTGTGCTGCAAATCCATCGATTAAACCGATGAAAAGACACCCGGGAATGCGGATTTACAAGGTTCTCAAACGTGATGGCGGCACAGTGCCGCCGCCATGACGCAACAACGCGTGTCAGCGACGAGAGTTCCCGCAAGAGAACTGCGCTCGGCCGAACGTAACTTGCGGCACAAGAGCGCCGTGCAGCAAACCAAGCTACGCCGCCCGAATATTTGTCATGAAGCGGTCGAGCTCTTCGCGCAAACGTGCGCTTTCGGTTGAGAGCGTCTTTGCCGAATTCAACACCTCCGCAGAGGCTACCCCGGTTTCGCTGGCGCCACGATTAACCTGCATGATGTTGGCCGCCGCTTCGTGCGTGCCTTGGGCCACGCTCTGAACGTTACGCGCGATCTCCTGGGTTGCCCCGCTTTGTTGTTCGACAGCGCCCGCGATCGCCGAAGCGATGCTCGATATCTGCGCGATGGTCCCGCCAATCTCCTTGATGGCCGCGACCGATTCCTGAGTTGCGCCCTGCATGCCCGAAATGTGGGATGAGATCTCGTCGGTTGCCTTTGCGGTCTGGCTCGCGAGTGACTTGACTTCGGCGGCGACTACGGCGAAGCCGCGGCCGGCTTCACCCGCCCGGGCGGCTTCGATGGTCGCATTCAGCGCCAACAAATTGGTTTGCTCGGCAATGGCCGTGATCAGTTTGACAACCTCGCCGATCTCCTGGGCCGCGCGAGACAGCTTGCCGATGCGGCTGTCAGTCTGCTCCGCCTGAAGAACGGCGGCCTCGGCGATCCGGTTGGACTCGCGCACGCGCCTGCCGATTTCATCAACCGAGGTGGACAGTTCCTCGGTGGCGGTGGCGACCGATTGCATATTGGTGGAGGCCTCCTCCGATGCACCGGCGACCTGGCTGGAGAGGCTCTGGGTAGTTTCGGCGGTGCGCGTCAACGTTCCGGCCGACTGTTCGAGTTGCACCGAAGACGCCGAAACGTTCGAAACGATGGTACCCACCGCCGCCTCGAACTCATCGGCGAAGCGAATGAGTTCTGTGCGGCGAGCCGCGCTGCTTGCGCTGTTCTGGAGTTCCTGCGCCGCTGCATCTCGTTCGGCCTTGGCGATCGCCTGCGTCTTGAACTCTTCTACCGCGCCGGCCATCTCGCCGAGTTCATCCCTGCGCCCCAGGCCGGGCAACACAACCTCAAAGTTGCCAGTAGCGAGTTCGCGCATGGCCTTGCACATCTCGATCATCGGCCGCGAAATTCCCCTGCCCAGCAACAACGCTAGTACTCCGCCGAGCAGGAAGCCGCCGGCCGCGAGTGCCAGGATCAGGCGCTCAGTCTCGCCGACGGTCGCGTCCGATTCAGATTCAAGCCTTCGCTGGTCTGAAAGCAGATCCGCCTTCATTGCGCTGGCGCCCTTCACGATGGCCGCCGCAGACTCGTTCATTTCAAGGACCAGCTCGTCGACGGACTTCGAACTTTCAACCAGTTTGCTCAGCGCCTGCCGGTAGTCTTCGAGCAGTGCGGTCGCATCCTTCAGGCCCTGCAGGATTTTCTCGTCACTCGAGGAAATGGCTTGCAGTGCGTTCTCCACAAATTTAAGCCGCGCCATGGCGCTGGCAGCGACGGTCTGGTCCGAATTGACGACGAAGGTATTGGCGAGCGCTGTCACGGCCTGAAACTGCTCGATCACCTTTTTCGCACCGAACTGGATCACCTGAAGCTCCGTCTCGTTCGCATTACTGGGGAGATCGTCCAGCTTGTAACGCAACATGTTGGCGCCGCGCGCAAGCTGGTTTTGCACCAATAGCGAACTCTCGCGCTTGACCTTCAAAATGTCGGCAAAGATCTTGTTGAAGATCTGGAATTCGCGGCCCAAGCGCGTGACCTGCTCTAGCCGCGCCGGATTGGTGGTCCCCTTCATCGACTGGGTGATGGCGTCCTTGAGACTGGTCTCTATCGCCAGCGTCGCCGTGGCGTCGACTTCTTTTCCGGTTACAACGTAATAGCGCGCGAGCATCTGGTACGAAATCAGCTCGCGATCGATATTGCGTGCCAGATCGGCTTCCCAAACGCTGTTGCGGTAAGTCGCGACACCGGTGGAGACACGCTCAAATCCGAGATAGGCAAAACCCATGCTGACCGTGGAGATGACCAGCACGACCGTAAATCCGAGCATTACTTTGCCGCGAAATCGCAGTGTTGGGAGCTTTATCCATGCCAACTTCAAACCCACCCCGGACCTCCCAGCCACTCTTCCAACCAAAGACGGATCGGGAAGCGCGAAGCTCCCGAGCCCAATGCCGAGAATTAACGCAGAATTGATAAAGGGACGTAAATTTGAGCACATCGGCGACCCACCACAGGGCAGCGTGGTCTCGGCCTCGGGCCCGATCTCAAGTCCGGGTATCGAGGCAGTGGCACAAAGTTGCGCGCTTCGCTTTGTCGACGCGTGTCGCCGGCAGTCCTGCGGGAGCGGATGCTGCCGATCGGGTGCCTTGGACGATACCGCGACGAAATTCCTTGTTGCAAAGTCTCGCGGCGGTGCTTCTAATCGGAGAAACTAAAAAAGACGGGGAGGTATCGAGCGTGTCTACAGTCAACTTGACGGTAAATGGCAAGCCGGTCTCGGCCAACGTAGAGGACCGGACCCTTCTTGTTAATCTTCTGCGCGATCATCTGAACCTGACCGGAACGCATGTTGGCTGTGACACCAGCCAGTGCGGCGCCTGTGTGGTGCATATCGATGGCCAGGCGGTCAAATCCTGCACGGTGCTGGCCGGGCAGGCTAGCGGCGCTAATGTCACCACCATCGAGGGCATCTCCAACGGAGACGAATTGCATCCGATGCAGGCCGCGTTCCGCGACAATCACGGTCTACAGTGCGGTTATTGCACGCCGGGCATGATCATGTCGGCAATCGACATCGTCAACCGCTACGGCGGCAAGCTTGACGAGGACACTGTCCGACACGAGCTGGAAGGCAATATCTGCCGCTGCACCGGCTACCACAATATCGTGAAATCGGTGCTCGATGCCGCTGGTCGCATGAGCGTAGCGCAGGCCGCGGAATGATTGCTGATCCGCCGGGATCAGGACGTTGAAATTTCAAAAGTTGGCTGCAATCCGCGCTCACAGATTTTTTCGCGCGAGGTGAAACGGCCCGACAGGGAGAAATGCGATGGGTGTTGAAGGTATCGGCGCCAGCGTAGTGCGCAAGGAAGATCGTCGTTTCGTTACAGGCAAGGGCCGCTACGTCGATGATATCAAGCTCGTGGGCATGACCCATGCCTATTTCGTCCGCAGCCCCCACGCCCATGCCAAAGTAAAGAGCATCGACAGCTCGGCAGCCATGAAAATGCCGGGCGTGGTCGGCGTTTTGACCGGCAAAGAGATCGTCGACGACAAGATCGGCAATCTCATCTGCGGCTGGGCGATTACGTCCAGG
>Ga0209473_1002439_pt1 | contig 10222 bp, 10 predicted proteins | sample GraSoiAngelo_133_FD_185890 | JGI IMG/M metagenome (GOLD analysis project Ga0209473, IMG submission 185890) | Grasslands soil microbial communities from the Angelo Coastal Reserve, California, USA - 14_0929_05_20cm (SPAdes) (version 2) | ecosystem: Environmental > Terrestrial > Soil > Grasslands ...
GGAAAAAGTCGCGTGCCCGCTCCGCCACCCATGATGATGGCGAGAGTGCGTTGGGTCGTCCCCGGTGGAAGGGCAGGCGCTTGCATCGCGGTAATGTGGCCACAAACGGGATTCGCTGCTCGCAAAATTTTAGTGCCCGTAAAACCACCTACCGCATCGTCATCCCGAGCCGCGAAGACGGCGAGGGACCTCGCCCAAGATGGGACATTTCCGAAGTGCGCAGCGCTTTGTGAAACGGAAGGGAACATCGCGGAACGCGACAGCGTTGGCCTTTGGTGAGATCCCTCGCCGTCTTCGGGGCTCGGGATGACGGACGCGTCTGTTCGTCTACGAGTCCAGTGGAGCGCTATAGGCGGGAAATATGCTATAATCTCCCTCCTGAAATTATGTGTGGAATTGTCGGATATGTCGGCCGCGCAGAAGCTGCCCCCATACTCTTGGACGGGCTGCGGCGGCTCGAATATCGCGGTTACGATTCCGCCGGCGTTGCCATCGTAAACGGGAAGCAAATCGAGACGCGCAAGTGTGCCGGACGGATCGCGAACCTTGCCAAACTGATGACCGAGAAACCGCCCTCGGGGCAGTACGGCATCAGCCACACGCGCTGGGCTACTCATGGAAAAGTGACCGACGAAAACGCGCATCCGCACTTTGACCAGAGCGGAAAAATCGCGCTTGTGCACAACGGCGTGATCGAAAATTATGCGGCGCTGCGCGAACAACTGGAGCGCGAAGGCGGTCACAAGTTCACTTCCGACACCGATACTGAAGTGCTGGCGCATTTAATCGGCAGCATTTATGAGCAAATTGACGGCGCCGATTCCAAGGCGCGCCTGGTCAACGCCACTCGCGCCGCCCTCAAGCAAGTGATCGGCACCTACGGCATCGCGCTCGTTCACTCCGACATCAAAGAGTTCATGATTGGTGCGCGCCGCGGTTCGCCCCTCGTGCTCGGCGTCGGTAAGGATGAGAATTTTCTCGCCAGCGACGTAAGCGCGATCGTCGCTCACACTCGCGACGCAGTTTACCTTAACGATTTCGATATTGTCGCGGTCTCGCGCGATAAATTCGAGATCAGCTCCGTCGCGGGCGAGTCCGGCGATTATCAAATTAGCAAGGTCGAGTTTGGCGCGGAAGACGTCAGCAAGGGGGATTTTCCCCATTACATGCTCAAGGAAATCTTTGAGCAGCCGAATTCAGTGCGCGATGCCATGCGGGGGCGGCTCAACACCGAAGAATGCACCGCCAAGCTTGGCGGACTAAACATGACCGCGGGTGAATTGCGCGATGTCTCACGCGTCGTGCTAACCGGTTGCGGGACCGCATTACACGCCGCGCTGGTCGGGGAATATCTCATCGAACAGCTGGCAAACATTCCGGTAGAAGTGGAATACGCCAGCGAGTTCCGCCATCGCAACACACCGATGAGCGGGAACACGCTTGTTTTCGCCATCAGCCAGAGCGGTGAAACCGCTGATACTCTGGGGGCATTGCGCGAAAGCCAGCGCAAAGGATTTCGCACTCTCGGTATCTGCAACAACGTCGCCAGTACGATCGCGCGTGAAAGTGATGGTGGGGTTTACATGCATGCCGGGCCGGAGATCGGGGTAGCCGCTACTAAATCATTCACCTCACAGGTGACCATTCTGGCATTAATCGGACTGTTGCTGGGGCGAATGCGGCATCTTTCTACTTCGCAGGGATCGCGCGTGATCGAAGCACTGGAAGCCTTGCCCGACCAGATCGAATCGGCGCTGAAGTTGAGCGATCAAATTCGCGCGGTTGCGAAGAAATATGTCGAGGCCGAGGGAATGCTGTTTTTCGGCCGCCAATTTAATTTTCCCGTTGCGCTGGAGGGTGCACTGAAAATGAAAGAAATCACCTATCTTTTCGCCGAAGGCCATCCCAGCGCGGAACTGAAACACGGTATCATCGCATTAGTGGGACCGGATTTGCCTTCGGTTTTCGTCGCACCCGATGATGCGGTGTTTTCCAAAAATCTGAACAACATCGAGCAGGTCAAAGCGCGCAAAGGACCGATCGTCGCGCTGACCAGCGGCGACGGTGCCAAGCGGTTGAAGGGAATCGCGAACGATATCATCGAGATCCCGAGTGCTCCCGAATTCGCTACCCCGGTCCTAACAGCGATTCCGCTTCAGTTATTTGCCTATTACGTCGCAGTCGAGCTGGGTCGGGACGTGGATAAGCCGCGGAATTTAGCAAAGAGCGTGACGGTAGAATAGGGCCGTCGGCGACGCCGACGGAAATAGCGTTGTGCAGCTGGGCTCCTGTTCGCGGGGTCAAACACCCTTGGAGCTCATCAGCGTGAATGACACGCCGGATGCTTGGCGTGAAGGCTCGTCACGTCCGACCCTGCCCGGCGGCCACTAACGATTGTTGGATTAAACAACAGCGCATGCGCTGCGGGTTAACTTCGTCGCCGCGATTGCGGGACTGCGGCGGGCCAGGGAAGTCGGAGACCAGCAGCGATCAGGCGACAGAAGTCAGAGATCGGACGTGGTTGGAACAATCACGGTTCGGATATGATCGCTGGATCTCACGAGTGCATCCAAGGCCGCGTTAATCTGCACAGCATGAAGGCTGACTGAGCGCAGCGTGCCCTCGGGAAAACAAAGTTTCCCGTTGCGTGCGAATTGCATCAGCAAGGGAAGTTCGGTCGCCAGGTGATCGGAAACCCCGATGATCTCGGCTTCCTTATTGATGACCTCAGTGTACGGAAGAACGGACAGTGATTCCGCGGTTAGACCGACGAGCGCGGCACGGCCGAAAACGGCCAGGCATCGGACTGCTTGCCCCATAGTAATGGCAGATCCAACCAGTTCGATCGATACATCCACTCCTTTTCCATCGGTCGCTTCGCGAATCTGGTCGACCGGATCTCCCGCGCTGGCATCGATCGGAATGCCGCCAAACGTCGGGATGGAAGCGAGTTTGCCCGGGTTGATATCCACGACGTAGACCTCGCCGCAGCCGAAGGCTCTGGCCAGCTGAAGAGCTGAAAATCCCAATCCGCCAAAGCCGAAAATAGCGACACGCTCATCCGATTTAAGACGCGCCTTGTTCAAAGCATGAAGCGCACTCGCCGAAGAACACATCATGATTGCGCCGTGCTCGAATGGAATCCCGTCAGGAAGGAGGAAAACATTTCGACCAGGAACCTTGATGAACTCGGCGTAGCCTCCGTCGCGATGCTTTCCAATCATTTGCCCTTTGCTGCAGAATTGTTCGTGACCGCGACGGCAAAAGTCGCAGCAACCGCAGCTGACTAGATAGTGCACATACACGCGGTCTCCGGATGAAACGTGGTGGAGGTCTCGCCCGACAGTTTCCACACGCCCCGCTACTTCGTGCCCGAGAGTAACAGGTAAGGAATCAATAGGGGAAATGCCAGCGCGATAGTGCGCGTCGGAGTGACAAATCCCGCAGGCCGCGACGCGGACCAGGACTTCGGACGCGCCGATATCTGGAAGTGAAACCTCCGCATCTTCCAGCGGTTTCCCAAGTCGGACCAATTGCACAGCTTTCATCGATGTGGAATCTAGCATCTAGTATCTAGGGTCGAAGCAAACATCGAACACCGAACGTCGAACACCCAACGCCCAATGCAGAGGGCTCGGTGTGGAATTCGATGTTCGGTCTTCGGCGTTCGATGTTCGCTGCCGAATCTTTTCCCATGCAGATGGCGACCAACCGACGTAGGTTGCAGCGATAAGGTTTTAGATGAACTCGACACAAGTGGATGACCGCGGTGTATTGGTGACCTGCCCGAAGTGTGGCCAGCGCAATCGTCTGAAATACGACAAGCTGGGCGGAACCGGGCGCTGCGGGAAATGCGGCACCGAACTCAGCGCACCGGGCGAACCAATCGATGTACCAAACGATCTCGCATTCGATGCCTTAACCGCACGTTCTGCTCTTCCCGTGTTGGTGGATTTTTGGGCGCCATGGTGCGGTCCGTGCAGGATGGTCGCACCCGAACTAAACAAGGTCGCGCAGGAAGGCGCGGGTAAATGGGTCGTCGCAAAAGTCAATACCGAGGACGCGCAAAATCTGGCGCGCCGTTTCCGCATCAACGCGATTCCGACAATGGCGTTATTTAAAGATGGCCTGGAAGTAACCCGACAAGTCGGCGCCATGGCAGCGCCCGCGATACGAAAATTCCTCGAACCTTACCTCAAGAATGGAAAGAGCTGATTCGCGCCAGCGTTCTACTTGATTTTGATCGCCGTAGGATCGAACGAAAGCTTGGGATAACGCGGATCCATTTCTTTGAGGGTGCGCAAGACGACCTCGGCCAAGGCAACGTTGCGCGCCCACTTGTGATTTGCGGACACAACATGCCAGGGCGCACATTCGGTCGAGCAGTTGTTAACGGCATCTTCGTAGGCCTTTTGATAATCGCCCCAGCGCGCGCGCTCGGTGAGATCGTTGGGATTAAATTTCCACCATTTGTTGGGACGATCGAGCCGCGCTTGCAGTCGGCTCTTCTGTTCGTCTTTCGAAATGTGAAGCATGAACTTCACGATGGTTGTGCCGTTTTCCGATAAGATTTCTTCAAAACGATTGATTTCATCGTAACGTGCCTTCCAAACTTTTTTTGGGACAAGTTTGTGCACCCGTACGATCAGCACGTCTTCATAATGTGAGCGATTCCAGAGACCGATCATTCCCTTTCCGGGAGTGGCCTTATGTGCGCGCCAGAGGAAATCGTGATCCAGCTCCTCCGCTGACGGAGCTTTAAAGCTCCTGATTTCCAGGCCGGCGGGGTTCAGGCCGGCGCAAAGATCTTTGATGGCGCCGTCTTTTCCGCCCGTGTCCATCGCTTGAAAGATGAGCAACAGACTTCGCCGGCGTTCAGCATACAAGATTTCTTGGAGTTGGTCGATTTTTTCGCGGAGCTCGGAAAAGCGCTGCAGTGCTTCTTCCTTGTTGTATCTGCCTGTATCGTCGGGATCAATTTTTGAAAGTTTTATTTTGTCACCGGGGCATATCGTGACAGCTACAGATTTCATCTTCGAAATGGAGCGTGCTCTTCGCCAACAACTGAACTATCGAGCCGTCACCATCTCCATATCGATGGCAGGTTGATTCCTGGCCGCAGTGAACCTGGAATACCCAACATCAACCTCTGACCTCTGAACTCCGGCTATCAGTCGGCTCCGAAAAATCTTTGGGCCAGGAACATGCCGATCGCCATCGCCGGAACGAAAAGTAATGCTTCGACGCGAAGAGCGCCCAGATTGGCGAGTGCAGGCCCTGGACAAAACCCGCCCAAGCCCCAGCCCACGCCGAAAATCGCGGATCCGACTATAAGCTGACGATCAATGGGCGACGGTGTAGGAGAGGGCAGCTTCAAATCCCGATTTTTCATGCGGCGCAGCATCAGCATTCCCAATCCATACACGCCAACGGCCCCGGCCATGACGAAGAGGAGTGCCGGATCCCACGCGCCAAAGAGATCGAGAAATCCGATTACCCGCGCGGGGTCGGTCATCCCCGAAATGGCGAGCCCCGTTCCGAAAAGGCCGCCCGCCACAAAAAAGAGGATCATTTTCCCTGCCTTCATAAGACCACTCTATTATAGATGAAGACGATCATCATCGCGGTCACGATGAAGATGAGTGTCGCCGCGATCGAATCCTTCGCGCCCATGCCGACGCCGCAAACGCCGTGACCGCTGGTGCATCCGCCGCCGAGACGGGTGCCAAATCCGACGAGCAAACCGGCAATCGCCATGACAACGAGCGGGCGCATCGGCCGAAAGAGGCCAGCGCTTTGCCAGAGCGCAAAACTCAGCGCAGCGCCGCCAATCAGGCCGAAAAGAAACACCGCCCGCCATGCCTTATCGGGCGTCGCCGCTACAAGAAGGCGACCGAAGACACCGGAGATGCCTGGAATTTTTCCGCTCAGCACGGTTGCGAGCAGGCTGGCGAGACCGATTAGGATGCCTCCGATCAGGGCATGCCAGAGTGTGTAGTGGTTCATGGTCGGAGGTCAGAGATCAGAGCGTCAGAAGGTCACAGGACACAAGTGAGAAATGAGAGGTGAGAAAGGCAGATGTCAGAAATTAGCGGCGCGGCCAGACCAGCGTAGGGCGCTCCTTCGCACATCTTTCTCATAGCTTCTACCCAATGCTAGCAGCGGCGAGAGAATCTTCTCGGCCTCTGCGACAGAGAGTGCCTCAGCCTCCTTCATGATCTCTGCTGGTACCCAGTTTGGAAAAGGTTCTTGTTTCGACTGGTGCGTTCCGCTGCGAGTGTGCTCGTCCCATAGCTTGGCCAGCTGTTCTTTGCGGAATCCGGAGGCAAGCTTGATCAATGCAGGCCAGAGACGCCGATGCACGTATGTAATCTTGCCTTCAACCAGCTTGCAAACGAGGACGTCGGGACTCGCACCAATCGCCTTTACCGCATGAAAGATCTCTCTTCCTTTCGGATGGCCCCACCAACTGCCCCGGATGGCACCACCAGCAATAGTTTCTGCCAGATTTGGAAGAGGGCCACGGGCAGCTTGCAGAACGATTCCGTGACGTTCAACAAATGCGAGCGGTTCTTTCTGGTTCATGACGTTTTTCGGCTATCGCCTCGTCCCGCCTAACGAGAAGTAGATTGCCTTGTTGCTATGGAAGGCACAATGATCATTCAGTGACCTGTCTGCGGGACAGCGATCCCACCCATGATCTCGACAAAGGTGGCCACCTTGGGAGCCGGCGAAGATTCGAGGAAGTTTCTGAAGCGCGGATTGAAACTGCCGCGGCGTAGTTCCCACCACACTTTCACACCTGGCTGATTGAAAAACATCAGGACATGCTCGCTCCAAGCCATCCAGGATTCGCATTTTCGTTTTCATATGGGCATCAAAGACCCGAGCTCCGTCCCGGCGGCCTTCGCGCAATGGGGGGTTGGATTTCGTCCGACGAAATTCTAGATTCTCAACTGATTATCGATCCGCGTTAATCGCGTAATCCGCGGTTCGGTATTGACGGGTCACGGCATTTCTGCAGGAATCGCCGCATGATGAAAACTCGAATTGCAGTAATGGCGTTGGCTGTTTCGTTTGTGGCGGCGGGCGCCTGTTTCGCGGCCAACCCTCACCTCGGCACCTGGAAGCTCAATGAGGCGAAGTCGAAACTTGCGCCGGGGATGGGCAAGAGCACGATGGTCACCTACACGGAGCAGAAGGACAAAATCAAGGTGACGGTAGAGGGCGTCGACAAGGATGGGAAAGCGACGCACGGTGTTTGGGTCGGCAAGTTCGATGGGAAAGCCTACCCAGCGAAAGGGAATATGTCTTGGAACTCTGCCGCCTATAAAGAGATAAACGACCGGACCAACGAAATCACCACGATGAAGGATGGCAAGACAGTCTGGTCGGGCAAGATCGCGGTCGCGGCGGATGGCAAATCGCGTACCGTTACGATTAACGGGACAGACGAGCAGGGTAAGAAGTTCAAGAGCACGGCGGTTTACGACAAAGAATAAGGAGTTTTAAGCTTTAAGTTTTAAGTAGGCGACGGGGATCCCGCCGTCGCGGAACTACAAGTCCGCACGCAGGATTTAGGGTTCAGAGGTGTCTCTGGATGCAACGCACGATTGTGTACGGAAACTGAGGTAAGGGAGGTTTTTAACTAAGCAAACGTCGAACACCAAAAATCGACGCCGAAGGCAGGAGAGGTTCAGGGTTCGCATAGAATCCGCCTTGTAACGTTGCGCCGCTTCAGTTCTGCGAAGAAGTTATCGATCTTCACTGTTTTGATTCTGCTTTGGTTCTAACGACCTTCTGGACCAGCGCTTCGAATCGCGGCGCGTGGCGTACACTGTCGTAAAGCTGATCGCCATTGATCCACCAAAAGATTGGATCCCGGTCTTCATAAGCTTTCTCCAGCCAATCCAAAGCTTTTTCGTTTTCGCCGAGCCCCAGATAAACTGACGCCCGGTTGGCAGGTGAGACATATCGCTGCTTGGCCAGCTCTTCCAGCTGGTGCAGGACCTGCTCGGCTTTCGCGTGGTCACCCGAGACGGCGCAGGCGTAGCCGAGAGACCCAACATACCATGGCAGGTCATCCAGCGTCGTAGCTTTTTGGAACTCCGCCCTTGCGTCAGCCTTGCTACCTTTCCAGATCAAGCACCAGCCCAAGACCGAGTGGGCGAAACCATTATTCGAATCCAATTCCAAAGTCTTGCGGATTTGCGTAATCGCATCCTCGTAACGGCGTGCCCAGTAAAGAAAAAAGGCGAGGTCCGTATTCAGAAAAGTGCTTAGCGGATCGAGTTCCAGCGCCTTCTTTTCTGCCGCGATCGCTTCGTCGAACCGGCCCATTTCCGAGAAGGTCCAACCATATTGATCGTACGCCAGAACCAGGTTGGGATTCAATTCCACGGCGCGGTCGAGTTCCTTCTCGGAGGCGTGCGGACCCAGCATGCTGAAGAGAGCTGTCCCCATGGCTAGATGCGCTTCGGCGAGATTCGGATCCAGCGCCAGTGCCTTCTCTGCCAGTTCCATTTCTTTGGCCCAGGCTTCTCTGCCCGCCATAATCTGCCCGCCAGCCCAGCCGTAGGTGTCAGCTAGTCCGCAATAGGCTAAGGCGAAGTTGGGATCTATTTGCAACGCCTGTTCATAATAGTGGATCGCGTTGGTCCAGCCAGCGCGCGTGAACTTGGCGAAATGATAACGGCCCAGCAGGTAGAGACGGTGGGCTTCCGGATTCTCGGTCGGCTTCTTCGCTAACGCGCGTGCTTCGTCGACACCTAGCTGTATCTGCAATGCCTGGACGACGCGTTTCGCCACATCGCTTTGCACGGCGAGGATGTCCTTCATATCGCGGTCATAGGTTTCGGACCAGAGATGAAAACCGTCGGCTACGTTGATGAGCTGGGCGGTGATTCGCAGTTTGTCGCCGGCTTTACGCACGCTGCCTTCCAACACGGCATTCACGTGCAGCTGCTCGCCGACTTTGCGGAAGATGCCATCCTCGTTCTTCCCTTTGAACGCGAAGGATGAACTGCGCCCGGGCACGCGCAGGCCTTTCACTTTCGTCAGCATGTTAAGGAGTTCTTCGGTCATGCCGTCGCTCAGATATTCGTCGTTCTTGTCCGCGCTCAGGTTCAAGAACGGCAGCACGGCGATCGATTTCTGCGAGGCTGAATTTGTAGCCGCCTCGCTCTGTCGAGGCGTGAGCGTGTTTTTCGTCGGCAAAAATTGATGAGCCAGCCACCAACCGGCTCCGACGAGAGCCAGAATAACCGCGCCGACCCAAACCAAACGTGAAGCCGGGAACGAGCGACCGTTCACGCTCGTTTCTGCCTTCGACCCCTGTTCCCACGGCAAGACGATGCGAAACAAATCCATCGCCACCGAGGTGTTCTTCAATTCAGTCGGCGCCAGCTTCTCAAAGCGCGCCTCCAGCGCGTTACGAATCTGCCGCTCCACATCCATCGAGACGCAAATCCCGCCCGCGCCCGCCAGTGGTTCGATGCGCGACGCGATGTTGACTCCATCTCCATACACATCTCCGCCTCGATGCACCACATCCCCAATGTGGATTCCAATCTTCAGTTCGATTCGTCGCTCGGCCGTCACGTCGTGATTACGCTTGGCCAGGGTGCGCTGAATTTCGATGGCGCACTGGGCCGCTTCCAACGCACTATTGAACTCGATCAGGAAAGCGTCACCGATTGTTTTAATCTCGGTGCCATTGAAGCGCGGGAGAATTTCGCGGAGCAGCTGGCGATGTTCTTCTAACAGTTCCAGCGCCAGCTTGTCGTCGCGCTGCGACAGCGCGCTGTAGCCCACCATGTCGGTGAACATGATGGCAGCGAGTTTGCGTTGTTCGCTACCGGCGCTCATTGATCGAGGCAGCCTTTCAGCTTGGCGAAGAGATTATCGATCTTCAACGTTTTCCGCCAAGAATCTTCTGCACGAGCGCGTCAAAGCGCGGGTCGCCGCGCAGATCGTCGAGCAATGGAGAGAGTTCGCTGACCATCAAGAAAAGTTCACTTGGTTGCCAGCGATGCCACGATCGCTTCGAAACGCGGATTGCCGCGCAACGGTTTCCAGAGGGGATGGAATTTGAGGCGGGCGTAATTGATGTAGCTGGGCATCGCGACCAGCTTTTGCAGTAAATCGATCGCGCGGTCGTGTTCGTCACTCCAAGTGTAAACCTGGGCGAGGCCTTCCAACACCAAGCCGCCGTCGTAAATGT
>Ga0209473_1002440_pt1 | contig 10222 bp, 12 predicted proteins | sample GraSoiAngelo_133_FD_185890 | JGI IMG/M metagenome (GOLD analysis project Ga0209473, IMG submission 185890) | Grasslands soil microbial communities from the Angelo Coastal Reserve, California, USA - 14_0929_05_20cm (SPAdes) (version 2) | ecosystem: Environmental > Terrestrial > Soil > Grasslands ...
ACGCGCCGGGCGGCCGCGGCATCCGAGTTGATTCTCACGCTTACACCGGTTACGTCGTGCCGCCGTACTACGATTCGTTAATTGCAAAATTAATCGCGGTGGGAGCATCCCGTAATTCGACAATCGATCGAATGCGGCGCGCGCTGGATGAGTATTATATCACCGGAATCAAAACCACGGTGGGATTTCACGGCGCAATCATGCGCAGCATGGAATTTCGCGAGGGGAAATACGATACCGGCTTCGTCGAGCGGCTGATGAATTCGGACAAATTCGAACTGATTGCAACGCCCGGCCGTTTGCACGAATAAGGTGCGCTCGTTAGCGGACGCCCTTCTCTACGCGATCATCGATCTCGGCTACGTCAGTGCTGAAAATGCGCCGGCCATTTTGCAAAAACTCATCGCCGGCGAGATCGACATCGTGCAGTTGCGCGGCAAGAATCGTAGTCTCGATGAATTGAGCGCGCTCGCGGAAAAACTGCTGACCATGTCGGCGAACATCCCGCTTATCGCCAATGATCACGCTGAGATCGCGCGACGTGTGGAAGTGCAAGGTGTGCACGTCGGTCAGGATGACGCTACGATCGAAAAAGTGCGCGCGCAGATCAAACGGCCCATCATCGTCGGCAAATCAACTCACAGCATCGAACAAGCCGTCGCCGCCGAGCGCGAAGGGGCAGATTACATCGGCTTCGGCCCAATCTTCTCCACTCCCACCAAACCCGATTACTCGCCCATTGGTCTCGCGCAAATTCGCGAGGTCCACGAGCGCGTTTCCATTCCCATTTTTTGCATCGGCGGGATCAAATCCGAAAATCTCACGCAAGCAATCGCCGCCGGCGCCAAACGCGTCGTCATCGTTTCCGGCTTATTGCAAGCGCATAACATTGCTGAATATGCGAGAGCTTGTAAAAAATTACTTCGCCGAGAGCATGACCAAGTGACTACGAACCACTGATCTCTGAAGTCTGAGCCCTGAACCTCTCACCTTCACTTCTGACCGCAATTATAATCACGAGCATGAGCATCTGCATCAGCATAAGTGCTTCATTCGTGCTTTGTCATTCCTTCGTCATTCAAGGCCAGTCCGGCTCGAACCATTCGTGCTTCGTCACTTGCCCTCCTCCGGTCTCTGACCTCTGACTTCTATGTCCCTTCTCGTCGTCGGCTCCATCGCGCTCGACGCGGTCAAAACTCCGGTCGAAGAGCACGCCGATTTGCTCGGCGGTTCGGCTTCCTACGCCGCTCTCAGCGCGAGTTTCTTTACCCCGGTGAATTTGGTTGGCGTGGTCGGCGATGATTTTCCCGAAAGCGAATTCGAGTTTTGGAAATCCCATCAGATCGACACCACCGGCGTGCAGCGCGTCAACGGGAAAACGTTCCGCTGGTCGGGCGAATACGCCTGGGACCTCAACACGCGCGAGACGCGTTCGGTCGCGCTGAATGTTTTCGAAACTTTTTCGCCGGAGCTGCCGGCAAATTATCGGGCTACACCCTTCGTCTTATTGGCGAACATCGCGCCGACATTGCAATCGCACGTGCTCGATCAAATGGAACGACCGCGTTTTGTTGTAGCCGACACAATGGATCTCTGGATTGAAACCACGCGCGCCGATCTCGACGCCTTGCTGCGGCGAGTTGATCTGTTGATTTTGAATGATAGCGAAGCCCGCGAGATGACGAAGGAGACCAGCCTTATTCGGGCCGGACGAAAAATTCGCGAATATGGACCTTGCTACGTGGCGATCAAGAAAGGCGAGCATGGTGCGCTGCTTTTTGGCGAAGACGAATTTTTTAGCGCCGGCGCTTATCCGCTGGAAGATATTCACGATCCGACCGGGGCAGGGGACACTTTTGCTGGCGGTTTCGCCGGTTACCTGGCGGCGCACGTACGGGAAAACGTGACCTTCGATGTAATGCGGAAAGCGGTGATTTACGGAAGCGTGTTGGCGAGTTTTTGCGTGGAAGCATTCAGCGTCGAACGTCTGCGCAAATTGACCCAGGACCAAATTGCGGATCGATATCAGATGTTCAAAATGATGAGCCAGTTCGAGGTCTTAACCTAACCGCGAACATTTGACCCCGTGCGTCGCTCACTTGAGGTAAAGTCTCTTGATGAAATGGATAATCTGCGCCGCACTTTTTTGGCTCGGTTTGGCGAGCACATTCGCCGGCAACGATTCGCCCGTCGGAATATGGAAAACGTTTGATGATAAAACGGGACGGCCGAAGTCAATTGTGCGAATCACCGAGCAAGACGGCGAGCTCAGCGGAAAAGTCCTGCAGGTGCTCGAATCCCCGGAGGGACCGCGTCCGCTTTGCCGACCGTGCGAAGGCGAACGAAAAGATCAACCAGTCGAAGGCATGACGATTTTGTGGGGAGCGAAAAAGGATGGAGCTTCGTGGGGGGACGGGCAAATTCTCGATCCGGAGAACGGTAAGATTTATCGCGTCACTCTTACTCCTCTGGAGGGCGGGCAAAAACTGCAGGTGCACGGTTACATTGGCATATCAGTGGTCGGACGCAGCCAGACCTGGCAACGGGAGGGTAGAATTTAAAATGATGAGTCAATTTGAAGCAATGACGTGAAACACGCGACTCGCTGGCTTCTTATTTTGATTTCATCAGGCCTGGCGACTGCGCCTTGCCCGGCGTCCGCGCCGTGGGTCACGCTGCAAGGCGGTCATTACCTGATAAAACGCCCAAATGATGGGGATAGCTTCCACGTCAGCGTTGAAGGGCACGAATACATCTTCCGGCTTTATTTCGTAGATGCTCCCGAAACCAGCGCTGAATTCCGCGATCGAGTAGAGGAACAGGCGACATACTTCGGAGTCACGGTTGATCAGGTGCTGCAAGTTGGGGAGTTGGCAAAGGAGTTTACCCGCGAAAAACTCGCCGATTCATTTTTGGTGCGGACGTGTTGGGAAGACGCGGGTGGTCGAAGCCGGTTGCAGCGCTTTTACGCATTCGTGCAAACGCGCACCGGGGACCTTGGCGAGCAATTGGTGGAAAACGGACTCGCCCGGGCCCATCCTGCCACGGCTAAACCCGAAGGTTTAACATCAGCCGCCGTCGAATGGAAAAATCTGATCAAACTGGAACACAAGGCGAAGCGGGAAAAAATCGGTGGTTGGGGAGCTAACGAGGAACGGATGACAGTTCGAGCGCAACAACCGGAAAGTGAAAGAGGAATTGATCCATTCGACAAATTTTTTCACCCGGCCGGTGAGATGCCGGTGCAGGCCGCGGCGAAACCCGCGGCCACGCCTGAGGCTTCCGAGGAAACCACTCCTTCTGGTTTCCCGGCTCAAACCAAACTCGACGTCAACACCGCATCGCTAGCTGAACTTGAGAACGTTCCCGGAATTGGCCCATCCATCGCAGAACGCATTATCGAGGCGCGCCCATTCAAAAGCGCCGACGACCTGCAACGAGTGAAGGGAATCGGCGCCGGCAAACGATACGAAAAGATTCGCCCATTCTTTAACTAATTAAGGCACGCTGAAAAGACTAACCGCGGATTTCGCGGATGTGCATGGATGAAATTCCGGAGGCTGATAGCTGAGGCTGACAACTGAGAACCGTTAACGCGCGGAGATGCTGCGTCCGATAACACGAAGCGATGTTTCGACCTACCACGTCACAGAGGCGGCACGATCACTTCATTACTAAACCAGCTATTTGCCGTCATGCTGTAAGCGGTCACGGCGACATAATATTTAGTTTCCGACAGAGTGAGGGACGTGGTCAGCACATTTTTCACGTCGCGCACATTCTGGTAATTATGGCTGCCGGTGCCCCAAAAAATCTTATATCCTACGACTTCAGCTGACGGTGAAGCCTTCCATGCGAACTTGATGGTTCGCGTAGCGGCGTGAAGCGCCTGGGTTGAAACTAAACTCACGAGGACGATCAACAGATGGTGATAGAAGCGGGATGACATCAGAGCGGGAGTAGAATGTTTGTAGGGTTGACATGTTAGTCCCGGGGGCCAAGCCGCTGACCGTAACGACAACATCCGTATGCACAACAAGAATTTTGATAAACTTTCAGCTTTTTAAACACGCCTAATACGAATTAGTTATGGTAATTCGAGTGGACGCGCAGACCTCGACCGGCTATATCCAACTGACATGCGCGCTTACGAGGCACGAATTAAATCTAATCTTATGAATATTATAAGAGCCCTGACAGACCTCGTCCTATATTTTCTCGCAACGTCTTTCAGCCACGCGGCCCTTACTCCAATCGGACCGCTCGACTTCTCCTCCGGCGTAACTGTGCTCGATTTCTCAGCCCTTGCCGACAACACAGAGGCGAATGGCCTCATTGTTGACGGCGTCCTGTTTCAAGCGACAAAGAACGGTTCGTCCACCAACGGAGTCCTCATAGTGGATGGCGGACCCGGGACAACCGGAAACATTACGCCACCGAACTTGGTCTCGCTGTCAGATCTAAATGCTATTGCCTTGATTGTTTCGCTGCCGAATCTCGCAATCCAGTTCGGCTATGGATACCGCCCTTAATGCCGCGGTTTCTATCCCAGTCGCTACTACCATCGAACTTTTTGCCGGCTCGGCACCGGTCGGTAGCATTTCCTTTACGGGGATTCCCGATCCGATCTTCACCCGGGGTTATGCGGGCGTTGCTAGTGATACGCCATTCGATCGTGCGGTCCTAACGTTCTCCGACGTGGTTGATGCTTTGCGGTCGATAATGTGGCCTTTGCTGCGAACAGAGCTTCGGACGAAGGACAGAGTTGATTCTCTTGTCGGCTGGCGTTTCTGTTCTCCTTTTTCTGCGTGCCCGTCGCGGGGGAACGATTCTCCTATCACTGATTAGCTGATGGCTAATAGCTAATAGCCCGACGAGGCAGGTTGGATGTGTCCGACCACTTTCACTAAATCATTTGCCGCAGCAATACGCCGCGCCGGTCACTGAATGAACGGTTTTCCAGTTCCGATGTGATGCGAAATCTGCGCGCGGCCATTTACCAACTTCGCCGTCGCTGCAGCCGTTAACGTCGCACAAATCCCAGCATCCGGCGGCTCCGGCGGAACGGACCCGAGAAATTGCGGTTGCGTCCGCGGCTTTATCGCCTGTTCCAGATCGTAGGCCAAAGCGAGCAGGGTAGGTTCTTTCAGAAATCCGCTGTACATCCAGAGACCTGCAGGTTTGCCTTCCGGGGTGAGGCCGACAGGAATGGAAAGATTCGGATAACCTGCGACCGCCGGCAGTGAGGACGCGAAGCTATAAGTCGGCGCGACGATGGCATCGAGGCGATCCTTTCTCAGCGCCGCATCAATTCCGTTTGTTCGGGCGAATGTTAAGTTATCCGCTCGCGCACTGAGGTAAACCGGGTCATTCAGATCGCCACTGGTTTGCTCCGCAAGTTCGAATACCTCCTGTCCGAAGTATTTCATCTCTTCTTCACAATGCGCGATGTCGAACGCGATCAAATCCGCCAGTGTGTGCATGGTGGTGTTGCTAAGACCGGCGAGATACTGCGCGATCTGGACCTTGAACTCGTAAAGCAAGACCGTGAACTCATCGTTATAGAACTTGAAGTTCTGTTTGAATGGATTGCCGGTATCGGTCGGCACAAGCGTGGCCCCAAGGCTCCGCATCGCATCCAGGCCTTGTTTCGCCACTTTCACGAGGTCATTTTCCCCGCCGAAGGCATGTGAGAAATAGCGCTTATCGATTCCGATCCGCGCGCCCTTCAACGATCCAAGTTGCAGGAACTGCATGTAATCGCTCGGCACGTTTTGTCCGCTCACTGGACCAAAAGGCGATTGCATTACGCCAAGCATGATCGCGACATCAGTAACCGTGCGGCACATCGGACCGGCCGTATCCTGGCTGTGCGCGATCGGAATAATTCCATCTTGCGAAACCAATCCCACGGTCGGTTTAAGTCCTACGTTGAGGTTGTTTCCGGAAGGACAAACAACAGAGCCATCCGTTTCCGTCCCGACCGTGGCTGCGCAAAGATTGGCCGCCGCTGCCACCGCAGAACCTGAGCTCGATCCACACGGATCGAAGCTCAGAAGATATGGATCGCGTGTGAAACCGCCGCGCGCGCTCCAGCCATTGAACGGGGCGTTGCCGCGAAAATTCGCCCACTCAGAAAGATTGGCCTTGCCGAGAATGACTGCGCCGGCAGCGCGCAAACGATTCACCACCACCGAATCCGAAGGAACGATGCTGCCTACGAGTGCGAGCGATCCCGCTGTCGTCTGCATTTTGTCTGCAGTCGCGAGGTTGTCCTTCACCAGGATTGGAATGCCGTGCAACGGTCCCCGTAGTTGCCCGGATTGACGCTCGGCATCCAACGTAGCGGCAATGGCGAGCGCGTCGGGATTCGTCTCGATCACGGCGTGGAGCAGGGGATTAAAGCGCGCGATTCGATGGAGGTACCGTGTCGTTAGCTGAACACTGGTGAGCGCCCCGGAACTCATCAACGCTTGCAGCTCGGGGATCGTCGCCTCGATGAAACTTGGTGCTGCGGCTGATAACGACCTTGGAACGAGCGAATTCAGTCCGCCGGCTAAAAGCGCGGCGCTCCCGACGAGTGTTGTTCCAAGAAATTTCCGACGACTTACGCCGTCCCCGTTTGCGGTGATGTCCCTCGGCTTCATGGCCCGATTTTCTAGATTCCCAAGCCCTCCCGGCAAGCACAAACTCGGCGGGATGTTTGATGGTCAATGGCGGACCGCGGCGATAACTGCCGCACTTCGCGCCATCAATAGATCTCTTTGAACTTGGATTCCAGATAAGCAACGTAAGGCTGCCACTGAGTAGGCTTGCCGGTTACACGGCGGACGAGTTCGTCCACCTGAACTTGCGACCGTGTTGATAAAGGTTCGTCGTTGCCCAGTTCAGCAGCGTATCAAATTTGCCGCGAGTTATGTCTTCCGGGATGCTCGGGACATCCTGCACCGCTTTGTTGAAGAACTGCGCCGAGAGGAGATTGCCAAGGGCGTAACTAGAAAAATATCCAAAAGCGCCCTGGGACCAGTGTATATCTTGCAACACCCCGTCTTTATCTGTCGGCGGCACAATGCCAAAGAACTGTTCGAACCGCGCCTTCCATGCGGCGGATAAATCCGCCACTTTAAGTTTGCCGGTCAGTAGTTCGAGTTCCAATTCGAAGCGCAGGATAATATGCAAGTTGTAGGTAGCCTCATCGGCCTCCACCCGAATGAACTGCGGGCGCACCGTGTTAACTGCGCGATAAAAGGCCTCGAGATCTACCTTAGTGAATTGCCCCGGAAACGTAGCCTTCAACTTTGGGTATGCCCACTTCCAGAAGCCGCGGCTGCGCGCAACGACGTTTTCCCACATCCGCGATTGCGATTCGGCGATGGCGCCCGAACCAGCATCCAAATCGGAAAGATATGTGCCTTCAATCGATGTCCCGAAGCCTTGGGCGTGCAAACCATGTCCAGTTTCATGGAGCGTGCCGAAGAGTGCAGGGCTCAGGAAATTCTCGTGGTAGCGAGTAGTCAGCCGCACATCGTCGCGCGAAAACTGAATTTCAAACGGATGCACCGAAATATCCAGTCGCCCGCGGTTGTAATCGAAGCCGAACGCTTTGGAGATCGATAATCCAAACTCGCGCTGCTTCTCGATCTCGAAGTGCTGGTGAACGGGCGCGTCGCTGACCTTGTGGGCCTGTTTGCCAATCGCCACAATCAACGCGGTTAGTTGCGGTTGGTGTCCGTCGAAAATTGCTTTCACCTCGGCCGTAGTCATGCCTGGTTCTAATTGTTCCAGCAGCGCATCATAAGGATGCTCCTTGTAACCGAGCTGCTCGGCTTCCTCGATTTTGAGGTCAATCAACTCCTCCAGCGTGGGCTGGAACGCTTTGAAGTCATTGTTCGCCCGCGCTTTTGCCCAGACTGCCGTTGCCAGCCCTTTGGCTTGCGTAAATCGCCCGACAAATTCAGCCGGTTGTTTCACTGCTGCGTTATACTCGCGGCGCGCGACGCGAATCAGGCTGGCTTCGTCCGAATCGAAAGGAGCGCCCTCAATTTCGTGGGCGGCTTCTTCCAATCGACGCGCGGTGGTATCGCTGGTAAACAATTCATGACGCAGCCGCCACACCGTCGCCATTTGCGCAGCGCGCGCGGCATCGCCCGCCGGTGGCATATTGACCTGCTGATCCCACGACAAGACCCGGTAGGCAATAGTGAGGTTATGAACCTTGGTTAAGTGCGCCGCTAGCTTCTGATATTTTTCGTCGCCCATTAAGTTGATTTCCACTTTCATCTTCCATCTACGATCTTCCATCTCCAGGGGCTGCCCTCTGAACCCTGGACCCTGAAACCTGCGACACTTAAACTTAAAGCTTCCCGATAACTATTAACGGATAACTGATAAGGCGGCGCTACCGTGCCGCCTTTTCATACACCGCTTGCGTCTTTATCTTCGTGTAGCCCAAGGCCGGATAGAAAAGGTGGGCTTCGGTGCGTTTGGTATTGCTTCGCACCGATACTGCCTCTGCGCCGATATGCTTCGCCCAGCGTTCCGCTTCGTCGATCAACCTGCGCCCAATTCCGCTGCGACGCGCAGACGATGACACGACCAATCCCAGAATTTCCACCCGAAACCCAACTTCGATAATGCAAACCCGATGCGCTTGAACAAATCCAATAGGCCTGTCCATCGCGTCCACCGCGACCAGTAGCAAATCCAGATCGGATCGGCTAATCGCTCGAATCCGTTCGCGTATCGACTCAACCTCGTTGGGATAACCAAGCTCTCTCGCCAGCGTCGCGACCACTTCGGCATCTCTCTTCGCCATTCGTCGAATTCTTAATCTGTCGCTCATGATAGAACAGATAACTGATAACACTTAACGCGACTCCTTGCGGCGCCGTCGGCATCTGCCTCCGTAGCCGCCCGAAACGTCACTCATTGCTCAACGTTCACATCTCGCATCTCAGCGCTCAACTCGCTGAGACAAGACAGATGAAAACGCCTGGTGGCGAGAATATCTCGACACACAAACCTGGCGCAACGACCCGACGCGCCAGCCGCGCGGTGAAATTACTTCGCGATTCCGTGCAAGGAATTCATGAACGTGTGCGATAGTATCTTCAACACATGAACAGAATTGCCCTTTAATCGGAGATCATTCCAAATGCATCTCAAACAACTACACGAAATACTCCGCGATGCCGATGTCGCCAATGCTATCTCTCCGGTCGTGGGCGGACATCGTATGTCCGAGGAGCAGATCGAGCGAGCTTTAACTGAATTGCATGTTCCGCGCGCAACAAACGTCGCCGGGATTACACATCGCGCTTTTCCGCTGCAGCCCTTGCTCTGTAATTATCAGGGTGAAATTTGGTCGGAAGTTGCTCGACTTAACGCTGAGTTCGCCGATTCCACCTGGTCCTGAGTAGCACGAACATGGAACCAACTCATACCCAACGCCGCGCCCTTCACCTTGCGCACCATCGAAGTTCGGAACGTCGCGCCGCATTTTTCCTGCAGTACCGAGCGGCAGCAGCCAATCAATCTCCCGATCGTCGGCGGCAAGCTTCCGCCGGCGCACGGATCCTACCGCGAGTTTATCGGGATAATGGTGCCTGAGTGCGGCAGATCAGCCTAAACTTAAGCCTTCCGAGTCTGATTCCCGCCTACGCTGCTTTCTTCTTCTTATCGAAGGTGACGCCCCGGGAACTAAACGATCGGCTCCGTTGTAACTTTCATTTAACGGCAATTGGGAAAACATCTCCGTCCATCGAAAAGAGCCTATCTATACCGATGTTTAGGTGTAGATTATGGACGCGATGCCTTTTTACGTTTACGAAACTACCGACCTCGCAAAGCCGGTACGGCGTTTCGAGCTTAGACAAGGCTTCCACGACGAGGCGCTCCGAGTTGATCCCAAAACGGGTGAAGCCGTGCACCGCGTCATCTCCGGCGGTTACGGTGTCCTCGTTCGCGGAGGATCGACCGGGCCTTCAGTCGGCACCTGCGGGTGGCATTCGGACTGATTGCGCTATCGAACTTTAATATCAGCTCCTTGCTCTCTGCCCCTTGTCTCCGGCTTTCGCCGAGAACCGATAACGGCAGTCTCTCGAAGGCGCCCTCAAAACAGAAAAAGCCGCCGAGGCGTTCCTGCGCCCCGGCGGCTTCTCGTTAATAGTTTAGTTTCCCTTAGCTCATCCCGAGGGAATCGAGCGTTGGCTCGTCAATCGCC